>Ga0105160_1000312_pt1 | contig 23918 bp, 20 predicted proteins | sample GXS110809BmetaG_FD_89591 | JGI IMG/M metagenome (GOLD analysis project Ga0105160, IMG submission 89591) | Hot spring microbial communities from Gongxiaoshe hot spring, China to study Microbial Dark Matter (Phase II) - GXS 110809B | ecosystem: Environmental > Aquatic > Thermal springs > Hot...
CGTGGTGCTGGACCTCGTGCGGCCCGAGGGGCTGGCCGTCGACCCCGTGCATCACCTGGCTGACGTACGCGACCCACAGGCGGTGGCCGCGGCCATGGAGGGGTGCGGGGTAGTCATCCACCTGGCGGGGGTGCTCGGGACGGACCTGACGGTGGACTCCCCCGTGGAGACGGTGGACAACAACCTGATCGGCTCGCTGCGGGTGCTGGAGGAGGCGAAGCGGCGACGGGTGCGGGTGGTGCTCATCAACGTGGGCAACGACTGGGACAACCCGTACACCATCACGAAGCAGGCGGCGGTCCGCTTCGGGCTCATGTACGACCGGGAGTTCGGCATTCCGGTGACCGTGGTGCGTGCCATGAACGGGTACGGGCCGCGGCAGAAGGCCGACGGGACGAAGAAGCTGGTCCCCACCCTCATCTGCGCCGCGCTGCGGGGAGAACCACTCCCCGTGTACGGGGACGGCGAGCAGGAGGTGGACCTGGTGTACGTGGAGGACGTAGCGGAGATCCTGGGGAGGGCGGCGCTGGCTCCCGACCCGGTCCACGGGCAGGTACAGGCGGCCACGGGGCAGGCGATGCGTGTGAACGAGGTGGCCGAGCGCATCCGTCAGCTCGTGAACCCCGCGGTGCCGATCGTCCACCTGCCCATGCGGAGGGGAGAACCGCCCCGGTCGCGGACGGTCGGCAGCCCGGCTGAGGCGGCGCGGTACTTTGGGTACGTGCCCGCAACGCCCCTCGAGGAAGGCCTCCGCCGCACGGTGGAGTGGTACCGGTCGCGGTACGGGGTTACGGTGGGAGCTGCTGTGTAGCGTTTGGGAGTAGCTGCGTGTTGCGGGTGTCGGTGGTGGTGCCGGCGCGGAACGAGGAGCCGCGGATCGGTGCGTGCCTGCGGGCGCTCCTGGCGCAGGACTACCCGCGGGACGCCTACGAGGTGATCGTGGTGGACGACGGGTCGACGGACCGCACCGCCGAGGTGGCGGCGGGGTTCGAGGTCATGTTGCTACGGCAGGCCCACCGGGGCGGCGCGGCGGCCCGGAACCTCGGGCTGTCCCACGCCCGCGGCGCGTTAGTGGCCTTCACGGACGCGGACTGTATCGCCCCGAGGCGATGGCTGTCTGAGCTCGTGGCCGCGTTTGAGGACCCGGCGGTCGGCGTCTGTGGCGGGGACGTGCTGGGGGTGGGCGATTCGTGGGTTGCGCGCTACCTGGAGGAAGAGGTCCGTCTGTTCCGCCTCGACCGACTCCAGCAGGTCCGTCCGTGGCCGGTGTTCGTGACCGCGAACGTTGCCTACCGCCGAGAAGTCTTCCAACGTCTGGGCGGGTTCGTACCAGGGCTTAGGGGTTCTTCGGACCTCGAGATGGCGTGGAGGGTGGCGCGGGACGGACGGTGCAGACTCCTCAGCCGCCCGACCGCGGTGGTGTACCATGCGCACCCGAGGACGGTCCGCGAGCTGTACGCGCAGTGGTTCGGATACGGCGTGGGCCGGGCGCAGGTGGATCTCCTGCTCTTCGGCCGAGGAGCAGCGGCGCGGGGGTGCCTGACCCACGGCGCCCGGGCACTCGGGACGGCCGGACTGGCCCCCTTCCGGGTGGCGGCGCGGCTGGTGCGGGCCGAGAAGAGAGGTCGGTTCGCGAACCCCGTGCTGGACGTGGTTCGCGGGCTCGCTTACGCTGCCGGGTACTGGGCGGGATTCGCGGGACGCTCCGTCAGGGGGTCGTGGCGCGAAAGGGTCGGGGGAAACAGCAAGTCCGTGGCGGCCCTCCTTGAATCGGACGCGGGGAGCTCCCGGTGATGCGGGTGTCGGTGGTGATCCCCGCGCGCAATGCGGCCGGCACCTTGCCCGCCTGCCTGGAGGCACTCGTCCGGCAGGTGCGGTCGGCGGATGAGGTGGTGCTGGTGGACAACGGTTCCGCGGACGCCACAGCCGACGTCGCCCGGAGTTTCCGGGACCGGCTGCCCGGGCTGCGGGTGGTCTGTGAGCCCCGACCCGGCGAGGCTGTCGCGCGGAACCGGGGGGTGGCGGAGGCGACGGGAGACGTGATCGCGTTCACGGACGCGGACTGCGTGCCCCACGAGGAGTGGCTGGCGCGGGCTCTGGAGGCGTTGGAGGAAGATCCACCCTGTCACGCGGTGGCCGGTGAGGTGACGGGTTACCGGCCCGTGCGGCTCGTGGAGAAGTACCTGACCGTCTGCGCTTTCCCCGCATCCGGACATGGTCAGGTCGTGTGCGGGCTCAGGTTCCCTCCTTCCACCTTCTACACGGCCAACCTGTGCGTGCGGCGGGAGGTCCTCGAACGGGTGGGCCCCTTTGACGAGGGGTTGCGCGGCGGTGTGGACGTGGCGCTGTGTGTACGCCTCTTACGTGCGGGGTTCCGGATTCGCTACGAGCCCCGGGTGGTCGTGGCGCACGTGCAGCGTGACTCGCTGCGGAAGGCCGCGCGGCGGCTGTTCGAGTACGGGACCGGCCTGCCCGGTTGGTTCCGCAAGCACGGGGAACCCGGGCTGTGGGTCACGTTGCCCGGGGACCGGAGCGTGCGCCTGCGGTGGTTCCGCCGGCCGGGTTGGGTGAACCTGGCTACCCCGGACCGGGTTCTCGCAGCCCTCCTGGCCGTGTCGGTCCTGGAGCCCTGGGCGGCCGCGCTCTTGGGCGCTTATGCGGTACGGCTGGCCTGGCGCCTGCGGAGCCTGGCACGTCGTCGTCACGTGCCGCTGGCCACCTGGGAGCTCGCCGCGGTGACGGCTCTGCATGTGGCGGAGTTCCCCCTGTTCACGGCGGGGACGGTGGTGGGGTCTTTGCGCCACCGCGTCCTGTGCGTGGTGTGAGGACGCGATGTGCGGAATCTGCGGGGTTGTAGATCTCGACCTCGAGCGGCCGGTGGACGCGGGGGTCCTGCAGCGGATGAACCGGGCCCTGCGGCACCGAGGGCCGGACGAGGAGGGCTACCGTGAGGCACCCCACGTGGCCCTGGCCATGTGCCGCCTGCGGGTGATTGACCCTGCGGGCGGCTCGCAGCCCATGGGCAACGAGGACGGGTCCGTCTGGCTCGTCTACAACGGTGAGGTGTACAACTTCCGCGAGCTGCGGCACGAGCTGGAGGCGAGGGGGCACCGCTTCCGGACGCGGTCGGACACGGAGGTGGTGGTGCACGGCTACGAGGCCTTCGGCGTGGAGGTGGTGACGAGGCTGCGGGGCATGTTCGCCTTCGCCCTGTGGGACGGGAGGCAGCAGCGGCTCCTTCTGGCCCGGGACCGCCTCGGCATCAAGCCGCTGTACTACTGGCAGAAGGGCGGCCGCCTCGCCTTCGCTTCCGAACTGAAATCCCTGCTGAAACTGCCGGACTTCCCGCGGGAGGTGGACCCGGAAGCTGTAGACCTGTACCTGACGTACGGCTACGTACCGGCTCCCTGGACGCCCTTCCGCGGTGTGCGCAAACTCGCCCCGGGCCACGTTTTGGTCCTAGATCAGGCAGGGGCGCGCGTGCAGAACTACTGGGACTTCGTCCCGGCGGAGCGACCCTCGAGGCCTCTCCGGGAGTCCGTGGCCGAGCTGCGGGCGCGGCTGCAGGACGCGGTCCGGTCGCACCTGGTCAGCGACGTGCCCGTGGGGGCGTTCCTCAGCGGGGGACTGGACAGCAGCACGGTGGTGGCCCTGATGAGCCTGGCGGGCGCTCACCCGGTCCGGACGTTCTCCGTCGGGTTCCGGGAGGCACGGTTCGACGAGCTGCCCTACGCCCGGCAGGTGGCGCGCCGCTACGGGACGGACCACCGGGAGCTGGTGGTGGAACCCCAGGTGGCCCGGCGGCTGCCGGAGCTGCTCTCGCACTTTGACGAGCCCTTTGGCGACTCCTCGGCCATCGCCACGTACCTGGTGGCCGAACTGGCCCGCCAGCACGTGACGGTGGTGCTGACCGGGGACGGCGGGGACGAGGTGTTCTGCGGCTACGAGTGGCAGCGCCGCCACCAGATGGTCCGGCCGTTCCACCGACTCCCCTTCGCCCTGCGCGCCCGCGCGCCGCGGCTTGCCGGCCTGCTGCCTGCCGGGCCGTGGCGGCAGCGTGCAGCCGGCTTCCTCGCGGACGTGGCCCTCCACCCCGCAGATGGCTACCTGCGGCGCATGACCCTCTTCGACCGCCAGCTCCGGCGGGAACTGTACTCCAGCGGCTTCAGGGCGGCGCTGGACGGGCACGAGAGTCTCGCGCCGTTGCGGATGTGGCTGGACGCGCTCCCGGAGTCGGACTTCCGGAACCGCATGCTGTACGCGGACACCCACTTCTACTGCCCGGAGGACTGTCTGGTGAAGGTGGACCGTATGACCATGGCGTGGTCCCTGGAAGCCCGGGTGCCCTTGCTGGACCACGAACTGGTGGAGTTCCTGGCCAGTATACCTCCGCAGTGGAAACTCCGGGGGGTTACGTCCAAGTACCTGCTGCGCCGCGCCGTACGGGACCTCCTGCCGCGCGACCTGCTCCGGAAGCGCAAGCAGGGTTTCAGCGTGCCTGTGGGGCCGTGGCTCCGGGGTCCGCTGTTCCCGGCGGCGCGGGACCTCCTGCTGGACGCCCGGGCCCGGCAGCGCGGCTGGCTGCAGCCGGAAGCCGTGGAACGACTGCTGGAGGAACACCGCTCGGGCGGGGCCGAGCACGGACACCGGCTGTACGCCGTCTTGGGTCTTGAGATCTGGGCGCGGGAGTACCTGGACCGCGTGCCTGCGGCGGTGTAGGGGGGCTCACCGTGCGCATGTTGCTCGTCACCGAGTACTTCGCCCCGCACCCGGGCGGCACTGCGGTCTACTACTACGAGCTGGTCCGCCGCATGGCCGACGTGCGGTGGACGGTAGTGGCGCGACGGCACCCGGAAGCGCGAGCGTTCGACCGACGGCAGCCCTTCCGGGTCGTCCGCACCCCCTTTCCACCCCTCCCCAAGGTGCGGATGGCCGTCGAGTGGCTCGCCCACCTCCTGGTCAGCCTGTGGCTCACGGTGCGGGAGGGGGTGGACGTGCTGCACGCGGGGCAGCTGTTCCCTGTGGGCCTGGCCGTGTACGTGGTGCATAGACTCACCGGCGTACCCTACGTGGTGTACGTGCACGGTGAGGAGCTCACCACCCTAGGGCGGAAACGCCTGGCCCGCCGGGCGATACGGACTGTGCTGGCACAGGCGGCGGCGGTGTTCGTGAACAGCCGGTTTACCGGACGGCAGGTGCGACGGTTCGGCGTGCCCGGGAGCAAGATCCGCCTCGCACGACCGGGCGTAGACCTAGCCAGGTTCCAGCCCGCGGACGGAGGCGGGCTTCGAGCCCAGCACGGTGTCCGCGACGGGGCGGTGCTGCTCACGGTGGGGCGCCTGATCCCGCGGAAGGGCCAGGACACGGTGATCCGGCTGCTGCCGGGCCTGTTGCGGCACGTGCCGGTGGTGTACTGGGTCGCGGGGGAGGGAACGGAGGAGGAACGCCGCCGCCTACAGCGCGTCGCCCGGGAGGAGGGGGTGGAGGACCACGTGAGGCTCCTGGGCGTAGTCCCAGATGCCGAACTTCCCCTTCTGTACTCCGCCTGCGACGTGTTCGTGATGCTGAACCGCACGACTCCTGACGGAGACGTGGAGGGATTCGGGATGGTGTTCCTAGAAGCCGGTGCGTGTGGCAGGCCGGTGGTGGGGGGCGCCTCAGGAGGCGCGGTGGAGGCGGTCCGGCACGGGGTGACAGGCTACCTGGTGCCGGAGGGGGACAAGGAGGCCGCGGTCCGCGCGCTGCGTGTGCTGTTGCTGGATCCGCAGTTGCGGGCGCGTATGGGCGAGGCGGGACGGCGGTTCGCCGCTTGCCACAGCTGGGAGCGTAGGGCGCAGGAGGTTCGGGCCGTATGCGCGGGTGTGTGCTCGCGGCGCGAGGAACGCACCGCCCGCCGGGAGAGGGTGGCGGAGTGGCGGCCGTAGCCGTGGATGAGCTTGAGGCGCGGACGAGGGGAGTGAAGTTGTTGCGCCGCCTCACGGACTGCCAGGACGGGACGGGGAACCTGCGCGACCCCGTGACCGGGCACCCCCTTGCGCCTTCCCACTACGCGGTCTCCCTGTTCGCGGGTGCGTGTGCGATGTCAGGGGAGGAGGACCTCCGGGAACCGGCGGAACGTGCGGTGCGCTACTTCCTCGGCCTTCCGGCGCGGGTGCGGGGTGCCCCAGAACTGAACCACCTGGGGTTGCTCGCCCTGTACCGTGTCTGGGGGCGCACGGTACCCGACGAGCTACGAGGGCGGCTCACCAGCTACCTCCTCCGCATGCCCTTTGCGTCTGTGACCGGCCGTGCTACGAACAACTGGCATGCCATGCGGGCCGTCTGCCTCCTGCAGCGGGGCCTGGCCCTGGGGCGTGCCGCGGACGTGGAAGCCGCCCGACGCTGCATGCAGCACGAGGTGTTGCCCCTGCAGGGCGGATCCGGACTGTTCGCGGACTACCCGCCGCGCGGGTCGGCGGGCGACCGGTGCACGCCCCTCACCTACCACGCGAAGTTCTGCGCCATGCTGGCCATGTTCCTCCTGGAGCTCCCGGACGCTCAGGTGCGAGACGCCCTGCGCCGAGGGGTCGTCGCCCTTGGGCACCTGTGCGCGCCGGACGGCGAGACCCTATACTTCGGGCGGAGCTGCAACTCCCTGTACGGCTACGCCGCCGCCCTGTACGCCCTGCGTCGCTCGCTGGAGCAAGCGGTGGTGGGCGGGGAGGAAGCCGCGTGCGTGGCGGCGGCGGCCTCGCGGGCCGCCCGCTTCCTAGGGCACTTGGTGGGGGCGGACGGGGCCTTCCGGACCTACCCGACACCCTTCGAGCGCGAGCGGCTGGGCTGGGACGACTACGTGGAGGGCCTGGACTACGCCGCCTTCGCTGCGTTCCTCCTCGTGCAGACCCCGGACGGGCGCCCCCTCCAGGGACCGGTAAAGCCGGTGTGGTGGCGCGCGGAGGAAGCCGGGCTGTGGGTGGAACGGGACGGCGACCGCTTCGCCGCGTTCTCCACCCGGGGACAGTTCCACCCCGGCTCGTACCTGTTCGCCGACGCCCGGTACAGCGGGCTGCAGGTGCTGAGCTGGAAGCACCGAGGCCGTACCGTGGTACCACCGCCGCCGCACGAGATGTCCCACCCCACGGAGCCCCGGTGGGTAGGCTTCATGCCCGTGGTGGAAGCAGCAGGCGTTGCGTGGGCTGTCCGGCGGTACGAGGAGGTCTGCACCTTCCCCTCTTCGAGGGGCGTGGCGTTCGTGGGGCGGGGAGTGCCGGCGCACCTGTGGAGGACGGCTGGGCACCAGGCGGCCCGGACCGCAGAGCGGGGAACCTGGCTCGGGTTTGTCATGCGCGGCGCCCGCCTGGCGGCCCGGCGGCTGGGTGTCCGTCCGACGGCCGCGTACCGGGAGGCGGTGCTTCGCGGCGCGGAGGTGCGCAGGGCCCTGGTGTGGTTCAGCGACGCGGGATGTCTGGTCTGTGCCGACCGGTTCCGTGGCGGGGCGGAGGCAGTGTGGGCCACGGTCCGGGTCGCGGCACCCCCCGTACCGGGCGAGGATCAACTGCGCTTCGACTGCCGGGGCCTGCAGGGCGAGCTGCGGTTTTTGTACGGCGTGTCGGCGGCTCCCGAGGTTGAGGAGGCGTTCACGAGCAACGGTCTGGCGTACGTGATCCGGTACGCCCTGCGAAACGACACGGCAGCCGTGGCCGCCCTGGTGGTCAGCGACGTCGAGACGTCTTGCGAGACCTCCCCGGACGGGCTGGTGGTGCGGGTGGGTGAGGATGCCGCGGTGGTGGACCTGGACGGGCTCGAGGTGCGGTGGTGATCAGCGCGGTGGTGCCCTCCGGCAGGCCGGAGCGCGAGCGGAACGTGCGCGCGCTGCTCGGGGACCTAGAGCGGCAGACGCTGCGACCCTTCGAGGTGCACGTGGTGCGGGACGTCTGCCCCAGCGGCCGGGCGCGGAACGAGGGCGCGCGCCGGGCCCGGGGCGAAGTCCTGGTGTTCCTGGACGACGACGTGCGGCTGGGGCACGAACGCGTGCTGGAGACCATGGTCTGGTGCCTCCAGACAGTGGACCGGGCCGGGATGGTGGGAGCGGCCCAGCTGCTGCCGCCTGGGTCCACGTGGTTCCAGCGGGCCGCAGCCCGGCAGATCCCCCGCAGCACCTCGCCCGTGGTGACCGTGCCTACGGACAGCGACATGGTGGTGACCGCGTGCTGCGCGATCCGCCGCGACCTGTTCTGGGAGCTCGGAGGCTTCCGTGAGGACATCCCGCGGGGTGTCGACCCCGAGTTCCGCCACCGTCTCCGCCAGGCGGGCTGGCGGACGGTGGTGGTTCCCAACGCCTGGTTCTACCACCCGATGCCGGCCGGTTTGCTGGACCTGTGCCGCACGTCCTACCGGAACGGGCGCCAGAGTGCTCGAGCGGTCCGGAAGGCTCCGGACCTGGCCCTGGAGAATCCGGACGGCCACCTGTCCCGCTTCCAGGAACGCCGCACAGGCCCGTACCGGGCAGCGCGGCACGCGCTGCGCTTGGTGCAGCGACTCGTAACGTTTCAGTGGGTCGGCCTGGCGGCCCAGGTGTCTTACCTGGCCGGCTACGTCAGCGGGCAGCTGCACCGCGAGGAGGTGCAGGGATGAGGGCTGCTGGCGCTTCCCTGGTGCTGGGTCGGCGGTTCTGGGAGGAGCTGTCCGTCCTGCGCGGGACGGAGGGCTCCGTGGAGCTGCTCGAGGCGACGCGGCGAGCCCGGCTGCAAGCGGTCCTCCAGCAGGCGGGGTACGCGGCGGGCGAAGCCTCCGTGCAGGAGGTTCTAGAACGAGTCCCTCGAGGGCACCGGTCTGGGGTCCAGGGGCCGATCCTGGCGATGCGCCGCCGTACCAGCGGCTCCTCCGGGAAGGCGGCGGAGGTGTCCGTCGGGAGGGGCGGGTACGCGCAACTCCTGGCCGCGTTCTGGCGGGCGCTGAGCTGGTGGGGCGTGGAACCGGGTGCGCCGGGCTTGGTATTGCTGGGCGCGCAGGGTCACGCAGCACGGCTGTGGCTGCTGCGCTTGAAGGACGGCGCGTTGGGAGCGCGGAGGGTGCTCGTCCGGGACGGGACGGACTGGCTTCGGGAGGCACGAGCGTTGCTGTCACGGTGCCGGTTCGCATACGTGTACGGCTACCCCTCTGCGCTGTACGAGCTGGCGGTGCGCGGTGTGGAGCTGCGGTGGTCGCCGCGAGTGGTAATCGCCACGGGCGAGCCCCCGTTCGGCTTCCAGAGGAGAGCCGTCCAGAAGGCGTTCGGGGCAACGCTCGTGGAGGAGTTCGGGTGTACCGAGATCGGAGCGGTGGCGTTTGAGTGCCCTCGGGGATCCCTGCACCTGGTCGCGGAGCAAGTGTGGCTGGAAGCGGAGCCAACGGCAACGCTGGCCAGCTCCCTCGTACGCCGACCGGTGCCACTCCTCCGCTACCCCCTGGACGAACCCGTCTCTGAAGAAGGAGGCACGTGCACCTGCGGCCGTGTGCTCCCGCGAGTGGTGCTCCCGCGCCGGCTGTCGCCCCTCTGGCGGGCTTTCGAGGCGTGCACGGAGTTGGCCGCGGCGGAGGCTCCCCTGCCGGCCCGCTTTGTGGCGAAGTTCAACGGCGCCTGGGCTTTGCGCGCGGAGGAAGCGGACCGCCTCGCTCTGGAGGCGTTGTGTCAGGCTGCGAACCGGCTTGGACTGCAGACGCGGGCGGCGGTGGAAGAACGGCTCCCCCGGGGCGCGGCGGGCAAGTTCCGCTACCTGGAGGCGTCCACCTGAAGAAAGTCCTGCTGGTGACGAACGACTTTCCCCCGATGGCGGGTGGGTGTTCCCGCTACTACCAGCGGCTGTCCCAGCAGGCGCCGGAGGGCTCCCTGGAGGTCCTCGCACCGCGGCTCCCGGGCTGGGAGCACGTGGACGCGGCGCTGCCTGTGCCTGTCCACCGGAGGAACGTCCCCACGAGCCCGAAACCCCTCCCCCGCCTTGCGCAGTCCTTCCTCCTCGCCTGGCACGCAGCCCGGCTGGTGCGGCGTGGGGATTTCTGTGCAGTGCACCTGGGCCACCTGTACCAGCTCCCCATTGGAGTCCTGATGCGCCGGCTGTTCGGCCTCCCGTACGCGGTCTACCTGCACGGCGGGGAGTCGCCTGGCCTGCTGAGGTGGCGCGTGGCCCGGGCCGTGTTCGGGCGTTGGTTGCGCGGCGCGGCGGCGGTGGGGGTGAACAGCGAGTTCACCCGCAGGCACTTCGTCGAGTTGGGCTTCCACCTGCCGCGCACGGTGCGCGTCCCCCCCACGGTGGACCCGGGACGGTACCAAGCGGGGGCGGACGCCCGGCGGCGGCTGCGTGAATTTTTGGGCTTGGACGGGCAGTTCGTGGTGTTGAGCGTGGGGCGGCTGGTGCGCCGCAAGGCGCACGACGTGGTCCTGCGCGCCCTCGCCCGGCTCGTGCACACTGGGGAGCCTGTCGCAGCGGTTCTGGTCGGCGAAGGCCCGCAGCGGGCTCGCCTGGAGACCCTGGCGCGCGAGCTGGGGATCGCGGACCGGGTGTGCTTCGCTGGGTTTGTTCCGGAGGACGTCCTGCCAGACTACTACGCAGCCGCGGACGCCTTCGTGCTCCCCAGCCGCCGACTGACGGATCGGGACGGGGTGGAAGGGTTCGGTATCGTGTTCTTGGAGGCCGGGTCGGCCGGCCTTCCGGTGGTAGGTGCCGCCACCGGCGGCATTCCGGAGGCGGTGGAGCACGGCAGGACGGGGTTTCTGGTGCCGCCCGACGACCCTGCGGCCCTTGCCGGCGCCATTTGGCGGCTCGTCCGCGACCCCGACGAGGCCCGGAAGATGGGGGAAGAAGGGCGGCGCCGTGCTGGCCAGGACGCCCGCCAGGCCGTGCTGCAGCTGTGGCAGAGTTCCGGTTGGACTCCCCCGAGCCCGAGGCCGCCTCGCGTCCTGCACGTGATCACACGGCTTGTGGTGGGCGGGGCTCAGGAGAACACCCTGCTGACGGTGGGCGGGTTACAGGCTCGTGGCTACGAAGTAGAGCTCGCCGCAGGTCCGGAGACGGGCTCGGAGGGAGTGCTGCCCGTGCCGGAGGCGATTGTGTTCCACCGCATTCCCACCCTAGTCCGGGAGATCCGGCCTGTTGCAGACCTGCGGGCGCTCTGGGACCTTTACCGGCTCATGCGGCGGGGTTACGACGTGGTCCACACGCACACCTCCAAGGCGGGTGTCCTGGGCCGGATCGCCGCGCGCCTGGCGCGGGTTCCTGTCGTCGTGCACACCCCACACGGGCACGTGTACCACGGCTACGGAGGGAGGGTACGCAGCCGACTGTTTGCGTGGGTGGAACGGGTGCTGGCGCGGTGGACGGACGTCCTCGTCGCGCTCACGGAGTCCGAACGGCGCGAGCACCTTGCGGAGAAGGTGGGACGTCCGGAGCAGTGGCGCGTGGTCCCCAGCGGGGTGGAGATCGAACGGTACCGGAAACCGACGTCCCTCCGCCGGAGCGACCTGGGGCTGCCCGAGCCGTCCTTCGTGGTGGGATGCGTGGCCAGGTTGGTGCCGGTCAAGGGGATCGAGGATGCCATCGCGGCCACCGCGCGACTCGTGGACCTGACACCCCCGGTCCACCTCGTCCTGGTAGGCGACGGGCCTCAGCGGGGAGTCCTCCAGAAGCTTGCGGAGCAGCTCGGGGTACGAGAACGCGTGCACTTCCTGGGCCTCCGGCGGGACGTGCCGGACCTCCTGCCGGTGTTCGACATCCTGGTGTTGCCTTCTCGCAACGAAGGGATGGGGCGGGTCCTCGTGGAGGCGCAGGCTGCGGGCGTGCCGGTGGTGGCGGCCCGGGTCGGTGGCGTGCCGGACCTGGTGGCAGAAGGACTGACCGGACGGCTGGTGCCGCCGGGAGATCCCGCGGCCCTCGCCGCGGCCATTCGCTCCCTGCCGAGGATGGCGCGACCCTGACGCAGATGAGGGAGGCGGCGAGGGTACACGTGGCCGGGTACCTGTCCGCGGAGGCCATGGTGGCCTCCCTTGAGGCCGTCTACCGGCCGCGTTTGGGCCAGGGCCGGACCCTGGCTGCGGGCTGCGACCGGTGAGGCTTACCGGACGGCGTAGACGCGGGCCGCACGGGCCGGGAGGGTTACGGAGATCCGCCCCCCGGTCAGGGACACGGCCTGGCCGGTGACGAGTTCAGTGGCGCTGCTCCCCGACACAGGGATGGAGACCGAAAGGGGACCGTCTTGCGGGTTCACCGCGACCACGTACGAGGCGCCTCCTGCAGGCTTCTGCGCTGCGTAGACGCCCACGTAGCGGTCGAACTGCAGCTGGAACCGGGGAGTCGCGTCGAGGATCTGGGTGAAATCCGCGGGTTCCGCCACGACCGAGTACAGGGGGCCGGTGACGAGGCGAAAGGCGTCCAGGGTGTCGGACCAGGCCCGGTCGATAGCGGGCCGGAGCTGCTCCAGGTTCTGGAACAGCTGCTGACGCTCCTGCTCGTTGCTGTAGATCACTTGGTTTGCACCCCAGAGGACGTCGAAAGCCCGGTAGTTCAGGGCCACAAGCAGGAGGAAGGCTCGAAAGATCTCCTCCCGGGACGGGATGGTGGGCCGTCCTCCGTTGATGTAGGTGGCGAACTCGCTGACTACAGTCACGGACGCGGCGTTGACGAATCGTGCGCCGCGCGAGCGGATACGCTGGGCGTACTGAGCTTCGTTCACGATATGGAGGATCTGGGTGTGCGGGGCGAACTCGGAGATGGTGAACTCGGGCATGGGGTAGTCCATCACCGCGTAGGGGTTGGTGGTGTCGGACGGGTACCCGGCCTGGTACATCACGAGGTCTCCCACTACGTGGTTGGGGTCGACGGCCTTGACCTGGTTCTTCGTGACCGTCCAGTCCGAGTAGCTGCTCGTCATCCCGTGGAACTCGCTGTGCAGGAACCACAAGAGCATGGCGGGGTCGCGGGCGATACGGGCCACGCGGTCAGGGTTGAAGACTTCCCGGCTGCCCTGGAGCTCGTAGGCGTTGGCTGTGGACCACATGGACCAGGTGTTCCAGAACTGCGAGGGAATGTCCCGGACCCACAGGGTGTTGAACCCGGCCGCCTTGGCTTCCCGGAGGCGTTGCTCGTAGTCCGCCTGACTGCGCAGCCAGCCCAGGCCCGCCCATCCGGCGAACTTGTTCAAGCTGGTGACCACGGCAGGCTGCCCGTTCACCAGAAGCGCTCCCCACGGGGACACCTCCGTCCGCTGCACGGGCGGGATGCGGACCTGCCCCGGTGACGGGCCCAGGAGTGCCGGGGCGCCGAGCCCGCACGAGGTTAGAATCGTGAGGGCGGTCAAGACGGGCAGCGCACGGACAGGGCAAGACGAACCGTACATCCTCAAGCACCCCCTCTGGCGCATGCCGAGTTGTGCTTCCGGTAGGGCGTCCCCCGATCCGGCGCCGGTCAGAACCGCGGGAACAGCGGTAGCCTAGCAAGCGACGCCCCTGTTGTCAAACACGCTTTCGAACATCCGTACGGACAGTCCGCCGGTACCCGATCGGTCAATGCCCCGGGAGGCTTTTCGGGTAGGAAGTTTGGGGCAAATGACTCCTGCGTGGTGGCCTGGTGCGGGCTTCTCCGCCAGTGAGGCGTCGGTTAACGTGGGATCGGTCGGCTCACTCGGCAAAGACACGGGAGGCCGCGCCCACGGGCGCGGCCTTTCCCTTTGCCGCGATGGACGGCCCGGTGAGAGCGGGCTCACAGAACGGAGGCGACGGAACCCATGGTGGTCGGAATCCACCAACCCCACTACCTGCCGTGGCTGCGGTACATGGCGAAGGCGGCGCTGGCGGATGTGTTCGTCCTCCTGGATGACGCACAGTACACGAAAAACGGGTGGCAGAACCGCAACCGCATCAAGACCGCGGACGGGTGGACGTACCTCACGGTGCCGGTGCACGCCCACGCGGACAGCCGGATCCTCGAGGTGGAAGTAGCGGGGGAGCGGTGGCGCACCCAGCACTGGAAGTCCCTCCGGACCGCGTACGGGCGGGCGCCTTACTTTTCCTCGCACGCGGGATTTTTCGAAAGCTTCTACGCCACCCCTTGGGAGCGTCTCGTGGACCTGAACCTCGCGAGCCTGGAATACCTCAGGTCCGCCCTCGGGATCCGGACGCCCTTCGTGCGGGCGTCGTCCCTAGGGGTGGCCGGAGGGGGCAGCGAGCGACTCGTCCGGATCTGCAAGGAGCTGGGGGCTACCGTGTACCTGTCCGGTGCGTACGCGGCAGGCCACCACCTGGACCCACTGGCCTTCGGAGGTTCGGGGGTGGCGTTGGCCGTCGTGGAGTGGGAGTGCCCCACCTACAGGCAGTGCCACCCGAAAGCGGGATTCGTGCCGGACCTGTCGGTGGTGGACCTCCTGTTCAACGAGGGCCCGCGGGCCCTTGCGGTGCTCCTGGGAGGGGCCCGAATACTACAAGACGCGTCGGTGGGAGGGGTCGCGTGAGCGAACGCAGGGCGTGCGTGACGGGGGCAGCGGGCTTTATCGGCTCCTTCCTCTGCCGGAAGCTGTGGGAGGACGGCTGGCACGTCACGGCCCTGGACTGCTGCGGTCCAGAGGGCCTGGGGCTCGTCGCCGACCTCCTGGGACGCGCCAGGTTCGCCTTCGTGCAAGGAGACGCGACACAGGGCCGGGACGTGGAGGAGGTAGCCTCGGGCGCCGATGTGATCTTCCACCTGGCGTCCGTGGTGGGGGTGGGCGTGACCATCCAGGACCCGATCCGTACCATCCGCAACAACATCGACGGGATGTTCAGCGTCCTGGAAGTGGCACGCCGGCAGGGGAGCAAGGTGGTGTTCAGCTCCTCCGCGGACGTATACGGCGTGCTAGACAAGGTCCCCTTGGAGGAGGACGACGACAACCTGTACGCGGGACCTCACGTGCGGCGTTGGGTGTACGCACGCGTCAAGTCCCTGGAGGAACAGCTCTGCTTCGAATACCACCGTCGCTATCGCCTGCCCACCGTGGTGGTACGCTACTTCAACTCCTACGGCTACGGGATGGACGCGCACTTTCCGCGCCGCGTGATTCCCCTGTTCATCAAGAGCATCCTGGAAGGCCGGCCCCTGGAGGTGGTGGGGGACGGCCGCCAGACGCGGTCCTTCTGCCACGTGGACGACATGGTGGAGGGAACCCTTCTCGCCGCTCAGGTGCCGGAGGCCGTCGGCGAGGCGTTCAACATCGGGAACGACGAGGAGACCAGCATTCTGGACCTCGCCAGGAAAATGGTCTCCCTTGCAGAGGAACTCGGGATGGCTGGGAACCTCGGGTGGCGACACGTGACGGCCGGGGAGGTCTACGGAGAAGAGTTCGAGGACATCCACCGGCGGGTCCCGGGACTGGCCAAGTCCCGTAGGATCCTGGGTTACGAGCCCCGCGTAGGCCTGGACGAAGGGCTCCGACGGACCCTGCGGGCGTACCGGGACCGCGGTGTCCCTGTGGGGGGAGTGAGGCGATGAGCTGGTGGGGCGAGCAGCGTGTCCTCGTGGTCATGCCGCACGCGGACGACGAGACGTTCGGGTGCGGCGGGACCCTGGCGCGGGTGAAGGCGGAGGGTGGGGAGGTGTTCGTGGTGGTGGCCGCGGTCGGTGAGTTGCGCCACTACGACCCCGAACACCCCAGGGTGACGGGGGACCAGAGAGCTCGAGAGTTCCGCGACGCCATGGAGGTCCTCGGGGTGGACGACTTCGAGGTGCTGTTCAACGACCCAAATCGCCACATGCGCCTGGACGCGGTGCCGCGGCTGGAGCTGGTGCGTTGGATCGAGTCCGAGGGGCGGCTGAGTATCGACCGGGTCCGGCCCACGGTCCTCATCCTGCCCGCGGTCTCGTACAACCAGGACCACGAGGCGGTGTTCAAGGCGGGGTTTGCCGCGTGCCGGCCGCATCTCCCGTCCGTGAAGCCGTTCGTCCGGGTGGTGCTGGCGGCGGACGCCCCGCAGCTGGCGTGGAACCACACCCCGTTCCACCCGAACTTCTACGTGGACATCACGGGGTATTTGGACCGAAAGCTCCGCGCCCACGCCTGCCACCGGTCGCAGCTGCGTCCGCCGCCGCACCACGCCAGCCTGGAGCACCTCGAGCGGCTGGCACGGCTGCGGGGCTCGGAGGTGGCGGTGGAGGCCGCGGAGGCCTTCTACTGCTACCGCTATGTGGTCTGAGCGAGCAGACGGGATTTGCTTGCCGGCGGGCGTACAGGTCCTCGACTGTACGGTGCGGGACGGTGGGTTCACAAACGGGTGGGGGTTCTCCGTGGAGTTCGTGCGGGAACTGTACGAGGCCCTGGACGCGGCGGGGGTGGACTACTTTGAGTTGGGCTTCGCGAATGCGCGAGAACGGTGGCACGCCCCAAGCCCGCAGCGGTGGCAGGCGTTGACGGAGGAGCTGCTGCAGGCGGCGGTTCCGGCAAAGCGCAAGACGAGGCTCGCCGCCATGGTGGACACGTGGGGGGTCCCGGAGGGGGATGTTTTGCCGCGGGCGCGCAGCCGCCTCGACCTCGTCCGGGTGGCGTGCCGGCGAGAGTCACTGCGGGAGGGGCTGGAGCTGGTGGGGCGTTTTCACCGGGCGGGCTACGGGACCGCCTTGAACCTGCTGGCGGTCTCCGAGCTCGGTCCAGCGGACTTGTCGACCGCTCTGCACTACGTGGCCGAGTGTCCCGCGGACGTAGTGTACGTGGTGGATTCCTACGGCCACCTGGAACCCTCCAGGGTGAGGGACTTGGTCCGGCGATTCCGGACCGCACTCCCGCACAAGACCGTGGGGTTCCACGGCCACAACAACCGACAGCTCGCCCTGGCCAACACCCTCGCCGCCGCGGCCGCTGGCGCCGGCTACGTAGACGCGAGCCTGCTCGGGATGGGCCGTGGTGCCGGAAACTGCCCCCTGGAGCTCCTCTTGGGCTTTTCGGAGGCCCCGCGGGACAGGCTCGTGCCGCTGCTGCGCTTTGTGCAGCGCCGCGGGGCTGAACTCCCTCCCCCGTCCCGTTGGGCCTACGGGCTGCCCCTCATGCTCACGGGCCTGTTGAACCGCCACCCCCGGGAGGCCACGGAGGGACTTGTGCGGGAGTTCATCGGAGTTGGCACGGAGGAGGCGCCGGCCACGTGAGGCCCCGGATCCCTCACTCCCGGCCCAGCCTCGGGCCCCCTGAAGAGGAGGCGGCCCGGCGGGTGCTTTCCTCGGGTCAGCTGGCCGCGGACTGGGAGGTGCGGCGCTTCGAGGAGGAAGTCGCCTGCTGGCTCGGCCTCACGGGGGGCGTGGCCACCAGCTCGGGTACGGCCGCCCTGCACGTCGCGCTGCTGGCCCTGGGGGTTGGCCCCGGGCACGAGGTCATCGTCCCGACGTACGTGTGCAGCGCGGTGCTCCACGCGGTGCAGGCTGTGGGGGCCCGTCCTGTGCCCGTGGACGTGCTGCCGGACGGTAACCTGGACCCTGACGCCGCCCGGGCGTCCGCAAGCCCCCGCACCCGAGCGGTGGTGGTCACCCACGCCTTCGGCCGGCCGGCGGATCTGGACGCCGTGCTGCGGCTCGGTGTCCCCGTGGTGGAGGACATCGCGCAGTCGCTGGGAGCACGGTACCGGGGACGGCTGGTGGGCTCCTTCGGAGACGTGGCCGTGTGTTCGTTTTACGCGACGAAGCTGATCACCTCAGGCGGTGAGGGAGGTATGGTGTTGGCAAAAGACGCCGGCTTGCTGCGGCGGGCCCGGTCCCTGTGTACCTCCGACGCCCGGGGGCGCGAGCAGCGCTTCAACTACCGGATGACGGACCTCGCAGCCGCCGTGGGCCGGGTGCAGCTCCGACGGCTGCCGGAGTTCCTCGCTACCCGGTGGCGCCTGGCCGGTGCGTACGACCGGGCGCTCGCTGGCCTGGGGCTGGAACTTCCTCCTGCAACCCGCCCGGGGGCGGAGCCCGTAGCGTACCGGTACGTGGTCCGGCATCCGGAAGCCGGCCGGCTCTTGCTGGTCCTCCGGCGTGCGGGCGTGGAAGCGAAGCGGCCGGTCAAACAACCGCTGCACCGTGCCCTGGGTCTAGACGGGTTCCCGGTGGCAGACGGCCTGCACGCCACCGCGGTGTCACTCCCCATCTACCCGTCCCTGTCAGAGCAGCACGTCCACGGGGTGGCGGAGGTTGTCCGCGCGGCCCTGGAGGTCCCCGGTGGAGTGGCTTAGCCCGGCGCTGTCGTTCGGCCTGGCCCTGGCCCTGGTGCCCGCAGCTCGGTGGGTTGCCCTGCGTACCGGGGCGGTAGACCTCCCCGGGGGCCACAAGGCCCACGGCCGGCCGGTGGCCTTGCTGGGTGGGCCGGCGGTACTGCTCACGGTGACCTGCGTCCTCATGCTGGTCCGGCCGTCTGAGCTCCCCTGGGTGCTGGCTCCGCTCGTCTTGGTGGCCCTCGGCCTGGTGGACGACCTGTGGGGTGTGCGGGCGCCGCTGCGGCTCGCGGTGGAGGTCGCGGTGTGCTTGGCGCTCCTGTGGGCCACGGGCACGCGTCTGTGGGCGCCCTCCTTCGTCCCCGGTTGGCTGGCGACGGCGCTTTCGGCCCTCTGGCTGGTAGGCGTGGTGAACGCTGCCAACTGTTTCGACTGCGTGGACGGTAGCCTGGCAGGTGTGGGAGTGCTCGCGGCGCTGGGCGTGGCGGGCGTTGCTTCCGTGGTCGGGGACGGCGTCTGGCTGCCTTCCGTAGTGCTGGCCGGAGCCCTGGTCAGCTTCTGGCTGCACAACCGGCCACCGGCCCACATCTTCCTGGGCGACGCGGGGAGCCTGCCGGTGGGGCTAGTGCTGGGGTGGCTGGCGGTGCGGTCGGCGTCCGAGCAGCCCGCGTCCTACACCTTGGCCGCGCTCCTGGTGGTCTCTGTCCCCGTGTTCGACTTCCTGGCGGTTCACCTGCGGCGATGGCACCGGCTGGGCTGGCGAGGGCTCATGGAGTCCGTGGGACGGGAACACCTGCCCCACCGGCTGGTGGGGTGGGCAGGAAGTCCGACGCGCGGCCTGGCGGCTCTGTACCTGCTCCAGCTCGCCGCCACGCTCGGAGCCCTCGTGGCCGCGTCCTTCCGCAGCCCATGGCCTGGCCTAGCCGTCCTGTTCGCGTGGGTCGCCGTCCTCCTGTGGGTGGACGACCGCCTGCCCCGCCCTTCCGCGCCGACGAAGGAGACGACAACACCCACTCCGGCCCGTGCCCGTCCCGAGAGCGTGGGTTGAGCGATGGACGAGAGGGCCCTGCGCTACCTTGAGGCTGCCCTGGACGCGGCGGAGCAGCAGTTCGTGGCGCTTCTGTCCCAGCACAAGTTGTTCCTGGACAACGGGGCGGGCTCGCCCGCGGGACGCCTGGTGGGCGACCTCCGCCGCGTGCTGGCGGCGGTGGTGGAGCTGGAGGGCCGAAGGGACGTCACGTTCCCAAACCTGGACCGCCTGCGGACCCTTCGGGCCCGCGCCGTCTGGCTGTACCGCCGCCTCGTGCAGGAGCGCCTGTTCGCGCGGAAGGTCCAGCTGGAAGAGAGACTGAAGTCGATGATCAGCCCCGAGGCGTACCAAGTCTACCTGGAGTTGCAGGCCTGCGAGGTGGAGGAGGAGGCGGACCGCGCGGCCACGGACGGGGAGCTGGCGGCGCGTCTGCTGGCATGACGGGAACAGGGTGCTGAACAACGGTGGGGTGGCCCGGGTGCCGTATACTAGATCATGAGCGGGCGCTTAGCTCAGAGGGAGAGCGCTTCCTTGACGCGGAAGAGGTCGGAGGTTCAAGTCCTCCAGCGCCCACCACGGAACCTGCCCCTGGCTTCCGGGCGCCAGGGTTGGCGGGCGCCGGAGTGCGCGCGCGGAAGCCGGCGATGATTCCTCCGGAGACGAGGGCCACAGGTACCCTGACCCTCGACCTGTTGACAAGATCAGAGGAACTCCACCACCTGGCAACTGACTGGGACGGTCTCGCCCGAGAGTCCGGCGCCTCGGTCTTCCACACCGCGGCCTGGGTGCAAACCTGGTGGGAGGCGTTCGGTCACGGCAGAAGCCTGCGGGCGCTGGTGGTCCGGAGCGGCGGGCAGCTGGCGGGGATTCTGCCCTTGTGCCTGGATCGCACCCGCTCGGGTGCGCGACGGCTGCGGGCTGTTGGAAGCCCTGAGGCGGACTACGGCGGCGCACTCGTGCATCCGCACCTCTGGGAGTCCGCGGCGGAGTTTCTAGCGGATGCCCTCTACGGCGACCGCGGCTGGGACGTCCTGTGGCTGCCGCAGGTGCCCGAGGCGTGCCAGGCGACACGGCTACTCCTGGGCCGCCTCCGGGAGAAGGGCTGTCGTGTGGTGGAGCGGCGGAGCTGGTGCTATCGGGTCCGCCTGCCGGCCTCCTGGGAAGAGTACCTGGAGACGTTGAGCCGGCCCACGCGTAGACGCCTGCTTCAGAAGGCGAGGCGTCTTTTGGAACTGGATGCGCGGGCAGACCGTGCGGACGCCTGCGGCCAAGGGGTCGACGATTTCGCGGCCCTGCACACCAGCCAGTGGGCGCGGCGCGGCCAGAGCGGGGCCTTCGCGAGTCCGGGCACCCTTCGGTTCCACCGTCTCCTGGCGGAAGCCCTGGCCGCGCGGGGCTGGCTCGATCTCTGGTGGCTCAAGGTGGGGGAGACGGTACAGGCGGCGGTGTACGACTTCCGGTTCGGCCGGTCTGTCTACAGCTACCTCTCCGCGGTCAACCCGGACGGCCTCCTCCGTTTGTCGCCCGGACTCGTGCTGACCCTCTGGCGCATCCGGGCCGCCATCGAGGACGGCTACGCTGACTACGACCTCCTGCGCGGTGACGAGCCGTACAAGGAATCCCTAGGCGCGCAGCCTTACCCTACGTCCACTTACCTGGTCGGCCGCCCCGGACGCTGGCGGGCGTGGTGGTACCTCACCCTGGCTCCCCTCCGTGACGCCCTGACTCGAAGGGAGGGACGGACCACGCCTGAGGGCGGGGCGGGTCCAGGTCGTCACGGGCCAAGGACCGGCCGTCGCTCGGTTGAGCCCTGACGGGACGGGGGCTATGATGGCCCCGTGAAGGTCCGGATCCGTCACCAGAGGCGTGAGGTCGAGCTGGCGGGCGTCCGGAGCGTGCGGGAGCTGCTGGATCGCCTGCAGCTGAACCCCGAGACGGTGCTGGTGGTTCGGGGCTCGGAGCTGCTGACCCGGGACGCGCGCCTGGGGGAGGACGACGAGGTGGAGATCCGGCCGGTGGTTTCCGGAGGGTAGCGGTGCGCTGCGTGAAGTGCAAGGCCCAGGCCCAGGTGGAGGTGCGCCGGCACCACGCGGCCTTCTGCGGACCCCACTTCCTGGAGTGGTTCGAAGCGCAGGTGGAACGGGCGGTCCGGCGCGAGCGTATGTTCGGGCCCCAGGATCGGGTGCTGGTGGCGGTCTCCGGCGGCAAGGACAGCCTGGTGCTGTGGGACGTACTCCTGCGCCGGGGCTACCGCGCCAGCGGCCTGCACCTGAACCTGGGAATCGGGGAGTACTCCCAGCAGAGCCAGGAAAAGTGTGAAGCTTTCGCCCGCCAGCGGGGGGCGGAGCTCCTGGTGGTGGATATCCCGTCGGAGTACGGCGTGGGCGTGGAGGGGCTGGCGGAGCTGGCCGGCCGGGTGGCGTGCTCGGCGTGCGGGCTCAGCAAGCGGTACCTGTTCAACCGGGTGGCCCGGGAGCGGGGGTTTGACGTGGTGGCCACGGCCCACAACCTGGACGATGAGGCCGCGGTGCTGCTCGGCAACCTCATCGCGGGGAACGTGGACGCCCTGGTCCGCCAGTCGCCCGTCCTGGACAGCGGGCACCCGGGGCTGGTGAGGAAGGTCAAGCCCCTGTACCGCATCGCGGAGCGGGAGACCGCTGCCTACGCGGTGCTGCGGGGGATCGACTACGTCCTGGACGAGTGCCCCAACAGCGTGGGCGCGCGGTCCCTGCTCCTGAAGGAGGCCCTGAACCTCCTGGAACGGGACGCCCCCGGGACCAAGCAGAGCCTGTACTGGAACTTCCTGGAAAAGCTCCGGCCGCTTCTACGCGCGGCCTCGGAGCCTGTGGCGCTGCGCAGCTGCCTGCATTGCGGCCAGCCGACGACCGCGGAGGTGTGCGCGTTCTGTCGGATGACGGAGCGGGTGGCCCACAAGCTGCGCTCCCGCGTGGTCGCCCCCGCGCAGGCCGGCCGGGAGCCGGTGGGAGCCCGCAGCGGTCCTGGGCCCGACCCCGCATGAGGTCCGGCCCCTTCCAGGCCGGGGAAGTCGTGCTGTTGGTGGACCGCAAGGGCCGGCGGTACCTGCTGCGCCTGCAGCCCGGAAAAGTGCACGACCTGCGGGGCCGGTTAGAACACGACGCGCTTTTGGGCCAGGAAGAAGGGGTCGTGGTGCGCAACAGCCACGGCGAGGTGTTCCTGGCCCTGCGGCCTACCCTCGCGGAGTACGTGCTGGAGATGCCCCGCCGCACCACACCCATCTACCCCAAGGACCTCGGCGCTATCCTCGTGGCCGCGGACATCTACCCCGGCGCCCGGGTGGTGGAGGCGGGGACCGGGTCCGGCGCCCTGACCCTGACCCTGCTGCGCGCGGTGGGGCCCTCGGGACTGGTGTTCAGCTACGAGGTACGGCGGGAGTTCCTGGATACGGCGCTTCGCAACATCGAGCTCGTTGCGGGACCCGTGGAAAACCTGGTGGCCCGCGTGCACGACGTGTACGAGGGAATTCCGGACGCGCCCGCAGACCGGGTGGTGCTGGACGTGCCGGAGCCGTGGCGGGTGGTCCCCCACGCGGCGGCGGCGCTGCGCCCCGGCGGGATCTTCGCCGCGTACGTACCCACCGTCCCCCAGGCCCACCAGACCGCGGAGGCCCTGCGGGCTTCCGGCGCCTTCGCCCTCGTGGAGACCACGGAGACCTTGGTGCGGCCGTGGAACCTCTCGGGGCAGAGCGTGCGACCTGCGCACCGCATGGTGGCGCACACCGGCTTCCTCACCACCGCGCGCCGGGTCCAGCCCAGGAGCGGTGAGCGGTTGGCCCCGTTCCCTCCGGCATCGCCGTACGTTTGAACCTGCAGGGCCGTCGGCAGCAGGACCTGGGTTCGGGATAGCCGAACCGGAACATTGAACCCGCGCGTGTGTCCGTGTAGACAGGAGGTACGCGCGAGACAGAGGTGGTGCGGTGGCCGAACGGGCGGGTGGCGCGCTTCCGACCGCTCGAGTCCGGGCGGAGGCGACCGAGGCCAAGGTGGTGGTGCGCGGCCTCTCGGTCCGTTACACCTCCTCGAGGGGAACGCTTACCGCGCTGGAGGACATTTCCCTGTCCGTGCAGGCGGGGGAGTTCTGCTGCGTGGTCGGACCCAGCGGGTGCGGGAAGTCGACCCTCCTGAGGGTGCTGGCGGGGCTGATCCCGTGCGCGGAAGGCGAGGTCCGCATCCGGTCCGATGGACCGCAGAGGCCGCTCACCGCCATGGTGTTCCAGGACTACGCCCTGCTCCCCTGGCGGACGGTGTTGGACAACGTGGCGTTCGGGCCCGAAAACCGAGGGGTCCCGAGGGCGGAGCGCTACCGGCTGGCGCGGGAGATCCTGGCCAAGGTAGGGCTGTCGGGGTTCGAGCACGCTTACCCCCACCAGCTCTCAGGTGGGATGAAGCAGCGGGTGGGGATCGCCCGGGCTCTGGCCAACGACCCCGAGGTGCTGCTCATGGACGAGCCGCTGGCCGCCCTGGACGCCCAGACCCGCAACCTCATGCAGGAGGAGCTTTTGCGGATCTGGGCGGAGTTCGGGAAGACCGTCGTGTACGTCACCCACGCCATCGACGAGGCGGTCCTGCTGGGCGACCGGGTGGTGGTGATGACCGCGCGGCCGGGCCGGGTGAAGGCCGTCGTACCGGTGGACCTGGAACGCCCGAGGACGCTGGAGCAGAAAGGATCGGCGCACTTCGCCCGGCTGTACAACGA
>Ga0105160_1000315_pt1 | contig 23849 bp, 17 predicted proteins | sample GXS110809BmetaG_FD_89591 | JGI IMG/M metagenome (GOLD analysis project Ga0105160, IMG submission 89591) | Hot spring microbial communities from Gongxiaoshe hot spring, China to study Microbial Dark Matter (Phase II) - GXS 110809B | ecosystem: Environmental > Aquatic > Thermal springs > Hot...
ACACAACTACGCCCACATCGAGCAGGACAATCCTCGCCGCGAGTTCCTGCTTCGGCTATCGTCGGAGGGCCAGCTTTTCGAATACGACCAGACCGCACAGCGGGAAAAACTTTGGGTAGATTTCGCAGCTCCGGTCGGCGAGAATTGGGTCAGCGAGATCGATCCCTGCACCCGGCTCGGCCGAATTGTCTCCCGCCAGGCTAAGTTTCAGGGTGCGATCGGCGAGTTCCAGAACGCACTGGAGGTTCGCTACGAGCCCAGCTGTGCCGATGCTGGCCTCCTGCGAGAGCTTTACCTGCCCTACGTCGGCCTGATTCTACGCAGTCGTGCGACGATAGCCGGGCCGGCCACAGACGAGCTCGTTTACGCAAGGCTCGGCGGAGTCACATACGTGCGCGCGCCGGAACTCCAGCTTTCACTGGCCCTCGACCAACACACTTACCGTCACGCTGCCGGCGGCCCCGCTCCGACTTTGCGCGCACGATTGACATTGAGCAACCATTACCTACCCGCGGTGCGTCTAGAGTTCCCAAGTTCCCAACACTTCGATGCGGAAATCCGCGATGCTTCGGGGCGTGTAGTTCGGCGATGGTCCGAAGGTAAAGCGTTCCTCCCCGTGGTTCAATGGGAGACATTGGGATTCGGTGAGAAAAATTACCTCATCGAACTCCCTCTCACGGACTCGGCTGGCAATGCCTTGCCCCCTGGCCGTTATGTATTAGAGGCGTGGCTGACTGCGGTGCAACGGTCGCTGCGTTGTTCGGCCAGCTTCGAAATCACAAGCGTGCCTACGCAGGCGGTGCAGTGATCCACCCGACGGCAATCAACTCGCTCTTCGCCTCGCCAGCCTGGAACGGGAAACCCACCCAGGCGAGGGACAGCTCAAGGGACCTCAAAACGCTCCAGCACAGACCCGTCTAGCGCCACGGCTTCCACCATCGCGCGTCGCCCTCCGACCACCTTCACCCGCACGAAATTCTCGACTGAGCACGCAAATTTAGTGACACCAGCAACCGGCGAATCCGTAGGGTAGAGGGGCGCCCCTCCGCCACCAGTGACGATGTAGTGCACCCCGTGTACCACGTGATGCTGGTAATTGTGGTCGTGCCCGCAGAATACCGCCGCCACGCGGTACCGTTCGAACATGGGAACCAGTTGCTGCACTATCGGTGTTTCTCGCTGGCGTCGGCGCACGGCGGTAAAAGGCGGGTGATGCATGACGACAAAGGATAGAGTCCCCGCGCCATGGTTGGTAAGTTCGCGCTCCAACCACGTTGCCTGCTCGGTCCAGAGCCGTTGCCGGGCAGCCGCGTCTTCGGCCCAGTGCCCCACGTCACTCATCAACGCTATGAAATGCGCCCCACCCCAGCGCCAGCAGTAGTATGGTTGCGTGAGATCGAAAAAACGGTAAAAGTATGGGCTGTTTCTCTCGTGGTTACCCAATACGGGGTAAAAGACCACGTGTCTCAGCAAAGGATTTTCGATCTCGAAAAACTTGATCCATTGATCCGCATCTCGCCCGTCGCCTACCAGATCGCCTGTGTGGATGACAAAGTCGGGCCGGGACGATTGCAGCATCTTCTCGACAACTTTGCGGTGCACTCGATGCCGGGTGCGGGTGTCGCCAAAAACTAGAAACTCGAAGGTTGCTGAGCCCGCGGGACTAGTCTTGAACTGGCCACGGGTAGGTACACCGGGATACTCAGCCGTGTACACACGCCCGGCTTCCAGGCTGCTATACACCCGACGCCAAACCTCGAACCGATCGCGGCTCTTGCTTGCCCTCCCGCGGTCCAGAATCCAGATCACGGTCGCCGAGTCGTGGGTGGCGCGCACGGTGACAGGGCCAGCCGCCCACCTTGGCGTCGCTGGCTGGATGAGCCAGGTAACAACGCCCGCCAGCAGACCGACGGCGACCAAGGCGAGCAAGAGCTTCTTCAGATAAAATTTGCGCTCCATGAGTGCCGGAGCTCAGACTCCACGACCAGCCGAGCAGCCCTAAGGTTTTCCCGGTAGCATTCCAGCAACGGCCAGGCGACGGTGCTCCTTCAGGATGCAACGATCCATGACCACTAGCAGCCCGGCTTCCCGAGCGCGTGCCGCCGCTGCCTCATGGACAACTCCCTCTTGCAACCATACGGCTTTGGCGCCGATGCGAATAGCCTGTTCCACAATCTCGGGCACGAACTCAGCCCTCCGGAAGACATTCACTATGTCCACGGCAAACGGAATCGACTCCAGACTCGAGTACGCAGGCTCACCCAACACTTCCTTCTCGTTGGGATTGACCGGAACGATCCGGTAGCCCTGCCGTTGCAAATACTCAGCGACACCATAGCTCGGCCGGTGTCTCTTGCTCGACAGACCGACGACCGCGATCGTCCGCGCCGACCGCAACAATTCCACTATTGCCGGATTCATGCTGACCTGGCTCCAGCGACTGGCGTCAAGCCGAGCAATTTACGGAACCGCTCGACCTCGGCCGGCGTCAGAAAACGGTATTGACCGGGCTTGAGCTTTCCCAAGCTGAGGAACCCGATACGGACCCGCCGCAACTTCTCCACCAGTCGGCCAAAGTGCAAAAACATCAGTCGGATCTGATTCTGCCGCGTTTCCGTGATCGTGACCTCGTACCAAGGATTCCGCGCTCGACGGACCAGGCGTAACTTCGCCGGTCCCGTCCGCCGACCGAACAATGGAACCCCACGCCGGAACTCCTCCTCTTGCTCCGGAGTAAGCAGCCCGTTGACCTTGACCAGATAAGTCCTTTCGATCTTCGTAGACGGCGAGATCAGGCGCGCAGCAAAATCACCGTCGTTGGTCATCAGCAGCAGCCCTTCACTGTGATAATCGAGGCGCCCGACCGGAAAGATCCGCTCCTTGATGTCCCGGACAAAGTCCATCACCGTGGGCCGGCCCAGCGGATCCCGCACCGTGGTCAGACAGTTTCTGGGCTTGTACAGCGCCAGGTAGACATAGCGAGAGGGGAGTTTGATCCGCCGCCCATCGACGCGAATGTCGTCTCGCTCCGGGTCGGCCTTAGTCCCCAGCCGCGTAACCACCTGCCCGTTCACGGTGACGCGCCCAGCCAGGATGTACTCCTCCGCCTTCCGACGGCTGGCAATGCCAGCGCGCGCCAAGATCTTTTGCAGACGTTCCTCAGCCATCGCCGGCACCCGTAGCTCCTACAGCCACGTCGTCCTCGTGGTCGCTGTCCAGTTGGCCAATTGTGTCCAGATCAGCTTCAGCCAACTCCTGCTCGCCGGCCGGTTCTCGATCCCTCACCCCGTCCGGTGAAGGGGTGCTAGCCACTTCCTCGGCTTCGCTGAGCGCCACTCGCGCCAGTTCCTCAAACTCTTTCAGGGTCGGGAGGTCAGCCAAGCTCTTCAGCCCAAACTGCTTCAGGAATTCCTTGGTCGTCTTGTACAAGATCGGCCGCCCCACCACCGGCTTGCGCCCAGCCGTGGTGATCAACTTCCGCTCAAGGAGCGTTTTCAGGACGCTCAGGCCCTGAACCCCTCTAATCTCCATGATTTCGGGAGCCGTAATCGGCTGTTTGTAGGCGATCACAGCCAGGGTTTCAAGAGCGGCCCGCGAGAGCTTCAGCGGAGGTTGAAGCCGCTTCACAAAATTGCGGATTTGCTCGTGCAACTCGGGCTTTGTCGCTACGGCATAGCCTTCCGCCACCTCGCGGATGAAGATCCCGTGTTCAGGCTTCTGATACTCAACCACCAGCTCGTCGATGATCCGTTGTACCCGTTCAGCTTCGACTCCCAAAACGTCGGCGATCTGCCGCCCGCTGAGCGGTTCGTCGGTGATGTAGAGCACCGCTTCTACGATCGCCTTGAGCTGGACATCATCCATTTGCTGGCCCTGCCAGCTCAGCTGGACTGGTGTAGCCTCGGGACTGGGCTCCGAGGTCTCATCTCCCATGGCCACGTCGGCTGATTCGGGAAGGTCCAGAGTGTTCCGTTGGAGTGGATTTTCCTGGGTTTCTCCCTGTCTATGTGCCGCTAGCTCGGCTCGATCCTGCTTCATCGCGTCAGGTGTTCTAAGCGTAATCGAGAGTTCCAGGCGCCAGCTCCAAAGTGCCAGCCTGTAACGAATCGAAGGCCTTGCCCCGTTCCAGGTAAATTTCCCCGAAAACGTCCTTTTGGCTTACCCGCAACGCTTGCAACCGCACCAGCTCCAAGATCGCCAGGAACAAACAGATCATTGCCCTCCGGCTGGGCTGCAACAGCAAGAGCTCGCGCAACCGCAAGCGCTCGCGTTCCGGGTGCCGGCAGAGCTCCTGCCGCAACCACTGGATCATGCTACCGACACTGACCTCTTCCCGCTCGATTCCATAGGGTGGGCGGTGCCTTGCGCGCTCTAAGACCTCCTGGAACGTTTTTACGAGATCGAACAGCGTCACCGAAAGCTCGGGCCCATCGAGCTCTCCGAGGAACTCCTGGATGCGCGGGCGCGTCCAGATGGCCTCCTCGATTTGGAGGCGTTCCTGGAGCATCTCCGCCGCCTGCTTGAACCGCTCGTATTCCAGCAACCGTTGAACGAGCTCTGCGCGAGGATCCTCTGGCTCTCCTTCCTCGACGAGTTCAGGGTCTCGCGGCAAAAGCATCCGCGACTTGATGTGAATCAGCGTCGCAGCCATATAGATAAATTCGGCGCCCAAATCGATATTGAGCTCCGCTGCCCGTTCCAGGTATTCGAGGTACTGGGCGGTGATCCGGGCGATCGGGATATCGTAAATGTCGATCTTTTGCTTACGGATCAGGTCGAGCAGCAGGTCCAAAGGCCCTTCGTATTGCTCCAGTCGAACATTCAGCGGCGAATCCACCTTACTCAAAGATACCATCAGAACCGGCTCAACCCAGGCAGGCTGAAAGAGGAACGTCGGCGGCGGTCTCGGTCGTGGGTGGACTCACAAACAAGCTTGAAGCGACGCAGAGCGGAGACTGTGCCCGGCAGCCAGCCACTGATCGACGGCGCGGGCTGCGTTCCGGCCCTCGCGGATCGCGTGCACAACCAGGGACTGGCCCCGTCGCATGTCTCCCGCCGCGAAAATTCCCGGGCGGGAGGTCATGTAGTTTTCGGTTTTCACGTTACCCCGCTGGTCGAGTTCCAGGCCGAGTTGCTCAATCAAACCGCTTCGCACCGGCCCGAGGAACCCCATAGCCAGCAGAACCAGCTCGACATCCAGCGTGAACTCGGTCCCAGGAACCGGTTGGAAGTCAGGCGGCGGGCCGACTTGAACTGCGTGCAGCTTCTGCACGTTGCCCGATTCGTCCCCAGAGAAAGCCACCGTGGCCACGGACCACAGGCGCACGCCTCCCTCTTCGTGGGACGATTCGGTACGCAACTGGTAAGGCCACATCGGCCACGGGGTGGTAGGCGAGCGTTGTTCTGGTGGCTTCGGCATGATTTCCAACTGGTACACCTGAACTGCCCCCTGGCGGATACAAGTTCCGAGGCAGTCGGCACCGGTATCCCCACCACCGATAATCGCCACGCGCTTGCCCGTCGCTAAGATCGGTTCTGGAAAACGCGTAGGGTCCGCCGCGAGATCACGATCGCCCGCCACTCGTTTGTTCTGCTGGGACAAGAAATCCATGGCAAAGTGAATGCCTTTGAGTTCCCTTCCGGGTACCCGCAAATCTCGGGGCTGCTCCGCTCCTCCAGCCAGTAAGATCACATCGAATTCGCGGAGCAAGTCCTCCACCGGAACGTTGTGGCCTACGAAAGCGCGAGTGTGAAACTCCACTCCCTCGGCAACGAGCTGCTCCACGCGTCGGTCGATCAGCCATTTTTCCAGCTTGAAGTCCGGGATTCCATACCGAAGCAGCCCACCGATCCGGTCGGCCTTCTCAAACACCGTCACTGCGTGACCTGCACGGGCCAACTGCTGCGCAGCCGCCAACCCCGCAGGTCCCGAGCCCACGATGGCGACACGCTTTCCCGTCCGACGAGTCGGAGGCTGCGGCTGGATCCAACCCTGGCGGAAAGCATGGTCGATGATCGCCCATTCGATCTGTTTGATCGCTACAGGTGGCTCGTTAATGCCCAGCACACAAGAAGCCTCGCAAGGCGCCGGGCAGACTCTGCCCGTGAATTCTGGGAAGTTATTCGTTTGGTGGAGCTTCTCGACCGCCTCCCGCCACCGGTCCCGGTACACCAGATCATTCCAGTCCGGTATGTAGTTGTTCAGGGGGCAGCCGCTGTGGCAAAAGGGCACGCCACAGTCCATGCACCGCGCCGCTTGAATCCTGACCTTCTCGACCGGCCAGTCCTGGTAAATGATGTTGAAGTCCTTGACGCGTTCAGCGACTGGCCGTCGCGGTGCCGTCTCGCGCGGATACTCTAGAAAGCCTGTGACTTTACCCATGGATGATCCGCAACACCTCCAGTGGGGTCTTTTCAGGCAACGCAGGCAATTCTGCGTCTTGCTCCTCCAGCCTCGGTACACCTAGTACGCGCTTGTAGTCGTGCGGGAAGATCTTGACGAATCGTGGCAACATTTCGTCCCAATGATCCAGCACCACCCGAGCGCGTCGGCTGCCGGTGTATTGCCAATGACGCTCGATCAACTTACGCAAGGCGGCGATGTCATAAGGTGAGCGTACCGGTTCCAGGTCTACCATCGCCCGGTTGCAGTACATTGAGCGAAATTCACCACTCTCATCCAGCACGAACGCGATGCCCCCCGACATTCCCGCGGCGAAATTGCGACCCGTGCGTCCCAGAACCACCACCAGTCCTTTCGTCATGTACTCGCAACCGTGATCGCCCACTCCCTCGACCACGGCGATTGCGCCCGAGTTCCGCACGCAGAACCGTTCGCCCGCCACGCCGTTGAAGTAGGCCTCACCGCTGGTCGCTCCGTAGAGCGCCACGTTGCCGATCAGCACGTTCTCTTCCGGAGCGAACCTGGAATTGCGGGGCGGCCGAACGATCAACTTGCCACCGGACAAGCCCTTACCAATGTAATCGTTCGCATCTCCTTCCAAAATCAGCGTCACGCCCGGCGCCAAGAAAGCCCCGAAGCTCTGCCCCGCCGAGCCCGTGAAGTGGATCCGGATGGTGTCCTCGGGCAAACCCCGGGAGCCGTAACGGCGCGCAATCTCGCCGCTGAGCATCGTGCCAACCGCCCGGTCCACGTTGCGGATGGGCAAGGAAAGTTCGACCGGCACCTGTTGTTCCAACGCATCCCGGCACAGCTCGATCAAGCGGTGGTCCAGCACACCATCTAACATAGGCCGCTGACCCACCGTGCACCGGCGCCCCGAAGTCTGAACTTCCTGGGGCTCATGCAACAACCAGGAAAAGTCCAGCGAACGAGCTTTCCAATGATGGCGCAGATCTTTGACCTCCAGCATGTCGACTCGCCCCACCATCTGTTCCACCGTGCGGAAGCCCATCTGCGCCATGTAGTGCCGCAACTCCTCGGCCACGAAGAACAAGTAGTTGATGAGGTGCTCCGGCTGGCCTGCGAATTTCTTTCGGAGCCTCGGGTCTTGCGTAGCAATCCCCACCGGGCACGTGTTCAAGTGGCACTTGCGCATCATGACGCACCCGAGGCTGATCAAAGCCCCCGTAGAAAATCCGAACTCCTCGGCCCCTAGCAAAGCCGCAATCGCCACGTCCCGACCCGTCAAAAGCTTGCCGTCAACCTGAACGATAATCCGGTCGCGAAGCCCGTTCTTGATCAACACCTGCTGGGTTTCAGCCAGGCCGAGCTCCCAGGGGATTCCCGCATGACGAATCGAAGTAATTGGCGAAGCGCCCGTACCTCCGCTGTCGCCACTAATCAGCACGACGTCAGCGCCCGCTTTGGCTACCCCAGCCGCCACTATCCCCACCCCCACCGCTGAGACCAGCTTCACCGACACGCGAGCCTTCGGATTGGCGTTCTTCAAGTCGAAAATCAACTGCGCCAGATCCTCGATGGAGTAAATGTCATGATGGGGCGGCGGCGAAATCAGCCCGACGCCGGGAATCGAATGGCGAAGCCGTGCGATGACTTCGTCGACCTTGTGCCCAGGTAACTGACCTCCCTCACCCGGCTTTGCTCCCTGCGCGATCTTGATCTGAAGCTCGTCCGCGTTCACCAGATAGTTGATCGTGACCCCGAAGCGGCCCGACGCGACTTGCTTGATAGCGCTTCGACGCTCGTCTCCGAACCGCTCCTCGTCCTCACCTCCCTCACCGGTGTTCGACTTAGCCCCGATCCGGTTCATGGCGATCGCCAGTGTCTCGTGGGCTTCTTTGCTGATCGACCCGAACGACATTGCCCCGGTGCAAAAGCGCCGAACGATCGAGGTTGCGGGCTCGACTTCCTCAAGCGGGATGGGCCGCTCCAAGGTCTTGAACCGCAGCAGGCCCCGCAGCGTATAAAGCTTCTCGTTCTGTTCGTTGATGGCCCGGGCGTACTCCCAATACGCCTCCGGAAGGTTCTGGCGCACCGCGTGCTGCAACTTGCTAATGGTGAACGGGTTCAGCAAGTGCTGCTCACCGCCTTCCCGGTAAGCCAGGTAGCCACCAATGGGCAGCTGGCTGTGACCGTTGACGGGCTCGCGGAAAGCCTGCTCATGCTTCATCCGCGCTTCCCGCGCCAAAACTTCCAGATCCACACCCCCTAGCCTGGAGGCCGTCCCCGCAAAGTACTTGTCCACCAGCTCTCGACTTAAGCCGATAGCCTCGAAGACTTGCGCGCCGTGGTAGCTTTGCAGCGTCGAAATGCCCATCTTGGACATAACCTTCAGCAAGCCCTTCTTGACAGCTTTGATGTAATTCGCTTGCGCCTTCTCCGGGCTTATGTCCATACCCAGCTCACCCCGACGCGCCATGTCTTCAAGCGTGGCGAATGCCAAGTAGGGATTCACCGCGTTCGCGCCGTAACCTATGAGCAGGCAAAAATGGTGAACTTCCCGCGGCTCACCGGACTCGACCACCAAACCCGTGTGCATCCGCAATCCGGCGCGAATCAAATGGTGGTGGACCGCGGACACCGCCAGCAGGCTGGGAATGGGCGCATTGCGGCTATCCACTCCGCGATCGGAGAGAATCAGGATCGTGTAGCCGGATTCGACCGCCGACTCCGCACGTCGGCACAATTCTTCCAAGGCCACTTCCAGCGCAGCCGCCCCGCCCTTTGCCGGAAACAAGGTCGTCAAGGTAATAGCCCGCAGATCCCCGTGAGAAATCGCGCGGATCCGTTCCAAATCCCAGTCGGTCAGGATCGGATGGGGTAACTTGAGCAGGTGGCAATGCTCCGGCGTCTCGTCGAGTAGGTTCTTGGCCGCCCCAACGAAGTTCGTCAGGCTCATGACCAACTCCTCCCGAATTGGATCAATGGCAGGGTTGGTCACCTGAGCGAACAGTTGCCGGAAGTAATTGAACAACAACTGAGGTTGGTCCGACAGGCACGCCAGGGGCGTATCGTAGCCCATCGATCCCACTGGATCTTCCGCTTGGGTCGCCATCGGGTTCAGAATGCGGGAGCACTCTTCCTCGGTGTAGCCGAACACCAGCTGGAGGCAGCGAAGTCGCCCTGGCTCGACCTGCTGCAACTGACGCGGTGCTGGTAGCTGTTCCAACCGGACCTGGTGGCGCTCAATCCACTGGCGGTACGGGCGTCGGCGTGCCAGCTCTTCCTTGATTTCTTCGTCCGGTACGATCCTGCCGGCTTCCACGTCCACCAGCAGCATCCGCCCGGGCTGTAGTCGCCCCCTGTACCGAATGTTCTCCGGCTCCACGTCAAACACACCCGTTTCCGATCCCACCACGACGTAACCGTCCTCGGTCACTAAGTAGCGTGCCGGGCGCAACCCATTACGGTCCAGCGTGGCTCCGATGAGCCGGCCATCCGTAAACGCAATCGCCGCCGGGCCATCCCAAGGCTCCATGAGGGCGGCGTGGTACTCATAAAAGGCCCGCTTGGTTTCGCTCATCCACGGCGCCTGTTCCCAAGCCTCCGGGATGACCATCGCCATCACGTGGGGCAAGCTGCGGCCAGCCAGGTAAAGCAGGTGCACCACACTGTCCAGCGTGGCCGAGTCGCTGAGACCCTCTCGGATGACAGGCAGGATCTTTTTCAAGTCCTCCCCGAACAGCGGAGACTGCAGCAGTGCCTCGCGTGCCCGCATCCAATTGATGTTGCCCCGCAGTGTGTTGATCTCACCGTTGTGACAGAGGATGCGGAAGGGATGGGCCAATGGCCAGGTGGGGAAAGTGTTGGTCGAGAACCGTTGGTGGACCATGGCCAGCTTGCTCGTCACCCGAGAATCGGCCAGGTCCAAATAGAAGCGCTTGATTTGGTGAGCGTGCAAGAGGCCTTTGTAGACGATCGTCCGGCTGGAAAGGGAGGGGATGTAGAAAGCCTCGTGTCCCTCGAACCCGGCCGCTGAAATCTCGTGCTCAGCTCGCTTCAGCACGACGTACAAGCGGCGCTCCAAAGCATCCTGGTCCATGGGTTGCTTAGGAGCCACGAAGATTTGCTCGATATGAGGCCGATTCGTCCGGGCTAGCCGGCCAAGAACCTCCGGATTCACAGGGACGACCCGCCAACCTAGCACGTGCAGTCCTTCTTCGTCGATGATGTGCCCGAGCATCTGCTTGCAGATTGAGCGGGCAGTCGACTGGGTGGGCAGGAATACCATCCCGACGCCGTACTGGCCGGGCTGGGGCAACTCCCAACCCAACCGGTCGGCCTCCTCGGCGAAGAAGGCGTGGGGGATCTGGATCAATATGCCTGCCCCGTCACCGGTCTCCGGATCGCATCCGGCAGCCCCCCGATGCAACAGATTCACCAGCACCTGAAGGGCTCGCTCGACGACCTCGTGAGTCGCTTCGCGACGCAGACTGGCGACGAAACCGATACCGCAGGCGTCACGTTCATAAGCAGGATCGTAGAGCCCTTCGCGAGGGGGCAGGAACGGGTGGGTTGAGCGTTGCATCGGGACCTGTTACCTCCCTTTTGCTGTTGGCTCTGGTCTAGCTAAGGGATAGCGGAAGACCTACTAGTAGCCTAGCAACAGGCCGAGAATTAGTCAAGCAGAATGTGCTTGCGCGCTAACATTAGCACAGCTTATCTTTTCCGGCTCCTGTGGTACACTAACCTACGGATGGACTTCGACCATCTGAAGCTCTTCGTCGACATCGTCCGCGAGCGCAGTGTCACGCGCGGTGCCCAGCTCAACGGAATTACCCAATCCGCTGCCAGCCAGCACCTTCAGCAACTCGAAAAGTCCTTCGGTTTGCCCCTGCTCGACCGCAAGTGCCGTCCCCCCAGGCTCACTGAAGCAGGCCGCTTATATTACAACTTCTGTCGCGAAGTACTCCGCCGGAAAGAAGAGCTGGAAGCTGCACTCGACCAGCTGCGCCAGCGAATCCAAACTACCGTCCGGGTCGCCAGTATCTACTCCATCGGCATCTCCGAGCTCAACGACCTGGAGCGCGAGTTCCGCAGTCGCTACCCCGAGGCAGACCTGGTGGTCGAGTACCTGCGCCCGGAAAAGGTCTACGAAGCTGTGCTAGACGATCAAGTCGACATAGGCTTGATCAGCTATCCATCCAGCTCGCGGGAAATCCGTGCCATCCACTGGCGCGACGAACGCATGGTGGTAGTCGTGCGCCCGGATCACCCTCTGGCCCAGCAAACCAGCGTTACACCCCAGGACCTTCAAGATGAGGAGCTCGTCGGATTCGACCAAGATCTACCCATTAGCCGGAGCCTGGCTCGATACTTCCGCAAACATGGGGTCCAGCCCAAATTGATCCTGCACTTTGATAACGTCGTGGCCATCAAAGAAGCGGTGGAGTTGGGTACAGGCATCAGCATCTTGCCCGAACCGGCTGTTCGGGAAGACGTGCGTCAGGGACGGATTTGTGCAGTTCCTTTGTACCCAGAAATCTACCGTCCGGTGGGAGTGATCTACCGCAAAGGCAGGCCATTGTCAGGGGCTGTTCACGCGTTCCTGGACCTGTTGCTGAGACCGAGGTCCCCAGCGCCCGATGTGCAAAGCCCACCTTCCAAGGGGACGCTTCGATCTCCGGTCACTGCCTCGGTACCGCCGGCTGCGGGAGCGCAATCAGACAGCCCCAAAACTGCGCCCCCTAAGGACCGGCTCAGCGCTAGGGATGACTTATCATGAACGGGCCAAGGGACTAACGTGTCACAGTTTCCGCCACTAGATCCATTACGGAGTGTATTCCATCGCCGCCTGGCGCAGGCCAGTGGGATCGTCTGTGGAGTAGTAGGGACGTTCTATCTGTTCCTCAGGCTTGTGAGCTGGTCGTTCGAAACCCTCAGGCCCATCGAGTGGCTGGCCGGAGTGATCCCCGCAGGAGCCTTCTGCGTATTCCTGGCCCTGCGCCAGAGGTCGACTGCATTCAGATGGTTTTTCCTGGAGCTCTTTACCAGCTCGCTTGTGACGTTTCTGCTGCTCGAGTTCGTCGTGTACCCATACTTAGTGCGGTGAACACAGGCTACGCGGATGTTGACCCCAGCTGCCGGCCTGCCAGACATTAGCAAGTGGAGGGTCAGCGATGTTCGAAGGATGGGAGGAGTTTGCCTTCCGGTTTGGCCCTTTCAGTTTCGGTGCGCGAAGCTTCCCGCTCCGTTACACGCGGACGGAGAGCTCACACATCTTACGCATCCACATTGATCCTGAGATCAAAAAAGAGCAGATCAAGGTACGATTGGTGCGACCGGGCCTATTGGAGATCGAATGGCCGCGGTCCCTTGGCGAGGAGATCCCTGTCGAGTGAGCGGATACAGGCTTCGTGGGAGCGCGACATTGGGATTGGGGTAGGTTAGCGCGTGAAGCGCAAGGGGGGCACGATGACAACCGGCTTTCTTTCCCGCGCCACCAGCTTCGGTCGTAAGGCTGGCTAACGCTCGTGTTCGCCAGTGCCCGCTTTCGGTATAGTTGCGAGGCGTAGGGGCGAACGGAGAAGCTCAGGGACTTTATCGGCTCCTACGGGCCGCGCCAGGTAATAGCCTTGAAAGCGGTCACATTTAGCGCGCAGCAACAAAGCCAAATGCTGCTCCGTTTCGATCCCCTCTCCCACGACGCTCAGCCCCAGGCGATGGGCCATCGAGATGACCGACCGCACCACAGGCAAAGCTCGTCTGATCCCCGTCCCCCTCGGCAAAAAACTACGATCTAGCTTCACTACGTCGATCGGGAGGTAGCGGAGGTAGCCTAGCGACGAGTACCCCTTCCCAAAATCGTCCAAGGCGATCGATATGCCCAGATTCCGCAACCGGCTGAGGACCCAGATCGCCTCCCCGCCTTGTTCCACGAACGCGCTCTCAGTGATCTCCAGTTCCAAGGATTCTGGGTCGAGCTGCACCGCTTTCAACGTCTCGGCCACCACGTCGACGAAGTCAGACCGGCTCAACTGGAGCGCAGAAACATTCACCGCGACTCGAACAGTCCGTCCCACGAGCTCTTTCCAGTGGCGTGCCATTCGGCAAGCTTCCGCCAATACCCACTCGCCAATCGGTATGATCAGCCCACTTCGCTCGGCTACCCCGATGAATCGCTCGGCCGCATACCGACCCAGCTTCGGTCGATTCCAACTGAGCAGGACTTCCAGGCACGCTACGGAACCATCCCGGCTGTATTCTGGCTGAAACCGCAATTCCAGCTCGTTGGCCGCGAGCGCGTGGTGCAGCGCTGGCTCCAGTCGCGAGCCCGCGCGCCGGTGCCCAAAGCTTAAGTCACTGTAAACGACCACTTCATCGCGGCCCCGCGTCTTAGCGACCTCTAGAGCAGCCTCAGCATGTTGGAGCAAGACCACATGGTCCAGGGCGTCGTCAGGGAAAACGCTGACTCCCCAGCTAGCAGTGATGTAGACCTCGTGGCCGTTTAACTGGAAGGGCTGCCGCACCGCCTGGGCCAAACTCCTTACCCAGCTCTCCACTTCTGTCCGCCCCTCTCTACACACCCGCACGATTGCAAAGCGGTCCCCGCTCACACGTGCTACCCACGCGCCCTGTGCGCTGTCTCGCAACCGGTCTGCCAGACGTTGGAGTAAGCGATCACCCGCTGCGTGGCCAAAGCTGTCGTTGAAATGCTTGAACCGATCCAGATCCAGCAAAGCCAGCACAACCTTGCGGGAAGATCGATTGGCATGCAGGCAGGCTACTTCTAAATGCCGCCGCAGCGCCAAAGCGTTGGGTAATTGCGTCCAAGGATCTCGCAAGGCTAAAATGCGCAGGACACGCTGGTGCCGACGCCGTTCTCGCTCAAGTTCGAACTGGCCCCAAACACGCCCCAGATCCAAAGCTACGGCTTCCAGAAAACTGGTCTGATCCGGGTGTAGCGACTCCTCGCCGGCCGCCCTGCGGAAGACCAAGTAACCCCGCACTTCTTTTCCCAGCCGGACGGGCAGGGAAACGATCGGCCTCTGCGAGCCTGAAAGGAAGAACGGCACGGGTAACTCTGATCGAGCCGTAGTGGGTCTCGGTGAATGGTCCTGCGGACTAATCAACCGGGTTTCGAATAGCGGATAGGCTCGGGATTCGAAACTTCCTGCGGGCCAGCAAATACGCAACTTAACCGAATCGTCAGATTCCAGCGTCAAGAAAACGCCTTCAGGAAAGCCCAACTGCTCACAGACGAGGCGCAAGCGATCGACCGCTGCATCGGCCAGATGTAGGTACGAGCGCCGGCCGAGCTCTACCAGTTTCTCTAGCCAGACAGCCGTCCTCTGCTCGGAATGGCCACTGTCCCGGGGCTGGGAGACATGAGTTGCCTGCACTCCTAGACCAGCGAATGCGGACTTGCTTGTTTCCGGCTCCATTTGATGCACAGCCACCCAGACCACGGCTGCAGGCGCACCATGACGGAAGGCCAGTCGAGCGACCAGTCGTACCGGTACACACCGACCTGGCCCACTGCTGAAACCCAGTTCCACAGGACCAACCTGGCCACTCCCAACAACGTCGAGCATCGCCTGTCGCAATCGTTCGCTGTCTTCCGCAGCGACAAAGCATTCGATAGGATGGCCGGCGATCTCGCTGCGCGACATGCCCACCAAAGCTGCGGCTGCGCGATTGACACCGATGATCCGTCCACCCAAGTCCTGGACCAGGACCGGCACATCCAGCAGGTCTAAAAAATCCGAGGCCAGTAACTCCAAGCCCGTCTGGACCCAGGCCGGATCGAACGGATGAGCCCGATCGGTCGCCACGCTGAGCAGCCTGCGTGCCAGCTCGGCTAAACCACGCGCCGCCTTCCATTCGGCTGGCGTGATCCGTCTGCCGGAAGCCAGCAGAACACATAGCCAAGCCAACAGCTCACCCTTTTCGTCGCGGACCGCGTGGGCAAATCCAACCAGCGCTCCCCGACTGAGGAGGTTTCGACTGACCAAAGGGCGTACTGAGCTGCCGCTTTGGATGAACCCACAAACGTCAACGGATTTGGAAACGCCCGCAAGCCGCTCTAACCAATCGACAGAGAGAGCTCCCGGATATCCGAAGATCCGCCCGCGCCAGGCACCTGGGCGTTCGATCAGGAATGCAGCGCTCCTAGCTTGGAACCATCGGGTGGCCAACCAGGCGAGGCCTTCCAGCATTGCCGGCAAGTCCCACCGGCCTGGCATGCCGCCAATCTCGCTTTCCGATCGAACCAACCCTACTCGCGCCGCTCTCACAGGTCCGGCTCTCCCGAGTGGGCCTTGCTCAAACTTATATGCCGGGAATTCTAACACGTCGAGATCCGATAGTGGTGCTGGCATCTGGACGCAAGCAGCTCTTCTGTCGGATGCCCCAGCGCGTCGACGACACCACGGCATTGGCTGGAGGCCCTATCGGACGGTTCCTCAGCGCTATGCTCAAAAAAGGGGAGGGCAAAGGAGCTAGCCGTACTTGCCTCCAGACAGCTGCAGTGAAAACGCAATGAATCGCCTGGACCAGTACCTAGAGTGGGCAGAGCAAGTGCACGGCCATTTGTGTCCGGGCCAAATCTTGGGCGTCCGCATGGCTCTATATGCTTTGGAGCTGCTGGGGATAGAGGCCCCACACGGCAAGGATCGGAAGCGCCTGATCACGTTCGTCGAGACCGACCGCTGCCTGAGCGACGCGATCATGCTCGTCACAGGGTGCCGCTTGGGCAAGCGAGCGCTGAAATTCCGCGACTTCGGAAAGCCAGCCGCCACCTTCTGGGATTTGCAAACCGGGCGCGCCGTGCGACTCCTCGCTCTGGAGTCGGCCAAGGATCGAGCTCGAGAGCTCTACCCGGACATCTGCGATCCGCGCCAGCAACAATCCCTGGCCTACCGTCACCTGCCTAACCAGGAGCTTTTTCAAGTCCAATGGGTAAGAGTGCAGCTACCGGCGGAAGATCTACCTGGCTATCGCGGCGCCAAGGTCATTTGCGCGCGCTGTGGGGAGCCTATCAGCTTCCGGAGAGAAGTGTGGGTGCAGGACGGCCCTGTTTGCCGGGCTTGCGCCGGGGAAGCCTACTACCAGGTTGAAGCCATAGGCGACGGGCCGCAAGGCCACGCGAGTGGCCCCTCGGAAGATCATCAGCCCTGAGCCACCGGGTCACGGACGACTCTCGAGGTACCCCAATGCGCAGGTACTACATCACGGATCGCCACCAGCTGGGAGGGGAAAGCGCTTTAATCCAGAACATCTACCGCCAACTCCAAGCCGGCGTGGACATGATCCAGGTTCGCGAAAAGGACCTTTCCGGCCGGAGCTTGTTCGAACTCGTGCGCAAGATTCTCGCACTACCTAATCCCCGCGGAACTCAGATCCTCGTCAATGAGCGCCTGGACGTGGCTTTGGCAGTCGGCGCCCACGGGGTGCACTTACCCGCTGATAGCCCTCCGGTCAATCGCTTGCGGTCCATCGTCCCCAAGGGATTCCTCATTGGCGTTTCCTGCCACAGCCGGGACGAAGTCATCCGCGCAGCTGAGGAAGGAGCAGACTTTGTCGTTTTCGGTCCGGTCTTCGCTCCTCGTTCAAAAAGCTCCGCGCTCGCGCCCCGGGGTTTGGAAGAGCTTCGCCAAGCGTGCCTTGCAGTCGACATCCCGGTTTACGCACTCGGTGGAATCACGGAGGAAAATGCCGTCGAGTGTGTGCGGGTAGGAGCCGCAGGCATCGCGGCGATTACCCTTTTTCAAGAGCACTTCCGCGAAGTCCAGGGTTGAAGCCGCACGCCCTTCGTAGCCGGCCCCAGCTGGAAACTCGGACTCCTAGCCTGAGAGACCAACGAAAGCCGACCCTCGAAAGCCGTCATCGCCTTCTGAACCCCGCAGGTGGAAGGGCTTTCCCATTTTTGATTGCGCCTCGCTGTGCGAGAGAGCTTTTCAAACAAGCAGATGGCTGCCACCGCCGGAGACCAGGCTACGAAAAACTGCCTGACCTCCTTAGACGTCGACCCAGTCAGTTCCCGACTCGCGCGGAAGAACTACCGGATCGCCCGCCGAACGACTTCACTTAGAAATCCCACGGCATTGGCTAGCTGAGCCACCCCCAAAAGCAAGCTGATTAAGAAACTCTCTTGCCGGCTCAACTCCGGTCGCCGGAACGGCCATGTGAGAAGCCCAATATACCAGCCAAGCGACTCCAAGGGAACGTAGTCACCGTCACGCCGGCAAACTCGCCGGTAGTCCCAGGCACCCCGTCCGTATCGAAAGTGCTGGCCGATGAAGCTGGTAAGGTTCAGCTCATGGTAGTGTCGCACCACTGCGTCGTCCACGTAGCACAACGGGTGGCCCACACGTCGCCAGCGCCGGCACAGCTCTCGGTCCTCGCCCCCGATCAGAAAGCTCTCGTCGAAGCCACCAAGTTTTAGGAAAGTCTCACGGGGGCACGCCATGTTGCAACCCACGAAAAACCGTGCCTGATATGGCTGGCCATTCCATGCGTGGTATAGATAAGCGACGAGCAACTGGCTAGCCTCCGAATACAGATTCCCTCGGAGGCCGTTGATCACCTTGCCGCCGGCGAGGCAGTTTGGGGCTCGCGACAGCTCCCGAAAGAACGCGCTCAGCCAGCCGGGCTCGGGAACACAATCGTCGTCCACAAACGCCAACCACCGGCCCCGTGCGCGAGCGACCCCGGCGTTCCGCGCAGCCGCTACTCCTCGGTGGCCGAGCCGGATGATCTGGAGTGAAAAAGGAGGACTAAGCCCTTGGAGGACCGAGGCACAGGGCACACGACTCCCATCATCAACCACGATCACCTCGAACGGCGGTGCGCAAGAAACCAGTTGAACCAGGCTTTCTACGCAGCGCCGTATGGCAACCGGTCGATCTTTTGAGGGAATGATGACGCTAAACAATGGCGCCGGCTCGCTCATAGCAGGTCAGCTCTCGACCAACTGCTGTTCCCAACCCCTTCCCGACCCAATGAATCCAACAGCTGGCGCGCCACGGCCACCGCCGCTCGGCCATCCTCAAGTGGTGCCTCCGGTTTCACACCGGATTCGATGCAGTCGGCGAAATGCTGCCAAATGCCTACGAAACTCTGCTGGAACAGACCGCCGGCGCGCCAGGCCGCACTCAGTGTCGGAAGCTCCCTGAGCCAGCGCCAGAACTCCTGCCAGCGCGCGCGTAAGTCACCAGGGTATGAACCCCGTGGTAGCCGAACCCAGCCGTCGTAGCGATATAAACACAAGCGTAGGCTGCCAGCTGTGCCCCAAAGTTCAAGCTCGTTGGCCGGCCTCGTTCCGAAACCGAAGATCCCTGTGGCAGCCAAGCCGGTAGTCAGCCGCGCCACTACCACTGCAGCCTCGGTCTTGGGATCCAGGCGTCCACCGACCATGGCAACAGCTTGAGCGACCTCGGCTCCGGTCAGGTACCTCCATAGATCGAAATGGTGCACCGCCTCGTTCAACAAGATCCCAGCACCGAACGGCTCGTCCTGCCGCCAAACCGGTAGCTCGTCGCGCGAGGTCCGATGGGTGGCAATCGAATGGAGCAGGAAGTACTCTCCCAACTGGCCTACCTGAACGTATAACTTCGCCCGCCGTACTAACGGGTGCCACCTCAAGTTGTGGCAAACCAGTGCCACGCGCCCACAACGATCCCGAGTCGCGATCAGCCGGTCACAAGCCTCCACTGAAGTTGCTAAAGGCTTCTCGATGAGGACATGTTTTCGGGCCTCCAAAGCTGCCAACGCCGCGTCGGCGTGGGCCACTGGTGGGGTGAGAACTGCAATCGCGTCGACGGCCGGATTCTCCAACAGCTCTTCCAGACTTCGGCAAGCCTTCGCTTCAGCAAACTGCTGAGCCGCTTGTTCGCAGCGGCTGGCATCCACGTCATAAAGCCCGACCAATTGGAACCGCTTGACCCGACGCAATGCCGGCGCGTGATGCTTCCAGAACACGCGCCCACAGCCGACCACGCCTAGTCGAACCACGACCCCCTCGATTAGGGATAGCCCGGTTAGCCGGCCTCCACCGCTATGTTTGCACGGGGCGCCGAAACCGGCCAGTATAGCAAGCTGCAGTCCGACGTCGAGGAAGTTTCATAAGGACAATGCTGGCAGAAGGACACGCAATGGCGGGAGTCCCGAATCAGCCGCCTCACCTGAGCTGCCCGTGGGCTGTACCAAATGTCCCGGAACGTCCCGTCGACCCCCACCTTGCCCAACGGGTAACTTCCCATGTGATCCTGCTCGCAGGCCACCACAGTTCCGTCGGCTAGAATCGAGGGGAACCAGAAAGGCATCTGGCAGACGAACCCTTTGGCCTGACGCTCTGCGTCAAAGATTTTGTGCGCCAGTTCGGGTTGCACCGGCACCAGCTCGTGGTTCTGCTCTCGTTGACTCAAGTCTTTCAAAGTGAACCCACGAATACTGACCGACTCGAACCCGTACTGTCGGGCGAAGGTCTCCAGTTCACCCAACTGATGCACGTTGTGTCTCATCGCGATGAAGCGCATCAAAAGCTCCGGCTTGTTTTGCCCCAGCTTCCGCTTGGCCTCAGCGAGTTCGCGCACCCCTTCCAGGATGGGGGCCAAGCGAGCCCCTACACGATAGCGCGAATTCGTCTCGTCAGTCAGCCCGTCAATCGCCACGATCAAAATCGACGGCGGATATTCGAGAAGAGCCTCGCGCACCCGCGCCCACTGCAAAGGCATCCCATTAGTCGAAAGCAAGGTGATCACCGGGTACCGCGCGGCGATCTCGAGCATTCGCTTGAGCTGCGGGTGAAGCAATGACTCACCCCACACCCACAGGGAGGCCGTCAACAGATAGGGAGCCGTCTCGTCGTAGACGCGCTCGAAAAGCTCCGGGGACATAGCCGTGGCCGATCGCCCCAGTTCCTCCAGACCAGTAGGACAGCCAGGACACCGAAGGTTGCAGTAGCTGGTGAACTCGAACTGCAAGTGTAGCGGCATACCCCAGGGTTTTGGTTTCCTCCAGACCAGGTTCAGCCCACTGCAGATCAAGTTGACCCGCTTGGACCAGCTCATCTTCTCCGCCAACATCGGTATGCGGTCGTAAACGAACCGGTACCGCCCCAGCACCAATACCTCGAACAACAACTGAGGCGAACGGCACAAGCCTCTGAGCCGCTCCTCTTCTCTCATTCGCCCTCCCCGTGATGAAGACATTTTAAGCTGCGAGCCCAGCAGGCTAGAAGCTACGGCACGCCGCTGTTCTCCGGTCATTGGGCCTGGGAGTTACGGTTGCTGGGAGCCGGAGGGCAGTACGCTCCGATCATGGGACTCAACCACAGGAGTTTGCTTTCTGAGCCGTTACTCAGCCAACCCTCCAGCGCTGATTGCCGAAGGCCCGCCTCCGCCAAAGCCGAGCCAGGACCACCCGGCAAACCCGACCCCCAGCAGCCTGCTGCCCCGGCTTCCCAAGTTCTCGCTGAATAGGGACCCACAAAACAATGGGGGCAGCGCCCTCGACGGCGCTGCCCCGAGTTCTAACCGATGGCGTGCGAAGCTAGAACATCAACCGCAGCGAGAACTGGATAATCCGCGCATCTCGCGCGCCCGTGAAGGCGCCGAAGTTAGGATTAACCTGGTTGCCCGCCGGGTCAAAACGCGCGGTGGTGTCCAGCGAGGAGAACTGCGTGTGGTTCCACGCATTGAAGAACTCGGAGCGGAACTGAATGTACCGCTGCTCGCTCCCCAACGGGATCCGCTTGCTGACGGCGATGTCCCAGTTGTTTACGCCAGGGCCGTAGAGGATGTTCGGGCCCATGTTGCCGAACGTGCCCTTTGCCGGCCGCCGGAAGACGGAGGTGTCGAAGAACCGGTAGAAGCTACGCTGGCTCTTGGGCAGCTCGGGCTTGCCCACTATGTCCATGCGGGCACCTTCGGTCGACCCCGTGATATCAGCGCCATCCGTGGTGCTGAAGCCCGGGGTGAAGGGCGCCCCAGTCATGAACGTAGTCAGGCCGCTGACCTGCCAGTTATCGAAGATCCAGCTAGCTACCCGGGAACCCAGCCGCTGGCCGAGCTTGGGCAGCTCGTAGATGTAGTTGAACACGAAGACATTCGGACGATCCCACGCCAGTGGCCCATAATTGCGCTTCCTGGGCGGGAAGTACGGGCTGACGCTGCCGTAGTCGTCTGAGATGATTCCGAGCGTCTTCGAGTACGTGTAGGCGATGCCGAACTGCAGCCCTCGCGTGAACCTGCGGTTAACGGCCACCTGCAGCGAGTTGTAGTTGGAGGTGTACGCAAACTCCTGCAGGTTGATATTGCCGAAACCGCGGTACGGCCGCAAGAAGTTATCGGGCAATGGCTTGCCTGGATTGGTGGGATCCTCATTGGCAGGATCGAACCGAGCGAACATCGGGATCGGATTCAGATTCCGCCGCGCAATCAGGTGGCGGGACAAGCTGCCCACGTAGGACACATCGATCGTCGTGTTCCAAACCTGGTGCTGGATGCCGAAGCTGTAGTTCATCACGGTAGCGTGCTTGTTGTTGCCAAGCAGCGTGATCAGGTTGCTCGGGCCCACCGCACCGCCGCTCTGCGCGTACGTATCCAAATGCCCGTAGTAAAGCGTCGGCGTATAAGCAACCGGCGGGTTCCCGTTGGTGTAGAAGGTGGGGTTACCCTGCGGCCGGTCTTTGAACATGCCAAAGCCACCCCGCACAGCGGTCCGGCCATTGCCAAATAGGTCGTAGGCGAAGCCAAAGCGCGGTCCAAACGCAATCTTTGGCAGAGTCATCATTCCTGGCGGGTAGCCATCCTTGCCGCCAATCTTCATACCATTGGCATAATCGCCGGATCCAGGCACGAACATCCCGATCAGAGGTACAGGAGCCAGAGCGCCGCTGATCGGGTCTTTCGCCACCCGCTTACCCGTCTTGGGATCAATGGCCGGCACGTACAGTGCGGGCGCCTTCTTCGGATCCCAATACTGCGGATCAAACGTAGCACAAGTCCGGTTCAGGTCCTCCATTGGCGGCAGGTGATAGAAGCGGATTCCCAGGTCGAGGGTCAGCCGTTTGTTCACGCGCCAGTTGTCCTGGACATACCACTCGAAGTTCCAGAACCACCAGTCGCCGTCCACTCGGGCCGTCGCCTCGGAATAGGACTGGAAGTAGCCGAGCAGCGCGTTGGCGAAGCTGTGGTTGGAATCGTAGGGGTTGTTGGTGTCGCGGCTGAAGTTAAACGCGCCACGATAGTTCCCACCACCCACCTGGAACTTGCCCGTACGTTCGATGTAGACGCCTGCTTTCAGGTTGTGCGTGCCGTAAACCTTAGCGATGTTGAACACGCCGCTATAAATGTCATTCCAGTTTACATACGGGATGTTGCCGAAACTGGCGTTGATCGGGTTGGCCGGTTGACCGCCGAAGGTGATGTTCGGCATGTAGTTCACCGCCGGCTTGGTATCCTTGAACCACTGCGGCGGGTTGCCTACCTTGGAGCGGTCGACCAAGCTCTTGTCCACGGGGTCAAAGTACAGGTTGTTCCGGCTCTTCCCAAAAATGAACTCGGTAACTAGGGTGGGTGAGATTACGTAGTTCGCATGCAGGACGTGCCCACGACCAGGCTGGCCGAACCGTACAGGCGTCAAGTAAAAGTTGATTCCACCGTTGACCCACAATCCGTACGGGGTGTCCTGCTCATCCTTATCCCGGACGAAGCGGTAGAACACCTGGAACTTGTCCGTGATGTTCGCGTCGATCCGGATCAGGTCCTGCCGCTTCGGGTAGTTCCCACTGTAGGCTGACCGGTAGTTCCGCTGGTACTTCAGAGCTGGATCCTGCTCCACATAGTTGGGCTTGGGGAAGAAGTTCAGGATTGCCCGCCCCAGACTGTTGAATCGAGCTGCTGGGATGATATTGCCTGGGAAAGGCTGGCCGGTCAAAGGATCCTTGACAACAATGAGCTTTCCGTTGGTGTCAAAGCTCTGGGAGAAGTCGCCGTTGCGCTCTAGCTCGGTAGGGGTATTCACGAACCGGGTCCCGTAGTCCCGACGCATGCCCACGAACTCTTGCGACCAGAAGAAGAACAACCGGTCGCGGTTGGTGTTGAACTTGTTGGGGATGTAAATCGGGCCTCCGATCGAGTACCCATTGATTCGGTAACGATAGGGTGATTTCGGTGTCCGCGTACGGTTGTTGAAGAAGTTGTTAGCGTTCAAGTCCTCATGCCGGTAGTAGTAATACGCCGAGCCATGGAACTCCCGAGTTCCCGAGCGAGTGATCACCGTAATCACGCCCCACTGTTGCGCCCGAACTCCGCCTGGTAGTTCGAGGTCATCACCTTGATCTCGGCAATGGCGTCCATGTTCGGCTGGTAGTGGATGGTGCTGTTAGAGCCGGTGTCGAGGTTGGTGATGCCATCCACAGCGAAATTCTTTTGATTCTCGCGAGCGCCGTTGATGAACGTGCCGCGGATAGCATCCGGAG
>Ga0105160_1000323_pt1 | contig 23542 bp, 18 predicted proteins | sample GXS110809BmetaG_FD_89591 | JGI IMG/M metagenome (GOLD analysis project Ga0105160, IMG submission 89591) | Hot spring microbial communities from Gongxiaoshe hot spring, China to study Microbial Dark Matter (Phase II) - GXS 110809B | ecosystem: Environmental > Aquatic > Thermal springs > Hot...
GGGTGAGGGTTCCCTTGCCAGCTTTTCCGCTCGGGCTCGGACAGGGGCAGAGCCGGGGTTTTCGTCCGTCGGCGGAGCATGAGGGGAGGGGCGTGTTCGTCCTTGGCAGTGCCCTAGTTCGAGGTGAGAACTTCCCAGTATGTGGTGGGTTGTTGCGCTCCTTGTTTCCTGCCCGCTTCTGGCACAGCAGGGGACGGTGGTCGGGGTTGTCCGGGATACAGCGGGTATCCCGCTCAGTGGTGTGAGCATTCGGGTGGAACCCCTTGGGGTTGGGACGGTAAGCCGTCCAGGGGGCGAGTTCCGGTTAGAGCTCCCGGCAGGGAGCTATCGTCTTGAGGCACGGCTGTTGGGCTATGAGCCCGGGCGGGTGACCGTGCGGGTTGAGGCAGGGAAGACACAGCGCGTTGCTCTCCGCCTGCGGCAACGAGTCATTTCCCTGCAAGAGGTGCGGGTCCTTGGACGGCAGCCTGTGCAGCTTCCAGAGGATACGCGTCCGAGTCTGATAGCCGTTGAGCCCCGCCAGGTCAAGTACCGAGCAGGAGCAGTGGAGGATGTGCTGCGAACTCTCCAGGCTCTGTCCGGGGTACTTGCTGTCAGCGACTTTTCCTCGCAGCTGGTTATCCGAGGCTCCACACCGGACCAGAATCTCATCCTCATCGATGGCTTCGAGGTGTTCAACCCGTACCGACTCTATGGGTTGGTCTCGATGTACAACCCGGAGACGGTTGCCGATATTCAGCTCCTGACAGGCGGTTTCCCAGCGCAGTACGGGGACCGCCTCTCGGCGGTACTCGATGTGACAAACCGGAGCGGGGATCGAGAACGCCCCCTGCGTGCCCATGTAGCGGCAAGCATTGTCAATGCGAACACCGTCCTGGAGGGACGGCTGCCGTTCTGGGAAGGTTCCTGGCTTGTGAGCTCCCGGAGGACCTACTACGACTTGATTGCCGGACCGATTGTGCGAGCGCTCAAGCTCGTTGAGGGCGATGTTGCCTTGCCGAATTTTGGAGACCTTCAACTCAAGCTCACGCTCTCCCCACATCGGCAGCATACGGTGTCATTTCTGACCATTGCCAATCGGGACAACACAGAACTCACTGCTGGACCCGAGCGTCCGCGCCCGGACAGCATCAGCCTCTTCGACGAGTCGTACAACGTGCTTGTAGGGGCTACCTGGCTGTGGCAGCCGCGACCGGGGGTGTCTGCCCGGTTGCTGCTCTCTGCCTATAGCAATCATGGCACCAGTAGCTTCGGAGGAGAGGGCGGGAGCGAGCTCGTGCTCGGGCGGGAGGACCCAACACTGGAGGAGTTCCGTCGCTTGCGGGATTCCTTGCAGCGACGGGGGTTGGAGGTGCCGCAGCTGTTCCGTGTCGAGGGCGCCGGCGGTTTTGCCTTCCGGCGGTATGGTGCGCTCTGGGAAGCAACATGGGAAGCCTCACCGCGGCAGACACTCCAGTGGGGTATTGGTGTCGACTGGATCCGCAACGAGCTCCGGCTCCGTCTCGAGATAGACCCGCGTCTGAAGGCGCTGCAGGCAAGCAATCCGAATATCCCGCGGTTGCCAGAGTCGTATACTGTGAGCGTGGAATACCCGCGCGTCGGGGTGTACGTTCAGGACCGGATTCGCCTGACATCCGCACTCACACTCCTGCCGGGGCTGCGGTGGGATTACTTTGGGTTCTTGCGCCGCGGGGTGGTCTCGCCGCGGTTTTCTCTGTCGTATGCCCTTTGGTCAACAACCACGCTCCGGGCTGCCTGGGGGCTTTACTTCCAGTCGCCGGGCTATGAGAAGCTGCTAGACCGGCAGCTCTTCCTCGATTTCACCCACCCTCGCGCTCGTGGTCTCAAGCCGGAAGCAGCTTCCCATGTCGTGCTCGGCATCGAGCGGAGATTTTCCCCAGAGTGGCTCCTGCGGCTGGAGGGGTACTCGAAGCGCTTCTGGAATTTGATTGTCCAGGAGCGGTTACCCGGGACAGTGTGGGTGACGAGCCTCACGCCGGGAGAAGATCCGCGCAAGCCCGAGAGTTGGACGCCACCGGTGCCCGTGCCTGGGGATTCCTTGACGGTGATCCCGGTCAACGGCGCAACAGGCGAGGCGTACGGCGTGGAGCTCCTGCTCCAGAAGTTCTTCACCCCGGAACTGCCTGTCTATGGCTGGGTGTCGTACTCTCTGGCGTGGGCATACCGCCAGCAGAATGGGATTCGCTACCCGTTCAGCTACGATCGCCGCCATGTGGTCAATCTCGTGCTCGGCTGGCGCATTAGCTCGCGGCTGGAGCTCAACGTGACCTGGACCTACGGGACGGGCTTCCCCTGGACAGAGCCCCTGGGGATCAAGCCGCGGATTGTCGTCGAGCAAGACTCCTCGGGCAATCCCCGGGCACGCATTGATACGGACTGGCGCGGAGTGAGCTTCGTGGTCGATCGTGGAGGGCTGGAGAACCTCAACCGTGGGCGGCTGCCGGACTATCACCGGTTGGACCTCCGGGTGACCACGTACACGACCTGGTTTGGCAAGCAGTGGAGTCTCTACCTGGATGTGGTCAACCTCTACAATCGGGCGAATATCCTGGCAATCACGTACCGGGTCAATCCGGAGACGCTCGCCATCGAGCCGAACCCTATCCGTATGCTCCCAATCCTGCCGACTTTCGGCGTCACAGTGCAGCTCTAGGGTGGGAAGATCCGTGCGCCCGATTCCGGCTCGAACAGGCACCATCCCTGCGGTGGGAGGAAAAGCGGGATCACATCTCCGGGCTGCGGGCATGGCTGCCCTGCTGCCACGCGGAGCATCAAAGGAGAGCACGCCGTTGCCGGGTGCTCGAGTGCCAGCAACACTTCATGCCCCGCGTATTCCCGCGCTCGCACACGGACCTCGCCCAGAGGGTGCATGCTTTCGCTCGCGGAGAGGGTGAGCGCCTCGGCGCGTACACCGAGTAACCAGTGGGAATCCTCGGGTAGCCATAGAGAGTCGGGTAACGGAATAGCGGCAGAGCCAATCGAGAGCTTGCCGTGCCTTACGGTAGCGGTCAGCAGGTTCATCGGGGGGGTGCCAATGAAGCGGGCGACCGTGACCGAGACGGGTTTGGTGTAGAGCTCTGCAGCGGGCGCAAGTTGGAGGAGCTGTCCGGCAATGAGCACGGCAACCCGGTCGCCCAGCGAGAGAGCCTCGGTCTGGTCGTGGGTGACGTAGAGAGCGGTAATGCCCAGCGTCCGCTGCAGGGTTGCAAGTTCCGCACGCATTGCTGCGCGGAGCTGAGCATCCACGTTGGACAGTGGTTCGTCGAAGAGGAAGAGCCGTGGAGAGCGCACCAATGCCCGTCCCAGAGCGACCCGCTGCCGTTGTCCGCCGGAGAGTTCTCCGGGGCGGCGCGCCAGGAGATCTTCTACGCCTAGAAGGCGCGCCACGCTGTGGACGCGTTCTCGAATGGCTTCCCGCTTCCACTTCCGGAGCCGTAGAGGGAATGCCAGGTTCTCGAATACGGTCATGTGGGGATAGAGGGCGTAATTCTGGAAGACCATGCCGACATCGCGCGCCTGCGGTGGGAGGTGGGTAACCGGCTGGTCATCGAAGAAGATTTCCCCGGTGGAGGGCATCTCCAGCCCGGCAATCAGGCGCAGCAGCGTGGATTTGCCGCTCCCTGATGGACCAACGACCGTGAGGAATTCACCCGGCTCGACCGTAAGCGAGAGTTCTTGGACAGCAGGGGTGGTGCCGTAGAGTTTCGTCAGCTGTTGCAAGCGCAGACGTGTCATTGCTTGTCAGGAAATCGTCTTCCGCAGGCGTGCCAGTTGCTGGAAGAGTTCTCGTTCCTGTGGGGTCAAGTTGCGGGGGAATTCCACTTCCAGCCGCACGTAGAGGTCGCCACGCTGGTTCGGGTTTGTGTAGTCGGGCATGCCTTGTCCACGGAGCCGGAGGAGCGTGCCCGGCTGGGATTCCGGGGGAATGCGGATTTGCAGGGTTTTCCCATCCAGTGTGCGCAGCGTTGCCGTCCCGCCGAGGATAGCGGTGTAGAGGTCAACCGTGAGCGTGGTGTAGAGGTCGTTGCCCTTGCGCTCAAAGCGGCTGTGCGGCAGGATGCGGACGGTCAAGTACAGGTCACCTGGGGGACCGCCCATGTAGCCTGGGGCGCCTTTGCCCGGGATGCGGAGGCGGTGCCCGTCCGGAATGCCAGGGCGGAGGCGCACTTCGATGGTTTTATCCCCGAAGCGCAGCCGACGCTGGGTACCGGAGAAGGCTTCCTCGAGGGTGAGGTCGAGCGTTGCCGTGTAATCCTCTCCCTTGAGTCCAACCGCGGCAGTGCGCGAGTGCCGTGTACGGCGGGTCTGGGTTGTGAATCCACCGAAGAGGCGCTCGAAGAACTCCGAAAAGCCGCTGCTGAAGAAGTCCCCCAGGTCAGGGAATTCCTCCGTGACGAACCGCACTTCGGCAAAGCCCGGACCTACCGTTGTCCACGGGGACCAGTCGAAGGCTTCCGGGCGCCCGCCGCGGCGTTGGAATTCCTTCCACTGAGCGTAGAGCTGGTCGTACTTGGCGCGCTTTTCCGGGTCTGCCAGCACTTCGTATGCCTCAGCGATTTCCTTGAAGCGCTCCTCGGCTTCCTTATTGCCCGGATTGCGGTCCGGGTGGTACTGGAGTGCCAGCTTGCGGTAAGCTCGCTTGATTTCCTCCGGAGAGGCGCTTGGTTCAATCCCGAGGATGGCGTAGTAATCCTTGAACTCCATGGCAGCTCAGCGCTGCTGTGCGAGCATGGCAGACGAAGAGGATTTTTCGCCCATTGCAGCGAGGAAGCCACGCACGGGGAGTAATTCCAAGCGTTCCCCGTCAAAGGAGGCAAAGAGCGGTTCACCCTCTAGCCAGCCCCCGGGATTGACGTACCAGCCTGTGGGAAAAGGCTTCAGGACGGGGACGTGGCTGTGCCCGAGCACAACGATATCGTAGCCTTCGGCGAGCTTCCGGGCGGCAAACGCTTCCAATCCTTCGACCACGTCCCGGGGTGGGGTCCCGGTGTGCTGGCGGCTCGTCCGCGATGCCCAGCGTGCAAGCCCGATGCCGATATCGGGGTGAATCCAGCGGTAGAGGCTCTGAGCAAGGCGGCTGCGCAGGATGGACCGGAGTAGCAGGTACCCCCAGTCGCCCGGTATCTTCCCATCGCCGTGGGCAATGTAGAAGCGCTTCCCGTGCCAGCACCGTTCAAGATCGGTGGTGGATGGTTCAATCCCGAGCTCTTCCCGGAAGAAGCGCCAATGCCCAAAATCATGGTTGCCAATCAGGTAGTCCACCGTTACCCCCTGGTGCGGCAGAGCACCGAGGACCGCGACCGTGTCCCAGAATGCTCGGGGAATCACCGTCCGGTAGTCAAACCAGAAGTCGAAGAGGTCGCCGAGGATGACCACGTGGGAGTAGCGTCCGGGCAGAGCGCGGAGGAACTCGCACAGCAGTGCAGCCTGTGCCCGCTGCTCAGAGGGGGTGCCACAGCCCAAATGGACGTCGCCGAGAAAGCAGATGCGCTCCATGAGTATCTGTGCAAAACTCCGTACTTTCGTGCCAGTAGACGGCTGAGGTCCTCTAGCTTGGAGGAAGCCGAGCAATGAAGCCCGAGGAAGTCACCCCACGGATGGACGAGTACGATCCATACCAGCGCCCCAGCTTCACTATCGGGGTCGAAGAGGAGTACATGGTGCTCGACCCGCAGACGTGGGATCTCCGCTCGCACATTGGGATGGAGCTTCTCTCGCGAGGGCGGATGGTCCTTCACGAGCACATCAAGCCGGAGCTCCATAGCTCGATTGTCGAAGTCGGTACAGGGGTTTGCCGAACGATTCAGGAAGTGCGGCAAGAACTGGTGAAGATTCGCTCCGTGGTTGCCCATCTGGCTCGCCAGAATGGCTTGCTCATCGGGGCTGCCAGCACACATCCCTTTGCCCGCTGGCAAGAGCAGGAGATCTATCCCGATGAGCGCTACCTGGGGATTGTGGAAGACATGCAGATTCTGGCTCGCTCGCTGCTTATCTTCGGTCTGCACATCCACATCGGGATTGAGAATCGGGAAACCCAGATTCAGCTCATGAATGTCATGCGCTACTTCCTGCCCCATGTGCTGGCGCTTTCCACCAATTCGCCTTTCTGGATGGGGATGAACACGGGGTTGAAGTCCTACCGCTCGAAAGTCTTTGAGCGCTTCCCACGCACAGCGTTGCCGGATTTCTTCGGCAGCTGGGCGGAGTTTGAGAATTACGTCAAGCTGCTCATCCGCACCGGCTGCATAGACAACGGGAAGAAAATCTGGTGGGACATTCGCCCGCATCCGTTTTTCCCAACCCTGGAGATCCGCATCTGCGATATTCCCATGCGAGTGGATGAGACCGTTGCGCTGGCAGCCCTCTGCCAGGCAATTGCGGCAAAGCTCTTCTCGCTCTACGAGAAGAACATGAGCTTCCGGATCTACCGGCGTTCGCTCATTATGGAGAACAAATGGCGTGCTGTCCGCTACGGGCTCGACGGCAAGCTCATTGATTTCGGCAAACAGCGCGAGTTCCCTGCCCGGGACCTGATCCGGGAGTTGCTGCAGTTCGTTGACGAGGTTGTCGATGAGCTGGGCTCGCGCCGAGAGATCGAGTACATCTACGAGATCCTGGAGATGGGCACGGGGGCTGATCGTCAGCTTCGAGTCTGGCGTGAGACCGGCTCCCTGGAGGCGGTTGTTCGTTACATCCATCAGGAAACGATGCAGGGACTGCTGGAGGACGCCACACCGTTCCTGGATCTGCTCCGTCCTTCCCCATCGGTTCCATAGCAGCTCAAAAGCATGCCGGTCTATCCTGGGGAGACGCGCTGGCGGGAATACCTCAAGCCTGAGGTGCTCATGCGGTTGCAGTCCCTGGAACTGCGAGCGCGGGCAGTGGTTGAGGGCTTCCTCATCGGGCTTCACCGTTCACCGTATCACGGCTTTAGCGTTGAATTTGCTGAGCATCGCCAGTATCAGCCGGGCGATGAACCGCGATTGATTGACTGGAAGGTCTATGCCCGGACGGACCGCTTCTACGTCAAGCGCTTTGAGCAGGAGACCAATGTGCGCACACTGCTCGCTCTGGATTGCAGTGCCTCGATGGGCTTCCGATACAAAAGCCCTGTGTCCAAATGGGACTACGCCGCACTGTGCGCTGCTGCCTTGGCGTACTTACTGTTGCGGCAGAAAGACGCTGTTGGACTGGCGCTGTATGATACAGAGCTCCGAGCCTATCAGCCACCGAGTGCCCGTGCATCGCACTTTTCCGTCCTCCTGGAGCTCTTGCAGAGCGCCGAACCGAAGGGGCAGACACAGCTGGCGACAGCTCTCTCCGAGCTTGCCGAGCGTCTTCACCGGCGCAGCCTCGTGGTGGTAATGAGCGACTTCCTCGACGATCCTGCCGAGAGTGTTGCCGCTCTGCGCCGCCTCCGGGCGCAGAAACATGAGGTACTTGCCTTCCAGATCCTGGAGCCAGTTGAGCGTACGCTTGCCGGTGCCCGTGCCGCAGAGTTCCGCGATCTGGAAACGGGCGAGCGGATGGTCGTGCACCCGTCATTCTTCTACCAGGACTACCAGCGCGCTTTCCAGCACCATCAGCGGCAGCTCGCTGTGGGCTGCGCCGAGTATGGGATTGACTTCGTTGAGCTGGATACCACAACGCCTTTTGACCGTGCACTCCAGCAGTATCTGGCCAAGCGCTATGGCAGGTAGGGTGATGGAACAGCCTCGTGAGCGCTCGGGGGAGCACGTTCGGGATGAGCGCTGGTACCGTTTCCTGCTGGAGCATGCCGCGCAAGCCTGGGTTATTGTGCGTCCGGAGACGTGGGAAATCGTGGAAGCCTCGGCAGCTGCTGCAGAGCTTTTAGGGTTGTCGGAGCTGAAAGGACTCGTACTCTCAGGCTTCCGACGACTCTATAAGCTTCTCCAGCGGGAATCCGGGCAGGGCGCGGTGCGGGCAGAAACCGTGTTGGCTCTTCCCGATGGACGCACGCAGACCGTCGATGCTCAGGCACGCCTGGTCACCTTTGATGGGACGCACTACCTCTGGGTCCTGCTCCTGGAGCCGGTCAATGAACGGGGGTTGACCGAGCGCTTGGTCTTGACCGATCGGCTCGCATTACTGGGGCAGCTCCTGGTGGGGATTGCCCACGAAATCCGGAATCCGCTGGCAGCAATCCAGCTCAATTTGCATCTGGTTCGGCAAAGCTTGCCGGAAGACTCCGAGTGCGCTTCGTTTGTCCAAATGGCGCTGGCAGGCACGGAGCGGATCGCCGAGCTGATCGAGACCACTCTCAGCTTTGCCCGTCCGACAGCGCAGTTGGTGCAGTTGCACGACATCCACACCATCCTCGAAGGGGCGCTCGGGCTGCTGCGGACGATGCTGTACAACCGCAATATTGTGCTCCAGCGTCAGTATGCCTCAGAGTTGCCTCCAGTCTATGGAGACGCCCGCCAGCTGCAGCAGGTGTTCATCAATCTGCTCTCCAACGCCGTTGATGCAATCGAAGGGGAAGGAACCATCACGATTCAGACGGCACAGGAACACGCTGGAGCTACCCGCTTCGTAGTGGTCTCCATCGAGGATACGGGCAAGGGAATTGCCCCGGAGGATCTTGCCCGTATCTTTGAGCCTTTCTTCACCCGCAAGCCGCACGGGACGGGCTTGGGACTAGCAATTGCCCGCCGTATCGTCATACAGCACCGTGGGGAACTGCTCCTGCACAGTACACCGGGAGCAGGCACCCGATGTCTTGTCCGTCTGCCAGCAGCGGAGGAACGCTCATGAGGCAGTTGGAGACACTCCCGACGAAGCGAACAACGGCGAACTACACCCTGCTCATCGTGGAAGACGACCCGCAACTGGGGGCTTCCTTGCAGAGTTACCTGGCACGGCGCTATCGGCGCGTCCATTGGCTCACCGATGCCCTGCACGTGGTTGCCCAATTCCCCACCTTGCGCCCGGATCTGGTGCTGCTGGACATTTTCTTGGGGCAGTACAATGGGCTGGATGTGCTCGAACAGCTGCGCTCGGAAGGCTTCACCGTCCCGGTTATCGTGATCACGGCGTTTTCCGATATCAAAATGGCAGTCCGGGCAATGAAGCTGGGAGCAGAAGATTTCATTGTCAAGCCCATTGACATCGAGCAGCTCGATATCGCCATTGAGCGGGCGTTGCGCAACCACGACTTGCGCCGCCATGTGCAGCTCCTGGAGGAGCAGTTGCGCCTGGAGCACCCGCACGACATCATCGCCGTTTCGGAAAGTTTACGCTCAGTTCTGGCGCTGGCGCAGACACTGGCAGCGGTGGATACAACGGTGCTCATCACAGGAGAGACCGGGACAGGCAAGGAGTTGCTGGCACGCTATATCCACCGCCATTCGGCGCGAGCATCGGCTCCCTTCGTGGTCATCAACTGTGGGGCAATCCCTCGGGAGCTTGCCGAAAGCGAGCTCTTCGGGTACGAACGTGGGGCATTCACTGGGGCTCTCGAGAAAGTTCACCCGGGCAAGTTCGAGTTAGCAGACCGGGGAACGATCTTTCTGGACGAAATCTCCGAGCTGCCACTGGAGCTGCAGGTCAAGCTGCTGCGGGTGCTCCAGGAACGGAGCTTCTACCGGCTCGGCGGACGGGAAGAGATCCAGGTGGATGTTCGCGTCATTGCCGCTACCAACCGAGATCTGGAGCAGATGGTGCAGGAGGGCAAGTTCCGAGAAGATCTCTACTACCGGCTCAATGTTGCCGTGATCCACGTTCCGCCGCTGCGTGAGCGTCCAGAGGACATTCTCCCGCTGGCAACCGCGTTCGTCAATGAGTTCAACAAGCGCTTCAACAAGCGCATCACCGGCTTCTCGCCGGAGGCAGTCTCTCTGCTGCTATCGTATCCGTGGCGCGGGAACGTGCGGGAGCTGCGCAACGCCATCGAGCGCGCCGTCCTCCTGGAGCAATCCGAGGTTATTACTCGGGAGACGCTGAGCTTCCTGCGTACCCGTCCGTGGGTTGAGGCGTCAACGGCAGAAGTCTTTGACATGCTCAAGCGCTTCGAACTCCCACCGGGGAAGCATTTCTTGGCTGTTTCACCCCACGGGGTCTCCTACGATGAGATCATCAAGGACTTGCTGCAGCAGGCTCTGCGGATCACGCGTGGGAATGTGAGCAAAGCTGCTCGCTTCCTGCAGATTACGCGGGACAAGCTGGAATATCGGCTCCAGGTCTACAACATTGACCCGAAGCAGTTCCAATGACGGTGTATGAGATTCCCGAGCCGTTGCTCGGGCATGCACGGCGTTTTCTCCTGCGCCGCTTACAATCCGTCAGCGGTGAGCTCGAAGACCTGGAGGGAGAACAGGAAGCGGTGGAGGGAATCCGACCCGGAGAAATCCGCACTCTCCATGCCCGGCACGTCCGCTTGCCGGAGCGCATGGAGGGAGCAACGCTCATTGTCGAAGGAGATGTTGTCTGCGAATCCGACCTCTACCATGCCCAGCTCCTGGCTGCTGGCAGTGTCCGTATCGAAGGCTGGTGTTCGCATGCTCTGGTCATTGCCCTCGGCGATATGGAAGTCCACTCGGCGATTTACTCGCAGCTGTTTGCCCGGGCACGGCTTTCGGTGCGGAGAGAAGCGCGGTTTACTACCCTGCAAGCACGGGAAATTGCAGCGGAGGACGCCGTACTATTCGGCGGACAGCTGATGGCTGCTGAGCAGATTCGCGTCCGGCAGTTACGCTGGGCTTTTGGGGAGCAGGCGGTGGTGCTCTCCATTGGGACGCCGTTCTTGCAGCAGCTCGAGCAGGAGCATTGGCGGACCCTGTTCCGCCAGCTGCGGGGACAGCTCCAGGAGCTGCAACACGAGTTGGAGCGCCTCCTCCAAATGCGTCGGGGGCGTCCGCTGGAGCAAATCCAGCGTCTGCAGCGTGACTATGCCCAGCTACAGGAACAGGTGCAACAGGTTGAGATGCGCCTCTACGGCACGGGTTCCCGGAAGCCCGTTATCGAGGTTCGGGAGAGCGTCCCTGCCGATACTATTGTTGCCATCCACGGGATTGTCTACCGGGTTCCGTCGGAGCTGATTGCTGTACGCTTCACGAGCGATGGCATGCGGGTTGTCTTGGAATCGTTGCCAGACCAGAGTGATGAGGATGTCTCCCGAGCTGCGGAAGGGGCATGACGGAGGTGATGCGAATGCTCCGTTTTACGCCGCCAGAGGTTTTCCTCCCCTTTGCTGAAGCTGCGCGGCAGGAGCCACCCTTTGGGCAGCAGACGTTCCGGCGTTTCCGAGAGCTCATCTACCAGCTCAGTGGCATCTATGTTGCTGACAACCGGCGGTATTTTCTCAAGACGCGGCTGCTCCGGCGGATGCAGGTCCTGGGGCTGAGCTCGTTTGAGGAGTACTTCGCCTTGCTCACGGAGCCCGGACCAGATGCGGCGCGTGAGCGGCAGGAGTTGCTCAATAGCATCGTAGTTGTCGAAACGCACTTCTTCCGTTCTCCGGAGCACTTTACGGCGCTGGTGCGGAGTGTACTGCCAGAGCTTGCGGCGAGACGGCACCACTTACGCCTCTGGAGCGCCGGCTGTGCGACAGGAGAAGAGGCATATTCGCTCGCCATGGTTGTGCATCGGGAGTTCCTGCCTGCCTTCCCAGGGGTGCAGGTGGAGATTCTCGGCACGGATCTGAGCTCCGAGGCTATTGCAACGGCTCAAGCAGGGCGCTACTTCCCGCCCAGCCTGCACGGGATGCCGGCAGAGTACCGCCCGTACCTCCAGGAAAGCGGTGGGGAGTACCGTGTCGTACCGGAGATTCGAGCGCTGGTGCGCTTTGCGGTACTCAATCTGCTGGAGGAAGCTTCGGTGCGCTCGATGGCGCCGGTGGACGTGCTCTTCTGCCGAAACGTGTTGCTGTATTTTTCCCCGGAGGTGCGCAAGCGTGTCGCTTCCCACCTCGTTGATGCGCTCGCTCCGGGTGGCTATCTCTTCGTGGGTGCAACGGAGACGCTTACGGGAATAACCGATGCGGTGCAGCTGGTGCACTTCGTGCGAACGCTCGCATACCGAAAACCTGAAGGGGAGCTTCAGGTACCGGCAAGATAGTCATCGCGGTAGCGAAGCTGCTCAGGGGTGAGCTCGTCTATCCGGATGCCCAGGGATTCGAGCTTCATGCGGGCGACGAGTTCGTCTTGCTCCGGGGGGATTGGCAGGATCGCGGCGGGGAAGCGCTCGCCACGCTTCGCAGCTTCGACCAGATGGAGGTGTGCCAGGAACTGGTTGGCGAAGGACATGTCCATTACCTCCGAGGGGTGCCCTTCAGCGGCGGCGAGATTGACTAGCCGTCCCTCGGCCAGGAGGTAGAGCCGTTTGCCGTTGCGCAGCGTGTATTCGGTGCAGTTAGGGCGGATGTCCCGCTTGCGCAGCGTCAGCTCTTCCAGCTCTGGCAAGTTGATTTCCACATCGTAGTGTCCGGTGTTGCAGAGGATGGCGCCGTCCTTCATCAGCTCGAAGTGATGGCGCCGGATAACATCGCGCATGCCTGTTGCGGTGCAGAAAATATCGCCGATGCGGGCAGCCTCATCCATAGGCATGACCTCGTAGCCTTCGAGCACCGCTTTCAAAGCAGCGATGGGACGGACTTCTGTGACAACGACACGGGCGCCCATCCCACGGGCTCGGCGGGCGACGCCAGAGCCGCAGTGTCCATAGCCAGCAACGACGAAAACCTTGCCAGCGAGCATGACGGAGGTTGCCCGCAGAATGCCGTCAATGGTGGATTGCCCCGTGCCGTAGACGTTGTCGAAATCCCACTTTGTTTCTGCGTCATTGACAGCGATGACGGGGAATACCAGCCGTCCTTGCCGGGCACGAGCGCGGAGGCGGTTGACGCCAGTGGTCGTTTCTTCTGTCCCGCCGAGCATTCGGGTTGCCAGTTCGGGGTACCTCTCGTGGATGGTCGTGATAAGGTCTGCCCCGTCGTCGAGTGCCAGATGCGGTTCGAAGTCCAGTGTCCGCTCAATGCACCAGTAGAAGTCTTCCCCGTTCCCGTGCCAGGCGAAGATGCGGATACCTTCGGCAGCCAAGGCGGCAGCAACTGCGTCGTTGGTGGATAGCGGATTGCAGCCCGACCAGGCAACCTCTGCCCCGGCAGCAACGAAAGTGCGAATGAGAACGGCGGTTTCCTTTGTAACGTGCAGGCATCCGGCGATGCGATACCCCGCAAAGGGCTTGCTGGCGCTGTACCGTCGACGCAGTTCCATGAGGACGGGCATATGGGCTTCTGCCCACTCGATGAGCTTGCGCCCTTCCTCTGCCAGAGCCAGGCTGCGGATACAGTACACGCCCGGTTTCTCCTCGAGTGGTTCTCGTGAGCGACGCGGCGGATACCCCATGGGGATGACGAGCGTGTGAGACTCACCGCTATGCAAGTCGCTGCAGTTCTGGGACCAGGTCCAGCTGTTCCCACGGGAATTCCGGGCGCCCGAAGTGCCCATAGACGGCAGTCTGCCGGTAGATGGGGCGCTGGAGCTGGAAGCGCTCGATGATGCCTATCGGGGTCAAATCAATGTTGTCACGAATGAAGCGCTCCAACACCTCGGAAGGGATGGAACCGCTGCAGTGCGTGTTGACATGGAGCGAGATTGGCTCCGGTATCCCGATGGCGTAGGAAAGCTGCACAGTGCATTCCCGTGCCAGACCAGCAGCAACGATATTCTTCGCCAGGTATCGTGCCATGTATGCCCCGGAGCGGTCTACCTTCGTAGGGTCCTTGCCCGAGAAGGCACCGCCGCCATGGGGAGCGCGTCCGCCGTAGGTGTCCACGATAATCTTGCGTCCTGTCAGCCCTGTGTCACCATGCGGTCCACCAATCTCAAAGCGCCCGGTGGGGTTGATGAAAAAGCGCGTCCGCTCGTCGAGTAGGTGGTCCGGAATGACAGCGCGGATGACATGCTCGATGACGTCCCGGCAGAGCTCCTCGTGCTCGATTTCGGGATCGTGCTGCGTTGACACAACAATGGCATCGACTCGGAGAGGTTCGCCATTGTCGGCGTACTCGACCGTGACCTGTGACTTGGCATCAGGGCGCAGGTAGGGCATCAGGTGCGATTCGTGTTTGCGGATATGTGCCAGACGCCGCACCAGGGCGTGCGCCAACATGATCGGCAGCGGCATCAGCTCCGGGGTCTCTCGGCAGGCATAGCCGAACATGAGTCCCTGGTCACCGGCGCCGCCGCGGTCTACCCCGAGCGCAATGTCTGGGGATTGGCGATTGAGCACGTTGATGATGCAGCAGGACTCGCTGTCGAAGCGGTATTCCGGGCGTGTGTAGCCAATTTCCCGGATAACACCCCGGACGCGAGCTTGCAGGTCCAGCGATGCGTCTGTTCGGATTTCACCGCCGACGACGACAAGCCCTGTTGTCACAAAGCATTCGCAGGCGACGCGTCCATCGGGGTCCTGTTCCAACACCGCATCCAGGACGGCATCGGAAATCTGGTCGCATATCTTGTCCGGGTGCCCTTCGGAGACGGACTCGGACGTAAAAAGGTACGTACGCATCTCCCACGACAGCAGGCTTGACAGACCGCCGGAAGGAATACAAAGCTACAAGTTTTGGGAGGCATGCATGACTCGACTAATTTTGTGGCGTGCTGTCTGAACCGAACGGAGCGCTCTATGTGGTGGTTGCCTGTCCTCGGAGGCATGCTGCTGAGTCTGGCACAGAGCTGGGCGCAGCTGGTGCAGACGCGCCCGACCGAGGGGATTCGGGAAAAGCCGGTGCGGTTTCTGGCACTGACCAATCTCACCGTTGTTCCACGTCCGGGGCAGAAGCTCGAGCGCGCCACGGTTGTCATCCGCGAGGATCGGATCGTCGCCGTTGGTGTAGGGATCCCAATCCCTGCTGGGGCGAGCGTGCGGGAGTGCTCTGGGATGTGGCTCTATCCAGCCTTCATCGAGCCCTACTACGAAGTTCCCTTGCCCCCAGCGCGGGGAGTGGAAAGTGAGGAGGAAGTTGTGCAGACTCCGCCGCCGGAAGGCAATCGGCACTGGAATCAGGCGGTACGTCCGGAACGGCGTGTTGTTGAGCAGCTGGAAATCGAGGCAAAACGCGCCGAGGAGCTCCGTGGGCTCGGCTTTGCTCTCCTGCACTGTGGCAGCCGTGAGGGGATCTTCCGGGGCTTTTCTGCGCTGGTTCTGACCCGAGCGGGCAAAGGAGCCGAGATTGCGCTCCGTTCCGATGTTGCCCAGTGGATAGGCTTCCGCAAAGGGAAATCCCGGACGCCATACCCGAGTTCGCTCATGGGTGCTCTTGCGCTGGTGCGCCAGACGCTTGCCGACGCACAGTGGTACCGGCAGGCGTGGGAAGCCTACCGGCGCAATCCCCATCAGCCGCGTCCGGAAGTCAACATCTCGCTGGACGCCTTAGCCACTGCGCTGCGCCGCCAGCTCCCTTTCGTCGTCGAGACAGAGAACGAGCTGACCTTGCTGCGCGCGCTGCGTCTGATGCAGGAGTTTGGACTCCCGGCGCTGTTCGTGGGGAGTGGGCGGGAGTACCGGCGTCTGCCCTGGATCGCGCGCTTTCGCCCCCGGCTTATTCTGCCGATTGCCTTCCCGGACGTGCCGGACGTGTCTACACCCGAGAAGGCAGCTGATATCACGCTGGAAGAGCTCAAGCACTGGGATGCCGCGCCGCAGAATCCCTTCTGGGTGGACTCCGCGGGGATCCGCTTCGCGCTGACTACACATGGGCTACGGGAGAAGACCGGCTTCTGGGATAACCTCCGCCGTGCGCTGCAGCGAGGGCTCTCGCCGGAGAGTGCGCTGGCAGCCTTGACCACGGTCCCTGCGGAGTTCCTCGGCATTGCAGAGCTCGTCGGCACAATAGAACCAGGGAAGCTGGCAAATCTCCTTCTCTGCGATGGTGAGCTCTTCGAGGAAGAGACCACCATCCGCAGTGTCTTCGTTGCCGGGGAGGAATTCCCTCAGGTATCGGAGCCCTTTGTGGACACTCGGGGGATATGGAGCCTTACTATTGAAGGACTTCCCGTGCTCCAGCTGCGGCTGGAAGGAAAGCCGACAGCACCGGAAGCAAGCCTTCGGAGAGACACGCTGCGGCTCTCGGTGCAGTGGACTCAAGAGCGGCACAAAGTTGCCTTCTCGTTTGCTGCCGATACCTTCGGCATAGCTGGCATTGTGCGCCTGTCCGGTACAGTTGACCGGGACACGGCTGCGGGAACAGCTCTACTGCCCGATGGACGGGAAGTGCGCTGGTCGGCACGGCGCGATTCTGCCTTTGTCCCCAAATCCCGGCTGCGGGAGCAGAAGCGGGAATTTGCTCTCGCTCCTCGGACCTTCCCCGATGGTCCTTTTGGGCTGGTAGCCCCACCCCCGCAGCGGACCGTGCTCTTCCGGAATGCGACGGTCTGGACGTGTACCCCTGCGGGAGTGCTGCGCAATACCGATGTTTTGATCCGTGCCGGGAAAATCGCAGCCATCGGTCCGAATCTCTCCGTGCAGGCAGATACCATCATTGATGCCACGGGGAAACACCTGACACCGGGCATCATTGATGAGCACTCCCACATTGCCATCGAAGGGGGAGTCAACGAAGCAACTCACGCCGTGACGGCAGAGGTGCGGATTGGTGATGTCGTGGACCCGGACGACATCAATATCTACCGTCAGCTTGCCGGTGGTGTCACGGCGGCGCACCTGCTGCATGGTTCGGCAAATCCTATCGGGGGGCAATGTCAACTCGTCAAGCTGCGCTGGGGTGCCGATGCGGAAGAGATGAAGTTCGAGGGAGCACCTGCCACAATCAAGTTTGCTCTCGGTGAAAACGTCAAGCAGTCAAACTGGGGTGATCGCTATACGAGCCGCTATCCGCAGACGCGGCTGGGAGTGGAGGAAATCATGCGCGATGCTTTCCAGGCTGCCCGGGAGTACGAAGCTGCCTGGAAGCGTTGGGAGAGTCTTCCAGAGCGAGAGCGGCAGCGCACTGTGCCGCCCCGACGGGATTTTCAGCTCGAGGCGCTGCTGGAAATCCTCCGCGGCAAACGGCTCATCCACTGCCACTCGTATGTACAGAGCGAGATCCTCATGCTCATGCGCCTTGCCGAGGAGTTTGGCTTCCGTGTCAATGTCTTCACGCATGTCCTTGAAGGATACAAAGTTGCCCGGGAGCTCGCACAGCACGGTGCCGGTGCCTCAACCTTTTCGGATTGGTGGGCGTACAAGTTCGAGGTCTACGATGCAACGCCGTACAACGCTGCACTCATGTATGAGCAGGGCGTGCTGGTTGCCATCAACAGTGATGACGCTGAGATGGGGCGCCGCCTCAACCAGGAAGCCGGCAAGACGGTCAAGTACGGTGGTGTCCCAGAGGAGGAGGCATTGAAGTTCATCACGCTCAACCCTGCCCGTATGCTCCGCGTTGACCATCGCGTCGGCAGTATCGAGGTAGGCAAGGACGCCGATCTTGTGCTCTGGTCTGAGGCGCCGCTATCCTCGAAAGCTGTTGTCGAGCAAACCTACGTTGATGGGCGGCTCTACTTTGACCGCCGCCTCGATGAGCAGCTGCGACAACGTGATGCACGGTTGCGGCGAGAGCTCGAACAGAGGGCACTCCGTGCGCTGCGTGAAGGAGGAAAGCCCAGCCCTCCAGCGTTGCAGAAGCGCCGTCTGTATCACTGCGAGGAGGTCGGCGACGAGGTGCAGGGATATGAGGAGGACTAGAGAGTCACGCCGACAGAAGATTGTCCCTCTTCCGTGGTGCTGATGTACAGCGGCTCGGCGCCCTGTTCCACGGTCTCTGCCGTGATGATGCAGCGTTGGATGTTGCGCCGGTCAGGCAGCTGGAACATGATGGGGAGCATGACCTCTTCCATAATCGCGCGCAGACCTCGGGCACCGGTACCGCGTTCTCGGGCACGGCGGACAATGGCATGGAGCGCTTCGGGCGTGAATTCTAATTCCACCCCCTCCATGCGGAAGAGCTTCTGGTACTGCTTGACGAGCGCGTTTTTCGGGCGCACCAGGATGTCCATCAGTGCGGTATCGTCCAGGGGGTGAAGCGGGACAATGACCGGCAGGCGTCCGATGAATTCCGGAATGAAGCCGAACTTGAGCAGGTCATCCGGCTCAATCTGTCGCAGGAGTCCGTAGAGGTCTTCCGTATCGACCGGGTCTGCAAGCTTTGCCGTAAATCCAATGCTTCCCCTGCGGAGTCGGCGGGCGATAATGCGCTCGATGCCCTCGAAAGCGCCGCCACAGATGAAGAGGATGTTGCGTGTGTTGACGTAAATGAGGGATTGCTCGGGGTGCTTCCTGCCCCCTTTCGGCGGAACGCCAGCCAGAGTCCCCTCCAGGATCTTCAGCAACGCTTGTTGGACACCCTCTCCGGAGACATCTCGCGTGATGCTGGGGGAATCGCTTTTCCGGGCGATTTTGTCAATTTCATCGATGTACACGATGCCCCGCTCGGCACGCTCGACGTTGTAATCGGCATTCTGCAAGAGGTGGAGGATGACTGTTTCGACATCATCCCCAACGTACCCAGCTTCGGTCAGGGTTGTCGCATCAGCGATGGCGAAGGGAACATCGAGGATGCGTGCCAGGGTCTGCGCTAAGAGTGTCTTCCCCGTGCCGGTCGGACCGATGAGCAGGATGTTGCTCTTTTCGATTTCCACCTCATCGAAGCTTCCCAGGAGGCTCTGGGCCTGGATGCGCTTGTAGTGGTTGTAAACTGCCACGGAGAGAACCCGCTTGGCGTGCTCCTGCCCGATGACGTAGTCATCCAGCTTGGCTTTGATTTCCGAGGGTTTGGGAAGCTCTGCCAGACTGCGGCGTGCCCGTTGGAGGGCACTCTGCTGGAGGATGCGGACGGAGTTCTGGATGCAGATATCGCAAATGTACACGTCCGGACCGGCAATGAGGCTGGTGACCTCGCTCGAGGAGCGCCCGCAGAAAGAACAGCGCAGCTCTTCGGGACGGAAGCTCGGGTAGCGAGGCGGGGCACTCATGCGCTTTCTCCGGCAACTTTCTTCTCCTCGGTGCGGCGCTCCAACACTTTGTCAATGATGCCGTACTCGAGTGCCTCGTGGGCAGACATGTAGTAGTCCCGGTCCGCGTCCTGCCGAATCTTGTCAAGAGGTTGCCCGGTGTGGTGGGCGATGATTTCGTAGAGCATGTCGCGGATGCGCAGCATCTCGCGGGTGTAGATTTCAATGTCCGCAGCGCGTCCTTGAGTTCCGCCGAGCGGCTGGTGCATCATAATCCGGGAGTGAGGCAGTGCGAAGCGCTTGCCTTTTGCCCCCGCGCAGAGCAGTACTTGTGCCATTGAGGCTGCCAGCCCGATACAGATAGTACACACATCGGGGCGGACGTACTGCATTGTGTCATAGATTGCCAATCCAGCAGTGACACTCCCACCAGGGGAGTTGATGTAGAGGTAAATGTCCTTGTGCGGGTCTTCGCTCTCCAGGAAGAGCAATTGGGCAATGGTCAGGCTGGCAACGTAGTCGTCGATGGGCGAGCCTAGGAAGATGATGCGCTCTTTGAGCAGGCGGGAGTAGATGTCGTAGGCTCGTTCCCCGCGACTGGTTTGCTCAACCACAATGGGGACCAGCTGCCCCTGGAGGAGATGGGAGTGGAGCCAGAGCACCTGGCTGGGATTAGGCGTGTGGAGCGTGTCCAGCATTAGTATCCATAGTCACTGGTTCGACATGGACGTTTTGGAGGAGAAATTGCCACAGTTTCCGGCGACGTAGGTCGTATTCGAGGTCAACATCTTCCTGGAGCCGCTTCTCGAGCTCGGACACACTCATGCTGAGCGAGCGCGCCAGATTGTGCAGTTCCTCCGCGGTGAGCTGAATCTGGTACTGCTGGAGCAGGAGGAGTTCCAGGATGGCAAGCCGTGCTTGGAACTCCGCCATATGTGCCAGGAAGCGGTAAATGCCCGTTTCGCCTTCCTGCATGTACTCTGCCGGAACGCGGAGTTCGCCCCGCTGCAGTGAGGTGACCAAGTCACGGATGATGCTGTGCACAATGGGTTTCGGGGGAGTAAAAGGGTAGCGCTGCGACAGCTCCAGCTCCAGCTGATTGCGCAAGACGGATTGGGCATAGAGCTCATGCTGCCGTTGGAGCTCCTGCCGGATGTAGTGCCGCAGCTCGTCCACGTCCCGGAGGCGTCCACCGCTGATCTGCTGGACAAATTCCGGGGTGAACTCCGCAGGCTGAATTTGCCGGATAGAGCGGACCGTCACCTGGTACGTCTGCGGGGAATGCCCAGCTTCGGTTTCCGGGAGGGTGTAGAGGAAACTCTCCCCGAGATGAGCGTTGAGCAAGCGCTGGCGCAGCTCTGGGAGCGTCTCCGGGTCGTAGAGCGCCAGAGTAAGCTCCTCGGCTTCCTCCCCGACCAGCGGCATGCCGGTCTGCGGGTCTGCAGGCTGGAAGTGGAGGGTGACCTCGTGGTAGTAATCTGCAACGCGGTCTACTTCCCCACGGACGGTGCCGTAGCGCAGACGGAGCTCCTCTAGCTGGGATTCAACCTCATCCTCTGAGATTTCCCGGACAGGCTTCTGCAGCGTGATGCCCGATAGGTCAACGGTCAGCTCCGGGAGGGTGTAGTAGCGGAAGGTAAACCCGATGCTTTCGGGCGAGCGTCGGAGGTCGATCAGCTGTGGTTCGCTCAGCAATGCCCACTGGTTCTGACGCGCTAACTCTCGGACCATCTGCTTGCCGAGCTTTTCCAGTGCCTCGGCTTCAATCTTGGCACCATATCGCTGCTTGATGAGCTCCAGCGGGGCTTTGCCTTTGCGGAAGCCCTCGATGGTGATATCCCGCCGGGCAGCCTCATACGCCTCTTCCAGAACGGGAGCGGCTTCGTCGTACCGCAGCTCGATGCGTACCTCGTGTTCACAGTCGGCGATTTTCGTTACCTGGTGTTCCACGGTCCACCTGTTTGGCTGTTGCAGAAGCTTCCTACCGTGCGGGCGGGGAGAGTCGAACTCCCACGGGATGCAAGCCCCACCAGATCCTAAGTCTGGCGCGTCTACCACTTCCGCCACGCCCGCACAGAATGCGCCATGTGAAGACGGCGAAGAGAGCTGCTTTCGTGCACTGGAGGCAGTGCCCTTTCCGTCGTGCCTCCCCGGAGGAAGCTCCAATGCCTCGGGTGGTTGTAGTCGGTGCTGGTGTTGCGGGGATTGCGGCAGCGGTGTCCCTGGTCCGTCGTGGCTGGGAGGTCCTCGTGTTGGAAGCCCGCTCCTCGGTCGGAGGACGCGCTAGCTCGGTTTGGGATGCAACGGCTGGGGAATTCGTTGACTGTGGACAGCACGTGCTCCTGGGTGCCTATACGGCGTTTTTCGCGACCCTACAGGCTCTGGGAACTCGCCAGCTACTGGGTGCTGAGACGCCTCTGCGCTTCCTCTTCTGTGAGGAGTCAGGGCAGTTCCTCTTCGATGCAGGACGACTTCCCGGCAGGCTCGGCTTCGTGGCAGCACTCTGGGGCATCCCGGGACTTTCACGGTGGGAACGCTTCCGCTTGCTCTGGGCACTGCGCCAGATCCTTACTGGGAAAATCCCGGAGATGACTGTTGCCGAGTTCCTCCACCGCTCTCGGCAAGGAAAGAGAGCTTCCAGCACTTTTTGGCAGCCTCTGACACTGGCAACCCTGAATGCCCCACCGGAGGAAGCCGCCCTCTCGCTCCTGCGTACAGTGCTTCGGGAGGGCTTTCTCCGGGATGCCGAAGCAGCGCGGTTTCTGGTTCCCTGTCGGAGTCTCCATGAGGTGCTGGACCCCTTCGGGAGATGGCTCGCAGACCATGGAGGTGAGTTGCGGCTCAATACACTGGTTACGGGGCTTGAGTTTGAGGGAAGCACTGTTCGGGCTGTCCGTGTGAGTCCGGATGGGAAGATCCCTGCCGATGCCGTTGTCCTGGCACTCCCACCATGGTCGCTCGTGCGCATTCTGCCGGTGCTCCGGAGGGTGCCCGAATATGCTGGATTTCTCCATACCCTGCGCTCCTCGCCTATCCTCACGCTCTACCTCTGGCTCCGTGAGCCACTGCTGCCAGCGCCGGTGTGTGCCTTCGCGCATCCTGATCTGCACTGGGCATTCCGCCATCCGACAAGGTTCGGGGCAGAGAAAGTCTCCCTTGTGGTCAGTGCTGCCGACCATCTACGTGATCTCCCGTATCGGCAGCTTCTGGAGCGCTGTCTTCGGGCGTTTGCAACAGTAATTCCTGCGTTCCATCCCGCGCTCGTGCTCCACCAGCGCGTGATGGTGCAGAGGACGGCAACTGCTCGGCTTACCCCGGAACTGGTGGCGCTTCGCCCTTCTGGGAAAACGCCTTGGGACAACCTTGTCCTGGCAGGAGATTGGCTCCAGACGGGACTGCCCTGTACGCTGGAGGGAGCAGCCCGCAGCGGGCAGGTAGCAGCAGCGAGAATCGTGGGCGAGTCAGACCACTGAAGCAAGGCGGCGGTGCAGCATGTCGAGCGCTTCTCGATGCCGCCGGTAGAGTGAGCGGAGCGCAAGCCCTAGCTCGCCTGCGATTGCCTGCCAGGGTGTCGCCTCCCAGTACCGGCGCAGTACTACAGTGCGATGTGGCTCTGGGAGACACCAGACGTCCTCTCGCACTTTCCTGACGATGGCTTCCATGTACTCTGTCTCCAGCGCCTCCTCCGCCGGCGGGCTATAGAGCTGCTGCCCGAGCCATTGGCTCAGTTCGGACATCTGGTAGAGGCTCAGCCCTCCTGGACGATCGTCCTCCGCAAGGGTTTCCCCTTGTTCCCCGACAGGAGGCTGGGAGACGGTGGACAGCACCTTCTGTGCCTTCCGCCGGAACTCGGAGATAATATGCTCACACGTGTGGCGGAGCCAGCAATCCAGCCGGTTCTCGATCCCCCACACGGAGCATGCTACTCTCCCGCTGACGATCCCCTCCCAGAGGCGAGCCAGCGCTTCCTGCACGATGTCTTCGGCTTTGAAGGCTGGTGGTACAGCTCGGAGTCGGAGCGCGACCCAATCCCGCAGAGCACGGTAGCGTACCCGGTGCCAGCGGGTTACAGCTTCACGGGCAGCCTGGAGCTCCTCGTCCGTCGGTAGTATCCTTTGTGGCATGATAGGTGGTGCAGAAGGTGGGACATACTTATCGTGTGCGAACGCAGTTTATTTGCCCGATGATCCGATGCCTTCACCATCGGTAGGCGACGCCGAGAGAGAGGGTTTGTTTGTACTGCAATTTCGCATTTTGTTGTCGGTCGTATGCCAGCTCCAGTCGGAGGGTCACTTCGAACACTTTCCAGAGGCGGTGCACGAAGCGCTGCTCCAGGCGGAGTCTCCAGGGGCAGGCGGTTCCACCGCCTTCTGCACTCCCCCTTCCCCCTGCCACAGGCGTAAGGAGTCCAGCTGCCAAGCCCAGCGTCCTTGCAGTTCCACTGCTGCCTCCGTCCGCACCCGCTCCCGTTGGGGTGTGCCGGAATTATCCGTCAGCTGCACGAACGCCTGTGCCCGCACCTGCTGCAGAACCGCCCCGAAGCGTAC
>Ga0105160_1000324_pt1 | contig 23531 bp, 22 predicted proteins | sample GXS110809BmetaG_FD_89591 | JGI IMG/M metagenome (GOLD analysis project Ga0105160, IMG submission 89591) | Hot spring microbial communities from Gongxiaoshe hot spring, China to study Microbial Dark Matter (Phase II) - GXS 110809B | ecosystem: Environmental > Aquatic > Thermal springs > Hot...
AAAAAAGAAGATAAAAAAGAAGATAAAAAAATAGAGTTTTTGGAAAAGTATGGTAGAAATTTAGTAAAGTTAGCTAAGGAAGGAAAACTTAACAAAGTTGTTGGTAGAGATGAAGAAATACAAAGGGTAATCCAAATTTTATTAAGAAAAACCAAAAATAGTCCAGTTTTAATAGGAGAAGCAGGAGTAGGTAAAACTGCTATCGTTGAAGGATTAGCACAAAAAATCGCTAATAACCAAATCAAAGAACTACAAAATGTCGAAATATATGAAATTACTGTATCTTCACTACTTGCAGGTACATCCTTAAGAGGAGAATTAGAAAAAAAATTAGAAGAATTACTTAAAAATTTAGAAAATCGTGAAAATGTGATACTCTTCATAGATGAAATACATACTATAATGCTTGATAATACTATTTCTAACATCATAAAACCTGCCTTAGCAAGGGGACAAATAAAAATTATAGGAGCAACAACAACTGAAGAATATTACAAATACATCGAGAAAGACCCTGCCTTAGAAAGAAGGTTCCAACCTATAATGGTTGATGAACCTACACCAGAACAAACATTATTTATTCTTGAAAATATAATTGATACATTTGAACAATATCATCAAGTTAAATACGATAGATCAATATTAGAAAAAATCATTAAATTAGCACAAAGATATATACCCCACAGAAATTTACCAGACAAAGTTATAGATATTATCGATGAAGTAGCAACTTATGTTAAGACAGAAAAAAATAAAAACACTGTCGAATTAGAAGATGTGAAAGAAATAATAAGTAAGCAAACAAACATTCCGATATCAAAAATGCAAGAAGAAGAATTAGAAAAAATAACAAACTTAGAAGAAATATTGAAGTCTAAAGTTATAGGTCAAGATGAAGCAATAGAAAAAGTTGCAAAAGTCATAAAAATATCAAAAGCGGGACTTAATCCAAATAAAAGGCCATATGGTGTATTCTTATTTTTAGGTCCCACAGGTGTCGGTAAAACCTATTTAGCAAAAGTATTAGCAGAAACACTTTTTGATAGTGAAGAAAACCTAATAAGGCTCGATATGTCAGAATTTAAAGAAAAACACGAAGTATCAAAACTATTAGGAGCACCACCCGGATACATAGGATTTGATAAAGACGGTATTTTGACATTAGCAATAAAGAAAAATCCATATGCAATAATATTGTTAGATGAAATAGAAAAAGCGCATCCAGAAGTATTCGATATATTCCTCCAAGTATTTGATGAAGGAAAATTAAAGGATTCAAAAGGTAGAACTCTGATATTTTACGATACAGTCATTATAATGACATCGAACATAGGGTCCTCCTTAATATTTGATTTATTAAATAACAATCCATCAATAACATCAGAAGAACTCAAAAAAGCAGTATTACCAGAAATTATGAAATTTTTACGTCCAGAAATAGTAAATAGAATAGACGAAATAATCGTCTTCAAACCCTTAGATAAAGAAAATGTAAAAAGAATAATAGAATTGGAATTAGAGCAAATTTCAAAAAAAATTGAAGAAAGTGGAGATAGTATAATCTTTACAGAAAATATCAAAAACTACATCTTAGAAAATGGATTTAACTTTTCATTCGGAGCAAGAAACATAAAGAGATTTATTCAATCAGAAATCCTCAGTAAAATAGCACAAACCATATTGGAAAATTTACATATAAAAAACAAAAAAATAATAGTTGACTACGAAGAAGGAATAATAGTAAGGATAGAATCATGAAAATATATATTTTAAGTGGACCATACGAAGGAAATAATTACAATTTTGATTATGATATAACAATAGGAAGGGATAGTTCAAACGACATTCCCCTACCCCTTGATCTATCAATATCAAGAAAACATCTAAAAATATCAACAATGGGAAAAGAATTAATAATAGAGGATTTGAACTCAACCAATGGGACCTTCTTATTGGAAAATGGTAAAATGATTAAAGTAAGTGGGAAAAAAATTATAAACAAATTCCCAATCTTTTTGAAAATAGGGAATACCGTTATGGAGGTTGAAGCATGAGTATTTTGAGTATAGGAGCAATAATAGCAATAGGGGGAATCCTCGCTATTACAACAACCATCCTTACAGCAGCAACTGGAACAACCGCAGTTCTATTACAAAATAACCAAAATAGAAAAATAGATATTCCCCAAATAAATGAAATATCAAACATATCATATCAAGAACAACAAAAACTATTACAACAAACTCTTAATAACCTTAGAAACATAGTTCAAGAAAACCAAATGAATATAGAATTAAAAAATGAGAGAGATAAAGTAATAAACAAAATAGAAAATCTTAACAAAGTACTTCAAAACCCCATTTCAAACTATGATAAAATTAATCAAGAAGCAACAGAATTGGTAGAAGAAATAAACGAATTAATTATTAGAAATCAATCGATAAATTATCAAAAACAAGAAATCATCAACCAAATAAAAAAATACCAAAACAAAATAAAAAACGTTGAAGAAATTAAAAATGTAGAGCAAATTATAAAAAATCCTCACAATTTCCATACCAAAGATATTGAAAATTTACTTAATAAAATCGAAGATGCTTATATATCGTATGAATTAGAAATAAAGGTAACAAAAAGTGAAGCTGAAAATAAAAAGAGGGAATTAACATTACAAAAAATTCGAGAAAATCTTCTTAAAATTAAAGAAATAGACTTAGAAACATATCAAAAAGTAATTCATAAATATGAAAATTTAGAAAACCTGGATGAATCATATTTGAAAATATTATATGATCAATCTCAACTCGATTTTTCAAATTTACAAACTAAAAAAATAAGAACAGATATTTATAAAATTCAATTAGAATTATTAAAACATAATATTGATAACATTCTAAAAACGGTAGAAAAAGACGTAGAATTAAAAGAATTCTACCCTAAAACTCTTAAAATATTCCAAAACATTGACGATTTAATAAAACAAAAATTCATAGAAAAAGAAGAATTTGAAAAACTAAGATTGAAATTCATCGAAGTATACAACTCTATACTAAAAAAAATAGAATATCTACAAACCCAAAAATTATTACAGAAAAATATAAAAGAAACATTAGAAAAAATAGGATATCAAATCATTGATTCCTCATTAATAGAAAAATTAACAAAAGGAGAAATCATTTACATAGATATACCATATTCAGATGAATATAAAGTTCAACTAAGGTTAACAGAAGATAATCAAATATATTTCAGATTAGTCAAATTCACTGATTCCTTAACACCTACATCATATGAAAAACAAAAAGATTTAGAAATAGCCCAAAAATGGTGTAAAGATTATGATAAAATATTAGAACTATTAAAGGAAAATGGAATAATAATAGAAAACATAAAAAGAATAGAACCAGAAGAAACCGAAATAACTTACATACTAAAAGAAGAAAAGAAAAAACAACAAGAACAACAAAAATATATGCAAATCGAATAAAGAGGATAAGAAAAAAAGTAACAAGAATAATCTATATGTGAATGTTAGCGTATTAGAAGCAATAGGATTACAAAAAATTTACTCCAAAAGAGTCGTTGTCAATAATGTTAGTTTAAATATAAAACAAGGTGAAATCGTTGGTTTATTAGGTCCAAACGGTGCAGGAAAAACAACTACCTTCTATATGTTAGTCGGATTAACAAAACCAAACAAAGGAAAAATATTGATAGATAATAATGACATAACTTTCTTACCATTATACAAAAAAGCAAAATTTGGAATATCATATTTACCCCAAGAAAGTTCTATATTCAGAGGACTTACCGTGGAAGAAAATTTCCAATTGATCCTTGAATATTACTACAAAGATAAAAATCTAATAAAAGAAAAAATCGATGAATTAATAGAAGAATTCGGTTTACAAAAAGTTAGGAAAAATTTAGGATATACCTTGTCAGGTGGAGAAAGAAGAAAAGTAGAAATAGCAAGGACAATGATAATTAATCCTAAATTTTTACTTTTAGATGAGCCGTTTAGTGGAGTAGATCCAATAACAATAGAACAAATACAAAAAATAGTAAATAGACTAAAATTGAAAAACATCGGGATAATGATAACCGATCATAATGTATACGAAACATTAAGGATAGTTGATAGAGCGTATATAATATCGAATGGAGAAGTAATGGTTGAAGGAACAAGAGAAGAAGTAGCATCTAATGAATTAGCAAAAAAATACTATTTAGGAGAGAAATTTAGACTACTACAATAAATCTCCGCCTGCTGGAAATAGGGCGGAAAAAAATACTCCAGCACCTATTAAAAACTATGGATTACCAAGAATTTGTGAACAAACTAATCGAAAAATATGGAGAAGACAGATCAAAACTAATCGAAATGGCTTTCGATATACAAGAACAATATAACTATATACCCAAAGAGTTACTTAAAATCCTTTGTGATCGATTAAAAATATTTTACGCAGAAGCTTATTCTTCTATTTCATTCTTCAAAGATTTTAGATTCCAACCCAAAGAAAAAATAAAAATAACAGTTTGTAATGGAACATCTTGCTATTTTAACGGAGGGAAAGAATTGTATGAAGAGTTAATCCAAAATCTTGGAGAAGATTACGAAATTGGATTTAGTTACTGTTACAAATGTTGTGCTAAATACCCCGTGGTAGTAATTGAAAAAGAAACATTATTAAATGCAAATTACCAAAAGATTAAAGAAAAAATAAGGTCATACAACAAAAACTAAACAAAATTTCAGAGAAAGGGGGAAAAGTGCAAAAAAACTGCACAAATATTATGGCAAAAAAGATATTAGTTTTAGAAGGAGATGGAGTTGGGAAAGAGGTTATAAAATCAGCAATTAAAATACTTGAATTTATACGAGAAAAACTAAAATTAAAAATTGAACTTGAATACGATTACATTGGGGGAGAATGTATAGATAGGTTTGGTGTTGCTATTAAAGAAGAAACCATAAAGAAAGCAAAAAAATACGGGATTGTGTTATTAGGTGCAGTCGGTGGATACAAGTGGGAAAAATCTAAAGTAAAACCTGAAGAAGGATTATTGAAGCTTAGAAAAGAAATGGGAGTTTATGCAAATATTAGACCAATTCACTCTTTTTTCAATAGAAACATTGATATAGTTTTTGTGAGAGAACTTACAGGAGGGATATATTTTGGGAAACCCAGAAAAAGATGGATAAAAAATAATCGAACTTTTGTAATCGACACTCTTAAATATTCTGACAAAGAAATAGAAAGAGTTGTAAGGGTAGCGTTTGAAATTGCAAGAAATAGAAAAAAATTTTTGGTAAGCGTCGATAAAGCCAATGTATTGGAATCTTCACGCCTGTGGAGAGAAATCGTTAATAAAATATCAGAAGAATACAAAGATGTTAAAGTTGAACATCATTTGGTAGATTCCTTTGCTATGAACCTAATCCTGAAACCAGAGTATTTTGATGTTGTGGTTACGGAAAATCTTTTTGGTGATATATTAACAGATGAAGCTGCAGTATTAGTAGGAAGTTTAGGGCTATTACCATCAGCAAGTTTGGCTTTCAAAAAAGAGAAAGTAATAGGTTTATATGAACCAATACATGGGTCAGCACCAGATATAGCAGGTAAAAATATAGCAAACCCCATAGGAGCAATTTTGTCAGTAGCACTAATGTTTAAATATTCTTTAAAAAGAGATGATATATATGAATTAATATACCAAGCAGTTCAAAAAACTTTAGAAAAAGGATACAAAACTTTTGATTTAGATAAAAATAATTACCTTCAAACCGATAAATTCACAGATAAAATAATAGAAAATATGAATGTCAATTAGGATAATCTCATTTTTGGTTTCTTTCTCCCTACTTTTTTTGATCTCAATCCTTATTTTATTTTTCTTTTCAAACACATCAATTAAATACTATATTGATACAAAAAAAAGCGAATTAAAATCATACGGACAGTTAATTAAAAACGTCTTAGAAAACACAGATTTATTCACCTTACAAAACAAGGACAATACATTCAACATTTTTCCCCAAATTCCCGAATATGCTTATTTCATAATATTTGACAAAGATTACAACGTAGTTTTCTATTTTCCTTATTATTTTGAGGTTGACAAAGAGTTTTTAAAAAAATATTCACAGGATAAAGAAAAAATAGTAGAAGACAAAAAAAATTACCTTATAACATATTTTACCCCAATTTTTATAAAAAATGAGCCATATATGTTAGCAATAGAAATGGATCTAAGTTTGATAAAGGAGTTTCAAAAAAGCTTATTAAAAACAATTGTATATCTATTACCTATTAACGTTTTATTGTCTTTCATATTTTCACTACTATTTTCCAACATAGTAATTAAAAGGTTGGGATTAATAAGGGATTTCGCTGTCAAAGTCGCACTTGGAAATATATACTACAACGCAGAATATAATTACAAGGACGAATTAGAAGACGTTTTTAGGAGTATAAAAATAATGAAAAATAACTTAATAAAATTAATAAAAGATGTAGAGAATTCCCAGAAAACTTTGAAAAATATCTTAACATCATTACCATTTACTATATTTTTGATCGATAAAAATACAAAAAACTTTACTGTTTTAAATAATTTCTACAATCTGAATGTAGATGTTTTTTTAAACAGGATTGAAAAAGAAGATTTAATCGAGGAAAATGATAAGAAATTCAAGGTAATGAAAATAGATATAAAAGAAGGTTTATTGGTAATAATTATTGATTTCACAGAAATCTATGAAATCGAAAAGATTAAGTTGAAATTTTTAAGTGAGATATCACACGATTTAAGAACACCAATTGCTACAACAAAAGCAATAATTTCCAACATTAAAGATGAAAGGGTAGATAAAGCATTAGAATATCTTGATAAAATGGCTGAAATGATTAATAAATATCTTTATTATTCCAAGATAAAATTAAGGAAAATAGAAATAAATTTGGAAAAAGTTAGCTTAATTGATTTAGTTGAAATAATAAGTGATACAGCATCTTTTTTTTCACTTGATTTCTCTAAGCCTGACAATATTCCCAACAGAAAAGTAAAAATGGATATATCTCTTTTCCAGCAAATGCTATTTAACATACTTGATAATGCAACAAAAAAATCAAAACAAGTTAATATAAAAATTAATTTTCCAGAAAATGTGGTTGAGATTTTAATAGAAAATGAAGCAAAATACGAAGATTATGAAAACGTAGCAAATATATTCAAAGGATTGAAGGAAAGCAAAGGAATTGGTCTAAATATTATTAAAGAGATATCAATGATTAATAACTTTTCTATCGATATTCTGTATGAAAACGGTTATATAATCTTCAAAACGTCAATACCTTATGCATCCGATTTTATTTAAAATAGGGAATTTAACAATCTATACTTACGGAACCCTATTTTACATCGATATATTAGCTTCTTTATATCTTCTTTCAATTTATTATAAAAAATTCATCGATACCTCCTTTGATAGTATATTTAACTCATTTATTATTCTGCTTTTGTCTATGTATTTAGGTGGAAAAATAGGATACTCCATCTTTAATGAAACAAGTTTAGATAGTTTTATAATAAGCACTATAAATCCGTTTGAAGGTGGTTTAACAATAATAGGGGCAATATTTGGGGGCATATTAGGAGTTGTTTTAAGTGCCAAAATTCATAAACTTGACACTTTAAGACTACTTGATACTTTTTCATTTATTGCTCCCTTTAGTATTTTCATAGGAAGAATAGGATGTTTAATGGCAGGCTGTTGCTACGGAAAACCAAGCACATGGGGAATAGAATTACACGGCTGCATAAGGTATCCTACTCAATTATTTGAAAGCATACTTTCTTTGTTTATTTTCATTTATTTCTTATATTCATTAAAGGGGACAAATCAAACAAGAGGTATTTATTTATTTAAATTTCTTATTCTTTATGGTATTGTAAGATTTTTTGTTGAATATTTCAGAGAATCACAAATAATATTCTTGTCTTTGTCTTTAGCACAAATATTTTCCCTATTTATGATAACTACGGGGTTAATTGGAATAATTTTACTAAAAAGGAAAGGAGAAAGAAAAGTATGATAGAAATTAACTTAACAACAAAAAATAGGGAAGAATTTATCGATATTACTGAAAAATTAATCAATGTGATAAACCAAGAAATAGAAAAAGAAAACATAAAAGATGGTATAGTAATTATATATGTTCCACATACAACTGCTGGTTGCGTAATTAATGAAAACGCAGATCCTTCAGTAAAAAAAGACATTTTAGAATTTCTAAATACCCATATACCAAGAGATAAGAAATATCATCATACAGAAGGGAATGCAGATGCACACATAAAAGCATCGATAATTGGTAATTCTTTGAATTTAATAATATCCGGAGGAAAAGTAATTTTAGGTTCCTGGCAAGGAATATTTTTCTGCGAGTTCGATGGTCCAAGAACACGAAAAATTTTTGTCCAAGTTATAAAGAAGTAAAGGAGAAAATAAAATGAAAGTAGGAATATACACAACAGTAGCTGTAGAAGCAGCTTTTAAAGCAGGAGAAATACTAAAAAAATACTACAGAAAAAGCTTCGAATACCACTATAAAGGATATAGAAATCCTGTAACACAAGCAGATATTGAATCCCAAGAAGAAATAAAAAGAATAATAAAATCAAATTTCAAGAATCATAGAATATTAGCAGAAGAGGATTGGAATGAAGGAAAAGTAGATTTCGATGGTTTTTGGTGGATTATAGATCCATTAGATGGCACCGTTAATTTCAGAAAAGGGTTTCCATTTTTTTGTGTCTCTATAGCACTTGCCAAAGATCAAGAAATCCTATTGGGAGTTATTTACTTGCCTATCTTAGATGAACTATTTTTGGCTGAAAAAGGACAAGGCAGCTATTTTAACGATAGAAAAATAAGTGTATCAAATGTTGATACTTTAGAAAAGAGTGTATTAGCAACAGGTTTTAGTTATGCATTGGTAAATAATCCAGATCCACATATAGAATTATTTAAGAATTTATCAGTAAAGACAGAAGCGATAAGGAGAGCAGGTAGTGCAGCCATAGATTTAGCATACACAGCAATGGGCGTATTTGATGGTTTCTGGGAATTCGACCTAAAACCCTGGGATACAGCAGCGGGAGTTATATTAGTTAAGGAAGCAAACGGAAAAGTAAGCGATTATTACGGAAATGAATTTTCATTATGGAGTAAAACCATAGTTGCTTCTAACGGAAAAATACATGATCAAATAATTAATCATACAAAAGAAGTAAAAATTGAGTAATAAAAATATAATTTTCACACTACTTTTTGTTTTCATATTACTTTGTTTATGTTTTCCTCATAACAATAAATACAAAGAGATTGACGAGTTTTTATACGGTATAGAAAAAATCTATTATGAAGATTTATTCATCAAAAGGGATATATACACTGTAGAAGATTTAAAAAATTACTTTTTAGAAAGATGTGGCAAGAGTAAAGAAGAAGCATTCAAAGAAACTCTGTATACATTTGTTAAAGATCCGTTCTTAGAAATAAGAGAAAAACAAGTTTTCGAAAGCAACTACTACAAAGAAAGAGATGTAGAAAATGACATTAAGATAAAAAGGGTTGATGAAAACATTTACTTAATTACTTTTTATCAAATCAGTCCAAATATGGCAAAAAAATACAAAGAATATTTAACTCAGAATATTGATAAAAATAGCGTAATAATAATAGATTTAACGAACAATTTAGGTGGGAGTCTATGGTCCGCCGCATTTTTTATAAGTTTATTCTTTGAACCAAATACTTATTTATTTTCTGTTAATTTCTTAAAGAAGAACGGGATAAAAACACAGAATTTTTACAATAGTGCAGATTTTGGTGGATATTTTGTCAATAATTTAGTGGCAGTTTTACAGGATGATACTACTGTAAGTGCAGCAGAAGTTATTAGCGGTGTTTTAAAAAAGAGAGCCTTAATTTTCGGTGATTTTACCTTCGGAAAACCTTATATCCAAAGTGTATTTGATGTAGGGAATTTAACGATAGTTTACACGAATGCTTTTTTAAATTTTTCATTAGAATTAGAGCCACATAGCAAAATAAGACCTGATTTTTACTTAAACCCTAAAGAAATCGAAAAAAAAATTATAATCCAATTAGTTAGAAAATTAAATTTTTTTCTAAGTAATAAAGGTGGTTAATATAATTTAAAAAGTTTGTAAAAAAAAATTAACATTTTTTTAACAAAATAAAGAAAAACTAAAAAAGAGGAAAGAAAATTTTAAAAGGGGGAAAAACAAATGTTTAATCTCAATCCAAATAATGCTCCAATCTTTCAAGGGCAACAAATAAATCCACAAGCAAATCAATCTCAACCAAATGTACAAAATACCTCATCCGATCCTTTTGATAAATTGCTAAATAAATCTCTAAATGACCAATCCAATAAACAAATAACAACAGATACAAATTTAGAAAACTACAGAAAACAAATAGAACAATTAGATTTAGAACAGTTAAGAATGGAAAGAAGAAGATTAGTAGATCTAATAGTTAAATACATGAACGAAGGTAAAAGGGATTTGTTAGATGAGGCACAAAAGAAATATAAAATAGCAGTGCAAGTTAGTGATAGTAAAGTAATGAACTTTTCTGCTGCTTCGATAGCAGAAAAAAAACAAGAACAAAACATTGCCCAAGTATCAAAAGATGATTTCTTGAAAAAGCTTCAAGAATCTGATATCCTTCCTCCTGACAATTCAACTCCACCAACAATACCTCAACAAACATCGATATCTCAACAAAATAATATCATAAATACAACAGACACGCAAGTATCATCAGCCAATCCAAATGTTCAAATGCTCTCCATACCAAACATTAACAATCAAACAAATCTACAAGGAATGGTAAATCCTAATCAAGGTCAAAATTTCCAACAACAAAGTTTAATAAACACCTTAAATTCTATGAATCCCAATCAAATTAATACGCTCTTTTCCAATCCTCAAGGAATATTTAATTCTTTAAATACTTTAAATAATACTAATCAAGCAGGAGTAGTTGGGCAAAGTGTACCCATGAATCCAGGGATTAATAATCCTTTTAATCCTTCATTTTCTAACATTTTACTAAATGCAGTAAATCCAGTTAATCCTTTTTCCCCATTAATAACGAGTTACGGAGTTTATGCACCAGGGCTAAGAAATAATCCAACGATGAACGCTTATTTAAACGGAGAACTTTACCCTACAGATATGGCAGATTTAGGAGTATGGTCAGTACTCAATAAAGAATTATTCACAAAAAACGAAGAATAAAATTATATCCACAAAATAAAGTTTTCTTTTCTCGTAGTTTTTCCTTTATTGTCAACGGTTTGCTTTTTCTAAATTTTCGTCCAACAGCCCCTTAATTGTTTCATTCTAAAGGATTAAAAAAGTATGAAATAGAATTATAAAATTGTATGAGGAGAGTATTAATTGCAAATAGAGGAGAAATTGCAGTTAGGATAATTAACACTCTTAAGAAATTAGGTGTTTACACAATTGCCATACACTCAGAAGTAGATAAACATAGTAAACATGTAAGATTAGCAAACGAAAGTTATAATTTAGTTGATACATATTGCTATCTTGATATTGAAAAAATAATAGAAACGGCAAAGAAAGCAAAGGCTGATGCAATTCATCCAGGCTATGGTTTCTTATCTGAAAATTATTTATTTGCAAAAGCATGCGAAGAGAATAATATAACTTTCATTGGTCCAAATTATAAAGTAATAGAGCAATTAGGGGACAAAGTTTTAGCAAGAAAGATAGCAGAAGAATCAAATGTGCCCATACCGCCTGGCAAAAACATAAGCAATGCAGAAAGTTTTGAAAATATAGTTAAGGAAGCTAAAGAAATAGGTTTTCCAATAATGATAAAAGCAGCCAAAGGAGGAGGAGGTAAAGGAATAAGAACAGTTTATTCCGAAAGTCAATTGTTTGAAGCAATTCAAGCTGCAAAAAGAGAAGCTCTAACAGCATTCAAAGATGATTCAATTTATATTGAAAAATTTTTCGAAAGTCCCCGACATATCGAAGTGCAAATATTTGGAGATCACCATGGAAACGTTATTCATCTTAATGTCAGAGAATGCTCTATTCAAAGAAAACATCAAAAACTAATAGAAGAGGCACCAGCGTTAGATGAAGAATTAAGAGAGCAAATTTGTCAAGCAGCAATTAGGATAGCTAAAAAAGTTGGATATTACAACGCAGGCACCGTAGAGTTTATATTCAAAGATAATAAGTTTTACTTCTTAGAGGTCAATACAAGGCTACAAGTTGAACACCCCGTTACAGAAATGATAACAGGATTGGATTTAGTAGAATTGCAATACAATATAGCTTTCGGTGGTTATGTTCCAAAGCAAGTTAATTTCAATGGACATGCCATAGAATGCCGGATAACTGCAGAAGATCCGGAAAATAACTTCATTCCAGTGTCTGGGAAAATATCAGTTTTTGAATATCCACAAAATGTAAGAATAGATACATTTATAGAAGAGGGAACAGAAATACCACCTTATTATGATTCACTAATATGTAAAGTCATCGTCAAAGGTAACAATAGGAATGAAGCAATAGAAAACATGACATACGCACTGAAAAACTTAATTATCTTACCATTAAAAACAAACAAAAGCTTATTATTGGATATAATTAAATCAGAAGCATTCAAAAAAGGCGACGTTAGCACAGATTTTATACCAAGATATTTTAGTAACTGGAAAGAAAGTTTTGATAATGTATTAAACGAGGAATTAATAAGTGGATTTTTAAGTAAATATAGAGAACTAATGATTAATAAAAATATTTCAAATAGTTATAAAAAAGAACATAACTTGGAGATGTGGATGGTATGACAAAGTTATTAGAAGCAAACTTTGTAGATGAATTAAAAAACAGTTATATAGACTATTCCTTAAGTGTTTTATTATCCCGTGCATTACCAGATGTAAGGGATGGTTTAAAACCTGTACAAAGAAGAATTTTATATGCAATGTATGAGATGAATTTATTACCGGATTCTGGTTTCAAAAAATGTGCAAGTGTTGTTGGTGAAGTTTTGGGCAAGTATCATCCTCATGGAGATAGTTCAGTTTATGAAGCTTTAGTTAGGATGGCTCAAGATTTTACACTTAACTATCCATTAGTATGGGGACAAGGAAATTTTGGGTCGATAGATGGAGATCCCGCAGCAGCATACAGATATACAGAAGCTAAATTAACAGAAATCGGATACTTAATGCTAAAAGACATAGATTTAAATACAGTTGATTTTAGGAATAACTTTGATGATTCAACTGAAGAACCTGTTGTCTTACCAGCTGCTTTTCCAAATTTGTTAGTCAATGGTTCAACAGGTATAGCAGTAGGAATGACAACCAATATTCCTCCTCATAATCTTAATGAAGTTATTGATGCATGCATCTTAGTTCTTGAGAAACCAAACGTAAGCATAAAAGAGATCTTAGAAGTTATAAAAGGTCCAGATTTTCCTACAGGAGGAATAGTATACACATCGAAAATAATCAAATCAATCTACTCAACAGGAAAAGGAATAATAAAAGTTGAAGGAAAATATAAGATCGAAACGATTGAAAAGAAAGATTACTTGGTTATTTACGAAATACCCTATTCCGTTAATAAATCAAAGTTAGTAAGAGAAATAGCTGAAGCAATAAAAGATAAAAAGTTGCCAGATGTTTCAGATGTAATAGACCAAAGTAATAACAAGGAAATAAGAATACTTTTAGAATTAAAAAATCCTTATAATCAGAAAAACATCGTTGATTATTTAAAAAACTTTACTTCTTTTAGGATAACATTCTACTGTGCTTTTATCGCGGTAGATGGGCATATACCAAGACAGTATTCCATTCTTGAATTAATACAGAAATATGTTGAACACAGAAGAGAAATAGTAATAAGAAGAACAAAAGAGATACTTGAAAGCAATTCCAAAAAAGCATTCCTTTTAAAAGCATTAATAAAAGCAACAAAAAATATCGATAAAGTTATAGAAATAATAAAAAACAGTCAAGATTATAAAACAGCAGCTTATAATTTAATATCAGAACTACAGATAAATTATAAACAAGCAGAATACATCCTTAATTTGCAATTACACAGATTGACAAAATTAGAGATAAATAAACTGTTAGAAGATTATAAACAAACTATGAAAAAAATAGAGGAATTGGCTCAAATCTTGGATAATGAAAAAAAATTAAAGGAAGTGATTAAAAAAGAACTAATAGAGATAAAAGAAAAGTATGGTAAAGAGAGAAAAACGGAGATAGCAAAGGATGATGATTTCAAGCAAATAAAGATTGAGAAACCCCAAATTGTTGAAGACTTATTAGTATTAGGTTTCTCTAACGGATACCTTAGTTCTTTTAAATCGTCGACCAAGTTAGAAAAAATATTTGCCAATGTTGGACCTTATAATTTTATTACTTCCCTTATTGAAATAGCTTCAAATCAAAAAATCATCGTATTTTTATCAAACGGAAAGTATGCAATATTTGATTTATCTAAATTTATAGATAGTTCTGTATTTTTACCAAAACTTTATAAAGCTGAAGATAATACCAAAGCAATATTTTTAACAACTACAAAAAAGATTCAAAAATATTCGAAATTTATAATTTTAACCAAAAAAGGAATAGTTAAAGCAGTTAATTCAAAAGAATTAGCCGATATAACGAGGATAAGTTTATACATTAAATTGGATGAAACTAAATCTGATGAAATTGAAAACAATCAAAAAGACGAAGTAATTAGAATCATGCCATTTCAGGAAAATTCATTCATTTTAGGTTTGACAGAGATGGGATACGCTTTTAAAGTAAACTCAAACGAAATACCAGAATACTCAAAAAGTTCAAAAGGTGTGAAAATTGTGGGTTTAAAAGAAAATGATAACATTTATTTAGCAGACGTTGTTAGTAATCTCTTTACTCCTAAAGTAGTTTTCCTTACAAATGATGGTATTTTGAGTATTGATAATATTGAAGTTTTATCGCGAGGAAAAGCAATAACTGAAAAAAATAGAATTTTACCTAAGAATGTTAAGTTAAAAGCATCTCATTTTACAAGCACTGCCCTATTTTCAAATGATAAGTCAAAATATAATTTAGTATTTTCTGAAGATGGAGTTGTTTTGGTAAATAATTTTGACGAAAAACAAAATTTATTAAATAATGCAAATCTTGTAAATTATTTAGGTGAAGTTTCGATAAAAAAATTATAGCATACCCTGGTATAAGCCAATATTCCTACTAATATTAAGGTTCATTTGGGAAAATATTAGTAAAAGTTATTTTCAGATTCAAAGTGAGTTGTTTAGATAATCTACCTAATTCTCCTATAATATTAGCTGTTAATTATCATAGTTACATGGTTTCTAACTTTCTATGAATCTATTCCTGTTGCCAATTCCTACTAAATCATACATCCAAAGATCGATAGAATTATTAAAACAAGGAAGAAAGATAACATAAAGATTTACCTCAAAAAGAACTACACATCTTATTTGCCAAAACTGTTTTAGAAAGAAGAGTGGTGATTTAAATGAAAAAACTATACGATTTTATCTACAATTTGCAAAGAAAATTTCCAGACAAGGTTAATCCGAATGATAATTCCCGAGTTTGCTATTTTTTATTATGCAGTTAATTTTGTAGGAGGAGTAGTAGTTTCCACAAACAGTAATTCCAAGGTTGCAGCAATATTAAAAGAAAATTTTCCAGTTTTTTACAATCTACGGAAATCTACAAATTTTGGGATAGTTATCTTAAATAACAAAGAAGATAACCAAAATAAAAAAAATATGGATTTAAAAAAGTTAGGCTTCAATTGATGGAAATATAAAGTAAAGATATAACGATTTGGCAGTTATAATTTATACTTTTAGGTATAATAAGATTTCCTAAAGATGCGATGTTAAATAATTACAACATAATATCAAATGTTGTTGCTGTTCAACAAGTTCTTGATTTGTTAATCGATGATGTATTCGTTGGTGCTTTACCATTATTTCATGCTTTTGGTCAAAGGTCATGTATGAACTTACCGTTATATCTTGGTTGCAGCGTGGTTTTTATTGCTAGTTTTATCCCTCAGCAAGGTTTATCCTTCTGAGGTTGAAAAAATGATATTGGGTTTTGGAGGAATTTTAGAATGTGCTGTAGTTGGTAAAAAAGATAAGGATAGAGGAGAAGTACTATTGCTTTTGTTGTTCTTCAGATAGATACGAAAGAATTGTTATCATATTTAAGGAAAAATTTGGCTCCTTACAAAGTGCCTAAAGAAATAATAATAAAAGAAAGGTTTCCAAAATCAAATACAGGTAAAGTTATGAAGAGAGAATTAGTAAAAGAAAAATAGATAAATAAAAAAGGGGTGCCTGAAGCACCCCCCACTTTAAGTTTTAGTAAGTCCTTAGTTTATCCAAATCCGAATAGTTTCTTAACGCCTTTAAAAATTCCTTTACCTACCTCAACTATTCCACCAACTATACCGCCTGCTACTTTACCGATAAATCCTCCAACTGCTTGACCAAGGGCACTTCCTCCAATACCACCAACAATACCTCCAAGTAATCCACCAACCAATGTTCCAACACCTGGGAATATAGCAGTTCCTAAGGCAGCCCCGATAGATGCACCTACTTGCCAACCAACAAATCCTCCGGCAATTCCACCTACTGTTCCACCAACAGATCCACCAATTGCCATACCATAATCTATTGCATTAGGTGGTTGTAATGGAGCAGGGAAAGGAGGTAATCCTCCAAGTGGAGGAGGAAATCCGATTGGTGGATATGGCATTCCCCCAAATGGAGGTGGAAGTGGAGAACCACAATATGGTGGGAAAGAAGGAACTCCACCAAAACCTGGGAATCCCCCACCTATCGGACCAAATATTGGTGGTCTATGGCAACCACATTGTTGTGATTGCAATAATTGAATTAGTAACATTATTAATTGTATTATAATGAATGGTGGTATTTGTGGTTGGCAACAACCACCTGGCATTATACCCATTCCTATGTTTATATTTATATTAGTTATGTTATATGATCTATATGCATTCAATATTGGTTCCCATTGTTGTTGTCTTAGAAATGGTAACCAAGCTCCATCACCATACAATCCTGGCATCATTTTTTTTCACCTCCTATTTTTTTTCTCATTATATATATAACATAAACATAAAAAAATGAAAATATTTTGAACCTTTTTTAACATTTTTTTTACATTTTTATTTACTATTGTAAAATAAGGAAAGTATTCAAAAAAAAGGAAATAGATAATGAGTAGTGAAAAATATAAATGAAAAGTAAAAAATGGGTAAAATTTATATTTTTCCACTGATTAATGTTGTGCTAATGCCCGGAAACATAGTGGGAATAATTATTAATGATGAAAAACTATTGAATAATCTTTCATCTCATGAAAGGAAATTTATAGCGTCTTTAGTTAAAGATGAAAAAAAATTAGAGCTTAATGATTACGGATGTTTATGCGAAATAATAGGAATGCAAAAGTTATCTAAAAATACTTTTATCTTACAATTAAAAGCATCAAAAAGAGTAAAAATAGGAAAAATAGAATTCGATGATATATACCCATTTACAGAAAATTACAAAGTATTAGAAGAAAATATAGAAGATGATCCTATTACCAAAGAGAAGCTTCTTAGTTTAGCACAAAAATATATACCCTTCCTTAACTACGAAAACATTTCATCTTTAAGGGACAAAGATCTATGCTCCTTAACAGATATTATCGTTTCTATAATGAAAGCTAATATAAAGATAAAACAACAATTTTTAGAAGAACCTATGTGTTTAATAAGAGCCCAAAAACTAATAGAATTATTAGAACAAATATTGAAAAGATGGCCAGGTAAAATAATTATCCTGAAAAGCTTCCTACCAAAACCATTACCAACAACCATTTACCTAACATGATTTTAAAACAAGAAAAAGGGAAATTAATAATAAAAATAGATAAATTGGAGCAAAATGAAATAATAAAAAAATTAGAAGAATTTACAGTTAAAGGATTAAAAGAAATAGCAGAAAAAAACCAAGTTATACTCGATTTAGGTGACTTGGGATTAAACGAAGATGATTTTAAAAACTTAATTAAAATTTTTTATAACTTTTCAATCCCTATTGATTCCATAAGAAATACTAACCCTATAACTAAAATGATTTCGATAAATTATGGGATACCTGTCGACGCCCCTTCAATAATTAATACCCAAAATAAACTTAATCCTCGTGCTAATCCCATAAAAGATGAAATTCCTAAAATAAATAATGATAAAACAAACAAATCTCAAAATTTATCTGCACCCACCTTGCCTAACCTAAACCAAGAAACAAATGGTATATTGATATACAGAAAAAATGTTAGAAGTGGTTCAGTACTGGAAAGTGAAAAAACAATTTTACTAATAGGTAATGTTAATCCAGGAGCAGAAATAAAAAGTTCAAACAGTATTATAATTTTAGGTAAATTAATGGGGACAGCACACGCAGGATACCCTAATAATCCTAACGCAATCATCTTTACACTTAAACTTAAAAATCCTCTCATAAAAATAGCGGATATGGTAGCCGAATTCGATGAAGAATCTATAAAAAAACAAGTTAAATCCAGAGAAATTTCAAACATACTATTTTATTCAGACAATAACTCCATAAGGATGGAAATAATAAAAGAACAAAAGGAGTGAAGGAAAAGTGGAAAAACTAAAAAGATCAATAGTCGTTACTTCAGGGAAAGGCGGAGTTGGTAAAACCACAATTACCGCCAACATAGGAGCTGCATTGGCAAATATGAACTACGGTGTTGTTTTAGTTGATGCTGACGTTGGACTTAGAAATTTAGATTTAGTATTAGGATTAGAAAATAGAATAGTTTTTGATTTACTTGATGTAATAGAAAACAGATGCAGAAGTTATAAACAAGCATTAATAAAGGATAAAAGAATAGGTAATCTTTATCTACTTCCAGCACCACAAACAAAACAAAAAGAAGATGTCCCAATAGAAAAATTCAAAGAATTAATAGAAGAAATAAGAAATGATTTTGATTTTGTTATAATAGACTGCCCTGCAGGAATAGAACACGGCTTCAAAATGTCAGCCGAAGCTGCAATCGAATCCATAGTTGTAACAACTCCCGACCTTTCGTCAATAAGAGACGCCGATAGAGTTATCGCTACTTTAGAATCTATGGAAAAAAATCCACCAAAATTGATAATTAATAGACTTAAGAAGCATATGGTAAAAAAATCTCAGATGTTATCAATTGAAGATATCCTCGAAACTTTAAATGTAGAACTATTAGGAGTCGTTCCCGATGATGAATATATAACCATCTCAACAAATAATGGAGAACCCGTAGTCTTAAACAAAACTAAACCCCTTTATAAGTATTTTCATAACATAGCTCAACGAATTATAGATCCACAAGTCGCCTTAGAAAACCCATTCAATGAAGGAAACATTTTCCAAAAATTCGCCAGCTTAGTGGGATTAAAGAAATCAAAGTAGGAGGGAAAATAATGTCTCTACCTTCCTGGCTCGAAGAATTAATAAAAGTATTCAAAAAAGAAAAAAAATCATCCAAAATAGCTAAAGAAAGACTGCAGCTAGTTATAGTCCACGATAGATCACAAGAAAAAAATGAAACAATCGAGAAATTAAAAGAAGATTTAATAGAATTACTATCAAAATACAGGGATGAAGTAGAAACAGAAGAAATGGATTTCGTTATAAAAGCTGATAACAAAAGAGTATCCTTAGTCGCATCAATACCACTAAAAACCAAAACCATTTCAAAACATTAATGGGAAAGTTAGAATATGCATATTCATGGCTTATAGCAATATTGGCTTTACTCGTTTCAATAAACGTTGGTTCTATACTCACATTCTTCCTCTTTTTAACTATTTCCTCTACTTTAATAATATCTCTTATCTATCCCCTAATAATTAGAAAATATATAGAAATAGAAAGATTTTCAATACAATCAACAAACATCTACAAAGGCCAAAGTTTTAAAGTTAAAATTTATATAAAAAATAATTCATCACTACCAATTATACTACTAAAAATAAAAACAAATGATAAACATTTAGAACAAAAAGAGTCGACTATTTTCTATATAGAATCTAAAAAAATAAAAGAACATACCTTAGAATTAAAAGCTACAAAAAGAGGTTTTATAGATAATTTAGAAATACTAATTAATATTAATCTTTTCTTTGATTTACTCCCATCGATTAAAAAAAATATAAATACTTCTTTTTATATTTATCCCAACTTCTCAGCAATAAATTATACCAATATTTTACCTTCACAAGATACAAACTTAGGATTAATGTATAAACTAACAGAGGAAGGGGAATTTTTTGCAATAAGAGACTATCAATTTGATGATATAAAAAAAATATCATGGAAACATTGGGCTAAAACGGGAAAATTAGTAGTTAAACAAAAAGCACAGTACACTACCCCAAAATTATTCTTCATTATATTCAACCTATCTACCGAAGAATCCAAAGATGAAGAACTTGTAGAAAAAATTAATACATTTTTTAAATATCTACTTTCACAAAATATAGAAATATATGCAACAACTTTAGAAAAACAAGATGAATATCAACATATAACAAATCTAAAGAATTCCTTAGTTTTCCTATCTCAATTAGAATTCTTAAAAAACAAAGAAATTCTAAGCAATATCAAAAAAATAAATGAAAATAACACATTTTTTATTTTTAACAAGGATTTAAATTTAAATTTAGATATCCCTAAAATAAGTTTTTAGAAAATATTATTTATCTTAAAAATCCTATTTAAAAAATGTAAAAAAAATGTAAAAAAATTTCAAATCTATTAGGAAAAAAAAAAAAAAAAAAAAAAAAAAAAAATGGAGGGTGTAATAATAAAATGAATTTAAAGAAAGAAGGATTTTACCTTTACTTATGGTTAGGACTTTTTGCATTATTTATTAGTTTTTTTGGTATCGTTCTATTCAATTACGTAGGAGCGGATATCAAAGCAACTAGGAGCATTTACCAAGACTCCAGACTCTACTATGATATAAAATCAATTCTAGTATCAATTACAGAAATATACAGAGAAAGTAACTTCAACTCCCCCAATAACCCTTCAATTCGAAGAGGACGGTATGAATACAAAAATGGATCAAAAAGATACCAAGTTGATTATGAAATCAATCCTTTAAATAGCACCCATTTACTAATCGAAATTCGCGGAAATAATAAACTACAGGCAAGAGGAATTGTTAAATGGAGAGAAAACATAAGTGATTTTGCTCTTATTACAGCAAAAAATAATGAAGAGTTTAAATCAAATTCATTCTATTCTTCTGCAGCAATTTTCTCTAACACCATAACTATACCCGAAACTAACAGATTTATTTTTAATAAAGTAGTAATAAATGAAGATACAATAGTAAATGGAATAGGTCCACTTAATAACCTACAGGAAATGCAAAAATTTGCTCAATTTATCGAAATTAATAACTCTCTTAACGATATAATTCAATACTATAATCAAGTACTAAACGAAGTATATGACAAAATTGTTACACCCTTAAACTCAACATATACTTCGCAATACTCTAATGCAGGAAATGTTGTTTTAACACCATATGGAGGAATATATATCAAACGAATAAATACACTTCAAGCAATAAAAATAAACTTCTCAATTCAAAATGGTAATCAAATCATAGAATTCTTCGGAATACAAAATAATAACATTACTGGTCGCATAGCAACCTTTAAACATATATTACAAGAACCTGATGTAGTTACCTTACAAGATGGAAATGAAGTAATTTCAAATGATAATACCATAATCAATAACATTAGATCTCATAATCCATATATAGTAATAAACCCCATATCAAAAATTTTACAACACAATGATCTTTATACAATCTACACAAACCTAAATATGGATAACACCATAATATACAGCGAAATGCCTTTAGAAATAGGAAGTGATGGTCCTGACAACCCTAATAATGCTACAATAAACACAAAAATAATGATAATAACTCCTAACAATATTATCATCAAAAATAACATCCTTTACTCCCACTTTAATAATCTATCAAATTACATTAATCAAATAGAAAACAATAATACAATCAATTTAAGAGATAGTAACGATCTATTACGAATAATAGCAGATAACATAACTTTTGATACATCTGAATTCCAACAAACTGATACTAACAAAAATACAATGTGCTTGAATGGACAGTTTGTAGCAATGTTTAGTAGAAATAGTCAAGTGAGAATTACTAACCCTAGCAACATTTCCAATTTCTTCATCTTTGGATCTCTACAAGCATCACAGAGAATGAACTTTGATCAAAATTTTCAAGAAAGATATATATTAGATGGAAGACTTACTACTTTAGACCCAACTCTATCAATTATTATTGATAACATAGACAATTCTATATACCTTAATAAAGTGAGTGTCTTGGGAATAGAAATATTGAGCAAATAAGGGGGTGAATTTATGAAAACAAAAAAAGGAATTACTATCGTTGAAGTCGTAATTAGTTTTACTATTGCTCTTATACTCATCATGTCCCTATATATGATAGTTTACTGGGGAACTAATACAAACACCATAAACAATAAAATAATAAGAATAAACAACGCAATGACTTTTATTCAACAAGATATGCTTAATAATACACCATTGTATTTCGAATTACAATCAAACGGTTCCATAAACCCTAAGCAAAATATCAACGATATATTAAAAACAAGATTACAACAATTCAAGTTAAATGATCCCATCATCATAAACGTGAGATTGGTAAGCTTTCAAAGAGAAAGAATAAACAATTCATTACAACAATTCAATAATATATATAGAGTAAGGATAGAAATAGAATGGATACATAAAGGACAAAATAGACGTTATCAAACCGATTTTCTTATTAGCGACTATAGCCTAAAAAAAATCTCTTCCTCACAAGATCCCGTATCAACCAGCCTTAGGATTAATTTACCAAATAACTACTATTCGCCCGTAATCAGAGAAACCTATGTTGATGGCATTCCTGGTGTTAATCCAGGCACTCCTTCTAGTCCAGGCACTCCTTCTGACCCAGGCATTCCCTCTGACCCAGGCACCCCTTCTAGTTCAGGCACTCCTTCTGACCTAGGTACTCCTTCTAGTCCAGGCACTCCTTCTGACCCAGGCATTCCCTCTGACCCAGGCACCCCTTCTAGTCCAAGCACTCCTTCTGACCCAGGCACTCCTTCTGACCCAGGCACTCCTTCTGACCCAGGCACTCCTTCTGACCCAGGCACTCCTTCTGACCCAGGCACTCCTTCTGACCCAGGCACTCCTTCTGACCCAGGCACTCCTTCTG
>Ga0105160_1000325_pt1 | contig 23503 bp, 20 predicted proteins | sample GXS110809BmetaG_FD_89591 | JGI IMG/M metagenome (GOLD analysis project Ga0105160, IMG submission 89591) | Hot spring microbial communities from Gongxiaoshe hot spring, China to study Microbial Dark Matter (Phase II) - GXS 110809B | ecosystem: Environmental > Aquatic > Thermal springs > Hot...
GATCGAAGCGGAACGGGAAAGGATGCTGCGGGAGGCCCGGGAGCAGATCGAAGCGTTGGTCCAGGAAGCCCGGGAGGAGATCGAGCGGATCCGCCGTCAGCTGCGAGCGGTGCATCAGGCGGAGGTGGAAGCCGCCCGGCGCCGCCTGGAGGCGCTGCAAGCCCGCATACGGGAAACCCTCGACCGGGCTGCGCCGCCCATGGAGGCCCCGGCGGAGCCGGCCTTCGCGGTGGGCGATCGGGTCTGGGTGCGCCCGCTCCAGATGGAGGGGGAGATCCTGAGCCTGGAGGGGGAAGAGGCCGACGTGCAGGTCGGACGGTGGCGGCTGCGGATGGCCCTGACGGATCTGGAACGGCGGGAACGGCCACGGCCGGTGCCTTCCCATTCCGCTCCCGCCGCCGTGCTGCGGCCGCCCCAGGTCCCCCTCGATCTCGATCTGCGGGGAATGCGCGTCGAGGAAGCCCTGCCGGTGCTGGAGAAGTTTCTGGATGAAGCCTTTCTGGCCGGCATGCCGTTCGTCCGGATCATCCACGGCAAAGGCACCGGAGCGCTGCGCCGCGCTGTGCGGGAGCGCTTGAAAACCCATCCCCACGTGGAGAGCATGGAACCCACGCCGGACGATGGAGCGACGGTGGTGCGATTCGCAAGGTGATTGCGAAATCCCTTGTCAGAAAACCTAACTCGCGAGGAGGTTTCACGATGATCAGCCCGGAGCTTCTGGAGATCCTGCGCTGCCCCCATTGCGTTTCCGGACCGACCCGGAAAGAGGGGCCGGATCCCGGTCGTCTGGAGCTGGTGAAGGAGGCATGGCTGGTGTGCACAGAGCCGGATTGTGGGCGCAAGTATCCAATCCGCGACGGCATCCCGGTCATGCTCATTGAAGAAGGAGACAGGTGGCGCAACACGCCGGTGGATGCCCTCCCCGTCCCCCCACCGGCTGCGTGATCGATTCCGCAGAGGAAGATGAGGGGAGGTGGGCGAGGCTGTCAGGGGTAGCCCCGCCCGCCTCAAAACTTTCCGTCCAGACGGGCACGATGAACCTGCAGGAATGGCGGCGCTTGTTGCAGGAAGACCCGGAACAGGCAGAGCATCGCATCTCCGCTCTGGGGGGAGATCCGGAGCATCTGCACACGCTGGCCCGGACACTGCTTCAGGACTCCGATCCGGGCCTGCGGGCATGGGCGTGTCGGATCCTGGCGGAGGTGCGGGATGCAGAGGGCCTCTCCCTGCTGCTACACGCCCTCGAAGATTCGGAGCCGGAGGTCCGTGCGGCAGCGGCCTGGGCGCTGGGGATCCACCCGGTGGTGGAACAGGGGGATTCGGTGATCTCCGCTCTCCAGCGCCGTCTGGAAGATCAGCCCTGGGTGGCGTGGGTGGCCGCGGAAGCCCTCGCCCGCTATGGCGAGGCGGCCCTGGAGGCCCTGATCGATAGCCTTCATCACCCCCATCCTCAGGTCCGGATCCTGGCTGCCCGGGCCCTGGCCCGCATCGCCTCGCCCCGGAGCATCCCTGCCCTGATGGCCGCTCTGGAGGATCCCAGCCTCCTGGTCCACCACTTCGCAGAAACAGGGCTGGATCGGCTTTCCGAAGCGCAGTGGGTATGGCTAAGGTAGGACAACGGTTAAACCGTTGTCCTACCTTAGCAGGACGATCGCGCCGCCGAGGGCTAAGAAAGGACCGTAAGGGATGGCGGTCTTCAGGGTGGCCCGGCGGGTCAGCAGGAGGAGAAGGCTTGCCCCGCCGGCCATGAGGATCCCATAAGTGAGAGCCTGAAGGCCTTGTGGGAACCCGGTGATCAATCCGATAAAGGCTGCCAGCGTGGCATCCCCACCCCCGATGCCCCCGCGGGTGAGAAGAACCATCCCCAGGAAGAACAGGAAGGCGCCCAGGCCCGTGATCCACGCCCCCAGCGCCCCTCCTCCCAGCCATGGGGAAAGCGGCGCCAGCACGATGGCCAGGGCGATCGCCGGAAGCATCACCGCATCATAGATCCGCCGGCTTTCCAGATCGGTCACTGTGACCAGGACCAGAACGGTCAAATACAGGCCGACCTGCACGGCATGAGAAGAGGGCCCATAGCGGAGGGCGGCCAGCCCCCAGAGAGAGGGCACCACAAGCTCCACCACGAGATCCCGCCGACGAGGGGAAGCCCCTGGTCGAAGCGCGCGGATCCAGGCGGAGGGCGGGAAACCGCCTTCTTCCCACAACGGGATCACCCGGCGACGCGGCAACGCATTCGCCAGGCCATTCACCAGCATCCCGATGGGCCATCCGATGAGCGCAAAAAGAAGAGGCCAGACCATGAGGCTCTGAGCTCCATATAGGGGTTCAACCTTTCCCCCATTCACCCATGTTGCGCGCTGGCTTAGGATCACGGGGCCTCCTCAGGGTTACGAATCTCATTCAGGAGGCACCCCATGATCACCGGCGGGATCATCCCGCATTCTATATTTGAGGTAGCGATTCCGCCATTCTCATGCAACACGATACGGATATGGGCGTTTCCCGCAAGCTGAGCCGCACGCCTTTGGCGTGCGGCTCAGTCCCAAAATACTCTTTCACTTCTCTCCCCACGGCCCTCTGGGCCGTGGGGAGAGAGGATCAAGGGAAGTGGAGGAATTCCACCTCTTCGCAAGAGATCCGAACCGAATGGGGCCAGGCGGAACGATTATGTTGAAAGCCGAGCCTGGAGCGAGGCCTCTGCCACGGGCATGATGTGCGGGCACGGTGACACGACAGCATGCGCAGAGCACCCATCGATTTGACACGCCGCGCAAAGACTGTTAAATTATTAACCAAGGCGATCAGCTCGGTTGCGAACAGAAATCGTTCATAGGACTTTTGCGCAGGGGGGCCGCATAAGCGGCCTGCCCTGCACGGAAAATATCCCTCGAAAAAGCGACGAAGGGGAAGAGTAGGGATCCAGCGCCGCCCAGAGAGTCGGGGTTCAGGTGGGAGCCCGATGCGGATCCTGGATCCTGAATGGGCCCCGGAGCTGCCGCCCGAACCGGAGGACTCCTCCGCAGTAGGCGCGGCCGGAGACGCCACCGTTATCGGCTGAGGGCCTCGCCCGGCTCAGGCCGGGCGGCGTCCGCGGAAAAGAGAGGGGCCGGTTTCTCTTCGGAGAGGCCGTGCCCAAAAAGGGTGGCACCACGGGCATCGAACAGGGCCCGTCCCTTTGCGGGACGGGCCCTGTTTTATTAACGGCAGGTCCTGCTGCCTGCTTTATCCGAAGTCCGGCGAGGCTGGGCGGGCCACCCCCAGGCGGCTCCCCCAGCCCCAATCCATCTCCAATCGGGAGGTCGCGATGATGAAAAAGAAGCGCGTGTTAACCGGCGACCGTCCAACCGGACCCCTTCATCTGGGCCACTATGTGGGGACGCTGGCCAACCGGGTGCGGTTGCAGGATGAGTATGAAGTCTTCCTTCTGATCGCAGATTACCACGCCCTCACCACCAAACCGGAGAAGGCGGACATCCTGGCCGCCCGGGAATATATCCGCGAGATCGTGCTGGACTATCTGGCCGTGGGCATTGATCCCGAGAAGACCACCATCTACGTGCAATCCGATGTGCCGGAGGTCTGCGAGCTGGCGTTGCTGTTTTCCATGCTGGTCACCCTGCCGCGCATTGAACGCATCCCCACCCTGAAGGATATGATCCGGGATCAGAAGATCGAGAACCCTTCGATGGGACTCATGCTCTACCCCATCCTTCAGGCGGCGGACATCCTCCACGTGAAAGCGGAGATCGTCCCGGTCGGGAAGGACCAGGAATCCCATGTCGAGCTCTGCCGGGAGATCGCGCGCCGGTTCAACAGCCTCTACGGGGAGATCTTCCCGGAGCCGGAGGCGCTGATCGGCGACGTGCCCACGCTCCCGGGGATCGACGGACGGGCCAAGATGAGCAAATCCCTGGGCAACGCGATCTTCCTCAGCGACCCCCCGGAGGAAGTCGCCCGCAAGGTCATGCAAATGTTCACCGATCCCACCCGGATCCGGCCGGATATCCCGGCGGACCCCGACGCGCCACACAATGTGGTCTTCCGGTATCACGAGGCCTTTAACGACGACAGGGCCGAGGTGGAGGAGCTGAAGGCCCGGTACCGACAGGGGAAGGTGGGGGATGTGGAGGTAAAGCGGCGCCTGATCGCCGCCCTGGAACGGTTTCTGGCGCCTATCCGGGAGCGACGGGCGTATTACGCGGCGCGGCCCCATCTCATCGATGAAATCCTGGCCGCCGGTGCCGCGAAGGTCCGCCCGATCTCCCAGGCCACCCTGGCGGAGGCGCGGGAGGCGATGGGCCTCAGCGCCCGCCATCTCGCGGAGCTGAAAGCCCGCCTCGCGTAGGCAACGAAGGGGATAGGGCAAACGATGAAGCGGCTCACCCTGTCCCCTTCCCTCAATCCGTAAGGAGGTGTCCCATGCGCGATCGAACGCGATTCCTGCTTTCCGAAGAGGACATCCCCAGGGCCTACTACAACATCCTGGCGGATCTCCCCTTCGAGCTGCCGCCGGTGCTTCACCCGGCGACTGGCCAGCCCATTGGGCCGGATGATCTGGCCCCGCTCTTCCCGATGGCCCTGATCCAGCAGGAAGTCAGCCGGGAACGGGAGATCGAGATCCCGGAACCGGTCCGGGAGATCTACCGGCTCTACCGGCCCACCCCGTTGATCCGGGCTCGCCGGCTGGAAAGAATGCTGGATACCCCTGCGCACATCTATTACAAGTATGAAGGAGTGAGCCCGGCCGGGAGCCATAAGCTCAACACCGCCCTGGCCCAGGCGTTCTACAACAAACAGGAAGGCGTGCAGGGTCTGACCACCGAAACCGGCGCCGGGCAATGGGGCAGCGCCCTGGCCATGGCCTGTCGCTTCTTCGACCTGGAGTGCACCGTCTTCATGGTCAAGGTCAGCTACCAGCAGAAGCCCTATCGCCGCATCCTGATGGAGACTTTCGGCGCTCGAGTGATCCCCAGCCCCAGCCCCGTGACCGCCGCCGGTCGTAAGGTGCTGGCGGAGAATCCGGATTCTCCCGGCTCCCTGGGAATCGCCATCAGCGAGGCTGTGGAGGCGGCGGCCACCAGCGGCGGACGCCTGAAGTATAGCCTGGGCAGCGTCCTCAACCATGTCCTGCTGCATCAGACCGTGATCGGCCTGGAAGCGAAGAAGCAGATGGAGCTGGCCGGGGAATACCCGGATCTGGTGATCGGCTGTGTGGGCGGGGGGAGCAACTTCGCCGGGCTGGCCCTGCCCTTCATGCGGGATCGGATCGTGGAGGGGCGTCCCACGCGATTTATCGCGGTTGAGCCCACAGCGGCGCCCAGCCTGACCAAAGGCGTTTACGCCTATGATTACGGCGACACGGTGCGCACCACCCCCCTGCTCAAGATGTATACTCTGGGCCATACCTTCACACCTGCCCCCATCCACGCGGGCGGGCTCCGTTACCACGGCATGGCGCCGATCCTTTGCGCCCTTTATGAGAAGGGCCATCTGGAAGCGGTGGCCTATCCTCAGACGAAGGTATTCGAGGCTGCCGTGCTATTCGCACGAGCAGAAGGGATCGTTCCTGCTCCCGAGTCCGCTCACGCCATTCGCGCCGTCATCGATGAAGCCCTGCGCGCGAAAGAGGAAGGTGCGCCGCGCGTCATCCTGTTCAACCTCAGCGGGCACGGCCACTTCGACCTGGCGGCTTACGATCAGTATCTGCGGGGGGAGCTGGCCGATTACGAATATCCGGCCGAGGAGGTCGCTCGCGCGCTGGCCTCTCTCCCATCCGTTGGCGCTGCTGCCTGAAGCCAGTCCCTCTCTCCCGCAAAAGTTGGGGAAGAGGGAAAAGAGCTCTCCGCTTTTCTGACCGGGGCCCGCCCCTGAACGCAAAGGCTCTGGCTCCTCCCTTCCACGGCCCAAACCGGGAAGGGAGGAGCCAGGAGGGCAGGGCAATTCCACAACAAGTCCCCCACCGTGAAACCCCATCTCCCGGATTTCCACGAGCTGTGGAAAACCCACAAGGGCCCCCTACATATGGAGGGGCATGCACCGGTCTTCCCAGGATATCGGCCTCCCAAGGCGCGGTCTTTGAATGTAGAACTGGGGAAAACTGGCGTGAAACCTGTGGAAAAGAGGGTCAGATTGGGGATAACTGGTCCACAGGAGAGACCCACTTTCCCCACTTTCCACAGCCTTCTACACCGGTTACCGGTCCAATCCCCCATATTTGGGGGCGGGGGAGTTTTCCACAATTTCTATGAGTTTTCCACAGCGCCCCTTATTAGACAGATTTTCCACAGCTTGCTTTCCACAAGAACCAGAGCATCCCCGGGGATCTCCGCCAGGATCTGGCGCCTCACCCCGCAGGCATCTGCACATCTTGGGCCTGGGCGGAAGGCGCTCCCCGGAAATTTCCACAATCCACAGGGTCTACGACGATTACGATCTCATGGATTCATCCGGGAATAAAATTCTGTGGGACAGATCAGAGGGCCCGGGAGGCCCCTGTCTGCTCTGCTACACGCCCTCCCAGGGGAGGCGTCTGGAGGGCCTGCATGAGGATAATGGGTTGCGTCCCGAACGGGATGCGACTCATCATCTCTGCCCCGGTTGCCCAATTCAGCAAGGAGGCGCTCGTCATGGAAATGGAGGGGAAAACACGTCGGGTTCTGATCACCGCGCGATTTGATCCGGAGTGGGTCGCCCGCTGGCAGGCTCGCTGGCCGATGTTGCAGTTCGAGCTTCATCCCACGCGACATCCGGAGAAAATCCCCCGGGAGATCTGGCAGGAGGTCGAGATCCTCTACACCTTCAACACGCTCCCCCCACCGGAATGGGTGCCCCGTCTGCGGTGGGTGCAGCTGCATTCCGCCGGCGCGGATCATGTGCTGGAACATCCGCTCTTTCAAAGCGGGGTGCTGTTCACCACTGCCAGCGGGGTCCACGCGATCAATATGGCCGAGTATGTGTTTGCCATGGTGCTGGCATGGTTCCACCGGCTCCCCCGGATGCTGGAATGGCAGGCTCGCGCGGCGTGGCCCCCGGATCGGGAGCGCTGGTCCCTGTTCGTCCCGGAGGAGCTCTGGGGGAAGACCATCGGCATTGTGGGCTATGGAAGCATCGGGCGTCAGGTGGCGCGCCTGGCGAAGGCCTTCGGCATGCGGGTGCTGGCCATGCAACGCGGGGAAGATCGACGGGATCGGGGGTTCGTTTTCCCCGGCACCGGGGATCCGGAAGGAACCCTGCCGGATCGCTACTACGCGCCCGCCGAACTCCACGCGATGCTGGCGGAGAGCGACGTGGTGGTGATCGCCGTCCCCCTGACGCCGGAGACCCGGGGGATGTTCGATGAGGCCGCCTTCCGGGCGATGAAGCGAAACGCCTTTCTCATCAACATCGCCCGCGGCCCGATCTGCCGGGAGGAAGCATTGGTGCGGGCGCTTCAGGAGGGCTGGATCGCTGGGGCCGCGCTGGATGTCTTCGAGCAGGAGCCGTTGCCTCCGGATCATCCCCTGTGGCGACTGCCCAACGTGTTGATCAGCCCGCACGTGGCAGGATTCACCCCCCATTATGATGCTCGAGCCGCGCAGATCTTCGAGGAAAACCTGGATCGTTATATGCGGGGCGAACCGCTGTGGAACGTTGTGGATAAGGCGCGGGGATATTAATGCCGGCTCGCTGGTCCCTGGCTGAAGCAAAGGGATCGTTTCAGGGGGCTGGGCCGAAGGACCCCGGCCCAGCCCCCTGGATTATGGAAGGCGACCAGGCCGGATGAGCCATGAGACGCCGATCCCCGGGAGATCAGAGAACCCGCCCCATTGTCCTGGCCCCCATCCCCATATGTGGTGGTTGTTGTTTTCAAATCCATATATATGGGGGGGATCGAAAGCCGGGTTGTTCACTAAAGCCTCACGGGACCTTCACCGAATGGCCACGAAGGGGGGCCCGGAGCGGCGTTAACATGCTATTGCCTGAGATGGGGGAAGCAGCGGGGAGCAGCTGTCGTTCTGGGCTTACCCGCGGGCGAATGGTGAAATCAGGAGGTTGAGAGATGGTGGAAGCCGCTCAGGAGCTCGCCGGGAAATCTCTGATCTGCCCGGATGGTGTGCTCGGCACCGTGGCCGAGGTGCTGGTGGATCCGGAAACCGGATGCCCGACGCATCTGGTCTGGCGAGAGCCCGTGATCCTTTATCAGGAAATCAGCATCCCGATCGCCTATATTGAGGAAGTAGATAGCGAGGGGATCCGTCTGCGGGTTCGCCGCGAAGAGATCGAGCGCCTGCCTCGCTTTGTGTGGAGGTAATTCTGGCAAGGAGAACGAGCCGTGTTGCTCGACCATCTTCTCCTGGGGATTGTCAGCAGATTGGAGGCGACGACATCGCCTCCTCCAACCCCTGCTCCTTCTCCCTATCAGGTGTTCATTCCAGCGGTGGGCGCTCCTTCCGCGGCACCCTCCGGGACAGCGGTGAGCTGGAGCCGCTTTCTGGAAAGCCCATGGCTCTACCTGACGCTGGGCATGCTGGTGGGCGCGTGGCTGGCGCTGCGCGCGCTGGAGCGCAGGGGAAGACCGGGGCGATAAATGCCACGGGTTTTGAAGATGAGCCCCCTCCGCGCTTGATCTCCTCTCCCAATAGCCTTACGGCCGTGGGAAGAACCAAAAAATTTCAGGGCCAGGAGAAGATCCTTCCTGGCCCTGAAAACTAAGAAACCTGCACTGTCGGGGCGGGCGGATTTGAACCGCCGACCTCGTGGTCCCGATCCACGCGCGCTAACCTGGCTGCGCCACGCCCCGTCCTGATGCAGATTATATCCCCACCGGTTTTTCCTGGCAAGGCTTCCTAACTGCATGCGGCTTTCCCCTCTCCCCGGGCTGCTATCGTCGAGGGACACCTGCTGGTTTAAAATGAGCAGGGCTTGCGCTGTTATCTCTGGCGCAGAGGGAAAGCTGATAAGGAGGGCTTCAATGGGCTGGACCGGGCCGCTGGTGGAAGTGCGCAATGTTTCGAAGATCTACGGGCGGCCGCCGCGCCAGGTGGTGGCGGTCGAGCGAGTTTCATTTGAGATCCGCCCCGGGGAGTTTGTGGCGTTGCTGGGACCCTCCGGCTGTGGGAAATCCACACTGCTGCGGATGATCACTGGCCTGGCCCAGCCCAGCGAGGGGGAGATCCGCTACCGGGGCCAGCCGCTGCGGGGGATTAACCCCTATGCCACCATCGTCTTCCAGACCTTCGCCCTCTATCCATGGCTGACGGTTCTGGGCAACGTGGAGCTGGCCCTGAAAGCCCGCGGGGTGCCTCCGGCCCAGCGCCGGGAGCGGGCCCTCCAGTTGATCGATCTGGTGGGACTGGATGGCTTTGAGCACGCCTATCCCCGGGAGCTCTCCGGCGGGATGCGCCAGAAGGTGGGTTTCGCCCGAGCCCTGGCCGCCGAGCCGGAACTCCTGTGCATGGATGAGCCGTTCTCCGCCCTGGATGTGTTGTCCGCGGAGGCCCTGCGAGGGGAGCTCATGGAGCTCTGGCTCTCCAGGCGTCTGCCGATCCGGGCCATCCTGCTGGTCACGCATAACATCGAGGAAGCCGTCTGGATGGCCGACCGCCTGATCCTGATGGATAAGGATCCCGGTCGGGTGATCGCCGAGCTGGAGGTTCGGTTGCCTCATCCGCGTCGTCGCAAGGATGCTTATTTTCAGACGATGGTGGACCGGGTGTATGCGACCATCGCGGGGCGGACAGAGGAGCAGGTGCCCGGGAAGCGGCCGGGGGAGCCGGGTCGGGCGTATCGAATGCCGGAGGCCCGGATCAATGCCGTGGCCGGGTTGACGGAAAAGCTTCTGGAAGAGGGCGGCTGGGCGGACCTCTACCGCCTGGCGGAGGAGTTGCGCTATGAGCTGGACGACCTGCTGACGATCGTGGAGACGGCCGAGCTGCTAGGGTTCGTAAAGGTGGCGGAGGGAGACATCACGCTCACCCCACTGGGAGAGGCTTTCGCCGAAGCCAGCATCCTGGCCCGCAAGGAGATCGTGGCCGGACGCATCCTTCGTCTCCCGATCATCCGCTGGATCTACGAAACCCTCCATGGGGATGATGATGGCCGGGTGAGCGCGGATTACTTCCGTGAGCAGCTCCAGCTGGACTTCACTCCAGAGGAAGCGGAGCGTCAGCTGGATATCGCCATTCACTGGGGCCGTTACGCGGAGCTTTTCGCTTACGACGAGGATTCGGATGAGCTGTTCCTGGAGGAGGTCCCTGCCCCGGCGATCGAGTAAAAGACATCTTCCCGGGCTCGGGAGGCCACCTTCTGCGGCCTTCCGAGCCCGGAAAAGCCCTTACCCGCCCAGAGCGTTACACCGCTGACCCTCTCCCCTTTCGGGGGTTGCCCCCGGTCTATCGCCCGATCAGCCGTCGGGCCTCCTCGACAATGCGCTCCACCGTGAAGCCGAGCCGCCGGTAGACCTCCGGGTAGGGCGCGGAGGCACCGAACCGCTCCAGCCCGATCACGGCGTCCGCATAGCGATACCACCCCCATGGGATCCCCGCCTCGATCGCCAGCCGGGGAATCCCGGGCAGGAGCACGGCGCGCCGGTATTCCTCGGGCTGGGCCTCGAAGAGCTCCCACGAGGGCATGCTGACCACCCGGGTTCGGATCCCCTGAGCCTCCAGCTGCTCTCGCGCGGCCAGGGCCAGGGCGACCTCCGAGCCGGTGGCGATCAGGATCAGATCCGGTTTCCCGTCCCGGGCCTCGGCCAGCACGTAGGCGCCCCGCGCCAGCCCGGAGGCCGGGGCAAGTTCCCGGCGATCGAAGGTCGGCACCTTCTGCCGGGTCAGGATCAGCGCCACCGGCCCATCCCGTCGACGCAGGGCGACCTTCCACGCCTCAGCCACCTCATTGGCATCCGCCGGGCGGATCACCCACAGGTTCGGGATTGCCCGCAGAGCGGTCAGATGTTCCACCGGCTGATGGGTGGGTCCGTCTTCTCCTACGGCGATGCTGTCATGAGTAAAGACGTAGATCACCGGCCGGCGCATCATCGCCGCCAGGCGGATGCTCGGCCGCATGTAGTCGCTGAACACCAGGAAGGTGCCGCCGTAAACCCGGAAGGGCCCATACAGGCTCATCCCGTTGAGGATGCCTCCCATGGCGTGCTCCCGCACGCCGAAATGGATGTTCCGGCCGTCAAAACGGCCGCGGCCGACGGCCGGGAAACCATGCAGGTAGGTCTGGGTGGATTCCATGAGATCGGCGCTGCCCCCCACCAGGTTCGGGATGACCTTTGCCAGGGCGTTCAGGACCTTCCCCGAGGCCGCCCGGGTGGCCATCCCATCGGGGGAAGGCGGGAAAGTGGGGATCGCCTCCTCCCAGCCCTCGGGCAGTTCTCCTCGCCACCAGCGCTCCCATTCCGCTGCAAGCTCCGGGTAAGCAGCGGCGTATCCCTCCCATCGAGCCCGCCATTCGGCCTCCCATCGCGCTCCTTCCTCAATCAATCCGCGCATATGGGCGTAAACGGCCTCCGGGACATAGAACGGGGGCTCGACGGGCCATCCGAGGCGTTCTTTGGTGCGCCGCACCTCTTCGGCCCCCAGAGGCGCCCCGTGAGCCTCAGCCCGATCCTGCTTATTCGGGCTTCCATAGGCGATGTGGGTGTGGCAGATCAACAGGGAAGGTCGATCCTCCACCTGCTGGGCCTCCGCCAGGGCCTGGGCCACCGCCGCGCGGTCGTGGCCGTCGAGATCCAGCACATGCCAGCCGTAGGCCCGGAAGCGACCAGCCACATCCTCGGTGAAGGCCAGGTCGGTGGGACCGTCGATGGAAACATCGTTGTCATCGTAGAGGACGATCAGCCGCCCCAGCCCCCAGTGGCCGGCCAGGGAGGCCGCTTCGTGGGAGATGCCTTCCATCAGATCACCGTCGGAGGCGATCGCGTAAACGAAGTGATCCACAATCGGAAAGCCCGGGCGGTTGAAGCGCTCGGCCAGGAGATGGGCGGCCAGGGCCATCCCCACCGCGTTGGCGAACCCCTGGCCCAGCGGCCCGGTGGTGGTCTCGACCCCCCGATGGGGGTCATATTCGGGGTGTCCGGGCGTGGCGCTGCCCCACTGGCGGAACCGCTGGATCTCTTCCATCGGCATGTCATAGCCGGAGAGGTGAAGGAGCGCGTAGAGCAGCATCGAGCCATGCCCGGCGGAGAGGACCAGGCGATCCCGGTTCGGCCAGAGGGGGTTGCGGGGGTTGTGGCGCATGAAGTAGCGCCACAACACATACGCCGCATCTGCCATCCCCATCGGCATCCCGGGATGGCCCGATCGGGCCTGCTCCACCGCATCCATCGTCAGGGCACGGATGGCGTTCACGCATAGTTGATCCAGTTCAGGATTCAGGGCGGGAAGCTTCGGTGTTCCCTGCGCAACGATCATCGATGGCCTCGCTTTCTGAGTTCTTTGAGGAATTTATGGGGATGGGGGGCGCCAAAGGCGCCCCCCCATCCCCACAGGTATAAATTTTATTCTGGGTTCAGATCGGATCACTTCGCCCCCGATTCATCCCGCAGCAGATCCTCCAGGTTCAGCACCCGGAACAAGCGTTCCCGTGCTCCTTCCGGCATCGAGACCCGACCATATCGGCGATAAAGCTCGATGGTGCGCCGCGTCGTGTTGAAGACCACGTGGCAATCCGGGCACTCCGCCAGGTGCTGCTCCAGCTCCCGACAAAGCTGCTCGGCCAGTTCCCCATCCAGATAGAGGGAGATCCGATCCAGCCATTCCGCACATCGTTTCGATGGGGGCATCCTGTGTTACCTCCCGGCCAGCTCTTCGGCAAAATAGCGGGATAAGCGCTCTCGCAGTTGCAAACGGGCACGGTGCAATCGGGTCTTCACCGCATCCGTGGAAATGCCCAGGATCTCAGCGACTTCCTCCGTCGATAGCCCCTCCACGTCCCGCAGCAGAAACACCGTCCGCAAACTCGCCGGCAGGCTGCGGATGGCCTCGTCCAGCACTGACCGGAGCTCCGCGCGGAGCAGCTCCTCCTCAGGCAGACAACACCAATCCAGCAGCTCGCGAGGGACCTCCTCATCGTTCTCCAGGAGGATCGGCTGATCGATGGAGACGGTTTCGGGCTCTTTCCGGCGCAGCCGCATCAGGGCCAGGTTATAGGCGATCCGGTAGAGCCAGGTGCACAGCCGCGCTTCCCCGCGGAAGTCTTTGAGATGTTGAAAAGCCTGGAGGAACGTTTCCTGAAGGATGTCCTCGGCCTCTTCCCGGCTGCCCAGCAGCCGATACGCGACGTGGTAGACCGTGTCTCCGCACCGGTCGATCACCGCTGCGAACGCCTGACGGTCTCCCCGCCGCAACGCGTCGAGCAGATCCGCTTCGGATAGTTCCCCCTTCATCCGCCGGGCAACTGGCATGGGCTCAGCCCTCTTCGGAGTTCGGCCGATCGAACACTTCTCACGACCCCATGGGAGCCGCTGAAGGCAGCCCGATCGGCTTCCAGATTCCTTTGGGGGTAGGTGGTCCGTCCAGTCGCGTTATCGTTCCCAATTGAACGCTTCCATCAGTGTGGCCAGGGCCTGCCGGTTGGGGATCAGGACGGCCGCGCCGTTGGGAGTTTGCCACGAACGGACCATGGAGGGCTCCACCGTCAGCAGACGGATGCGATCCTCCGGCACCCCCCGGGCGAGCTGGGCGATGGCCAGCATCTCCGGGATCGTGAGATCGGTTTGCACGGAGTCCCCCAGGGTCCGCAGGATCTCCGGGATCTGGGGCAGCGACTGGAATGAGAGAACCTTCGCCCGCAAAGCCATCAGGACCTGTTGCTGTCGCTTGAGCCGCCCGAAGTCGCTGTCCGCATGTCGGGTCCGCACGTATTTCAGCGCCAGCTCTCCATCCATGTGGATCCGCCCGGCCGGGATCACCAGCCGCTCCGTCCGGTAGTCATCCGTCGGATAGGCGTTATCCACGATGGTCCGGGGCACATCCACATCGACCCCTCCGACCAGATCGATGATCTTCTTAAAGCCGTTGAAATCCAGGATGATGTAGCGATGCACCGGGACGCCGAAGTTATACGCTACGGTCTGCTTGGCCAGCTCCCCGCACCCGCCCAGATGGTAGTAATCCCCATAGAAACACGCCGTGTTGATCCGGCTCTGGGAGATCCCGCGCTCCTCCAGCCCCGGGATGGGGACATAGAGGTCCCGGGGAATGGAGAGCACCGAGATGGTGTTGCTGATGGGATCCAGGCCGATCAGCATAATCCCATCCGAGCGGACCGGGATCTCTTTCTCTTCCGGCCGGCGGTCCACCCCCAGGACCAGGATGTTGAGCCGGCCGGGGACCGGCCAGGCAGGCGCCGGGTTGAGCCACTCAATGGGGTTCAGCATGCGCCCCACCTCGGAGATCGGGGGAAGCCCCAGAGGGCCGCTGCGGAGCTCTCCGCCTCCGACCATCGCCCGCCAGCGCTGAGCGCGAGCGGCCATCACCACCGCGATCCCCAGCCAGGTGGAGAGCAGGGTGGAAGCCAGCAGGATCACCGCAAACAGGCGGTAGTAACGCCCTGCGGAAGCTGGTCGAGTGGAAGTTGAAGCTGTTTGCGCCACGCTTCTTTCCGCCTCCAGGGTCTATGGATCTTTCAAAGAGAAAGCAGGGGCAGGCGGCACAGCATCCTATCCATCTTGATCCCGGGAAAATAGAACACGGGCGCGCAATGCGCGCCCGTGTTCTATTTTAACGCAGGGGCATCGGCCTGACCGTTTTCCGATTCGACCCGGCAGCCCAGCAACCCCCTTAAGGCCTTATTAAAATTTGCTGCTCATTAGGGGAAAAATGGCCCTATCCCCTTTCAGGGCTTTTCCGTCCTTATCCCGTTCGGGTCCAGCGGATGGCCCCACTCCCCTGGATCCTCTCTCCCCACGGCTCCTCCGGCTGCGGGGAGAGAGGATGAAAAAGCCCTGATCCCCTTTCCCCTCGCGAGCGAAACCGTCAGTAGCGCAACAGGGCGGCGACGCCCACTTCCTGCAATCGGGGGTGGCCTTCCACGATCTCCACCTGGCCGCCGTTCTCCAGCACCGTGGCGATCAGCCAGTCCACCGCATCGGGCAGCGGTTCGAAGGCTGCGCCGCAGAAGGGGCAGGTTTCCCGGGGCGTAGCGATCAGGAAGCCGCACCCGGTACAGCGATAGGCTTGGGCATGGAACCCGTCCGCCACCAGCAACACCTGCACCCGCCCCTCCGCCGCCGCCCCCAGCGTGTCATCCAGATTGATCACGCCATTGCCCCCCTTGGCCGCAGCGGTGATCGCCGCATCCACCAGGGCGAACTCGCGCTGGCGCTCCACCTGCTGGAGGATCCGCAGGGCTGCCTCCTGGATTTCTACCTCATCCGACATGCGATCCCCCGGGATGGTTCCAGCGATCCGGTCGCTCCAGGGACGGGGAAGGAGTTCCCGAAACTCGACGACGGTGGGGTCGGCCCCGCCGAGAAGCAGATAGCGGGGCTGATGACGCTCGCAGAAATTCACCGTCAGCTCGGCGGCCTCCTTCAGGTTGCGATAGGCCACTTCATCTTCATGCCGCTGAAGTTTCTCGGCGCCCCACCCGCCCTGTTTGTGTCGCTTGATTGGCTCCCCACGCAGCTCCAGCGTCTCCTGAAGCTCCCCCATCTGGTAGAACAGCAGGCGGATGTGGGTCTTGTCCACCAGTGCGACCAGGAAGCGCCCGTAAGCGTCCCATAACCTGGCCAGCGGGAACACATAGGGCTTTCGGCCAACGAAGACCAGGTTGGGCGTGGGCACGGCCAGCGAGAACACCCGCCAGAGCCCCAGATCCCGGGAGGAGAAGATGGCCAGCCCCCGCCCGGACCCGTCATATTCCAGCTCCACGAAACGCTGAACAGCCTCCCGATCTGCCCGAGAGATCTGGTCTTCCACCCGCTCCAGCAGATGCCGCAGGTTCAAGCGGTAATGATCCTTGGTTTGACGGCGGGGATCCACATCGAGGTAAAGGCTGAGGATCGAAGCATGGGGGCTTTCCAGGGCGGCCAGCTCTCGCAGATCCCGTTCGCTCAGCATGACCACCTCCCAAGCCGTTCTCCTGACGTCTGCGCCAGAGAAGCCCTTCCACGAAGAAGAAGCACCTGAGCGCCCAGCTGCTCGTATGTTATGGATAGGCAAAATCCTTCGAGGCGTCCCTCTTTATATTTTAAAACCTCTCCACCAGCTTCTGGAACCGCAGCGCATCCTCCCACATGGACACGTTGTTAAACAGCACGAAGACCTCCCGGAACCCCTGACAGAGACTCCAGAGCTCTTCCAGGTCCGCATCGGTGTAACGATAAGCATATCCGGTCCGTCCGTGGAGACGGAAATAGGCGATCTCACGGGTGACGGGAGGGCGCGCGAAGGGATCCACCGCATGGATCAGGTCGTAACGTTCGCAGATCCGTCGGATCACCTTGTCCGGCCAATCCCCCCGGGGTTCCCAGGCCACTCGAAAGGGAACATTTCCCATTCGCTCCAGGAAGGCCTCGAGGTTGCGGAGGTGCTCCGGGGTGGGCGTGAAGGAAGCCGGACATTGCAGCAGCACCACGGTCGCCTCCAGCGCCTGGGCGGCCTCCACGGTGGCGGCCCATCCTCGCTCCACCACCGGTGTAGTCTGGAACATGCCGGCCAGGGGGCGTTCTTCAGGGGCTAATGGGCGTCGGAGCCGGCGATAGGTCGGGCTGCTCGCGGGGTGGGTGATCAATTGCCACGCCTTCATGGTGAAGATGAAATCGCGGCCGGCTTCCTCCCGCCAGCGCCGAAGGGTCTTCGGCTGAGGCGGGTCATAGAAAGTCTGCTGGACCTCCACCACCCGGAAAGTCCGGAAGTAGACGGATCGCGCTTTCGGAAACCCGCAGCAGCCGATATGCCACATCGCCCATCTTCCCATTGTGGCTTATCGCGAATCCTCCGCCCGTATCACCCGGCCCCCGGCGGCGCGGATCAGGCGATCCCGGATGGCCAGGCCCAGCCCCCGGGTCCCGAAATCCCGCGCAAGGATCAGATCCAGCCCCCGGGCATCCAGCTCACGGATGGCCGGATACAACCGCCGGGCGATCCCTTCCAGATCCTGCTCGGATCCCAGGACGACGATCTCTACCGGCAGATCCGCCACCGCCGACTGATCCTCTTCCGCGATCAGTATCCCCACCCGATAGCCCTCCTGGAGATACCGGGTGGCCAGCTCCCGTAGGCGTGGGTGGAGCCATTCCCCGGGGCCGATCAGGACCACCATCTCCGCCCGAGGGGCATAGTGTTTGGGTAGCATCCCGGGGGCCGGCGCGGGGCCGGACACCGAGCGATCGAACACCGCCACCGGCCCGATGATCGCCTCCAGGGCCTCCCGGGGGAGTCCCCCCGGCCGCAGGATGGTAGGAACCGGTCGGGTGAGATCGACGACTGTCGATTCCACCCCGATGGCGGTGGGCCCCGCATCCAGGATCAGATCGATCCGGCTCCCCAGATCCTCCAGCACGTGCTGGGCAGTGGTGGGACTGGTATGGCCGAACCGGTTCGCGCTGGGCGCGGCGATCGGCACCCTCGCCGCCCGGATCAGGGCCAGGGCGACTGAATGGGCGGGCATCCGGATGGCCACCGTGGGCAGCCCCGCGGTGACCAGATCGGGGACGATCGGCTGCTTGGGGAGAACCAGGGTCAGGGGGCCTGGCCAGAAGTGACGAGCAAGCGTCCACGCGGCCGGGGGAACTTCCCGGGCCAGCTGAGGCAGCGCCTCCAGGTCGGCGATATGCAGGATCACCGGGTCGGTGGCCGGTCGTCCCTTCGCCTCGAACAGGCGGACGAGGGCGGATGGGTTCAGGCCATCCGCGCCCAGCCCGTAAACGGTCTCCGTCGGGAAAGCCACCAGCCCGCCCCGCCGCAGGATCTCCGCCGCCCGGGCGATGACCTCCCGATCCGGATGCTGGGGGTCCACTGGCACCACCTGGGTCATGAAGCCCTCCAAAGGGATTTTGAGGGGAATCCGAGAGAAGGGCAAAATGGGGAATGCACCCTGAGGACGAAATGGAGCCTTGTGGGCTGGAAGGAACACCCGGGGCCAGGCTGGACGCCGAAGGTGCCCGGTCTGGCTTTTAGCCCCTCGGAGGGGCCCCGACGTGACGGCTGAATTTTTAGGGGCGGAGGAACTTATGCGCATCCGGGCCATCACGGTTTTCATCTCATGGAACTCCCGGGAGATCCCCCGGGCGGGGGATCTGGCTCGGGCGGCCCGCGAGACCCTCACGCGGGGCGGTTACGAAGTGCAGACGATGCGCCTGGCGTTGCCGCCGCCGGAAACCTCCATGGAGGCCCTGGCCTTCCTTCGCCAGGCCCGGGATTGGGAGGCGATGGCTCGAGAGGCCGGGTTCGATTACCTGAGCCTGGGCCCGCTGGGGCCGCTGGCGTCGGAGATCCCTCGCCTGTTCGCGGAGACCGAGCGGACCTTCGCGGCCCTTATGCTCATGGATCGCGATGCCGCGCGGATGGCGGCGCGAATCATCCGGGAGAACGCTACGGTTGCCCTCGATGGTTTCGCCAATCTCCGGTTCGCTGCGCTGGCGGGCGTCCCTCCGCTGTGCCCTTTCTTTCCCGCGGCCTATCATGACGGGGGGCCGATGGCCCTCGCCCTGGCGACCGAGGCGGCGGATATGGCGGTGGAAGCCGCCCGTGCCGCCCGGGATCCAGCGGCGGCCCTGGCCATGCTGCAGGCCCAGGTGGAAGCGACCGGCCGCCATCTAACGCATCTCCTTCATCCGGTGACCCGGGCCTTCTCCGCCCGTTTCGCCGGGATCGATTTCTCCCTGGCCCCCTTCCCGGAGCCGGAGCGCAGCATCGGGACCGCTATCGAGCTCCTGAGCGGAGCATTCTTCGGCGAGGCGGGGACCCTTGCCGCGGTGGCCGGGCTGGCTGCGGCGGTGCAGGGGGCGGATTTCCCACGCACCGGTTTCTGTGGGATCATGCTCCCGGTCCTTGAAGATGCGGTCCTGGCCCGGCGGGCGGCGGAGCAACGCTTCCGGCTAAATGATCTGTTGCTCTACTCCGCGGTGTGCGGAACCGGACTGGACACCCTCCCGCTGCCCGGGTCCGTTTCGGAGGAGACGCTGGCGAGGGTGCTGGAGGACCTGCGCGCGCTCAGTGTCCGATTGGGGAAGCCCCTGACCGCCCGTCTGATGCCGATCCCGGGCCGGGAGCCGGGGGATCCGGTTCGGTTCGATTTCGCCTATCTGGCGCCTTCCACGGTGATGGCCCTGTGATCGTTCGGGTTATTGAACGGAGGCTGGTCTTCCACAATGTCTTCTACCCTGTTCGTCCCGCCTGAGTTCTGCATCCCGGATCGGCCGCGGCCCCAGGAGCCGGCTGGCCTGATCCTCCACGTGGACCCTGATAGCTGGGGGGAGCGCGTCGGGGTCCGGCCCGGGGATCTGTTGCTGCGGGTGAACGGGCATCCGGTGGAGGACGTGATCGACGTCCATTTTTACGCCGCCGAGGACCATATCACCATTGAAGTGCTCCGGGATGGAGCGCGGCGTATCCTGGCGGGGCCCCGCATGGAAGGGGAGCCTTTGGGGTTGACCTTCGCTCATCCGACCTTTGATATGGACATCCGTCGCTGCAACAACCTGTGCACCTTCTGCTTCGTGCTCCAGACGCCGAAGGGCATGCGCCGCACCCTTTACATCAAAGACGACGACTATCGCTACTCTTTTCTGTATGGGCATTTCATCACCCTGACCAATCTCACCGAGCGCGATTGGCGCCGCATTGTAGAGCAGCACCTCTCCCCTCTTTATATCTCCGTGCACGCGACCGACCCCGAGGTTCGCCGGCGGGTGCTGCGGAACCCGCGCGCCCCCGATATCATGGCCCAGCTACGCTGGCTGGCGGATCACGGGATCGAGATGCATACGCAAATCGTGGTCACCCCGGGCCTGAACGATGGGGAACACCTCGAGCGCAGCGTCTTCGATCTGGCGACTTTGTGGCCTCAGGTGCGTTCCGTCAGCGTGGTGCCGGTGGGGGTGACCCGCTTCCAGCGCTACGGTGTGCGCCCGAATACGGTGGAGGAAGCCCGGCGGGTGTTGCGGGCGGTCCACGCATGGCAGCGGGCCTTTCGCCGTCATCTGGGCGTTCGTTTTGTCTACGCCACCGATGAATGGTATCTCCTCACCGGTCATCCGATCCCTTCGAAGGCCGCTTACGACGGATTGCGATTGCAGGAGAACGGCCTGGGGATGGTGCGGGACTTCCTGGAGGATTATCGGCGGGTGAAGCGGGCGCTGCGCCGGCGGGGGAAAACGCTGGGCGGGCGCCGTGCGACCCTGGCCACCGGCACCCTCTTCGCGCCGGTTCTGGATCGGACGGCGCGGGATTTCAGCGAGCGGACCGGCGCGATCCTGGACGTGATCCCTGTCGTGAACACCCGGCTGGGCGAGACGATCACGGTGGCGGGCCTCCTGATGGCCGAGGATGTCATCGCCCAGCTGACGGCCCGTCCCCTGGGGGACCTGGTCGTTCTGCCGCGGATCATGTTCGATCATCCGGAAGGGCTCTCGCTGGACGATCGCACGCCGCTGGACATCGCCCGCGCGCTGGGCCGCCCCGTCGTCTTAGCGGATGCCATGGGCGATGTGCTGGATGCCCTCGAGGGGCGCGCCCGCCTGGTGTTCTACCCGGATCAGGCGATCATCCCGATCGAGATGTAGGAGCGAGGTATGCCTCGCCCCCTGCATCGCTGCTCGCCGTAGCCCCGCCCGATTTTTGACAGCCACATGGTTTCGTTATAAAATCGTCTTACATCCCTATCCCCGGGATGGGGATATATGCAAGGGGAGGCCGATCATGCCGCTCTATCTGGAACTTGAAGTGCAGAGGATGACCTGCGACGATTGCGCCCGACACGTGACGCGGGCCCTGCAATCGGTCCCTGGGGTCCTCTCCGTTCACATCCCCCACTGGTCCGCCGGGAAAGCCGAGGTGATCGCTGGGGGCGAGATCCCCGCTGAAGCCCTGGAGGAAGCCGTGGCGCGGGCCGGCTATGGCGCCCGTGTGATCCGGAGCGAACGGATGGAAGCGGCCCCAACCTCTGGAGGGGATCATCGTTTCGATCTGATGGTGATCGGCGGGGGCTCCGCCGCCTTCGCCGCCGCCATCCGGGCTGCTGAGCTGGGAGCCCGCGTGGCGATGGTCGAGGCGGGAACTCTGGGCGGGACCTGCGTGAATGTCGGATGCATCCCTTCCAAGATGCTGATCCGAGCCCTGGAAATTTATCATCGGGCAGGGGCTCACGGCTTCCGGGGGGTGGCCACGGTCCGCGGCGCCCTGAACTGGGCGGCCCTGATTGCTCAGAAGGACGCGCTGGTGGCGGCGATGCGCCGGGAGAAGTATGAGGAAGTCCTGGCCGCTTACCCGGAGATCACGCTGATCCGGGGCCGGGCCCGCCTGGTGGAAGGCGGAGCGGTGGCGGTCGACGGCGAGATCTTCACCCCGGGCCGGGTCATCCTCGCCACCGGGGCCCGGCCGTGGGTGCCGCCGATCCCCGGCCTGGCGGAGACGGGATATCTCACCAGCACTGATGCTCTGGCCCTTCGGGAGCTGCCCCGGTCTCTCATCGTGATCGGCGCCAACGCTGTGGGCCTGGAACTGGCCCAGGTCTTCGCCCGGGCCGGCGTGGCCGTCACCGTGCTCGAAGCCCTCCCCCGGATTGTTCCCTTCGAGGAGCCGGAGATCAGCGCGGCCCTTCAGGGCTACCTGGAGGAAGAGGGCATGGTCTTCCACACCGGCGTGCGGATCACCCGGGTGGAGCGTTTGAACGGCCGCGTCGTCGTCCATTTCGAACAGGATGAACAGGCTCGCAGCGTCTCGGCGGAACAGATCCTGGTCGCCACCGGGCGCCGGGCGAACACGGAAGGCCTGGGCCTGGAGGCCGTTGGGATCGCACCGGGCCCGAAAGGGGAGATCCCGGTCACGCCCTATCTGCAGACGGCCCATCCGGCTATCTATGCGGCGGGGGACTGCACGAACCTGCCGATGTTCGTTTACGTGGCCGCGGCCAGCGGCACGGTGGCCGCGGAGAACGCGCTCCTGGGGAATCACAAAGCGCTGGATCTGTCGGCGCTTCCACGGGTGACCTTCACGGACCCCGAAGTGGCCGCGGCGGGGCTCACCGAAGCCCAGGCCCGGGAGCAGGGCTACACGCCGAAGGTTTCCCTCCTTCCCCTGGATTTCGTCCCACGGGCCCGGGTGGCTTTCGACACGCGAGGTCTGATCAAGCTCATTGCGGATGCGGAGACCGACCGCCTGCTGGGCGTCCACGTCCTGGCTCCGGAAGCAGGCGAGGTCATCCAGGTCGGTGTGCTGGCCCTGAAAGGGGGCTACACGACCCGCGATCTCGGGGCCATGATCTTCCCCTACCTGACGTGGGTGGAAGGCTTGAAGCTGGCAGCCCAGGGCTTCGTGAAGGACGTGGCCCGCTTAAGCTGTTGTGCGGGATAAAGCGATGGGAAACAGGGAACCCTACCGCACCTCGAAGCCCACGCGGACCTGCAGGCGATCCTCGATATAAAGGCGAACTTCCCACTGGCCCGGCGGGAAGCCCTCGGGGCGCGTGTTATAGATGTATCCCGGAAGGCCCGGCGCGCCGTTCCAGAGGAGGGTGCTGCTGTCCTCCAGTTCCCCATCCCGATACCATGCGACGGTCCACGCCGCGCCCACCGGCATGTTCTCCACCCGGAACCGCCCGCAAATTCGGATCGTTCCGGTCGGGAAAGTGGTGGGAGGAGGCGAAGGGATCCGGAGCGGTCGCCCCCGGGCATCGCAGGCGTCGGTGAGCACGAGGTCGAAGAACCGGGCATTGGGCGGCGCGGGCACCGCCTGGGGGATCGGCGTCAGGAGGGTGGGAGGATAGGGTAGTGCGGTCGGCGAGGGGGAAGGCGACGGCCCGGGCGCTGGCGAAGGGCTCGGACGCGGCGTCCGGGTGAGGGTTGGTGAGATCTCTATAAGAGGTGTAACCGTTGGCGAGGGCACCGGTGAGGAGGTAAAGGCGGGAGAAGGAAAGAACCGTTCGGTCCATCCGGGCGGGGGGATCTCGAAGGGCAAGTGGAATCCTGATCGGGCGAGGCCGTTCATGGCGCCGAGGCTAACAGCCAGCGCGATCGCGGTCCAGAGCCAGCGGCTGGCACGTCGTTCGGCGGCGCGGCGCAGGATCAAATAGCGGGCCAGGCGGGCTTCCCGCCAGGCGAGGAAAGCGAACGCCAACGATAGGAGGACCCCGGCCAGGCCGATGCCGGTTGCGACTTGAAGCCATGAAATCCCGGAAGCCATAGCACCTCTCTGGAACTCAGTCCGAGCGACCTGTCCTTCGTTCGGTTCAGGGCAGTTTTAGCGCCCGCCTCCCCCAATCCCCAAAAGGTTTTCTCTCCTTCTCTCCACAGCCCGAAGGGCTACGGAGAGAAGGAGAGGTATGGAGGGGTCATCGGCTCCTCCATGAA
>Ga0105160_1000326_pt1 | contig 23469 bp, 22 predicted proteins | sample GXS110809BmetaG_FD_89591 | JGI IMG/M metagenome (GOLD analysis project Ga0105160, IMG submission 89591) | Hot spring microbial communities from Gongxiaoshe hot spring, China to study Microbial Dark Matter (Phase II) - GXS 110809B | ecosystem: Environmental > Aquatic > Thermal springs > Hot...
CTCTCACTACTATGTCGAAGGTGGCTGTCAAGTCGTCCACGCTAAGGTTAGGGTCGTCCTCTTCAGGAAAGTCGACGGTACAGTTGGCCTGGGAGGGGGTATGGGTGCAAGATACGTTTGGGCCCGCTACCACATCTACGATGGCCACAGGCCCAGAGACCATGTCCCGCACAGGCACCCCTAGGGCAGCGGCCCCGTTCTTGCGTACTGTCACCGTGTAGAGGACGGTGGAGCCGGGAGCTACCTGCTCGCTTTCGGCAGGAACCGCCGTCTTGGTAGCCATCAGGTCTATTGAGCCGATAGTGTGTATGAGACAGTCGAAGTTGTCCGGCTCATCAGGGGTCCCTGCATCCGTCCCCTCCCCTACAGTTGAGCAGCTAAGGGTGGGATGGTCAGCATCATCGTTGTCCTCTGTTAGTTGGTCTCCAGGGTCAGCTAGGGCGCCGAGGAGAACGTTGCCGCTGGGGGCAGTGACCCTCACCGTCACGTCTAACGTGATAGACTGTCCCGCCCCTAGCTGGTTGTTAAGTTGGCAGTCTATGGTAGTCACGGGGGGAGCAGTGCAGGTCATGGGGCCGGTGACGGACTCTATGTCGCCGTTGTCGGACTGAAGCCTCAAAGCGGGAGTGGCGTCAGTTGTGGATATAGCTGTATCCCCTGCGTTGCGCAACACCACCGTGTAGCGGATAAGGCTGCCCTGGGCCACCAACTCCGTGGTGGCAGGGCTGACGGAGGTGATGGTTACCTGAAAGTCCTTCCCTGGCGCAGCGCTCGTCTCCCTGACATCGTTGGCGTACAGGATGGAGACGACCGTCATCAGGACCAAAAGAGGCAACAAGATTATGCTCCTGCGCCATCTACCCATTGTCCGACCCCCTTGCTAAATCATGTCCCTCCTATAAAGGGACAACGCATAGGGCCGCAGAATGTTACGCAACTTACGTCGCGTTGACAGAGGGCGGAGAAAGGGGTTAGAATGCCGTTGCATGCTAGGGATGGGGGTAGGGTGCCGTGATCGAGATGGTAGTGGACAGCGTAAGGGTTAGCTTGGCTAGCTACCAGCGGGTGGTGATCCTGAAAGAGAAGTACGCTGACCGCTATTTGCCCATCTGGATTGGGCCAGCGGAGGCCGATGCCATTGCAGTGCGCCTGCAAGAAGTAGCGGTGGCCCGACCCCTTACCCATGACCTGCTGCGTTCGGTGATTGAGGCCTTGGGGGCCAGGGTGAGCCACGTGGTAGTCAACGACCTGGCCAACGACACCTTCTACGCCCGCATATATTTGGAAAGCAATGGCCGCCTATTGGAGATCGACTCCCGACCTAGCGACGCCATCGCCTTGGCAGTGCGTACCCAGTCGCCTATCTATGCCGAGGAATCAGTCCTGGAGAGGGCTGGGGTTAGGCTAGAAGAGGAAGAGACAGGCCAAGAAGAGAAGCCAGCCACAGAGCCTCGCCGTAGCCTTAGCCCCGAGGAGCTGGAAAAGCTTTCTCCCTTCCGAGAGGTCATCGAGAGCCTAGACCTGGAGGACTTGGGCAAGGGCCCCGAGGCGTAGCTGGCGAGGGTATTGGCCTCCAGGCATAGTAGTGATACAATTCACAGGGCCAGGCCCATGGGGCGGCAGTCATGGGTAAGTTGCCGCCTGCCATTCGTTTAGTGGGCCTCGGTTGGTATATTGCCCTGAGCATCGCCTTGCCAGTGGGGGGAGGCGTACTGCTAGACGCGCGGCTGGGCACGCGCCCGCTGCTGGCCATAATAGGCCTGGCTGCAGGGCTTCTTTTGGCCTTCTGGGGAGCTTATAGGATGGTGGTGGAGGCCACGAAAAAAGACGAGGGGAGGCGATGAGGGGTAGGGCCGTCCTGCTGGGCCTAGTGCTTTTGGCCATACTGGGTTTTGTATTTTTGCGTGGCCCCAGCCCTCACATCCAGATCAAAGCAGAGGTGCTCGCCTCCCTTGGGCCTGTAAACATCACTAACACCATGGTGACTTCCTGGATAGTGGTGGCCCTCCTCATCGTCCTTGTCTTCCTCCTCACCCGGCGGTGGGAGCTGGTGCCCCGTGGCCCCCAGAACTTCGTCGAGGCGGTGGTGGAGGCCTTCTTCAACTTGGCATCCCAGATGGTGGGGGAGAGGCTAGCCCGTCGCTTCTTGCCTGTAACTGCCACCATCTTCTTCTTCATCCTCTTTGCTAACTGGTTCTCCCTTGCGCCGGTGTTCAACGCCATAGGCCTGGTCAAGGAGGTGGTGCCTTCAGAGGAGGGTGCTGCCCACGAGGGGAAGGCCTTCGTCATGGAGAAGGTAGACTTGGGCCCCCTGCCCATAGCCTTTACCCTGCCCTCCAGCCCTGATAGGTTACAGGGGGAGGCTATTGAGCTGAACGAGCCGGAGGCAGAGACGAAGGTAGAGGAGAAGCGGGCAGAGGGTAAGCTGGTGGGCGAGTTCTTGCCCTTCCTGCGCAGCATGAACACTGATGTAAATATGCCCCTGGCCTTAGCCGTCGCCGCCAGTATCGCTGTGGAGTACTGGGGGATAAGCGCTCTGGGGCTTGGAGCTTACGGCCGCACCTTCTTCAACTTTGGCAAGCTGGGGAGGGGGCTGCGGTCATTGCGGCCTATGGCTATCATGGAGGGGGCGGTAGACGCCTTTGTAGGGCTATTGGAGCTGGTATCGCACCTGGTGCGTCTAGTGAGCTTCACCTTCCGTCTCTTTGGGAACATGTTTGCCGGGGAAGTGGTGATCCTTATGTTCACCTTCTTGGTGCCACTGCTCCTAACCCTGCCCTTCTATGGGCTAGAGCTATTTGTAGGGATCGTTCAGGCCTTTATCTTTGCTGCCCTCACCCTTGTATTTGGGCTGGGGGCAGTGGAGCACGCCGCTGCTGGGGAACATCATTAATGGGGAGGTGAACCATGGACTGGCTCCTTTCCCTGCTGCCGCCAGTGACTGAGGCGCTGCGGGCTATAGCCCAGGAACAGACCAACATGGTCTTTTCCGATGAAGGCCTGCGGTTCCTGGCGGCCGGCTTCGCTATGGCGCTGGGCGCTATAGGCCCGGCCATAGCCATTGGCAATATGGCCGGCAGGGCCATGGAAGCCTTGGGGCGCAACCCTGAGGCACAACCGGCCATCCAGACGAGCCTTATTTTGAGCCTGGCCTTTGCCGAGGCCATCGGTATCTACGCCTTGGTAACGGCGGTGATGATCGGCTTCGTCTTCTAGGGGGTGGGTGTATGGCGTTTTTGGCGGGGTTCGTAGATGGGCTGAAGGCCCTGGGCATAAACCTGCCCACCCTGCTGGCCCAGCTAGTGAATTTCACCGTCCTTTTAGTGGTGCTCTATCTTCTGGCCTACAAGCCGGTGATGCGCATGCTGGACGAGCGGCGCCGACGCATCCAGGAAGGGCTTGAGGCCTCAGAGGAGGCGAAGAGGCGTCTGGCCCAGGCCGAAGAAGAGGCAAGGGCCCAGATGGAAAGGACACGCCTAGAGGCCCAGGCCATCGTTGCCCAGGCCCAAGAGCTAGCCCGTCGTCTCCAGGAAGAGGCTAGGGCCCAAGCCCGCCAGGAGGCGGAGCAGATCTTGGCCCGGGCCAGGGAGGAGATCGTCTTGGAAAGGGACGCCGCCATCGCCCAGCTGAGGCGGGAGTTCGCCGACCTCACCGTGCAGGCAGCCGAGAGGGTTATAAGGCAGGCCCTAGACCGGGAAGCCCACCGCCGCCTTATTGAAGAGGCCCTTTCCCAATCACCTTTGGGCGATGGAGGGGGACAGTAAGGGTTGATACGCAATCCAGCAGCGAAACGTTACGCCGAAGCCATCTTCCAACTGGCCAAAGAGCAAGGACGATTAGAGGAGTGGGCCCAAAACCTGGAGATCATCGCCCAGGCCATGGGCCAACCCGACGTGGCCCGCCCCTTAGAGGATGCTCGCCTCCCCACGGAGGTGAAGATACGCATTGTAGAAGAGGCGATGTCTGGCCTTGACGGCCTAGCCCTCAACTTGGCCAAGCTCCTGGTCCTCAAGGGCCGCCCTTCCTTGGCCCCAGACATCGCCCGCGTTTACAGGGAGATGGTGGAGAGGGAGAAGGGGGTCATCCATGTACGGGTGCTCACAGCTATACCCTTGACGAGGGATGAACAGAAGGGGCTTAAGCAGCGCCTGGAGGAGGCCCTGCGGCGTTCTGTAGTGCTGGAAGTGGCAGTGGACGAGGAGATCGTAGGTGGGATCGTCCTACAGATAGGAGACAGGGTCATCGATGCCAGCACCAGGGCCCAACTGGAGGCCCTGCGGCGGCACTTGGCCGAGGCGCGCGTGTAGGAGGGAAAGATGACGGTAAGGCCAGACGAGATAGCCTCTATCATCCGCCGCCAGATAGAGGAATTTAGCCCCACCATCGTAGCCGCCGAGGTGGGGACAGTCATTGAGGCCGGCGATGGGGTGGCCCGCATATGGGGGCTACGCCAGTGCATGTATAGCGAGGTCCTAGAGTTCGAGCGGGGGGTGCTGGGGTTGGCCCTCAACCTGGAAGAGGACACGGTGGGGGCCATCGTCCTAGGGGACTACACCATGGTGCGAGAAGGAGACGAGGTGCGCACCACGGGACGGGTCATAGAGACGCCTGTGGGCGAGGAGCTTTTAGGACGGGTAGTGGACCCCCTTGGCCGCCCCCTCGACGGCAAAGGGCCCATCCGCTACCGCCGCACCCGCCCTGTGGAGCGCATCGCCCCCAACGTGGTGATGCGCAAAAGCGTGGACACCCCCGTCCACACCGGCATCAAGGCTATCGACGCCATGATCCCCATCGGCAGGGGCCAGCGAGAGCTCATCATCGGCGACCGCTTCACAGGGAAGACGGCCATATGCCTGGACGCCATCATCGCCCAAAAGGGGGGCAACCTTTACTGCATCTACGTAGCCATAGGCCAGCAGGCCTCCAAGGTGGCCGAGGTGGTGGCTACCCTTGAAGAACATGGGGCCATGGAGCACACCATTGTGGTGGCCGCTACCGCTGCCGACCCTGCCCCCCTCCAGTACTTGGCGCCCTACGCCGGCTGCGCCATGGGGGAGGAGTTCATGGAGCAGGGCAAAGACGCCCTCATCATATACGACGACCTCACCAAGCACGCCTGGGCCTACCGCCAGATGTCCCTCCTTTTGCGCCGGCCCCCTGGCCGGGAGGCCTACCCTGGCGACGTCTTCTACCTGCACTCCCGCCTGCTGGAACGGGCAGCCAAGATGGCGCCTGAGTATGGAGGTGGCTCCCTCACCGCCCTTCCTATCATTGAGACCCAGGCCGGCGACATCTCCGCCTACATCCCCACCAACGTCATCTCCATCACCGATGGACAGATCTACCTGGAGACAGACCTCTTCAACGCCGGGGTGAGGCCAGCCATTAATGCTGGCCTCTCCGTCTCCAGAGTGGGAGGGGCAGCCCAGACCCGAGCCATGCGCAAGGTGGCAGGAGGCCTACGGCTGGCCCTGGCCCAGTACCGAGAGCTGGCCACCTTCGCCCAGTTCGGTACCGGTGAGCTAGATGTGGCCACCCGCCGCCAGCTGGAGCGAGGTATGCGCCTCACCGAGATCCTCAAGCAGCCCCAGTACCAGCCGCAGAAGCTCTGGCAAGAGGTGACCATCATCTACTGCGGCATCCACGGTTTCCTGGACGATGTGCCCGTGGCCAAGGTTCGCAGCTTCGAGGCCGCCTTCCACCGCTTCTTGGAGACCCAACACCCTGACATCGTCCGGGCCATAGAGGAGACGAAAGACCTATCGCCGGAGACGGAGGAGAAGCTGCGCCAGGCGATAGAGCAGTTCAAGGCAACCGTACCCTACTAAGGCGATGCTGAGCCTACGCCTCATCAGACGGCGCATCCGCACCGTCCAGAACATCGCCAAGGTGACCAGGGCGATGGAGCTGGTGGCCGCATCCAAGATGCGTCGGGCGCAAATGGCAGCCCTGGCCTCCCGCCCCTACGCGGAGCGGATGCGCTGGGTACTAGCCGATTTGGCCGAGACCATCCCCTTCTTGGAGCCTGAGCAGATACACCCCCTTCTGCGCCCTAGGCCCCAGGTGAGGGCCGTAGAGCTCATCCTCATCACGCCCGATAGGGGCCTGTGTGGAGGGCTACCCTCCCACCTAAACCGCGAAGCAGTCCAGTTTATAACGCAGATCTCTTGCCCTGTCCGACTGGTGACGGTAGGTAGAAAGGGGCGCGACTTCTTCCTGCGCTTTGGCCACCAACTGGTGGCCGAGTTTACAGGCATCACCGACCGTCCCACCTACGAGGACGTTATACCCATCGCCCAAGTAGCCATGCAGGACTATCTCTCAGAGGAGGTCGACGCCGTCCACTTGCTATATCCCCGCTTCGTCAGCACCACAGTCCAGAAGCCAGAGTTGCTCAAGCTTTTGCCCGTGGAGCCGCCGACAGAGAAGATTACCTGGCGCTATGACTACATCTATGAGCCGGGAAGGGAGGCGGTGCTGGCCGAGCTTTTGCCTCGCTACATAGAGCGCCAAATTTACGGTGCCCTCCTGGAGGCCTCGGCCAGTGAGCATTCGGCCCGTATGGTGGCCATGCGTAACGCCACCGATAACGCCAACGAGCTGGTCAAGGAGCTAACCCTCTTGGCGAACAAGGCGCGCCAGGAGTCCATCACCAAAGAGCTTCTAGAGCTGGTAGCCGGAATGGAGGCCCTAAAGGCCCAAAGATAGGAGGTGACATCGTGGCTAGAGGGACAGAGGGGAGGGTAATCCAAGTTATAGGCACAGTAGTAGACGTAGAATTCCCCCCTGAGCAACTCCCCGAAATCTACAATGCCATCGAGATAGAGATGGGCGGCGGCGAAACCCTAGTGGCCGAGGTCCAACAGCACCTGGGCAACAATTGGGTGCGCTGCCTTGCCATGGGTTCCACCGATGGCTTGCGCCGCGGTGCCAGGGCCAAAGACACTGGCGCCCCCATAGCTGTTCCCGTAGGCCGTGCCTGCCTCGGCAGGCTCTTCAACGTCCTGGGCCAGCCCATTGACGACCTGGGCGAGGTGAAAGGGGAGGAACGCTGGCCCATCCACAGGCCTGCCCCTCCCCTCGAGGAGCGCACCACCCGGCCTGAGATGCTGGAGACGGGCCTTAAGGTTATCGACCTTATCTGCCCCTTGCGCAAGGGGGGCAAGGTGGGGGCCTACGGGGGAGCAGGCGTGGGCAAGACGGTGATCATCATGGAGCTCATCCGCAACATCGCCACCGAGCACGGTGGCTTCTCCGTCTTCGGCGGCGTAGGGGAGCGGTCGCGCGAAGGCAACGACCTGTGGAATGAGATGAAGGCCTCAGGCGTCATCGATAAGACGGTGCTCGTCTTTGGCCAGATGAACGAGCCCCCAGGAGTTAGGGCCCGCGTAGGGCTCACCGCCGTTACCATGGCCGAATACTTCCGCGATGTCGAGGGCCAGGACGTCCTCCTTTTCATCGACAACATCTACCGCTACATCCTGGCCAACATGGAAGTCTCGGCCCTCTTGGGCAGGATGCCCTCTGCCGTGGGCTATCAGCCTACCCTGGCCACCGACATGGGCGAGCTGGAGGAGCGCATTACCTCCACCAAACGGGGATCGATCACCTCCTTCCAGGCCATCTACGTCCCCGCCGACGACTACACTGACCCAGGCATCGTTACCACCTTCGCCCATCTAGACGCCGTCATCGCCCTGGAGCGCTCCATCGCTGAGCAGGGCCTGTACCCAGCTGTAGACCCCTTGGCCAGCTTCTCGCGCATCTTGGACCCCCGCATTGTAGGCGAGGAACACTACCAGGTGGCACGGGAGGTCCAGCGAGTCCTCCAGCGTTACAAGGAGCTGCAGGACATCATCGCCATATTGGGCATGGAAGAGCTATCAGAAGAGGACAAGGTGACGGTGATGCGCGCCCGCAAGATCCAGCGGTTCCTATCCCAGCCCATGTTCGTAGCCGAGGCGTTCACCGGCCGTCCAGGGCGTTACGTCCCGGTAAGGGAGACGGTAAGGGGGTTCAAGGAGATCCTCGAGGGCCGATGGGATCACCTGCCCGAGCAGGCCTTCTACATGGTAGGCACCATAGAGGAGGCCGTGGAGCAAGGAGAGCGCATGCTGAAGGAGGCAGCAGTATAGAGATGGCCCTCCTCAAGCTAGAGATCATCACCGCCGAAAGGATCGTATATTCGGCCGAGGACGTAGAGAAGGTGGTGATCCCCGGCGTAGAGGGTGAGCTCACCGTTTTGCCCCGTCATGCCCCCCTCATGACCATGATCCAGCCGGGTATCCTGCGCATTGGGCGAGGGGGACAAGAGGAAGAGCTGGCCATCCATGGCGGCTTCATAGAGGTAAGGGAGAACAAGGTCACCATCTTGGCCGATGCCGCCGAGAGGGCAGAGGAGATAGACGTAGAGAGGGCTGAGGCCGCCCGGCGGCGAGCCCAGGAGCGGATGGCCCAACGCCGGATGGACGATATAGAGTGGGCCATGGCCCAGGCCGCCCTGAGACGGGCCTTGGCACGCCTCAAGCTAGTGGAAAGGGCACGACGCCGCAGGGGCAGGTGAAGCCTATGCCCCCCTTCTGTGATCCCTCTCCCCCCTCTGGTGCCCTAGCCGTGGAAGGGGGATACCCCCTTCGGGGCATGGCTCAGGTGAGCGGCTCTAAGAACGCCGCCCTAGGGGCCATGGCCGCTGCCCTCCTCACCACCGAGGACTGCTACATAGAAAACGTCCCCAACATAGGCGATGTCCACTACATGTCCCAAGTGTTGCGCAGCATCGGCGCCCGGGTAGAATGGGCAGCCCCTGGCGTCCTCCACATAGATCCCTCCCAGGTCCAGGACGTGGCTCCGCCCTCCCATTGGGTAGCAAGCATGCGAGGGAGCTTCCTGGTGATGGGTGCCCTGTTGGGTCGCTTCCGGAGGGCCGCCTGTGCCCCCCCAGGGGGCGACGTCATAGGCCAGAGACCCATCGACGTCCATCTCCAGGGATTTGAGGCCCTAGGGGCACACGTCTGGCGTGATGAAGAGCGATTCGTGGCCGAGGCGACAGAGCTCAGGGGGGCACCCATCTTCATGGATTATCCCAGCGTGCTGGGGACGCAAAACCTTATGCTGGCAGCTGCCACAGCCCGGGGCACCACCACCATCATCAACGCCGCCTGCGAGCCAGAGGTGGTGGCCTTGGCCCATATGCTCAACCGCATGGGGGCCCACATCGAGGGAGCCGGCACCCATACCATCACTATAGAAGGGGTTCCCAGCCTTAAGGGCGTAGTCCACCGCAACATGCCTGACCGCATTGAGGCCGGCACCTTCGCCATCGCCGCCGCCATCACCGGTGGGGAGGTAGAGGTGCGGGGCTCTGCGCCAAAGCACCTTTGTGCCCTCATATATAAGCTCAGGCAGGCCGGAGTCGAGATAGAGATGGGAGAGGACTGGCTGCGGGTGAAAGGGGGAGGCACCCTAAGGCCCCTTGTCATCCAGGCCCTACCCTATCCCGGCCTTGCCACCGACCTGCAAGCCCCCATGGCTGTCCTTTTAACCCAAGCCCATGGCATCAGCTACGTCCACGAACGCGTCTTCGACAATCGCCTCCTTTACGTAGGCGAACTGCGCAAGATGGGGGCGGAGGTGGTGACCATGGGCACCACTACCGCCGTCATCACCGGCCCCACCCGCCTGATGGGGGCATCGGTGAGAGCCCTAGACGTGCGGGCGGGAGCAGCACTGGTGCTAGCAGGACTTGTAGCCAAGGGTCGCACCATCATCTCAGACGTCCACCATGTAGACCGCGGCTACGAAGGGCTAGACAAGAAGCTGTGCGCCCTAGGGGCCAGGGTAGAGCGCCTCACCTTAGGACAGGGGTGAAAGATGACATGCTAGGCCGAAAGATAGCCGTAGACCTGGGAACAGCCAACGTCTTGGTATACGTCAAAGGCCGGGGCATCGTCATCAATGAGCCTTCGGTGGTGGCCATCTCCCGTCACAATAACTCTATAGTGGCCGTAGGCAACGATGCCAAAGAGCTCCAGGGCCGAACCCCCGAGGCTATTGAGGTGGTACGCCCCATGCGCCACGGGGTAGTGGCCGATTACCCCACCACCGAGGCGATGCTCCGCTACTTCCTAGGCAAGACGATAGGTCGCCTCTCCCTGGTCAGGCCTGAGGTAGCGGTATGCGCCCCTGTGGGCGCCACTGAGGTGGAGCGTCGGGCAGTGAGGGAAGCTTGCGAAGCAGCAGGGGCCCGCCGCCCAGTGCACGTCATACCCGAGCCCCTAGCAGCAGCCTTGGGGGCCCGCCTCCCTGTGGACCTTCCCCAAGGCAACATGGTGCTAGACATAGGAGGAGGAAGGGCCGAGGCGGCCGTCATCTCCTTTTACGGGATAGTGGCCGCCGCCTCAATAAGGGTAGCAGGCGACCGCTTCGATGGGGCCATCGCCTCCTACGTGAGGCGCCGCCATGGCGTGATCATCAGCGATCGCATGGCCGAGGAGATAAAGATAGCCGTAGGCAGCGCCATACCCTTGGAAGAGGAGCTCACGTGCGAGGTGAGAGGCAGGGACCAGGCCACCGGCCTACCCCGAACGGTGGAGATCACGTCCACAGAGATATGTCAGGTCCTCCAGGACCCCCTGGAGGCCATAATAGCTATGCTGCGCTCAGTCTTTGAGAGGACGCCTCCTGAGCTCATCTCAGACATTGTGGACCACGGCATCGTCTTGGTAGGGGGTGGAGCCCTTCTCCGTCACCTGGATTACCGTATAACCCGGGAAACAGGCGTCCCCTGTCACGTGGCCGAAAACCCGATGGAGTGCGTAGTCCTAGGGGCAGGCATCGCCTTGGACCATATGGACCTGATCAGGCGCGCCCTACCTGAGGAAGAGTGGGTCCCTGCCCTGTAGGAACCTTACCCCCTCTTGCCCTTTCAGATAGTAGGTCATAGTCTCCAGCAAGACTACCGGGTCAATACGCCTCACTTGCACCCCTGGGGGCACTCGAGGCGTCATGGGAGCATAGTTGAGGATGGCCCTCACCCCCGCCCGTACCAGCCGGTCTATAACCTCCTGGGCCGCCTCTGGGGGAACTGCCACAACGCCTATGTCCACTGGCTCCTGCGCCAGCGTCTCTTCCAGTTCCCGCACGTGACGCACCACTAGAGACTCGAACTTGCGGCCCACTACCTCAGGATCTACATCGAAGGCGTGGACGATGTGGAAGCCCTGGGGAGCAAACCCCTCGTAGGACAAGATGGCTCGCCCTAACCTCCCTACGCCTACCAGGGCCATACGCCACTGCCGGTCCAGCCCCAGGATTTGTCGGATGCTCCCCAAAAGCCCCGCCACATTGTAGCCCCGCCCCTGCTTGCCAAAGCGACCAAAGTAGCTCAGGTCCTTGCGGATCTGAGCAGGAGTGATCCCTAAAGCTTCCCCCAAACGTTGAGAGCTTACTACCTCTTCCCCCTTTTGGGCCAAAGCCTCTAGCGCCTGGGCATACAGGGGGAGCCGAGCAATCACCACTCCCGGAATCTCCACAGCCCCTCCTGTGTTAAGGGGGATTTGTGCTATTTATAACATTTTTTGGCCCCGCTGTCAAAGGCGCTTACAGCTCTTGGATGGACCGCACCAGGGCCCTGGCCACATCGTCGTCCATCCCTAGGCGGCCGGGGAAGGCTAGGCTCACGGTGGTAACGACCCCTCCCCACCGCTCTTTGAGCTGGGGGGCGATCTCATCGGGCGTCCCTATGATGGCGAACTCTTTGAGGATGTCATCAGTAATTAGGCGGGCCATCTCCTGCCACTTCCCCTCCAGGGAGAGCTGGTGGAGGCGTAGACCCAGTTCTCCCCATCCGTGGGCCTCCAAGACTCCCAAGTACGTCCTGGTGGAGCCATAAAAGGCTACCTGGGAACGAGTAGCCTCTTTCAACCTCTCCACCTCTTCACGGTTGCGCCCGGTGATAACGAAGCCGCCACCCACCACGTCTATCTCTTTCACATCGCGCCCTGCCTTCTTGGCCCCAGCCTCCAAGTTGGGGAGTATCACTTCCCGCGTGTACTTGAGGGTGTTGAAGCCATGGAGGCGTACGCCATCGCAGAGCTCTCCGGCCAAGCGGCACATATAAGGCCCCACCGCAGAGATGTATATGGGGACATGGGGGTGCTCGATAGGCCCAGCGTTGAAGAAGGGGTTTATAAGGGTGAATTGATAGTACTTGCCCTGGTAACGGGGAGGGGCATTGTTCTGGAAGGTGTCGAAGATGGCCCGTAAGCACTTTATGTACTCCCTTAGACGGGGCCCAGGCGGGCCCACCCAGGGGGTAGAGTAGCGACGCTCGTTGTGCCCCTTTACCTGAGTGCCTAGGCCCAACCGGAACCTGCCGTTCGATAGGTACTGCAGGTCCCAGGCGATCTGGGCAGTGACGAAGGGGCTCCGGGGAAAGGCGATGGCTACCGAGGTGCCAAGGTATATACGCTGGGTATGCTCAGCGGCTACGAGGAGGGGGAAAAAGGGGTCATGGCCCGTTTCAGCAGTGATAACGCCATCAAATCCTAAGGCCTCCGCCCTCTGGGCCGATTCCTTTATCTCCTGGAACGTGCGACCTACAATACCGGTCTCTACCCTCATCGTTTCCTCCTTGATCCTTCAAGACGCCTTCATTCTAGGGCCTTAAAGTATGCCCCCGCAAGATATCAGGGACTACCCAGGAAGGAGACGATCTCCTTATTGACTAGCTCTGGCTGCTCCCGCATGAGGAAGTGGCCAGCCTGGGGTACTTTTCGAAAAGTTAGACGAGGGAAGAACTCCTGCAAGCGGTCGCTCCAGGCCACAGGCAGGATGGGGTCAGCTTCTGCCCAAAGGACCAGGGTGAGCACTTCCACCTTGGCCGGGGGGGCGGCCCCTGTGCGAAAGATCGCCCTGTAGCAGTTGAAGCCACCCTTTAGGGCACCTGGCTGGGAAAAGGCATCTACATAGCGCTCTAGCTCCTCCTCCGTCCATATATCCTTGCGGTAAGACCAATGAGTAAGGAAGTGGCGCAAGTAGGCCTTGGTAGCCTGCCTGGAGGAGCCCACTAACTCCTCGGCCAAGGAGAGCTGGTGGAAGAACATGTACCATACCTCAAACAGGTGGTTTAGCTGGAACCACCTGGCCCCTATGCCGCCATAGGGAGGGTTGAACAGGACCAGCTTTTCCACCCGCTGAGGGTGGAGGACGGCCAGCTGCTGGGCCCAAATGGCCCCAAAGTCATGGGCCACTAGGCAGGCCTTAGGGAAGCCTAGATGGTCCATTAAGGCCACTAAGTCCTGGGCGAAGTGGGAGGGCGTATAGGCCTCCTCTGGGGGCAGATCAGGCTTTTCAGTGTAGGCGTAGCCTCGCATATCGGGGGCCACCACATCGAAATACTGGGAAAGGGGGCCTATGTTGGGCTGCCACTCATAGTAGAAGCCGGGCCAGCCGTGGACCAGGATGACAGGGGGCCCACTCCCTTCCCGTACATAGTGGTAGCGTAAGCCATTGATGGAGGCCTCAAAGTGGCGGAAGCCATCGTTGGGATATCCGGGCATGCCCATCACCTCCGATGATCTTTGGCTCCAAGGGACCGTCGCCCTTGTCACGGGCCCACTGGCCCTTTAACATGAGACTACCTGGAGGTAAACGCCATGGCAACGGTGGTGGAGCTCCCGTTCGGCACCCAGACGGTCTCCGTGGAGCTGCCAGATGGCGCCTCAGTGGTAGGAGGAGGCGACGGACGTCCCCGTCTGCCCCCTGTGGCCGACCAGGCCCAGGCAGTACGGGATGCCCTAGCTAACCCTTTGGGCATGCCCCGTGTAGGGGAGCTAGTGAGGCCAGGGGCACGGGTCCTTATCGCCTTCGATGATCCCACGGTGCCGTCCTTCGGGCCGGTACGATGGCTAGCCATAGAGTACCTACTAGGAGAGCTGAAGCAGGCAGGGGTAAAGGAAGAAGATGTAACGCTACTGTGTGCCAACGCCCTGCACCGCAAGTGGCGGCCCCATGAACTCGCCTCCGTCCTCGGCCAAGAGCTGGTAGACCGCTTCCAAGACCGCCTAATCTGCCACGATGCCGAAGACCCAGAAAACCTGGTCTACCTGGGCACCACCGCCAACGGCTACGACGTGGAAGTGCACCGCCTGGTAGCCGACTGCGACCTCACCATATACGTCAACGCTGCCTGTCACCTGGGGTTCAACGGGGGCTGGAAGTCTATCGTTGTGGGCCTCTCTACATGGCGCTCCATCCGTTGGACCCACACCCCTGACGGGATGAGTATGTCTATCCACGACAACCGCATGCACCAGGTGCTTACGGAGATGGGGGAACACCTGGCCGCCCAGCTGGGGCATCCCATCTTCAAGGTGGAGACGGTGCTTGCTAATGCCTACACAATAGGCAAAATCTGGGCGGGAAGCATACCTGCAACTAGGGCAGCAGCTCTGCAGGTGCTTTCCCAGCTATATCCTCCTCGGCGTAGCGAGGCTCCCCAGCGATACGACATCGTAGTCTACGGGGTTCCCGCCTGGAGTCCTTACGCCACTTTTGCCAAGATGAACCCCATCCTCACCCTTATCTCCTCTGGTCTAGGCTATCTTGGAGGCTACATCGATGCCCTAGGGAAGCCGGGGTGCTCCGTCATAATGGCCACTCCCTGCCCGGAGGAATGGGATATGGTGCACCACCCCGCCTACAAGGAGGTATGGGAGAGGGTGCTCACTAGGACTCGTGACCCTTATGAGATAAATGCCCTATTTCTGGACGAATTCGCCACCCGCAGCGACTATATAGAGCAGTACAGGTTTGGCTATGCCTACCATCCGGTGCACGCCATTCTGGCCACTCACCCTCTACGGCGACTGCGCCACGCCGCCCGCATATATGTGGCCGGAGCCCAAGACCCAGCTGTGCCCCGCCATTTGGGCTTCATACCTACAGCCACCGTAGAGGAGGCGATAGCCCAGGCCCGTCGCTTCCACGGGCCTGACGCCTCTATAGTTTGCATCGCCCGTTTTCCGGGGACGTGAGCTACACCTGGAGGCCCAGGAGGCGGGCAGCGTTATCTCGGAGGATCTTGGGGCGCACCTCATCCCGGAAGGGAGCCTCCTGGAAGTCCCTTATCCAGCGCTCGGGCGTGATGAAGGGATAGTCAGAGCCGAAAAGGACCTTGTCCTGCAAGAGGGTGTTGGCGTACTGGATGAGCTGGGGCGCAAAGTATCTGGGAGAATAACCAGAGAGGTCCATAAAAACGTTGCCCTTGTGCACCAGGACAGCCAGTTGTTCGTCCACCCAAGGGAAGGCAGGGTGGGCCATAATTATGGTAAGCTCTGGGAAGTCGGCGGCCACATCGTCGATGTGGGGGATAGGCTGGCAATACTTGAACTTGATCCCTCCTCCGCCCCCCATACCTCCCCCTATACCGGTCATGCCGGTGTGGAAGATGACAGGGACGCCCAGCTTGGCTATCCCTTCCCATAAGGGGTAGAAGCGATGGTCATTGGGGTAGAACTCTTGCAGGGTAGGGTGAAACTTCACACCCTGCAGGCCTAGCTCCTCTATGCTACGGCGCACTTCATCGATAGCCCGCTTCCCCTTCCACGGGTCTACGCAGCAGAAGCCTATGAACTGCTTAGGGTAGCGGCGCACTATCTCAGCTATTGTGTCGTTGGTTACTGGGGGCAGGCCGGTGGCAGCCTCCCAGTCTTCGGCCAAGAGGACGCCTATAATGTCCTTTTCGGCATAGTACTGGGCCATCGCCTCGACGCCTGCTGGCGTGGGAGGGGCCCGGAAGTAGGAGCGGCTCGCCTCCATGAGGGGGTGGGACACGTCGGGCCTGGGGAGGTGTACGTGCATATCGATGGCCTTTACCATTATTCCTCCTCTCGGAATCCTATTGCTTCTCCTTCAGTTCTACATGCCCTACCATATCCTTGCAAGGGATGGAGAGGTCAAAGTATCCCCCACTGGACCAGGATGGGAGGTAACCCTTGTTGGAAGGGGTCTCCTTTGAGGGGAGGGCAGGGCCCGAGGATGTGGGGAGGCAGCGCTATATCTACTTGCCCTTTCAGGTGCCACCTGGGACAAGGCGCATATCGGTACGTTATTGGTTCAACGATCCTGTAACAGCACCCCTGGGCACTGGCCCTGGCAACACTGTTGACATCGGCATCTTCGACCCAAGGGGCATCCAATTTCCAGAGGCCCCAGGGTTCAGGGGCTGGAGCGGGTCAGCTAAGAGGGAGTTCTTCATCACTGCCACCGCGGCCACCCCAGGCTACATCCCCGGCCCCATCTTTCCCGGGCAGTGGCATATCGTTTTAGGGTTCGAGCGCGTGCAGGAGGAGGGGGTTCACTACCGGGTGGAGATAGAGCTGGAGAAGGGGGGCTCCGCCCCTTCTGAGGAGCTGCGAGAGACCAGGCCTTCCCCTAGGCCTTCCAAGTTGAGAGGAGGACGCTTTCTCCGGGGAGACCTCCATTGCCACAGCGTCCATTCCGATGGCCTTAACACGGTGGAAGAATTGGTGCAAGAGGCCATCGCCTTGGGGCTGGACTTCTTGGCGGTAACCGACCACAACACTTGCACCCATCACGCCCATTTAGCCTCCCTTTCCCACCTGCCCATCATCCTCATCCCAGGGGAGGAGGTGACCACCTACTGGGGACACGCCAACACTTGGGGTCTTCGCCAGTTCGTAGACTTCCGCTGTACAGACGCTGAGTCTATGAAGACCCTGATGCGTTTCGTACAGGATAGGGGCGGGCTCATATCCATCAATCACCCTAAAAGCGTAGGGCCTCCCTGGCTTCTGGACTGGGAGGGATTCCAATGCATGGAGGTGTGGCAGGCCCCTTGGCGCTTCTACAACTGGGAGTCCCTTGAGCAATGGGACCTACTCCTTTGCCAAGGAGGACGGGTAGTCGCCGTGGGGGGAAGCGACGTCCACTCTATACCCCCAGCCCCCCCACTCCATCCCCATGGCCTTGGTAACCCCACCACCTGGGTCTATGTCCCCCAGCTCGAGGCCGGAGAAGAAGACGTCCTGGATGCTATCAGGAAGGGCCATGTGTTCATTTCGGCTGACCCTCATGGTCCTGAGCTGATCCTTGAGGCCGACACCGACGACGATGGCCACTTTGAGGTCCTAATGGGCGATTCGATCACAGCTCCAGACGATCGTCCCCTCTCATTTAGGGTGCATGTGCGGGGAGGCCAGAGCCGACGCCTCTGGATAGTAAGTGATGGGGCAGTGGCCCACATCGTCCCCCTTGAGGAAGAAGAGACGATCTACCATTTCCGGCTGGCATGTAGTGGCCGTCGCTATGTGCGGGCAGAGCTCCGCGGGCCTAGGGGACGGCCTGAACGAGGGGAAGTAGTATGGGCCCTCACTAACCCCATTTGGTTCTCTCAAACATGAAGCGTTTTACCCTGCTCGTCGTACCGCATACCCACTGGGACCGGGAATGGTACGCCCCCTTTGAGGTGATGCGTGCCCGCCTGGTGCGCATGATGGACCGCCTCCTGGACGTCCTAGAGGCCCACCCAGAGATCCCCTGCTTCCTTTTGGACGGCCAGACCATCTGCGTGGACGACTACTTGGAGGTGCGCCCAGAGCAGAGGCCCCGGCTGGAAAAGCTGGTAAGAGAAGGCAGGCTAGTGGTGGGGCCCAACTACGTACTGCCCGACGAGTTCCTTATAGGCCTTGAGTCCCATATACGCAACCTAATGCTGGGTATAAGGTCGGCCCGCCAACTTGGGGCCTGCATGATGGTAGGCTACTTCCCAGACGCCTTCGGCCACATCGCCCATATGCCGTCCATCTTGCGTGGCTTCGGCATCGATGCTGCTGTGATCTGGCGGGGCGTAGGCCCTGAAGTTACCACCTCTGAATTCCGCTGGACTGCCCCCGACGGTTCCCAGGTCTTGGCCCTTTACCTCCCCTATGGCTATGCCTTGGCAGTAGACCTTCCCCAAGAGCCCCACCACCTCAAAGAGCGCCTCAGCTACATCTGGCGCCAGCTGGCCCCCTTGGCTACCACCCCTATCGTGTTAGCTCCCAACGGCAATGACCACCGGGGCATCCAGGAAGACATAGGGCAGGTGGTACAAGTGGCCAACCAAGTCTTAGAAGAGGGGGAGGTAGCCATAGGCCACTATGGCCAAGCAGCGGAGGCGATAATAGCGGCCCTGGGGGAGAAGATCATGTCATTACCTTTGGTAGAGGGAGAGTTCCGATCGTCTAGATGGTCCCACGTCCTCCCAGGTGTCCTCAGCTCTCGCATCTGGATCAAGCAGCGATACCAAGAGTGCGAAGACCTGCTCGTCCGCTGGGCGGAGCCAATGCTAGTATGGGCCCAGCTTTTATCTAGCGTGTCCTCCTGCACCTTCAGCACAGAAAGGGCCCTTTTGGCCTACGCCTGGAAACTCCTTCTCCAGAACGCCCCCCATGACTCCGTCTGCGGCTGCTCAGTAGACGAAGTGCATGAAGAGATGAAGGTCCGTTTCCAGAGGTGTGAGCAGGTGGCAGGCTACGTCCTAGGGAGGGCCCTAAGGGAGGTGGCCGAAGCTGCCTCCCCCCAAGATGGCGTGCACCTGGTGGTGTTCAACTCTGAAGGGGGACCCCGCACCGACGTGGTAGTCGCCTCCGTCCCTACTCATCGCGGTGAGCTACCCACCTCGGCCTGGGATGCAGAAAAGGGGGTGCCTGTGCCTTTGCAGCTCCTCTCTGTGAACGAGGCTGCTTCCCAGGCAACCGTTGCCCTGCTGGCCCCCTCTGTCCCAGGATATGGGCTGCGGGCCTTTCGCCTCGCCTATGGGGACTACCCTAGGCCCAGCGCGAAAAGTGACCGCACTATCGAGAACGAGTTCTTCCTAGTGGAAGCTTCCCCAGAAGACGGCACCCTTTTCATCACCCATAAGGCGACAGGCCATCGCTGGACAGGCCTCAACCGCTTCGTCGACGGGGGCGATTGGGGCGATGAGTACAACTATGCCCCACCCCGCGACGACCTGATGGTTGACTCCCCCTCGGCTCCACCTACTATCGAGGTGGTGGAGGCTGGGCCTGTCCGCTGGGCCCTTCAGGTCTCCATGGTCTACTCGCTCCCTGCCTCGTCCCATCAGGAGAGGCGCTCAGAGGAGAGGGTGGACTGCCCCTTAGTAAGCCGCATCTACCTTTACCCCAACGTTCCACGCATTGACATAGAGACAGAGGTAGATAATAGGGCCCAAGACCACCGCCTAAGGGTCCATTTCCCCACTGGCCTTAAGGCGCAAGAGGTGCTGGTGGACCAGCACTTGGGCGTCATCCGTCGCCCCGTAGAGTTGCCCCCTCCTTGGCCCACCGACATGGAGGCCCCCATAGCCACCCAGCCTCAAAAGGCCTTCTGCGCCGTTGAGGAGAACAGACTAGGGCTCTTGGTGGCCAACTGTGGCCTTCCGGAATACGAGGCCATTAGGGAAAAGGACGGAACCATCACCTTGGCCCTCACCCTTCTGCGGTGCGTGGGGTGGCTCTCCCGCCCTAACCTCTACCCGTGGCGCAGAGGCCCCGCCGGGCCTACACTTGCTACTCCTGGAGCCCAGATGTTGGGCCGGTGGGCCTTTCGCTACTCCATCATCCCGTACTCGGGCTCCTTGGAGGAGGCGATACCTCTGGCGTTTGCCTTCCTGCGCCCCATGCGAGGGGTGACGGTGCGGGAAGGAAGGGGGAAGTTGCCTCAAGCTTTCTCCCTGCTGGAGGTGACGCCTTCCCAGGTGGTAGTCTCGGCCATCAAGCTCTCAGAAGAGGGCGATGGTGTGGTGGTAAGGCTCTATAATCCCACCTTCCGCCCCCTCTGGGCCCATGTGCGCCTCTTTGGTCACAGGGGCCAGGTGGAAGAGGTGAGCCTGGGGGAGGAATATTTAGGGCCAACCCTGGCTGACAAAGGCGAACTGGAGGCCATAGTACGCCCTAATGAAGTGAGGAGCTTCAAATTCAGACGATAAGAAGGAGGAGAAGATGGCCGTACCCCGAGAGCTGCCCAGCTACCAGCAGTTGCCAGTAAGGCCTGGAGCTCCCTCAGGATCGACGTGGGGCCTCTTTGGGCCAGACGATGAGGTAGGTACCATTAACCTTTTGACCCCGGAGAGGGTAGTGGAGGCCGCCCGCCTGGTGAGGAAGGGTGCTGTCTTCTCCCTTAACTTGCCCTTAAATGTGCCCTCGCCACCCCTATACGGAAGGGGAGGGATACAGCACCGGTTGGTAGACCTTGGGGGGATAGCCAGAGACGACTACCTGGAGAGCTTCTGGCTCCAGGCCTCTAGCCAGTGGGATGGCCTCCGCCACATCCGTCATCCCCGGGACGGCTTCTACAACGGCGTGCGCGACGAGGAGATAGTGGCGGGAGGGGGAAAGCTGGGGATAGAGCACTGGGCCCGCCGGGGCATCGTAGGCAGAGGCGTCCTTTTGGACGTAGCCCTTTATCTGGAAGGCCAGGGCCGCCCCCTAAACCCCCAAAGCTCCGATCTCATCACCCCTGACGACCTAGACGCCTGTGCCCGCCACCAGGGGGTGAGTCTTAGGATGGGCGATATCCTGCTTATCCGGACGGGGTGGCTGGCATGGTATTTGAGGGCCTCGCAGGAAGAGCGGGAGGCCCTTGCCCACGGCCAAGGGGAAGGCCTTAAGTCCCCCGGCCTAGGGCCGGCCGAAGATATGGCCCGTTACCTTTGGGATAACCATGTGGCGGCAGTAGCTGCCGATAACCCGGCCTTAGAGGCGTGGCCACCCACCCCCGAGAGGGGCTTCCTTCACTTTCGCCTCATCCCCCTCCTGGGGATGCCCATTGGGGAGCTGTGGTTCCTAGAGGACCTAGCCCAGGACTGTGCCCAAGACGGGGTATATGAGTTCCTCTTGGTCTCCGCCCCCCTGTATGTGATAGGAGGCGTAGGATCACCCCCCAATGCCCTGGCCATCAAGTAGCCCCCCTATCGCCGGCCCCCGCTTCCAGGCCGACGCAGCAGTGATAGGGGCGGGCCCCTCAGGGGCCCGCACTGCCCGTGACCTGGCCCGGGAGGGGGTGAAGGTGCTCCTTATAGAGGAGCACCGCCAAGTGGGGATCCCTTCCCATTGTTCAGGCCTCATATCGCCTCGCACCTGGGAGATGGGGGAGATAGGGGATGAGGCTTTGGTCTGCAATCGCCTCCGGGGGGCCTTCCTGCATGTTGCGGACGACACCTACCTCCCATTGGGTGGGGATAAGGTGCAGGCAGTGGCCATAGACCGGGTGATGTGGGACCGTGCCTTGGCTCAACAGGCCTGGGAGGCTGGGGCGGAGCCCGTCCACGCCCGCTTTGTGGGCGCTGAAAGGGTCACGGGAGGGGTGCAATTATACCTTCAGCGAGGAGATAAGACCTTTTCAGCTTACGTACGTCTCCTCATTGGGGCCGATGGTGCCCACTCCCGGGTGGCTTACAGCATGGGGCTACCCCGCCCCGAGGAGAGGGTGCTCGCCTTAGGTGTGGAAGCGCACCTAGACCTCCCTAGGGAAGACTACGTCCACATCTTCGTGGGAGAAGATGTGGCCCCAGGTTGGTTCGGTTGGGCCATCCCCGCTGGCCCAGGGCTGGCCCGTCTGGGCATCGGTTGCGTCCTGGGGAAAGGGATACCTATGGAGCTGTACCGGGCCTTTAAGGAGCGGTTCCTGAGGCCCTTCGGCCCGGTGAGGGAGCTGCGGTTCTATGGGGGAGTGATACCTTTGAGCCCAGCCAAAAAGACGTACGGCCCCCACGTCCTACTGGTGGGGGATGCAGCCGGACAGGCCAAGCCTCTATCAGGTGGGGGCTTATACATGGGGCTATTGGCGGCCTCGGTCTGTGCCCAGGCAGCTTTGAGGGCCTTGGCGCGGGACGATCTCTCCCCTTCAGGGCTCGCCTGGTATGAGAAGGAGTGGAGGCGTAGGCTGGGCCGGGAACTGGCCAGGGCCCGTCACCTGCGGCGGGCAGGACTGGGCCTATCTAGCAGGGAACTGGTAAGCATCGTTAGGGCCTTGGAACGTCCCCGCGTCCAGGAGGCGGCCGTCCGATATGCCGATATCGATTACCCCTCCCGGTCCCTTTTGCGGGCTGCTGCCGCCGGCTTTCCCCTTCTCGCCTGGGCATGCCTGCGCCATCCTTCCCTGGCATGGCATCTGGTGAGGGCCCTGCTGGCCTGGGGCTGAGGTTGTGGCCATGATATAATCTGGTGCCGGCCTATGACCTATAACCAAAAAGCATCCACTGAGCTCCGCCCGGCAGGTCTTGGGGTGAGGATAGTGGCCTTTGTCCTGGATCTTATGGTCATCCTCACTTGTCTCATGGCGCTATTGGCTATCGCCCTTGTTCAACTCCTTGTGCGCACTGAGGGGGGCAAAGCAGAAGAGGAGGGGGCCGTGTGGCTAGCTGTGGCCATCGTCCTCGGTTGGATGGTGTTGGTGCCCCTTTATCATGTCCTGCTGTGGGCCTGGGGGGGCCAGACCTTGGGCCAGCGGGCCGTACGCATTCGCGTGGTGGCGGAGGATGGGGGACCACCTGGCCTATGGCGGGCCTCAGTTAGATATGTCGTTTACGCCATCTCCGTTCTATTCCTCATGCTAGGCTTTCTGCCCATCTTATGGGACGAAAGGAAGCGAGGCCTCCCCGATTTGGTGGCAGGCACCATGGTGGTAGACCTGACATGAGGGGGTTCCGTCCGCCCAGTGGGCCCCGCACCGCCCTGGGCATTTTGGTTGGCGCCCTCTTTTGGTTGTTGCTTATCCTCTTCTCCTCTGCCCAGGTCACTAGTCCTGGCCCAGGGCAGGCCCTCCTATCCCGGGCGATAGCCGCCCTGCTAGACTTGGACGCTGCCCTCCCATACCTTGTCACCTCCCTCCATCAGCAGGCCCAGGAGGCCTCCCAGCCTATCGTCCAAGTGCCCGATTACCCCGTGCCAATTGAGGTAGATAGGGATATGGCCCTGGCCATGGACCAAATGCAGCTTCGGGCCCTCCTCCTGGACGAGACCGCAAGACGTGTATATGACCAAGGAATGGGCATTCTGGCAGAAGATGAGGGCCGTAGCCTTGATCCTTTCTCGGCCCCAGGCCTCATCGACAGGGGATTGGGGCTCATACGGGAGGAGGTGCACTTGTGGCTAACTGTGGCGACCATAGTGGTGGTAATAGCCTGGGCAGGCATCGCCTGGTCTGCTACCGCAGGGCTCAAGTGGCCTACAAGGCTTTTGCTCTGGGGTGGCACCATGGCAGCAGGGGCTCTCACCCTCGTCCTCACAGCTCTACTTGCTAGGGTAGCCATGAAAGCCTTGCAAGCCGGCTCCGATCCCCTTATCAGGGAGCTTTGGCAGGTAGGGCTAGATGCCTCAAGCCTTTTCCTACGTAACGCCTTGGCCACAAGCGCCCTGGGAAGCGCTTCCTCCCTCCTGGGCATCCTATCCCTCACCACTAAGC
>Ga0105160_1000327_pt1 | contig 23420 bp, 25 predicted proteins | sample GXS110809BmetaG_FD_89591 | JGI IMG/M metagenome (GOLD analysis project Ga0105160, IMG submission 89591) | Hot spring microbial communities from Gongxiaoshe hot spring, China to study Microbial Dark Matter (Phase II) - GXS 110809B | ecosystem: Environmental > Aquatic > Thermal springs > Hot...
CAACAGCACTAAACTCCCTTCCTTACTTCCTTCCTTACTTCCTTCTTATCCTCTCTATCCATTACTCCTATCTTTGCATTGTAAATGGGACGATCCATACCATATTATAATGGTAGCGGGGGGTGGATTTGAACCACCGTTCTGCGGGTCTCTCACTAGAGGCTATGAGCCCGCCGGGATAACCAGGCTTCCCCACCCCTATAGGGCATCTACCATCTAGCATTGCTTAATCAGCATCTATGTATGTATGCCTCGCTACTCCCCACTACCAACCCATCTTATGAAGAGTCTTTTATTAAACCTTATTATCTACCATAGGAGGGATGGTGATGAATAGGCTACTCATAACAGGTATTATTGTTGGGGCTGCATTCATGGCTCTTCTCTTAGTATTGCCTAGAGGCAATCTGCCATTACCTGAACCAGAGCAGAGGTTGGAGGTTATAGCAAAGAACCTTGAGGTGCCATGGAGTATGGATATGGATGATGATAATGGCATCTTATACTTCACAGAGCGTGTTGGTAGGCTTAACATGATAGATAATAAGGATGGTACTGTAAGGACAATATATGCAAGGGAGGTAGCAAGGATAGGAGAGGCGGGGATGCTTGGTCTAGCATTAGATCCAGAGTTCAAGAGCAATGGCTACATATACCTTTACTACACATACTCAACCAACGAAGGATTATTCAATAGGGTGGTTAGGCTTGAGAGGGTTGATGATGGTAACTATAGGGAGCATGTACTGCTGGATGGCATACCTGGGGGAGAGATACACAATGGAGGTAGGATAAAGTTTGGACCAGATGGGATGCTCTACATAACAACTGGTGATGCAGGCAAGGCAGAACTTGCACAGGATGTAAACTCCCTAGCAGGTAAGATTCTAAGGATAAGGAAGGATGGATCTATACCAGAGGATAACCCATTCAGTAATGCTGTATACTCATATGGGCATAGGAACCCTCAAGGCCTTGCATGGCATCCTAAGAGCAATAACCTATATGCTACTGAGCATGGTCCAGTAGCGGAGGATGAGATAAACATTATAAGGAAAGGGTCCAACTATGGTTGGCCTATAGAGACATGCTCAAAGGCTGAGATGCATGAGAAGCCAATACTCTGCTATACTGTTAGCATAGCCCCAGCAGGAGCAGCATTTGCAGAGTATGATGCTAGCATAAGCCTATTCTATGCAACACTAAGAGGCCAGCACGTTGAAAGGGCAGTATTTGATGAGGATGAGAGTATTGCTAGAATAGAGAACTTCCTCACTGGCTTAGGTAGGGTAAGGGATGTGTACTTTAGCAAGGATGGCTACCTTTACATAGCAACGAGCAATAGGGATGGAAGAGGCATACCAGCAGGGGATGATGATAAGATAGTTAGAGTTAGGCTTAGAATATCAGAATAGATAGAGTGGTGATGGCTATAAGATAGATAGATGGCTTGCTTCTACTCTCAGTAGTAATATTGTTACATCACCCAGATATGAGTTGGTTCATCCCAGAGTAGCATCTTAGTAAATGATATAAAATAGTCCAGTACTATGCAACCAACGTTAGAGTTGCTAACCCATTATGATGTATGAGAGTTGTAGAGTCATGTAGATGTAGTTATGGAACGTTTATTTCTAACATGCATGGAGAAGAGGTATGCACTTCTATGAGTTGGATAGGGAAGGGAGGTTAGCAGTACTCAAGGAGCATGCATCCCTAACAGATGAGGAGATCAGGATTCTAAGAGAAGGCTCTGGCATAGACTTTAAGATGGCAGATAGCATGGTTGAGAATGCCATATCCTTCATCTCCTACCCATTGGGTATAGCAACAAACTTCCTCGTAAATGGAAAGGATTACCTTGTGCCTATGGCTATAGAGGAGCCATCGGTTATAGCAGCAGCAAGCAAGGGTGCAAAGATAGCTAGGCTTAGAGGAGGGTTCACAGCAGATGCAGACCCTTCAATCATGATAGGGCAGGTGCAAGTGAAGGGTGTGAAGGATGTTGAGAAGGCAGTGAAGGATGTGATGGAGAGCAAGGATGAACTACTCAGCATAGCAAATAGCAAGAGTAGTCTAGCAAGAAGGGGTGCTGGTGCAAAGGATCTGAGGTGCAGAGTTATAGATACTGCTAGAGGTAAGATGTTGATAGTTGAGTTGCTTGTTGATGTGAAGGATGCCATGGGCGCAAACGTTATCAATACAATGTGTGAGGCTATAGCCTCTAGGGTAGAGAGCATAACAGATGGTAAAGTTCTACTAAGGATACTCTCAAACTACGCTACCTGCAGGCTTGTTAGGGCAACTGCAAGGTTTGCTAGAGAAGAGGTTGGTGATGATGCAATAGAAGGTATACTTGATGCATATGCCTTTGCTGAGGCAGATGTGTATAGATGCGTTACACACAACAAGGGTGTTATGAATGGTATAATAGCAGTAGCAAACGCAACTGCACAGGATACAAGGGCTATAGAGGCTGGAGCACATGCCTATGCTTGTAGAGGTGGAAGGTACTCATCCTTAACCCATTGGAGCAGGGACAGCAATGGTGATCTTTTAGGTAGCATAGAACTTCCATTGGCAGTTGGTACTATAGGAGGGCTAACATCTACACATCCAATAGCAAGGTTATCCCTTAAGATACTTGGGGTTGGAAGTGCTAGGGAGTTGGCATGTGTTATGGCATCTGTTGGGTTGGCACAGAACTTCTCTGCACTCCATGCTCTAGTGAGAGAAGGTATACAGGCTGGGCACATGCGCCTGCATGCAAGGAAGGTAGCAATGCTTGCTGGTGCTGAAGGCAATATGCTTGATGAGATTGCTGAGAGGCTTGCCAGAGAGGGTAACATAACAGTTGAACATGCAAGGCAGATAATGCAGGAGATCACCAGTAGTATAAGCAATAATTAAGTGATAAAAGGGGAAATAGGCAAAAATATTTAAGCTAGCAAGTATCGATGTGTATATACCCATCATGCTTGCATACAGGCTTATAGTTAAAGGTAGGGTTCAGAGGGTAGGGTTTAGAGATATGTTCTAGAACATGCTAGAGCCCTAGGCCTCAAGGGTAATGTTAGGAGTGAGATGATGACTCTGCATATACATGAAGGGGATGAGAATGTATTGAATAGGTTCATAGAACTCATCAAGAATGCGCAACCTCCAGCATATGTATCATCTGTAGAGATTATCCCTACACAAGTTGAGGATCTTAAATCTTTCAAGATGATATGGTTAGGGATAAGCTTAAAGCCTTGCTGATAGAACTGATAACAACCACACTAATCAAAGTATGATACTATAGCAGAAAGATGGATAAGATACTCGCTGCACTAACAGCATAGAGATCTCAACCAGAACACTGGAGAGGATCTCAAGAGTGATACCATATTTGTACACTCCTACCTATATATAGGGTAGCTGTCTGCTCTAGCATATGATAAAGTTTGCAATACCCAAGGGTAGTATAGAGGAGGCTACTTACAGGTTCATAGAGCAGGCATGGTTCTCCCTACATGGCAAGGGCAGGAGTTACAGGGTTAGGGTTAATGATCCAGAGATACAGATGAAGATACTCAGACCCCAAGAGATACCAACATTTGTAAGCAATGGGCTCTACGATATAGGGATAACTGGCAAGGACTGGGTTGCTGAGACAAATGCAGATGTGAAGATGATGCTTGATCTTGAGTATGGTTGGGTTAGGCTTGTCTATGCTATACCTAAGAGCAGTAACTACAACTCATTGGCAGAGATGCTTAAAGATTATGCAAGCAAGGATAGAATCCTAAGGATATCTACTGAGTACCTCAACTTAGCAAGTAGGTACATGATGAGCAATGAGGAGTATAAGAGGCTATATGGTGGTAAGGAACCAATGGTTATAACGCCATGGTGGAGTAATGGTAGCAATAGCAAGGTTCAGATAATACTCTCATTTGGTGCAACTGAAGCAAAGCCTCCAGAGGATTCAGATGCAATAATAGACATAACGGAGACTGGCACTACTCTAGAGCAGAATAACCTAAAGCCAATAGAGAGCATAATGGAGTCAACAGCAGTGCTTATAGCAAACAAGGAAGCCTTGAAGGATACAAGGAAGAGGGAGAAGATATACGATGTGTTAACACTACTCAAAGGTGTTGTTGATAGCAGGAAGAAGTTGCATATATTTGCAAATGTCAAGGCTGAGAACCTTCAAGAGCTGCTTAATGGACTCCCAGCACTGAAGAGACCTACAGTAAGCCCATTGAGCGAAGAGGGTTGGTATGCAGTTAACACAGTAATAAGCAAGGATGAGTTTGTAAGGATACTCCCAATGCTTAGAAGGTTAGCACAAGGACTCGTTGTACATGAACCTAGGCAGATACTTGCATTGGAGGAGATAATGAAGGATGAGGGGAGGAGTATCTAGCATTGATGGTAACAGTATTAAGGATAGTAGAAGTGGTAGCATCACAATAAGGGTTGAGAGGCTAGATGTTGACCCAGCGTATGCTGCAGAGATGCTTAGGCGTAAGGTTGTGATGGATGAGGAGAGGGTTAACAGAATCAAGAGCATCGTTAACGATGTTAAGGTTAGGGGTGATGATGCCATAAGGGAGTACACCCTCAAGTTCGATGGTGTAGACCTTGGTTCTACACCGCTAAAGGTAGCAAGGGAGGAGATAGACCATGCATATACTCTAGCAAGCAGGGAGGAGGTTGATGCATTAAAGGCTATAAGGTGTAGGCTTGAGGAGGTTGAGAGGGCATTCCTATCATGCATAAAGGATATGCATATCATGCTAGGATCAAGCAAGGTAGCAAGGGTATTCAAGCCAATAAGGAGTGTTGGTTGCTACATACCTGGAGGAAAGGCAAGGTATGCAAGTAGCATGCTCATGTGCGTAGTACCAGCAAAGGTTGCAGGTGTTAAAAGGGTAGTAGCATGTACCCCTCCAATCCCCAATGGCAATGGTAGTGTTGACCCTCTAACGCTTATTGCAGCAGATATAGCAGGTGTTGATGAGGTTTACAGGGTGGGAGGTGCACAAGCAATAGCAGCAATGGCATATGGGAGTGAGAGCATAAGACCAGTGAGCAAGATAGTTGGGCCTGGGGGCTTGGCAGTTACAATAGCCAAGCATATAGTCTCAAGTAGGGTAGCAATAGATATGCTTGCTGGACCAACAGAACTCCTTGTTATTGCAGATAGCAGAGCAGATCCTAGGTATATAGCATTAGATCTTATAGCACAGGCTGAGCATGCACCAGATACTATATGTGGGCTAATAACATGGTCAGAGACCCTAGCCAATAAGGTTGCTGATGAACTTGCATCATTGCTCCCATATTTAAGTAGAGGGGAGATTGTAAAGGAGAGCCTCTCAAGTAATGGGTTCATAGCAATCTGCAATGATGAGAATTATGCTATAGAGTTTGCAAATGAGTTTGCACCAGAGCATCTCCAAGTTATGGTTGGTGATGATGTTAAGCATAGGATAGTTGAGGGTATAGACTCTGCAGGTATGGTGCTTGTAGGCAATTACTCGCCATCCCCAGCAAGCGATTACTACACTGGTACCAACCACGTACTCCCAACTATGGGCTCTGCCAAGGCAAGGGCATCACTAACATGCCTAGATCTCCTCAAGCCAATAAGCATAGTTGAGTTGAGCAGGGAGGATCTCAAGGATATTGCAGGAGTGGTGAAGTATATTGCAAGGGCTGAAGGGCTTGAGAATCACTACAAGGCTGTTGAGGCTAGACTATCTGATCTTGAGGCTAGATTATCTGATTCTGATCCATGCTAACTAACTCACCTTAAGTAAATATAGTGAGAGGCATGAGCGATTAACATGAAGGTAGAGTGGTTTAAGCATAGGCTAGCGAAGTTGAGTAGGTTAGAGGGTTACACCAAGCCAGATAGACCACAACTAAACCCTCAATCACAAAGCTCCATACTTAGGATGGATACCAACGAGAATCTTGCACTCCCTCTTGAGTTTGCTAAGGATGTAATGCATGAGGCATTGGATCGTGTAGATCCAAGGCTCTATCCAGAGCAGTATGATGAGTTAAGATCATCGCTCTCATCCTATCTTGGTTTGAGCAAGGATAACATAGTGATAGGGAATGGTTCTGATCAACTAATTGACCTTACACTTGTAGCATTTGGCTATGGACATAGGAGTATAACGATTGATCCAACGTTCACATTCTATAGGGATAGATGCTTACTCCATGGCATAGAGGTTGAGGAGGTTATGCTTGATGATCACTTCTCATTTAGTGCAGATAGCATAATTAAGAGCAGTGCAGATATCTTCTATATACCTTCTCCAAATAACCCTACTGGCAACCAGTTTGCTAGAGATATCATGGTTGATGTTATAGAGAGGTTCGATGGTCTAATCATGGTTGATGAGGCTTATGCAGAGTTTGCAGGATACTCATTGAAGGATCTAGCAGTGAATAGGGATAACCTTATAATATTCAGAACGTTCTCAAAGGCGTTTGGGCTTGCTGGTGCAAGGGTTGGTTATGCCATAGCATGTAAGGAGATGATCGATGTATTCAACAGGGTCATCCAGTACCCCTATGCTGTGAGCAGCATCTCCCTCAATGCTGCAATCTCAATACTTAAGAGGTCTGAACAGGTTAAAAGGGTGGTAGAGGATCTTAAGGGCGAGAGGGAGTGGCTCTATGAGCAGTTGAGCATGCTAGGTTTAAGGGTATTCAGATCTGATGCTAACTTCATACTCTTTGATGTTGATAAGCATGAGGATGTGTATAGAAGGTTAAGGGATGAGGAAGGGGTACTCGTTAGGAGGATAGGCAGGGTAGGAGCCTACAGGGGATGCTTGAGGGTAACTGTAGGCAGCAGGGATATGAATGAGAGGTTCCTAAGGAGCCTTGCTAAGATAATTGGTAAGTAAGTGAATTAGCAGTAATTTCATGGCAATGATTAAATTTAAAAGTGCTGCTATCTAATAGCATGAAGTATAGGGCTATCACAGATGGCATAGCAATCAATGAGGATGTAGACCCATCCTCATCTAACATTGATTCTATAGTGCTAGATTGCGATGGCACGCTTGTAAGGATAAACAGATCTTACAATGCATGCATAATAGAGACTGCAGGAAGGATACTCTCATCGATCCTTGGGGATGGGTTGAAGGGCTTCGTTGATGAGCAGATGATACTTGCATTCAGGATGAGTGGGGGTTTCAACAACGATGTTGATACCACCTATGCATGCATACTTGCAGCACTAGCATATAATGATGATAGTAGCAACCCTTCCAATAGTAACCCTTCCAATCTAGATGGTGCAAGGATATTTGCACATGAGATGGCAAGACATGCTGACTCGAGAGGAGTGGAATCTGTTGAGGAGTATCTTGCAAGTATTGGCAAGGCTCATGTGGTGAAGGCTGCTAGAGAGTATACTGGCTACCCTGGGCTTGTAGGCTCAAGCATGCTTGCTACTCTCTTTGATGAGCTCTTCTATGGCAAGGAACTCTTCAAGGCTATGCATGGAATAGAACCTAGATTCCACCATGGTAAAGGGTTCATAGAGTATGATGAGGTTGTTGTAAGCAAGGATTGCCTAAGCATACTTAAGGCTAGGTTCAATGGGAAGGTAGCGATAGTATCTGGAAGGAGTAGGATAGCAGCAGAGTATGCACTGAGGGATATGCTAGAGTACTTCAATATGGATGCATCTGTATTCATAGAGGATGAGGACAAGTATGTGAAGAGGAATGGTTTAAGGATGAACGTTACTAAGCCTACTCCATATGCTTTACTCAAGTCACTGAAGGCTATGAATGCTAGTAGTGCTATAGTCGTTGGGGACTCTGCTGAGGATCTTATAATGGCAAGGAATGCATCCAAGGATGGTTACAGAACATACTTCGTTGGTGTGTATGGTACAAGCATAGATGCTGAGAAGCAGAAGCAGATGTTCATCAACATGAGAAGTGATGCGATAATAGAGAATGTAAATCTACTACCTAGACTACTGTAGGTGCGATCATAATGATCTTATACCTTCCCTTTATATAACACCAGTATAGTATCTTATCGTCAGATGCAGGAGAGGAGATCTAGAGTAGAGAGATCCACGAACGAGACAAGTGTAGAGGTTGAGGTTGATCTGGATGGGAGTGGTTCATATAGTGTAGATACTGGCATAAGGTTCCTAGATCATATGATAGCATCTATAGCAAAGCACTCCCTCATAGATCTCAGGCTAAAGGGTATAAGCAAGGATGGCATAAGGCACCATCTGGTAGAGGATGTTGCCATAACATTTGCTAATGCGCTTGATAAGGCATTGGGTAGTAGGGATGGTATAGAGCGCTTTGGTTATGCTATGGTGCCAATGGATGATGCCCTAGCAGTTGCAGCATTGGATCTTGTGAGAAGGGCATATCATGCTATAGATCTGAAGTTGGTTAATGGTGTTGAGGATATGGCTAAGGAGGATATAGAGCACTTCTTCACATCCCTTGCATCAAACCTTGATGCGTGTTTACATGTAGTAGTGCAGTATGGGAAGAATGACCATCATAAGGTTGAGGCAGCATGCAAGGCATTAGCAGTAGCACTAAGGAATGCAGCATCTATGAACCCAAGGAGGGGTGTGGCAAGTACAAAAGGTACTATATAGACAATTATAGAAGGCATATAAGAAGCGAAGTAGGTAGAATAAGCATAAGCAGATAGATGATAGAAAAAGATAAAGCGATATGGTTAACACGTCTGGAGGCAAGATGTTAATTAGCATAAGTTCATTGATTATCCTGTTCTAACTAACCATGCAACTTAAGTAAGGGATGTAATTCCGTTAACCTTACCCTACAAGAACCAATTTAATACTCTATATATCTGTGTATCTATGTGCTAGTAAACATTAAGTGTCGATTGGCATATTTGATAATGCTTGTTTACCCAACACTCCTGTCTATCCTATGCTGTACTCCTGCATTCTGATCAAACTATCAGTAGAATGGTAGCCTATAGACTTGCTTTAGTGTATCTCATACACATCTATGAACCTTTTGTACCATCCATTGAAGAGCCTCCCATCAGCAAAATGGAACTCGATAGGGATGAATGGATCATTAAATACCTCGTTCTTCAACTCTGATATAATGCTAGGGGTATCATCCATATTTAGCCTATCACTAACTATAAGAATATCCAGATCGCTCAATGCATGATAGTTGCCTCTAATCGCACTACCGAATACAATCACTTTAGCATCCTTATCGTATCCTGTGGTTATGAAGTGTTTGATCTTTTCTGCTACATACTTATGGTTCTTTATATAATACATCCTCTTCTCATACCCTGTTAATGCAATATCTATAGGCTTAATATCACTCATGGTAATACCTCCTTTCATTTAGCCATTATTCTTCCTTCCTTCCTCTTTCATCTAACATTTTGAGTATATCATCAACGAATCTTACAAGCCTCTCTGCTTTTGCTTTAGAGTAACGTATAGGAAGGTATCTAGATGCTATATATGCTATCTTGAGATCATCTATAAGTTCGATGTTATCTCTCATAATCTTAACAAGATCTTGATCTATCTTGGCTAGATCATCGATAAGTACAGTTAGATCATGTATCTTTGTATAGTACCCTATTGATTTTGCTAGCAGGTATTTTATCTTTAGTTGAAGGGCTTGCTCAGCATGAAAGATAGCAAGATCGTAGAATCCCTTATTGAGGTCATCAAGCGCCTCTTGTATGAACATCTTTGCTCGTTCATTGAGTATCTCCTCATCATTCATCCTATAACCATCTCCATCAACCTAGGTCTATGCAACGATAGCAATGGTTATATGTTTATTTGAGCTCTGCACAAGTTAGGCTTTAAGTTAATGCAATCGGTAGGATGATTCTGCTTGGCAATAAATATTGCGTTTGTGTTATCATACAACCATATATCTATAAGAATAGATAAATTAGAGTCATGCAGATAGAATAGCGTAGGATGAGTAGAGTTGCTATATTCGATTATGGTGCTGGCAACATATTCAGCATAAAGGTTGCTCTTGAGAGGCTTGGTGCAGATGTAGAAGTTATAAGGAGCATGGACAACCTTAACATGTACAATGCATTGATCCTTCCAGGTGTAGGGAACTTCGATCCTGCTATGAGGAGCATCATGCCTTACAAGGATAGACTGCTTGATGCTCTAGCCTCTAGCATGCCTATGCTTGGAATATGTTTAGGCATGGAGATGCTATTTGAGAGGAGTGAAGAAGGCATCATCCCAGGGTTGAGGATACTTGCTGGAGATGTTGTGATGCTGCCTAGGAGCGTTAAGATCCCTCATATGGGCTGGAATAGGTTAAGGATCAATACTAGCAGTAGCGTTCTACTAAATGGTATAGAGGATGGTACATGGGTGTACTTTGTACACTCATACCATGCAAAGCCAAGGGATGCTAGAGTTGTTAGTGCAACATCCAAGTATGGTGTTGAGTTCCCAGCAGTCATAGAGCATGGCAGTATCTTTGGTACACAGTTCCATCCAGAGAAGTCTGGCTCTGATGGTATGCATATGCTAAGCAACTTCCTTAACTATCTTAAGAGATGATCCCATCACACAAGGTTATGAAGATAATACCTGCTATAGACTTGATCGATGGCAAGGTTGTAAGGTTAACTAAGGGCGACCCATCTAAGCAAACTGTATATAGCGATGATCCTTTAGCAGTAGCATATACATGGGCTAGAGAAGGGGCAGATGCCCTCCATGTCGTTGATCTAAATGCAACACTCTCACTAGCAGTAGATAATAGAACAATTGTAGAGAGGATAAGTAAGAGTGTAAGCATACCAGTGCAGGCTGCTGGGGGCATAAGGAGTTTAGATGCTGCTGTATCGATGCTTGAGCATGCATATGCTGTAGTAATTGCTACACTTGCATTCAAGGATGAGCATTCACTAACTAGATTGCTTGAACTCTATGGCTATGAGAGGATAATAGTTGCATTAGACCACGAAGATGGTATAGTTAAGATCCATGGATGGAAGGATAGCGTTGGTATGGGCATAGAGGATGCGTTAAGGCACTTCTCTTCATTGGGAGTAAAGAGATTCCTTGTAACGGATACAGCAAGGGATGGTACTATGCTAGGCTTGAGCAACTCATCGATCAAGATTATAAGGGATGCTAATAGAGCAGGGCTTGAGATCATAGCATCTGGAGGTATAACAACCCTTGAGGATGTTAGGATGGCTAGAGATGCTGGAGCCTATGCTGTAATACTAGGCAAGGCATTGTATGAAGGTAGAATAAGAATAAGTGATGCCAAGTCTATCTCTTCCTTATCATCCTCATCTTAGCTAGCCTTACATTATAATTAAATTATGTTCTCTATGCACTCTTTACATTGTTAGCAAAGAGGATAATCCCATGCTTGGATGTGGATAAGGGGAGAGTGGTTAAAGGTATACACTTCAAGGATATAAGGGATGCTGGCAATCCAGTTGAGTTGGCTAAGCATTATAGTGATGATGGTGCAGATGAACTAGTCTTCCTTGACATAACTGCTAGTGAAGAGCATAGAGCAACTATGGTAGATGTTGTTAAGAGTGTAGCAAGAGCAATAGATATACCATTCACTGTTGGAGGAGGCATAAGGAGCATGGAGGATGCTAGAGCAATACTACTTGCTGGAGCAGACAAGGTATCAATAAACACTGCTGCTCTCAAGAACCCTTCCCTTATAACAGAACTGAAGGATATATTTGGTAAGCAGTGTGTTGTTGTTGCAATAGATGCGAAGAGGAGCATTAGAGATGGGAAGGTATTCTATGAGGTCTACATATATGGAGGGAAGAGAGCAACTGGTATTGATGCTATTGAATGGGCTAGAAAGGCAGAGGGCCTTGGTGCTGGGGAACTACTGCTAACAAGCATAGATAAGGATGGCACAAAGGATGGCTATGATCTTGAGTTGACTGCTCAAGTATGCAAGGCAGTAAATATACCTGTTATAGCATCTGGTGGTGCTGGAGGTCCAGAGCATATGCTTGAACTCTTCAAGCATACAGGTGCTGATGCTGCACTTGCTGCATCCATCTTCCATTATGGTGAGTACACTGTAAGGTATGTAAAGCAGTATCTCAAGGATAATGGGGTAGAGGTAAGGGTGTGATCAATCTATTTATCGCAAGGAAGTGTATGATAAGCAGTTATATACTACATGCAATTCATTGATAGATGATCCTCATTGGAGTTGGCTAGTAGTAATAGAATTGGTAGCCCGGCCCAGATTCGAACTGGGGTCTGGGGCTCCAAAGGCCCCCATGCTTGACCGCTACATTCGGCGAGCATTCTATTATTTGGTTAGTATAGTGATCATGCTCTCCACCGGGCTGCCGGGCTATACCTCATGAACCTTATCTTATTAATAATCTTAATTGCCCATGCGTGTAAAGGCTTTATTAATCTCATCCCATAATCCTATCAGATTGAAGGTAGTGGTGTATGGTCTTAGTACTGAGGGCTACAACATAGCCAAGAGCCTCTCACTGAAGGGTTTTGATGTATCCATGGTAGATGAGTCTAAAGGCATGGCCGTATCCATTAGGGCTGAGATGGCTATGGCTTACTCAAGTGTTAATGCGTTGATGGAGGATGAGCCGTTGCTGGGGTTGGAGCCTGAGGGTATTGCAATAGCAAGTGCAGACTATATATTCTTCACACCAAAGATAAGAAAGGTTGCTCATGATGCAAAGGTAGAGATTGCAGGAAAGTTTAGGAGCATGATAAATCATCTTGGGAAGGACTCATCAATAATATACTGTATACCAACTGGGATAGGAGGAAACAAGGAGGTGATGGAGGTGCTGGAGCATGTTACTAACATGAAGGTTAATGAGGATATCAACTACTACTACATGCCTATAGCAACTGATGCCCTAGGTTATGTTATAGGCTCTACATCTATTATGAGGGAGGATCAAGGCATATACAGGATAATCGAGTGTGTTACTGATGGCAGTAAGATCTCTATGATGGATATACAATCAGCAGAGATACTCTACTCAAATAGGGTGCTCTCGCACTACATACCCCTTATAACAGCATTCGAACTATGCAAGAATATAAGCGAGGACACACGTAGCATACTTAGAGAGGAGGAAGGGCTAAGGGAACTCTTCATAGATGATGTTGCCTCTAGCCTATTTGACCTCTACATGCTTGCAAACTCCATAGAGAGTGCTACTCTAGCACATATAATAAATAACTGCATAAGGAGCCTAGAGGCATACTCCAAGCATATTGTAGATGAGGTAAGGTTACTGCTCAAGAAGAAGGATCTTAGGGCAAGCAAGTGCAAGATAGTCATAGCATGGAGTATAGATAGCAATGAGATGAGGAGTAGCAGAACAGCTATGCTATCACTCCTCTCATCTAGGCTAAGGGATTATGTAGGTGATGTGGATATGCTAAAAGGTACAAGCCTATTAGAGGTGTATGATGAGAGAACCCTTGTTATACTTGCATGCTCAAGGGCAGATTATGAGAGGATAAAGGATTACATGGATAAGGTTAAGAGTATAGGGAGGGATTCCATAATAGTAGTCAAGGCAAACCCCCTATGCGAGGTTATAGATTGAATGCTAGGTTTATAGGCTGGCATATTTGAGTTTATACTATGAGTGCTATGAATGATGATGGTAATGGTAATGGTGATACTGTTAGCAACGATGCTACTACTACTAATAGCAAGGAGGCTGTTGCTAGGGGTTCAGGCAACGAAGAGGTTGAGATGCTAAAGAGTGCATTGAAGGAGTATGAGAGTAAATACAAGTACCTCCTTGCAGATTACGATAACTACAGGAAGAGGGTTGAGAGAGAAGCAGAGTATAGGATAAGGCAGAGTATAGAGTCATTTGTACTCAAACTCCTCAACCTTAGGGATGACTTCATGAGGGCAGTGGATGCTGCAAGGAAGGGCTCTGATAAGCATATAGTAGAAGGGCTTGAAAGCGTGCTTAAGAACCTTGATGGTATACTCAAGGATGCGGGGGTTGTAGAGATACCTGCTGTAGGAAGGGCATTCAATCCAAGCATGCATGAGGCAGTATCCTTCATCTACAATGCTGAACTCCCAGATCTAACAGTTACAAATGAGATAAGGAAGGGTTATATGATGAATGATAAAGTAATAAGACCCAGCCTTGTAGAGGTATCTAGGAGACCTGTACAGGAAGGAGGTGGTGAGTTATGAGTAAGATAATAGGCATAGATCTAGGTACAAGTAACTCTGCTGCTGCAGTTATAATTGGAGGCAAGCCTGTAGTTATACCATCAGCAGAAGGCACATCACTCTATGGCAAGTCATTCCCATCCATAGTTGCATTCACAAAGGATGGGCAACTCCTTGTAGGTGAACCAGCAAGGAGGCAGATGGTAACCAATCCAGAGGGCACAATTATAGCAGCGAAGCGCAAGATGGGTACAGATTATAAATTCAAGGTGTATGATAAGGAGTATACACCTCAGCAGATCTCAGCACTGATACTGCAGAAGATAAAGAAGGATGCAGAAGCATTCCTTGGTGAGAAGATAGAGAAGGCTGTAATTACAGTGCCAGCATACTTCAATGATAACCAGAGGCAGGCTACAAAGGATGCTGGTGAGATAGCAGGGCTTCAGGTTGTAAGGCTTATACCAGAGCCAACTGCTGCTGCCCTAGCATATGGGCTTGACAAGGCTGACAAGGATCTCAAGATAATGGTATTTGATCTTGGAGGAGGCACCCTTGATGTTACAATAATGGAGATGGGAGGAGGGGTATTCGAGGTCAAGGCTACATCTGGAGATACACAGTTAGGAGGAACGGATATGGATAATGCAATAGTAGATTACATAGTGAGCAGGTTCAAGGAGGATACAGGCATAGATCTTAGCAGGGATAGGATGGCTATGATGCGTGTAAGGGAGGCAGCAGAGAAGGCAAAGATAGAGTTATCATCACTGCTAACCACTGAGATAAACCTGCCATTCATAGCATACGATCCAAGGAACAATGAGCCTAAACATCTTAACATGACACTTACTAGAGCAAAGTTGGAGGAGTTGATAAGACCAATAGTTGAGCGCTGTAGGCAGCCTATGATGCAGGCATTGGCAGATGCAAAGATGAAGCCTGAGGATATAGATAAGATCATCCTTATAGGAGGTCCAACAAGGATTCCCATGATAAGAGAGTTTGTTAAGCAGATCATGGGCAAGGAGCCAGAGAGGGGTGTAGATCCAATGGAGGCTGTAGCGATAGGGGCAGCGATACAAGGCGCAATAATAGCAGGGGATATAGCAAGGGATATAGTGCTCCTTGATGTAACTCCTTTGAGCCTTGGTGTTGAAGTGCTAGGAGGCTTGGCAGAGAAGATAATAGAGAGGAACACAACCATACCATGCAAGAGGAGCAAGATATTCACAACAGCAGCAGATTACCAGACAGCAGTAACCATACATGTTGTGCAAGGCGAGAGGCCAATGGCTGCTGATAACGTCTCTCTAGGCATGTTCACACTCTCTGGCATACCTCCAGCACCTAGAGGAGTACCTCAGATAGAGGTTACATTTGATCTTGATACTAATGGCATACTACATGTAAGTGCAAAGGATCTAGCAACTGGGAAGGAGCAGAGCATAACTATAACCTCAGCAAACAAGTTGAGCAAGGAGGAGATAGAGAGGCTCAAGAGAGAGGCAGAGATGTATGCTGAGCAGGATAAGAGGAAGAAGGAGGAGGCTGAGTTAAGGAACGAGGCTGATAACCTGATATACACTGCTGATAGGATGGTAAAGCAGGATCTGAAGGATAAGTTAAGTGGAGAGCAGGTTGAGAGGATAAACAAGGCAATACAGGCATTGAAGGATGCACTAGCAGGGAAGGATACAGCATTGATAAAGAGCAGGCTTGATGAGTTGAAGAGTATCCTTGGAGAGATAAGTGCACAGGTGTATAGCAGGGTAGGTTCAAGCACAGGTGCTGGATCCTCATCTTCTTCATCATCCTCAACAGCAGGCAGCAAGTGAATGATTGAGCAGACAATCATTAAATAAACGATTTATTATTTTTTATTTGTGTGATGTTGTATGAGCAGGGATAGCAAGCCAGATTACTATGAGGTTTTGGGTGTATCAAGGAATGCAACCAAAGAAGAGATAAAGCAGGCATACAGGAGACTAGCATTGAAGTACCATCCAGACAGGAACAAGAGTCCAGATGCAGAGGAGAAGTTCAAGTTGATATCTGAAGCATATGCTGTGCTAAGTGATGATGAGAAGCGCAAACTATACGATATGTATGGCCATGCTGGCTTAGAGGGAAGATACACAAGCGAGGAGATATTCAAGGGTGCAAGGTTCGATATAGATGAGATACTCAAGGATCTAGGCTTCGATCTTGACTTCGATAGGATATTTGAGAGGTTCTTTGGGTTCAGCATGGGCTCGCCGTTCTTCTGGCAGGAGAGTAAGGGTAGAGGAGGTAGAGAGCCTGTAGTTATAGATGTGGATATAGAGCTTGAGGATGTGCTCCATGGCAAGAGGATGGAGGTTGAGATACCAGCAATAGTTCAATGCAGTACATGTAAGGGTACAGGGGCCATGCCAGATAGCAAGATAAGGACATGCAGTGTATGCAAGGGTACAGGGCAGGTTAAGAGGGTTATAGAGCAATCAAGGTTCAGTACGTTCGTAAGCATAGAACCATGCAGGGAGTGCAATGGTAAAGGGAGGATTGTAGAGAGGCTATGCATCACATGCAATGGTACTGGAATGGTTAGGAAGATGGAGAGGGTAGAGGTTAGGATACCAGCAGGGCTGGAGGATGGTACCATGCTCAGGCTTGATGGGTATGGTAGTAGTAGCAACAGTAGATACAGGGCTAAGGATACAATAGATGGGTATGATGTATACATAAGGGTTAGGGTTAAGCCTCATCCAATCTTCAAACGTTCAAATAGTGATATAGTGTATGAGGCTAAGGTTAGTTTTACAAGGCTTGTACTTGGAGGTGATGTTAAGGTTCCACTCCTTGATGGAGGCTACTATACGCTTAGGATACCTCCTGGTACACAGCCAGATACAATCTTCACAATAAAAGGCAAAGGTCTACCTAGGCATAATGGCTATTATGGTAGAGGAGATCAGCTTGTAAAGATAAGCGTTAAGGTACCAATGCCCTCAACCCTAAGTGAGAGGCAGAAGCATCTTCTAGAGGAGTTGGATAGGGAGTTTAGAGAGTAGGTAGGGTAGGGTAGGTGTGTAGGGGTGTACAAATAATAGATAACAACATCTAACAATATAGTGTTCTGCTAGTCAGATTACCTAGATGGGTGAGTTATTTATGCTGCTTCAAAGCCTCGCTATGATAAAGCCTATCATGAAGCAAGAGGAGTATCTGCTCTTGCATATAAGGGATTCATAATATGAGTTGATTATATGGATAACCTCTGGTAGAATAGGATTCTAATAGTAGATTGTATTAACACTACTATCATCTATGAGAAGTGTAAAAAGATTTTTATCTTATCATATGGTAGGTAATTGCATGTCATGGGAGGAGTGGTTCGGTAGGAGGAGAAGACCATTCGCATTCTGGCAGGAGATAGAGGAGATGATGCGTGAGATGGAGAGGGAGATGGAGAGGATGTTCGAGAGGAGCATGAAAGAACTTGAGGAGATGGTTCCCAAGGACCTTGTAAGAGAGTACAAACTGCCAGATGGAAGAGTAAGGAGAGAGTGGGGCCCATTCGTCTACGGCTACTCTCTTACCATAGGACCTGATGGAAAGCCAGTTATAAGAGAGTTCGGCAACGTTAGACCTTCATTTACAGGTGGAAGGATAGCACTGAAGGAGGAGAGGGAGCCTTTGGTTGATGTTATGAGCACTGATGGAGAGTTGAAGGTGATAGCTGAACTCCCAGGGATAAACAAGGAGGATATAAGGGTTACAGCAACCGAGAAGAGTGTTAACATAAGGGCTGAGAACCCTGAGAGGAAGTACAGTAAGAGCATAGATCTGCCAGAAGAGGTTGATCCTGCTAGTGCTAAATCAACCTACAAGAATGGCATACTTGAGATAACATTCAAGAAGAAAGGTTCGAAGCAGGAAGGATTCACCATAAAGGTTGAGTAGTGTACTGATGCTGATAGGAAGGAGTGATGCAAACATGAAGGTTGTAGAGTACGATAGCAGCAAGATGGAATCACCCTATATTTTTATAGGTCTGCCAGATGTTGGGTTAGTAGGTAGCATAGCAGTCTCCTACATGATAGAGAGCATAAAGATGACTGAGATAGGGTATGTAGAGTCTGATCTCTTCCCTCCATTACTGCTAGTTAGGAATGGAGAGGTGAAGAACCCAATAAGACTGTACTCAAACACAACCAATATTATAGCATTGATATCAGAGATGCCCATACATCCTTCACTCCTGCAGGAGTTTGTAACCAGCATAGCAGAGTGGTTCAAGAAGGTAAACCCTAGGCTTGTGGTAAGCATAACAGGCATTCCAGTGCAGAACAGGCTCAACATAGATAAGCCAAAGGTATTCTATATAGCAACTGATGAGCATGCATCATCGCTGATGAGATCAACACAAGCACTTGTATTCGAGGAAGGTATACTATTTGGTGCATATGCAGCAATACTAAAGGCATGCATGAGCAGGAGCATACCAACACTAACGCTCTTCACACAATCCCATCTCAACTTCCCAGACCCATTTGCATCGATAGAGGCGCTAGAGGTTCTAAACAAAGCATTAAACATAGGCATAGATCTTAATGAGTTGAGGGAGGAGGCTGAGATGATAAGGATAAAGACCAGGGAGTTGATGAAGCAGACTGAGAGCATGCTAGCAGAGCCAAGGTTAAAGGCTACTCCAACATTCTATGGGTGATGAATATGAGTAGTGAAAGGAGAGATAAAGAGGAAGAGGGAGAGAGGCGTGATATATTCGATGTTATAGAGGAGATGGATAGGAGGATGAGGAAGATCATGGAGAGGGCATTCTCAAGCATGATCATGGATGTTGATGAGCAGTTGTACGATATAGAGAGAAGGGAACTGAAGCCACTGACACAGATAAGTGAGACTGATGAGGAGGTTATAGTTACGCTAGATATACCATGTGCAAGCAAGGAGAGTATAGAGTTGAAGGCAACTGAGGATACTCTATTCATAAGGGCAAGGATGGATAGATGCATAACGTTCAGCAACGTTGAGTTTGAGAACTACAGCAAGAGTGTAAGGCTCCCAGCAAGGGTTGAACCTAAATATGCTAGAGCATCGTTCAGGAATGGAATTCTTCAGGTTAGGTTACCAAAGAAGTTTGAAGGCACTGAGATAAACATAGGTTGAGTAGTTAGATTGGCTTGAAGGTTTATTATTTATTTTTGTGTAGGTAGTGGATGAATTATGATATGATGATGAGGAGGGGGAGTAGGAAGAGGAAGATGATGATGAAGATAGCAGTTGATGTTGATGGCGTACTTGCAGATATAATAAGCGTATGGTTAACATATTACAATGAGAGGCATGACTCATCACTCAGCAAGGAGCAGATACAGAGATGGGACTTCTGGAAGAGTATAGGTTATAGTGCAGAGAGGTTCTATTCAGAACTAGCAACATGCTGGAAGGAATGGCACAAGGTTCCAGTGATGGAGGATGGTATCGCTAACTCTATAGCAACGCTTAGAAGTTTAGGCAAAGTGGATATAGTAAGTGCACAGATGGCCAAGGATTATGTTAAGATGTGGCTTGATCATAACAAGATCATCTATGATGATTACGTTAGCGTCACAAGGGGAGTAGACAAGGCAGATCTAGCATATGATGCATTCATAGATGACTCTCCAATAAATGCAGAGAGGATATCTAGCATGGGTAAGCTGGTCCTCCTCTACGATCAGCCATGGAATAGGTACCTTGAGGATGGTAGATATATAGTAAGGGTTAAGAGTATGGATGAGGTAAGGAAGGTACTCATAGATAGATTTGTGAGCAAGTTATAAGGTAATTGCTACTTTACTTAATGCTATACAGCAATATTGTAAGCCAAAATATAAAGTAGGATCATCCCTAATCCCTACAAGCAGCGATGCGGGGGTCGCCAAGCATGGTCAAAGGCGCTAGGCTCAGAACCTAGTCCCTTAGGGGTTCGTGGGTTCAAATCCCACCCCCCGCACCTGCTACTAGCCCCCTTGTACCAACCGTGTATCATTTATACTTATGAACCTGGTTGATCCTAACTCTCCTACTATCTCAGCACCATCAAGTATATGCTCTACAAGCATGTATGCTAGTGCTGGAGCCCTAGCAAGACCATAACCTTTAAGCCCATCAAGTATGTAGATGTTCTTGAACCCTGGTACCCTTCCAACTATAGGTCTACCATCTGGTGTTATGCTTATGGGTCCAAAGTGCACCTTACTCTCATGTATGTTGAGGTTGATCCTACTCAACAACAGCCCTCTTATATATTTGATATAGGAAGATAGATCGGGATCAGCATCCCAGTTGAGCACTTCCCCTAAAGCATCCTCAGCCTTATCCACGCTCCAAGTAGTATAGTCTGCACCAACCAACATCCCAGCACGTGATGGTATAAAATAAGTACGATTTATCTCATCTGAGAATGGTACTATCATATCACTACCATGCTCTATCTTGAAGAAGATCAAAGGTACCTTTAGTATGTTTATTGGTGCATAAAGATTGCTTATCCCTTTGGTCCATGCACCAGTGCATAGGATTAGAGTATCAGCATCCACATCTCTATTATCAACCCTTAGAGTAAGATGATTATTGTTATTATGCTTCTCATCCACCTTTATGCTCATGATATCAGCCTTGCTGATTACAAACTCAACGCCCATATCCTTGAGCCTATCTGCAAATATCCTAGCAAATAGAAGTGGGTCCATGCATACATCATCCTTAGTGTATATGCACTCGACATCACCACCATCCCCAGCATCAAGCCTCAACCAGGGCCATCTATCCATGGCTTCCTTTGCATCCATAACCTCGTATGCAACATCAGCATCTGAGAATATTCTAGCATTGGTAGTGATAGACTCTGACCTATCTATACTCAATAGTCCTGTAGTGCTTAGTACATCGTATAGGTTGTACCTCCTCTTCCATTCATCCATTATATCTATACCCTTCTTTGCCAACCTTACATCTAGAACATCGTTCATCTGCAGAGTTGCTATACCTGCTGATCTACCAGTAGCACCATACCCTGCATGCTTAGCCTCTATTACGCAAACCTTCACACCTCTATTTAGCATAGCCTCTGCAACAGATAACCCTGCTATACCTGCACCAACCACTACAACATCCACGCCCATAGTATAGGTTAGGTGACTGCTGTTATTAAATTACCTTACCTTAGATGCAGTGGAACCTTCAAGCTCATCAAGCATAGATAATACACACTTTAACCTATAATCATCCATCCTCTCCTTCTTTATTGAATTGAATGAATCCATCACTTGCTTCTGCCCTTGTTCATCTACAAATGCATCGTATGAAGAGAAGAACCTCTCCTCCCTCTCCATATGCAGATCAAGATACTCAGCATATGCCTTCAGCATCCTTGCTACAGGTTCACTACTCCTTGCATCTATAAGCCAGAGATCAAGGTTTGAGTTGAGCATCCTTGCTATCCTTCTACCAAGTTCATGCTCTACCATCAATGCTCTAGCCTCATCCTCAAGCATGGTACCATCTACAGCAGGGAAGTATGAGCACTCCTCCTTGCAGTGATGGTAAGCATCTATGAACATCTCTATGAGGATGAGTACTTTCTTGACATCATCAACTGGTACACTATTGCTAGAGTATATTATCTCTGCATATCTCCTTGCTATGCTACTTATCCTCCTCACTATTACATGATCCTCCTTAAGGCTTGATGTTGCACTCATCCCTATCCCTTGCACCTCTTACCATCATCTACCTGAATCTACCTGAACCTCTACTCGTTGCATGACCCTTAATATAGTATGCAAGGAAGATCATCCCAAGCACTATATTTATAACTGTTAGATATAGGATGAAGGATGAACCTGTAACACTGCTTACCCATGCACCCCAGCCTCCAGCGATGAAGAACATGATTGCTATATGCATTGCCCTCTTCCTCTCTATCTTCATGGCAGATAAGTAGGCAGGCGTATTATAAAAAGTAGCATGCATTACAGAGATGTAGAAGAGGTAGATTATCCTGCATTTATAGGTATGTACCATGTAAAGCATGATGTAGGTTATGGGGTAAGCGCTTATTTCCTGCTAGAGGAGCTGAAGAAGATACTAGCCTCTATAGATCAACCATAGCACTATTTATCTCATCCCTATCTTTGTTTATTTAGTTTTATATGTTTAATGCGATTCTTATATCTAGATAATCGCTACTGTTATCTATAACCTTGCATTATTATACTCATGCTAGGCGAGAGGAGCCTCAAGGATGCTGTGAACAAGGCTATAGACTCCATGCTAATGATAGAGAGAGAGGATAACAGGATACATGTAGATGAGGTTGCAGGATGCCTCAGGCGCTCATACTACAATAGGAGGGAGCGCTCAATACCAGCAAAGGAGAGGCTTATCCTCATGAAGAGGTCTATGCGAATCAATAGTAGCCAGAGCAAGGAGTACCATCTTGAGGATCTAACACTGATAGCAAGTGCAGATACAATAGTAGATGATGCAGTGATAAAGTTTGAGGTTATGGATAGACTGCCAAGCATCCCAGAACCTGCCTCACTCATAGCGCTCAATGCATCGCTTTGGATATTCAACAAGGAGGAGGGTGCACTTGTATACCTTACAAGGGATGGAGATAGCATGCAATTCTCCATAACTAGGGATAAGAGACTCTTCGATGAGACTATAAGGAGGGCTAAAGTACTAAGCATGCTACTCAAGGAGAATAGAGTGCCAGTATTTGAGCCATCTGAACAGTGTATGAACTGTCCATACTATGAGAGATGCTATATACAGCATAAGAGGTATGAGAACCCAACCCTTGAGAGGATATTTGGGTTGAAGAGGGAGTGAGTAAACAAGATAGCAAGCAAGTAGGTTAACAGCATATATGCTACTATCATTAGTTAGTTATAGAGCCTGCCTGCTATAATTATTGTTATAATTATTTCATACATTACTGTAGAATCTGCTATATCATACTGTATTGGTTCAACTACTACTAGCCTAACTCAGCCCTCTCCTCCCTAACCTCTTCCTCTTGCTTAACCATTCTAGCATGTCTGTAAGCCCTTATGGAGAACCATACTGCAACTGCTGCAGCAAATACAGCAGTCATGGCATACATGGTTCCTATGAATGGCTCTGCCATAC
>Ga0105160_1000328_pt1 | contig 23393 bp, 21 predicted proteins | sample GXS110809BmetaG_FD_89591 | JGI IMG/M metagenome (GOLD analysis project Ga0105160, IMG submission 89591) | Hot spring microbial communities from Gongxiaoshe hot spring, China to study Microbial Dark Matter (Phase II) - GXS 110809B | ecosystem: Environmental > Aquatic > Thermal springs > Hot...
GCCCACGAGGACAGGTGGCAGGATCGTCCATACGGGAAATAGGCCGCAAAAGCTCAAAGCGGCTCTGGCAGCGGTGGCAATAGTACTCATAGATAGGCATCTCGCCCCTCCTGCTACCCTAAAAAGCCCTTCAGCTTCTTGCTGCGGCTGGGATGGCGTAGCTTACGCAGGGCTTTGGCCTCTATCTGCCTTATGCGCTCCCGCGTAACGTTAAACTCCCGTCCCACCTCTTCTAGGGTCCGGCTCCTCCCATCTTCTAAGCCGAACCGCAGGGCCAACACCTTCTGTTCCCTGGGGGTGAGGGTAGAGAGCACCTCCCTAACCTGTTCCTTCAAGATTTGCTGGAGGGCAGCATCTACCGGCAAAGCGGTCGACTGGTCCTCGATAAAGTCCCCCAGGTGAGAATCCCCCTCGTCGCCTATGGGCATCTCCAGGGATACAGGCTCCTGGGAGACCCGTATGATCTCCCGTACCCTCTCGGGCCCCACCGACAAATGACGACCGATCTCCTCGTTGGTGGGTTCTCGCCCATACTCTTGGACGAGGCGTCGGCTCACCCGCATGAGCTTGTTGATGGTCTCCACCATATGGACGGGGATGCGGATGGTGCGGGCCTGGTCGGCTATGGCCCTGGTGATGGCCTGCCTTATCCACCAGGTTGCATATGTGCTGAATTTGTAGCCCTTGCGATAGTCGAACTTCTCTACGGCGCGAATGAGGCCGATGTTGCCCTCCTGGATGAGGTCCAGTAGCGGCATGCCGCGGCCGATGTACTTTTTGGCCACGCTTACCACCAGGCGGAGGTTGGCCTCGGTCAGGCGTTTCTGGGCCTTGTCCCCCTCTTCCTTGAAGCGGTGCAGACGCTCCTTCAATGCCGCCTCATGAGGTTTCAGGATATGGCCCAGGTCGGGGCTGGGAGGCAAGAGGGCGTCCGTAGCCACCCCAGACTGGAGGACGATGTCTAACAGATCCTGCAGGAGGACATGGGTGACCACTGAGAGGCGCACCAACACCCGCTCCGCCTGTTCCCGTCCGAGTGCACAGCAGGCCATCAACTTGGCGGCCATTTCCGCATCCAGTTCCCCATCTACGCAGGAGCGGAACTTGGGGTGGCGGATCACTTCTAGCCACTCCACGCCATTAAGGCCCAGCTCCTGGGCGACCACCTGCACGTATGGGAGGAGCTGGGCGAGTTCCTCGAGCATTGCTATGACAGTCTGGACGGCAGTAGGGGGGCGCCCATCACGCTGCAGGAGGTTGGCCTCCACCTCCTCCACGAACTTCGCCTCCTCCATGAGGCGGGCCAGATATTTCTCGTCGTCTGCTGTGAGGAGGCTAACTTGACCTATCTCCCGCAAGTACATACGGACGGGGTCGTCTAGCCCTTCTTCGAGCGCCTCTACTTCTTCTATTATCTCTTCATGCTCCTCGTGTTCCTCGCCAAGCTCTGCCTCCCTTATATCGCTGGGAGATAGCTCCTCCGTGGAGGCAGAGACATCCTTGAGCACCTCCTGTTCGGTGTAGGGGAACTCTAGGTCCAGCTCCTCTTCTTCTCTCCTTCTCATAACTTTAAGACCACCCCTTATTCATAACGCTTGGCATGCAGTTTACGGCCCACTTCCAGATCCTCCAGGAGGAGACGTACTTGGGGGTCTTCGGCACCTTGGCCTTGAAGCACTAAGGCTGCCTTCTCGGCCAAGTGGGACTGTCCCTCCTGAGAGGCGAAGGCGGCTGCCAAAGCCTTCTTCCGGGCCCGCAATGCCCGCTCCTCCAGCCGACGCCACAAGTCGTGGAAGGCGCGCTTGCCATAATCATTATCCCACAACTTGGGGAAGGTTGTCCAAAGGCCAATAAGGGCATCTGTATGGACTTGAAGCTCAGGGGCAAGCGATTGCGCCAGGTGGGCTAAGTCGCTGGTAGATCTCCACGCCAAAAAGACGGCCCTGTTTGCCTCTTGCCAGAACAGGTTTTCGGGTAGGTGTAGGGCGAGGGGCCTCAGCTCTGGATAGCGCAAGATGAGGGCCAAAAGCATCTCCTCTGTCCTTTCGCCCTCGGCCCGAGGCTTTGGGCGAGCTGCTTCAGGGGCACTTTGGCGCCCTCTTAGGGGCTGACGGCGCAGGCGACGGGCCATCTCCGCCAGTTCCCCCTCTGGAGTATGGCAGAGGCGGGACAGACGCTGCAGATAATGGGCCCTGGTAACGGGATCGGGGACCGAGGCGATAAGAGGCAGAAGCTCGTCTACCACCTGGCGGGCCGCCTTGGGGTCGTTCAGGTCTTTGCCCTCCTGGGCCTTGCGGAAGCGGAAGTCCAGCACTGGTTCAGCGCCTTCCAATATCTCTTTCCATTTTGCTGGTGAACTCCTGATCAGCTGGTCAGGGTCGTAGCCGGAGGGTAGAAGGGCCACTAGGAGGTCTATCCCTACTACCTCTTGGAGCTGGAGGGATCGGCGCCAAGTAAGGACAGGCAGTACTTGGTCGGCAGTGTCCATGACTGTCTGGTGGCCCCGCACCACTGCCTCTTGCCCGGCAGCATCGGGGTCGAGGGCAAGGATCACTCTGCGGGCATAGCGCCGTAGCGATCGTACGTGGCGCTCGGTGAGAGACGTGCCCATGGTGGCAACTACGTTAGTGAAGCCGGCCCAATGGGCAGCAATAGCGTCCATGTAGCCTTCTACCACTACTGCCTTCCCTTCCCGCCTGATGGCCTCCTTGGCCCGGTCAAGGAGATAGAGCAGCCCCCCCTTATCAAAGATGGGAGTCTGGGGGGTATTCAGATATTTAGGGTGGGATTCATCCAGGGCCCGCGCCCCGAAGCCGACAGGTCTGCCCCCCTCGTCCCAGATGGGGATCATGATGCGGCCATAGAAACGGTCCCTAATTCCTCCGTTTTCCCTAACGGCTAGGCCCCCTTCTATTAGCTCCTGGTCAGTAAACCCTAGAGCCTTAAGGTGCTGGGCTAGCGCATCGTGGGTGCGGGGGCTATAGCCCAACATGAAGCGGCGGGCCGTTTGGAGATGGAGGCCTCTTCTCTCCAGGTATGACCTAGCCAGGGAGGCATCGGGGCTTTCGGTAAGGACGCGGTGGTAGAACTCTATAGCTGCCTCGTGAGCCTGGTAGAGGCGACGCAGACGGGCGTCCTCCTCGGGGCGACGCTCCTCAAGCAGAGGTACACCAGCCCGGCGGGCCAGTAGGCGGAGGGCCTCCCGGAAATCGACCCCCTCCTTTTTCATGACGAAGGAGAAGATGTCGCCACCTGTATTGCAGGCGCCGAAGCAGTGCCATACTTGCCTTTGGGGGGAGACGTAGAAAGAGGGGGTACGCTCCGTGTGGAAGGGGCATAGCGCCCGATAGTAGCTCCCTGCCTTCTGGAGGGGTACGTATTCCCCGATAACATCTACAATATCGAGGCGGGCCTTGATCTCGGCGATGGTGTCCATGGCCTTGCTTTCCTATTTTAAGACGGGTGGGAAGGGCCCTGCGCTACCTCATTGGCAATAGATCAGGGACCAGCCGCAGGCAGCGGGCCGTCTCCAGGGCGTAGTGGTCGGTCATGCCGGCCACGTAGTCGGCCGCCCTGCGCCAAGGGGGATCCTCAGCCAGGACGAACTCGCTTTGAATCTGGTGGGGGTTCTGCAGGAAGTAGAGGTAAAGGGCCCGCACTACCTCCTTGGCTATCTCCCACTCCCGGCGTCTGCCCTCCCATCGGTACACCCTCTCGAAAAGGAACTCTCGCAGGGCGTTGGCCGCCTCCCGCACCTTCTCTCCCATGACGATGCGTGGCGTAAAGTCCAGGCCCATCTCTCCCGTAGCCGCCCACGATGCCTCGACGATGTCCCTGATCATAGTGTCTATGCGCTGGCTAGGGGTTGCACCCAAAACCTCTTTCACTACAGAGGGCAGGTCATCCTCAGCGATGAGGCCTGCCCGGATAGCATCGGCCACATCGTGATTGAGGTAGGCCACCGCATCGGCTATTCTTACCACTTGCCCCTCTAGGGTGGAGGGGGTGCCCTCTCCCAGGCCCAAGATATCCTCTCTGGGCTTGGAACTGTAGCGGATGCCGTCCCTCACCTCCCACGTGAGGTTGAGGCCCTGGCCACCCCGCTCCAGGCATTCCACCACCCTTAGCCCCTGCTGGGCATGGCGAAAGCCTCCCGGGAGCAACTCGTCCAAAGCCTCCTCTCCTGCGTGGCCAAAGGGGGGATGGCCTATGTCGTGGCCAAGGGCTATGGCTTCGGTGAGGTCTTCGTTCAGGTTAAGGGCTCTGGCGATGGTGCGGGCGATCTGGGCTACTTCCAAGGTGTGGGTCAAACGGGTCACAAAGTGGTCGCCCTGGGGCGCAATGAACACCTGAGTCTTATGCTTGAGGCGACGGAACGCCTTGGTATGGAGGATGCGGTCACGGTCTCGTTGGAACTCGGTGCGTAAAGGGCACGGCTCTTCCGGCCTTTCCCTCCCCCTCGATGCATAGCTCTTGGCAGCAAAAGGGGAGAGAAGGCGCTCCCTCTCCTCCAGGCGGCGGCGGATCTCATAGCCGGCCATAGCCTTACCGAACCGGAATGGAGGCCAGCTCTCGCTCCACCTGGGCTATAAGCTCCCGTGTCTGGTCTATTACGTCAGGGTTGACGGAGATAGAGGTGATGCCCCACTCTACTAGCTTGCGCGTAAGCTCTGGGAAGTCGCTGGGGGCCTGACCACAGATGGAAACGGTAACTCCCCGCCGCAAGGCACCCTGAACCAAGATGCGCAGGGCCTCCATCACCGCCAGGTTACGCTCGTCGAACTCTGCGGCCAGAAGGGCGCTGTCCCTGTCCACCCCTAAGACCAGTTGGGTCAAGTCGTTGGAGCCGATGCTGATGCCATCGATGCCTACGTCTAGGAAGCTGTCCAAGATGATGACGTTGGCAGGGACTTCGGCCATCATCCACAGCTTGAAGTCGTGGCTACGCCTCAGGCCTGCCTTCTCCAGCAGCGCCTTGACCCCTGCCAGCTCTTCAGGAGTGCGCACGAAGGGGATCATAAGCCATAGGTTGTTGTATTCGGCCCGCACCCGTTTGACGGCCTCCAGCTCCAAGGCCAAGACTTGGGGCTCCCGCAGGTACCTGCTAGCTCCCCGATAGCCTATCATCGGGTTCTCCTCGTGGGGCTCGTAGCGGTCCCCTCCCTTCAGGTTGCGGTACTCGTTGGTCTTGAAGTCAGTAGTCCGATAGACCACTGGGCGCGGATAGAAGGCACGGGCGAATTGACGCAGACCATCAGCAAGCTTCTCTATGAACCACTCCTCCCTCCCTTCATCGATGCATAGGCGGGGATGGACGCCAATGTGCTCAGCGATGATGAATTCTGCCCTTAGGAGGCCTACACCGTCCACATTGCGCCGGGCCACCACCTCGGCCAGCTGAGGATCAGCCAAATTGACATAAAGTTTAGTGCGCGTCTTAAGGCGGGCGGCGCGCATACGGCGCTCTTGTTCTTGGGCCCACCATTGGAGGCGCCTCTCGGCCCGTCCCTCGTATATTCGGCCAGAGATGCCGTCCACCGTCACTAGCTGTCCGTCCCGCAGGCGTGTAGTGGCACCGTCTACTCCCATCACCAGGGGAATGCCTAGCTCACGGCTCACGATGGCTGCATGGCAAGTGCGACCGCCCCTCTCGGTGATGATAGCCACTGCCCGCTTCATAGCTGGCACCCAGTCAGGGGCAGTCATAGTGGTAACTAGCACATCACCTTCTTTCACCTTGGCTATAGCTTCAGCCGCCTCCAGGGCCACCTTCACTACGCCTGCCGCCACCCCTGGGCTGCCAGGGCTACCCTCCATGAGCACTGGCGCCTCCTCAGCCACTTCTGCTACCGCCGTGGCTACCGTAACCGTTACGGGCCGGCTCTGTACGATGTAAAATTGGCCCCCTTCCTCTGCCCATTCGATATCCTGGGGAACCCCATAGTACTCCTCAATGGCCCGGCCCATGGAGGCCAAAAGTCTTATCTCCTCATCGCTCAGCTTTTGCCTATCCTGCTCCTCGGGTGGCACCTCCTCCCACCGGTTGCGATGATGGTAGTCCAACGCCGTAGGGTCGAAGACTAGGCGCTTCTCTTGACGGGCCACTTGCCTCTGCAAGATGATAAGGGTAGCCTTCTCAACGATGTAGCTATCGGGCGTCACCGCCCCAGAGACGATAGCCTCACCAAGGCCATATACGGCCTCAATAACGATCTGGTTGGCCTCACCAGTGACCGGCTCAATTGTGAACATAACCCCGGAACGCCGCGACTGGATCATCTTCTGTACAGGCACGGCGATGGCCACCTGCAGGTGGTCGAACCCCTTTTGTGCCCGATAGAAGAGAGCCCGGTCCTCGAAGAGAGAGGCCCAACAGTCCTGCACAGCCCTTACCACTTGCTCTTCACCTTCCACGTTGAGGAAAGTGGACTGCTGGCCAGCGAAAGAGGCCTCAGCCAAATCCTCCACAGTGGCAGAGCTGCGGACAGCCACCAGCCCCCCGCCCAGGCGCCTGTACGCCTCAAGGATCTCCTCCGCTACGTCCTGAGGCATGGGCGCCGAGCGGATCACCTCCCGAATGCGGGCGCTAATGCGCTGGAGCCCTTCCAAATCATTAACATCAAGGGAGGAAAGAAGGTCCTTTAGAACAGGCAACACCCCCCCTTCCTCCAAGAAGCGGCGGTAGGCATGGGCAGTAACGATAAAGGCGGGGGGAACTTGCACCCCCGCCTTTACCAGCTCGCCTAGATTGGCACCTTTCCCTCCTACCTCCCCTACATCTTCCTTCCCCACCTCTTCCAGCCATACGATCGTCTTCATCCTTTCCCCCTATCTACGGAGAGATCCATCCTTATTATACACCACGGCTCATAGAGTCTTTGCATGCTAATCGTGATAAGTATAGAAACAATTTGGCTTTCTATTCGACGGTGACCGTCTTGGCCAGGTTACGGGGCTGGTCTACATCGCACCCCCTGCGGACAGCGATGTGATAGGCGAAGAACTGGAGGGGGATAACAGTAAGGATGGGCGACAGCAGGGTAGGGGCAGGGGGCACCCATAAGGTATGGTGGGCTAGCTGCTGGACCTCTTCGTCACCTTCCGTGGCGACGGCGATGATGGTCCCGTCCCGGGCCCGTACCTGTTCCATGTTGTTGCGCATCTTGTCCCATAGTTCGTCGCGCAGAGCGATGGCCATGACCGGCATATTCTGGTCGATGAGGGCGATGGGGCCATGTTTCATCTCCCCTGCAGGGTATCCCTCGGCATGGATGTAGGAGACCTCTTTGAGCTTGAGGGCCCCCTCTAGGGCGATAGGGTACTGGATGCCCCGCCCCAAGTACAAAAAGTTCTGGTAATGGGCGAAGGCGTGGGCCAGGGCTTCATACTCATGGGAGCGTTTCGTTAGCTCCCCTACCAGATAGGGGAGACGAGCCATAGGCAGAAGGAGCTGGCCCAGAGCCTGACGATCGATCGCCTGCCTTGAGGTTGCTAAGGCGCAAACGAGAAGATAGAGGGCTACTAGGGAGGCGGTGAACGTCTTAGTGCTGCATACGCCAATTTCTAGCCCACACCTGGTATAAACTACGCCATCTGCCATACGGGTAGCCTGGCTCCCTACAACGTTACATACGGCCACCAAGCGGGCCCCTTTGCGCCGGGCCTCGACCATGGCAGCCAAAGTATCGGCCGTCTCGCCAGATTGGCTTACCGCTATCACCAGCACCCTGTCGTCTAGGATGGGATCACGGTAACGGAACTCAGAGGCGTTGTCCCACTCGGCAGGCAGGCGAGCGATCTGCTCTACATAATGTCTGCCCACCATGGCGGCGTGGAGGCTCGTCCCCATGCCTACCAGCACTACCCTTTCCACGCCCTTCAAAAGGCTGGGGTCTACCCCTTCCAGATGTAGGTCTAGAGACTCCAGGTCTACCCGGCCACGCAATGTATCCAAAATGGCCTCGGGTTGTTCCATCATCTCCTTCAGCATGAAGTGCTTGTATGGGCCCTTGGCCACTGAGACAGGGTCATATGGCACACGAACAGCGGTCCGCTCTATGAGAGCGCCCGTGGCCAAGGACCGGAGGGCTACTCCCTCCGGTCCTGCTTCGACCATCTCACCGTCGTTGAGAAACACCACATGGCGGGTGAAGGGGAGGATGGCTGGCAAATCGCTAGCTATTACTGCCTCATTTTGGCCGACGCCTACCACGAGACCGCCAGCATTGCCCACTCTAGCCCCCACGATCTTGCCTGGACATGACCGGGCCATAGCCACCACCGCATGGGCCCCTTGGATCACTGCCATGGCCTGGCGTAGCGCTTCGGCCAGGGTAAGTCCTCGGCCCAAGGCCTCCTCCATAAGGTGGGCGATGATCTCTGAATCGGTCTCCGACAGGAAACGGTGGCCCCGGGCCTTGAGCCCCTCCTTGAGCTGGTGATGGCTTTCTATGATCCCGTTGTGGACCACCACCACCTCGCCTCGGCAATCGGAGTGAGGGTGGGCGTTGAGATCGTTAGGGCGACCGTGGGTGGCCCAACGAGTATGCCCTACACCGGTATTCCCCTGAGGGAGAGAGCCTTGTAGGCTGCAAGCCAGCTCTTCCAGCTTGCCCGCCCTCTTCCTTACGGCCAGGTTACCATCGGCATCTAAGATGGCTAGGCCAGCAGAGTCGTAGCCCCGGTACTCCAGCCTCTGCAGCGCCTCGATGATGAGAGGGGCGGCAGGCCTATGGCCTACGTAGCCTACGATGCCACACATCGCGCCACCTCAACTGTGCGATGGCAGGCCATCAGCTACGGCTGCCAGCTCCCTTAGCCTCCCCACCACCTCCTCCACCACCCAGTCAGGGGTAGAGGCGCCTGCAGTTACCCCTATCTTCTGGCATCCTTGTAGCCACTGGGGCTCTACTTCTTCAGGCCTCTCCACCTGGTAGGCAGGCACCCCCTCCTCCCGACACACTTCTACCAAGTGCTTGGTATTGGCGCTGTTCCGCCCCCCCACAACGATCACTACGTCCACCTCTTTCGCCAGCTCTCTTGCCGCTTCCTGCTGGGAGGAGGTGACGTTGCATAGGGTGTTTATCACCCTCAGCTCATGGATCTCACCTATCCGTTCCGATACGAGGCGGGCTATAAACTCGCTGAACTTCTGCGGCTCCTGTGTGGTCTGAGACATAACAGCGATGCGGGTTACGCCAGGGGGTACCTGGGAGGGGTCAGTGACAGCTATCCCCTTGTCTTCAGCCCAGGCCAAAACCCCCTTTACTTCCCGGTGACCGACATCGCCGAACACGATGACAGTGAAACCTTCCCTGGCCATGCGCTGAGCCCACCTCTGAGAACGGGTGACGATGGGACACGTGGTGTCGATGAGAGGGACACCGTGCTCTTTAGCCCACTGGTACACCTGGGGACCGGCGCCATGGGCAGTTATAGCCAAAGGACCCTTAGAGGGCAGATCGTTCCCCTGGACCATTTTTACGCCTTTTCTTTCCAGCTCCTCCATCACCAGGGGGTTATGGACGATAGGCCCCAAGCTGCATATCTCTTCCTCCTTGGCGACAGCCTCCTCCATTATGGCGATGGCTCGCCTTACCCCCCAGCAGAACCCCATGTCCCGGGCCAAGATGATCTCCATGCTACCCCTTCCTTTGCGAAAACTCCTCTACCAAGCTAGAATAAACGCCTCGGTAAGGAGGGTCTAGCAAAAGGGCTATGCGCAGCATAATTTCCCGCGTGGCCTCTTCCACTACGGCAGCCTTCAGGCGCTTGGGATGGGCCAAGTGGAACGGCTGGCCGAATATGAGCCTCACCTTAGGTTTCTTGCCCAAGAAGGCTATCAACCCTTCAGGGAGCCTAATGTTCTCGGTCCCCATTATGGCCACTGGCAGCACAGGAGCACCTGTCTGCAGGGCCAAAAGGGCAGTTCCTGGATAGGCTGGCCCCATCCCTGGACGCCCACTCCGAGTCCCCTCTGGGAACATCCCCAGTGCCAGCCCTCGACGCAGCACGTTCCGCGCCTCCCTTAGCGCCTTCAGGTCGGCCTCAAAGCGGCGCACGGGCAAGCACCCAAACAGGCGATATAACGCACCCATGACAGGCGATCGGAAGAGCTCCCTTTTGGCCATCCACACGATACGCCGAGGCGTCTCCACCGTGATGATGGGTGGGTCAGCCAGGGTGATGTGATTGCTTGCCAAAATGAGAGGCCCCTTGGGAGGCACGTTCTCCCGTCCCACTACCTCTAGTTGGACGTTCAACCTTACAAGTAGCCAGGCCCACGTGCGGGTGTTAGCCCAGTACCATGGAGCCACTACAAGATCAGGAACACCGTTCCTCCACAAGGGAGATCACCTTCTCTATGACCTGCTCTAGGCTCATACCGTCAGTATAGATGATGACGGCGTCTGAGGCTGGGCGGAGGGGTGCGACCTCCCTTTGAGAGTCGAGCCGGTCTCTGGCGCGAAGCTGGGCCATGACCTCGTCCAAGGAGACCTTTTGCCCCATCTCCTGGAGCTGGCGCTGGCGGCGACGGGCCCTCTCCTCTAACGAGGCATCAAGATAGACCTTGACGTGAGCATTGGGCAAGATGACGGTGCCAATGTCTCTGCCCGCTACCACCACCCCTCCTTGGGCAGCTATCCGCCGCTGAAGCCCTATAAGGGCCTCCCTCACTTCTGCCACCTGGGAGACTATCGATACCCCCTCCTCCACATCCCTTCGCCGCAAAGCCCCAGTAACGTCTTCCCCGTTGACGATGAGGATGGAGGGCTCCATGGCTTCAGGAGGTGCAGGCCTTAGCTCCATCTCTACCGATCTGGCCAGAGATGCCAGGCGTGGCCCATCGTAGAGTCCTATCCCCTTACAGATGGCCAACCACGTAAGGGCCCTGTAAAGCATCCCTGTATCCAGAAAAGAGTAGCCCAACCTCCTCGCCACTTCCCTGCCTACGCTTGTCTTGCCCGCCCCCCCTGGGCCATCTATGGCGATGATCAGACGACACCCCACTCCGGGCTCCATTTTACACGCGAACCGATAAGCCATTGACATGGCCTTAACCCCAACATAAGTTAAATGGGAAGGCCCCTTTAGGAGGTAAGCCATGGCCGAGTCCCAGCTCTATACCCTCATCACCCCTGAGATCCGCGAGCTCCGGGCGAAGACTAAGGCCTTTATGGAAGAGTACATATATCCCAACGAGCCCGTCTTCCGTAAGGCCGGGCCCGAAGCTGACGAGCTAATGAAAAGCCTAAGGCAGCGCGTAAAACAGTTAGGGATGTGGGCCCCCCACATGCCCAAAGAAGCCGGGGGTATGGGCATCGGCTTCCTCAAATACGTTTTCATGAACGAGATCTTAGGCCGTAGCTTCTGGGCACCCATAGCCTTTGGGTGCCAGGCCCCCGACTCAGGAAATGCTGAGATCTTATGGCTTTTCGGGACCGAGGAGCAGAAGGAGCGGTGGCTTAAGCCCCTAGTAAACGGAGACATCTACTCCTGCTTCTCTATGACCGAGCCCCACACCCCAGGTTCTGACCCAACCATGCTGGACACTAGGGCCATCCGCGATGGAGACGAGTGGGTGATCAATGGCCGCAAATGGTTCACGAGTGGGGCAGGGCGAGCTGCCTTCGCCATCGTTATGGCAGTAACCGATCCCGATGCCCACCCCCACCGCCGGGCCACCATGATCATCGTCCCCACGGACAATCCTGGCTTTAAGATTGTGCGCTCCATTCCTGTGATGGGAGAAGAGCACAGCGAACACTATGAGGTAGTATATGAAAACTGCCGCGTCCCTATAACCAATACTCTGGGTCAGCCAGGGGACGGGTTTCTTATCGCCCAAAAGAGATTGGGGCCTGGACGCATTCACCACTGCATGCGGTGGCTGGGCCAATGCCAAAGGGCCTTCGAGATGATGTGCCGCCGGGCCCTAGAGCGGCACGCCTTCGGGGGGCCCTTAGCCGATAAACAGGCCATCCAATGGATGATCGCCGAGTCGGCCGCAGAGATTCAGGCCTTCCGCCTTCTCACCATGCACGCCGCTGCCAAGATCGATCGCGGGGAAGATGCCAGGGTAGAGATCTCCCTCATTAAGTTCTACGGCGCCGAGGTGCTCAACAGGGTCATCGACCGGGCCGTCCAAGTACATGGGGCGTTGGGGGTCACTGAAGACACCCCTCTATCTATGATGTTCCGCCAGGCCCGTATGGGCCGCATCTACGACGGGGCCGATGAGGTCCATAAGATGGTGGTGGCCCGGCGCATCCTCAACACTTTCCGTCAGGGCCAGGTATACGAGTTCGAGTGAGGCGGCGATGCCACCACTCGCCCCCCGCCCATAACAGGCCCAGGGCTGCTAGCCCTCCTCCAACAGCGCCAATGGCCAGCCACGGCATGCCCTCTCCCGCCTCTGAATAGGGCAGAGATGGCGAGGGCCTCCTACCCATGTTCGCTAGTTCAGGCGCTGAAAACGCATCAACGTTGTCCTCGGCTTCTGAGGGGGGAGGGGCACCCTGAGAGGTAGCGCCCTGTGCCCCTCCCGATGGGAGCAGGCCGGGGCTAACGGGCGGCCTCCCACCTCCTGACCTTGGGGTGCTTCGCCCCTCATCCGCCAACGAGGATCGCGCCGCCGCATGGGGAGACGATGTCGGGGTCTGAGCTTGGGTAGTAGAGGTGAGAGTTTCCTCCTCAGTTGCAGGCGGGAGGTCTTGAGGTGGCAGAGAAGAGGGGCCGAAAGAGATTTCATCGAAGTGGGCCTGGGCAAAAACGCTGGAACGTGGGCGCAACATGAGTCTCACCTTGGCTGTTTTTGCCCCTTGGGGGGCCGTTACCGGGCCCGTGCTCAGGAACCGGAATTGGGGCCCGTCCTCAGATAGGGCAGGGGAATCGTGGTAGGCAATGGCCTGCCCCGACCCATCATCTGTGGCGTACCAAGAGATGCGCAACCATAGGGCCTCCACATTGGGATCGTTCTTCAACGCGTAGCCGGCCAACTCATACACTTCACCCCCTTCCACAGTCACCGTTTGATAGGCCCATTTAGTAGAAGGAGAATCGCTAGTGAGCCGAAGGCTAAAATTGCCCTTTACCGCCAGACCGGTAGCCCGTTGCATCGCTCCCCCGTATTTGCGCCAACCATAAGGAGTGCCATCGCCCCGACCTATCTCAAAGCTTCCGTTGGCCAACTGGGCGAAGACTTCGGGCTCTTCTACAGGTGAATAGGGCGTGCTGGGAGGTGGCATATCTCCAGGGGGCGCATCTATAGGGGGAAGGGACACCCTTGGCAGCTCCCCCGGCAACGACGGAGGAGTAGAACTTTCTCCCCCGGGCCGACTCTTAGAAGTTGGTTGGGGCGTCAAAGTGGGCGTAGGCTGAGCCGTAGAGGTGGGGCCAGGAGTAAGTGAGGGCGGTGACGTGCTGGAACAGGAGCCATCAGGCCCTTGTGCCTCCACCAGCTCTAAAGAAGAAGGTGAAAGGCCCTCGGCAGTCTCGACTCCATAACGGGCCGACCTGGCCCCGCAAGGAGCCACCCCAGGGGGATCTGACCGCCAGCATCCATCGCCCTCTTCTTGGCCCCGGGCATTCTGTTGCGCCAACTTCTCTCCAAACCCGCTCTCTAGGGAGAAGAAGGCCAATTCGAACGTTGCAGAGCTGACCGGGGAGTTGAAGCATGCCCTTATTATGTACTTGGCCCCCTCCCTGACAGGCGCTGTATTGCCTTGGCCCGCTACCGAGAGCGTCCAAACAAGGCCCACAAGTCCTACCAGCAACGACGCTACAAAAAGCCCCTTCACCACCTTCATTGAAGGAGCCCTTTCCTGGGGCTGACACTTTATTGTAACACAAAAAGTCAGCCCAGCAGGCTAAAAGGAGGGGATGAAGGTGCTCACCCGCGCTTCCGTTCTTCCATTTCAAAGAACCAGCGCCAAAGGACGATGGTATGGTCGTGAGGCCTAACTTTAGGAGAGGGCGCCATGGCCCTGCCTCGCGTGGTGGGCAGAGGTGCTCGGGGGCCCATGAGGGCCCGCAGGGCCCACCGGGCCATAGCATCGGCTGCCTTTCTTGCTGCCCAGTGGCCCAGTATGCCCAAGAGCACATAGGCCATCCCCCTTGCAAGCACAGGGGCCATGGCCTGTCTCATAGGGGTAATGCTGGAGGAGGGGTGTACTGCTGGAAGGGGGCGCGCTTTCAGTGGCACCCCACACCGGTAGCAATAATTGTCCTCAGGAGTGCAGATGGCCTCACAACGAGGGCACATCATCCCTTACACCCCACCTTCTTGCGCTTCGCTCTTCAGCACACGTTCTATCTCTTCTGTGAGGTCTAGGCCATGAATTGGGGAGCCAGACTCATCTACTACCTGGCCCTCCCTAATGGCCACCCGGCCTAGGGCCAAGGCCCTAAGGGTCTCCACCACCAGTGGCAGCTCCCTGGCCACTCCATGGCGTCTTATCTCCTGGAAGAGGGGATTAGCCTCCCCCTCAGAAGCGCGGATGGCGGGCACCGTTTTCCCTTCCATCTGGCGCCAGAGGGGGTCAAAGGATGGGCCACGCAACGAATACACGCAGTAGGCTACGGGAGGGCCACGGTCTACCTCTGGAGTAGCTAAGTGGATCATAACCCCTGAACGTTCGGCCTTTACAGCTATTAGCTGCCATATTACCTCCTGCCACACGCCCACGGGCCCCCCAGGAGGGGACGGGTGCAGGTTCAAAAGGGGATAGGCCTGGCACATTACATCGCTAACTATAAGCATGTAGCCAGCCAACATACCTACATCGAAACTATACGGGGATAACAGACGCATCACTTCGCGGTCGTAGTCCCGCCGCCAGGGGGGCAGAGGGTCCCCCTGGCGCACTGGGGGCAGGCCCCTTTCCCTGCGGAAGCGTGTGTAGGAGTAGCATACTAGAGGAACCCCATAAGAGCCTACAAGCTCTAAAAAGCGGTCGGTGTTGGGGTCTTCACCAGGCTCGCGGTTACAAAAGACCACTTCTATACGTGCCGGAAGGTAGCCCCTTTGGATGGCACCGTACACAGCCCCCAAAAGCTTAGGGGACGTCTGGCCTCGGGCGGTAGAGAACCATCCTATACGCAGCATGGCTTACATCTTGTTCGGCCTGCGCCCCAAGGCACGGGCCACCACTGCCCAACGGCTAAAGAGGTGGACTAGAGGGCTGGCAGCCCTTTCTATGGTGCGCGCCTGCCCCAACGCCTCTAAGAATGACTCGGGGCCATCGAAGGTAGGGAGCTCGGTATAGGAGCGCCCCACCTCAGAGGGGGAGTGAGCGTCACTGACTGCCACCCCAGGTATGCCATGGCGGGATGCGAACTCGCGGGCCCGCTGGTTGTCTTTAAGGAAAATGGTGCGGGCGTTAAATACCTCTACCAAGTCCACCTGGTCGAGGATCCGCCTCAGCCCCTGTAGGCCTATCCCGTGACGAAAGCGGTCGAAGGGGTGGGGGACCAAGACGAGCCCACCCTGCCCTTTTATACGCTTGACTGTCTCTTCTAACGAGAGGCCTGGAGGCACCTCCTCCTCCAGGAAGAGGCCAATGAGCTCTCCATCCCGGGTCCTTATCTCCTCGCCCACTACAACCTTGAAAGGGCATAGCCGTTGCATAAGCCGGGCACCAGCGATGGTGTTATGGTCGGTCACTGCTACACAGTCTATCCCCTTCTCCAGGCAGGCCGTCACCAGCTTGCCAAAGGAGGAGAGGCTATCAGGAGAATAGTGGGTATGGAGATGCAGGTCTGCCCGTAATAGGCGGCTGCTAGTCACTCCTCCCCCTCTTCAGAGACGTAGGGGAATTGTTCGTCGACGTAGACCGATAGCTCGTCACGTAGACGGTTTATGCGCAGCTGGGCGGCATCGAGGATCTCATGGCAAAGGCGTGCCAGACGCATACCTTCCTCATACAACGCCAAGGCCTCCTCCAGGCCTAAACCTCCGGCCTCGAGGCGAGCTGCTATCTCCTCCAAACGCCGGTACATATCCTCGAAGGAGGGCTTCTCAGAAGCCATATTGTCTCAAGACCTGGGCCGGGAAAAGGCCATCGGCCAGCTGGACTTCGATTTGGGCCCCTGGTTCCACTTGGGAGACAGACGTTACTACTGGCCCCCTCCTCAGGTACACCAGGGCATATCCCCGTCTCAACACTGCCTTAGGGTCGAGGGCCTTGAGCCGAGCACTTATAGCTTCCACCTCCCGTGCCAAGGCTTTTATCTCCCTTTGGGCTGCAAGGCCTATGCGGTGCGCCAGGCCTGTGAGGCGGCCCTTCAGGTGATCTATCTTGGGTGTATAAGCATCCAAGCGGGCCACGCAGCCTCGCAGCTCCTTTCGGTAAGTCGTGAGGTAGGATTGGGCTGCAGCCTCTAGCCTAAGGCCATAGGAACGGAGCTGGCCCTTGATAACGGAGATATCGGGCACGGCCAGCTCAGCAGCGGCGGAAGGAGTAGGAGCACGCCTGTCAGCTACCAGGTCTACGATGGTCAGGTCAGGTTGGTGGCCCACTCCTGCTATAACCGGTACCCGGCTGCTGAACACGGCACGGGCTACAGACTCATCGTTAAAGGCCGTCAGCTCCTCCCAGGAGCCTCCTCCCCTGGCGATGATGATAAGGTCTACCCCCTCTTCGTTTAAGCGGTGTATGGCCCAGATGAGCCCGGGGACGGCTTCAGGGCCCTGGACTGGGGTAGAGGCCAGCACCACCTCAGCTAAAGGCCACCGGCGGCCTATCACATTACAAATGTCCTGGAATACCGCCCCCACAGGCGAAGTGGCCACCCCGATCTTTTTTGGAAAAGGAGGAAGAGGACGCTTGCGACTTTCATCGAAAAGGCCCTCACCTTCAAGCTTGGCCAGTACTCTCTCAAACTGGGCCCTGAAAATCCCTACCCCTGCTGATCGGACAAAGTCAACGTAAAACTGGAGATCCCCGCGGGTGGGATAGTAATCTATGCGGCCATGAGCGAGGACGTGGTGACCGTTTTCCAGGTCTTGGGCCTGCCAGATCCCTCCGAACATGACGCACCTTACCTGGGCCTGGAGATCCTTCAGGGTGAAATAGAGGTGTCCCCTGGTACCTTGGCGCAAGTTAGACACCTCCCCTTCCACCCAGAGGTCTTCAAGGGAGGGATCAGAGCGGATCAGGTCTTGCAGGGTGTGGGCTAGCCGTGATACCGACCAGACGTCTAACAAGTCAGCTCACCCTCTCCAGGTAGGCGCCAGTGCGGGTGTCCACCTTCACCTTATCCCCCACCTCCACGAAGAGAGGCACCTGGATGACCAGGCCAGTCTCTAGCTTGGCAGGCTTAGTGCCTCCCTGGGCCGTATCCCCCTTTACCCACGGCTCCGTCTCAGTCACCACCAGCTCTACGGCTGGAGGGAGCTCCACACCTACTACCTGGTCATTGTATAGGAGGAGCTCGCAAGGGGTGTTTTCGCTCAGATAGTAGGGGGCATCGCCCAATACATCCTCGCTGACAGGGAACTGGTCGAACGTCTCTGTATCCATGAAGTAGTGGATATGACCGTCTTGGTAGAGGTGTTGGGCAGGCTGTTTCACCACCCTGGCCAGGGGGAAGCGGGCACCAGCTTGGACCGTCTTCTCCACTATGTGGCCCCCCTTGAGGTCCTTGAGCTTGAGGCGGACCTGGGCAGTGCCTCTCCCCAGCTTAAGGTGTTGGAAGTCGAGGATGCGGTAAAGGGTGCCATCCAGCTCTATAGTCATGCCGCGCTTGAGGTCACCGGTCTCTACCATCTCTAACCTCCGTGATAGAAGCTACAGCTCTAGGACCTTGGGCGCACGGGACAAGACCTGGACTCCCTCCCCTTGTATTACTACCATGTCCTCAATGCGCACCCCTCCCAACCCTGGGATGTATATGCCAGGTTCTACCGTCACCACCATGCCTGGGCGGAGCAGGTCTTGGGAGCGGGGTGCCAGGCGAGGAGACTCGTGAACCAGAAGCCCTAAGCCGTGCCCCAGACCATGGCCGAACCTGTCCCCATATCCTGCCTCCGCGATGACATTGTGGGCGAGGGCGTGGGCCTCTTCCCCCCGCATGCCAGGGCGTATGAGCGCCTCAGCAGTGAGCTGGGCAGCCAAGACGATATCGTATATCTCTCGCCACTGGCTGTCGGCCCGGCCCAATACTACTGTGCGGGTTAGGTCAGAGCAGTAGCCGTCAACCCTCACACCCATATCTATCACTATGGGCTCTCCTTCCTCAATGACCTTCTCTTTGCGAGGGTAGGCATGGGGCAGGGCCCCCCAAGGACCGGCTGCCACTATGGTTGGGAAGGACAAACCTTCTGCTCCCTTCTCCCTCGCGCGCACTTCTATAGCCCAGGCCAGTTGGGCCTCTGTCCAACCAGGTTTCAGCTCCTGAACCACCTCCCAAAATACCTCGTCGGCCAATTCCGCAGCCTTGGCGATCTTTTCTAGCTCCTCTGGCTCCTTGATGGCCCTCAACTCCTCCACAAGAGGTGGCGCAGGGACCAAGAGGGGTCGCTGGGCTTGGGGCACTGCCCCTAGAGCCTTTTTAAGGGCCGAAAGGGTAGCGACGGTGATTCCGTGGGGTTCATATCCAAGCCTCTTTCCACCTAAATCAGCCTTTGCCACCAGCTGGGGGAACCAGTTGTCAATGGGGCCTTGGGCCGGGAACAGGGTGAAATCTGAGGCTTCTTGTTGGGCCTGTTCCCAGTAACGGAAGTCTACAGCTATGTAGGCCTCGCCCTGGGAGATGAGGAGCCATCCTGTAGAGCCAGTGAACCCCGACAAATAGCGCCTGTTGGCCCCATAAGTCTTGAAGATATCTTCCACAGGGCTTCCCACCAGGAGGGCATCGAACCCTCGCTGGGCCATCAGCTCACGCAGGCGGGCTAGGCGCCCTTTCATGGCCCCTTTCCTCCCTTATCATTTCAACCAGCCCTTCCAAGGCCAATAAATATCCCCTCCAACCGAGTCCAGAGATCTGCCCCAGCACCACCTCAGCTATCACCGAGTGGCGGCGGAAGGGCTCCCGGGCATGGATGTTAGAGATGTGAACCTCAACCACCGGCTTCCCCACTGCCTCCAAGGCATCCCTAACGGCATAAGAGTAATGGGTGAGGGCACCTGGATTGATGATGATGCCATCGACATCGGCCCCTTCCTTCTGGATAGCATCGACTATTGCACCCTCGTGATTGCTCTGGAAGCACTTCAATTCCACTTGGAGTTGGGAGGCCCGCTCTTGCAGCCTCTCCTCAATTTGGGCCAACGACATGGAACCATATAGATGGGGTTGGCGCCTCCCCAAAAGGTTGAGATTGGGCCCGTTTATTACTAGGATACGCACCCTCACGCTAGGCCTCCACCCCTGGAGCTCATATCTTGCCTACCAAAGACGCCAAGAAGGTGCGCGTGCGGTTCATGGACTCCTCATCGGAGCCGTCGCCCTCAGGAAAGACAGAGGCGATAAAATCGGTAACGCCCAATGAGGCCAAGTGACGGAGGGCCGCCTCTACCTCCTCTTCCATCCCCACCACGGCGATCTCTTGTGGCCCCTGCACCCCTTCCAGGTCTAGCATGCGCCGATAGCTGGGGAGCTGGCCGTAGAACTGGAAGATTTGGGCTGCCCGTGCCCGTGCCCTCTCCTTGTTCGCCGTTACAGCTACCGGCAGACCCACGACGACGCACGGTTCGGGACGGCCTGCCCTGCGAGCAGCTTCTCTGATACGGGGCAAGACGTGGCCCTCCAACGCCTTGGGCCCTGTCATCCAGGTGACGGTACCATCGGCCAGCTCGCCCGCCATCTTTAACATTATGGGCCCAAGGGCAGAGACGATAATGGGGGGCATGGGCACCTGGGGCAGCTGCAATGTCACGTTTACCTTGAAGAAATCGCCTTGAAACTGCACGCTGCCCTTCTCCAGGAGGGTACGCAATACCACCAAATACTCCCTCATATAGTGGGCCGCCCGAGCGTAACTGAAGCCCCACATGTCTTCCACCGTCACCCTGTGAGAGGGCCCGATGCCCAGGCTAAGCCTTCCCCCAACAGCGGCGTTGACGGTAGCAGCCTGCTGGGCCATGAATATGGGATGGCGTAGGTATACCGGTACCACTGCCGTCCCAAGCCCTATCTTCTGAGTCGCTTGCCCAGCCAGCGCTAGAAGGGCAAGCGAATCAGGCCCCATGACCTGAGCCAGCCAAACTGCCTCGAACCCCTCCCTCTCCACCTGGACGATGCGCTCTACCATCACCTTAGGGTCCCGGCTGGGGAACATAAAAAGGCCTATGCGCATAGCTTCCCTCCTTTGCAAGGGTCATCCTAAGGATGATGAACATTACATGTCAACGCAAAACTCCCCTAATACATACCTAACCCACGCATATCGTCCTCCTTCCTGCCCAGGCATTGAGAGGGCCGCACAGACGTAAACGCCCTTGACGCCCTATCCCTCCCTTATTTACGATGTAGCCGATCGGTAACGCCGGCCAGATGCTGCATCTGGGAATGTATGAGAAAAGACGCCGCCCCTCCTCGGAGATAGCACGGTACCGCTTGTTGCTAAAAGAGCTACGCCGGCGCCTAGGGGTATGGTCTCGCCTAGAAGATTTAGGGGTAGTAGTGGAGGATCCCCTAACCATCTACGTTGCCCCTGAGGCAAAGGTGGGGCCTGGGACCATTATTAGGGCTAACACCGTTATAAAGGGACAATCCGTTGTGGGAAGTAGCTGTGAATTGGGGCCCAACACGATCATTACGGACTCGGTCATAGGCGATGAGTCACGGGTGATCGCCTCAGTAGTAGAGGGAGCAGTCCTAGGGGCTAGGGTACACGTTGGCCCCTACTCCCACATCCGGCCCGGCAGCCACCTTGAGGACGATGTACGCATAGGCAACTATGCTGAGGTCAAGAACTCACACCTAGGCCAAGGAACCATGGTGAACCATTTCAGCTACGTAGGGGACGCCCACGTGGGCCGGGGCGTCAACATAGGGGCAGGGACGGTAACGTGCAATTTCGATGGCAAAGAGAAGCATAAGACAATCATAGGTGATGGGGCCTTTATAGGAAGCGGCACCATGCTGGTAGCCCCCGTCCGAGTGGGGAAGGGGGCAGTGACAGGTGCCGGCTCTGTAGTGACCCGTGACGTGGCCGATGGGGCTGTGGTGGTGGGAGTGCCGGCCCGCCCCCTCAGGGGAGGAGGCCCAGAACAGAAGGGTGGACGCTGATAGCTGGACAGGCCTCAGCCTTCTTGCATCCTCTGCTATCGTCCTTGGCCTACTGGCTGCTCTAGTATCCTGGGCAGAAACGGCTACGCCTTTTATGCCCCCGAGAAGTAGAAGCCAGGGGCATCTGTCCATCCCTCCCCTTACATTCTGGGATTTAGGGCAAATGGCCCTTGGAGCCACCTCCGTGATGGGCTCCATCCTCCTTCTAAAGGAGCCAAGCGGGGGATCTCCCTGGGCCTGGCCGGTAGGCCTTGTCATGGGGATAGGGTGTTGGGCCAATACCTACATTCTAGGATCGTCCCTCGGGCCCAGAGGGCTTAAAAGGATACCGTTGCCACCCATCACCCGCATGCTCAAGCCGATAGCCTGGGCCATTATGAGGCCCATCTGGCCACTTCAGGGCCTGTGGCGAGGCCACATCCTCTGGGAGGCCTTCACGCCAGCCTTAGGGCTTTCCCCCACCCCTACTCAGATGGCGATGATCAGGGCAGTTATGGAGCTGGGAACCACCACCGTAAGAGAAGTAATGGTGCCCCGCATTGATATAGTGGCCGTTCCTGCCCAGGCCCCCTTAGAGGAAGTGGCACGCATCCTAGTAGAGAGGGGCTATAGTCGCCTCCCTGTCTACCAGGGCACCATCGACAACGTGATAGGGATAGCACACGCCCGCGAGGTGTTGCGCCTTTTGGTGAGGGGAGTCAGAGGGGTCCAGGCAAAGGACGCAGCCCTTCCCGCCTACTTCGTCCCTCAGACTAAGCGGTTGGCCGATCTTTTGACTGAAATGCAGCGCCAGCACCTCTCCATCGCCATAGTAATCGACGAGTATGGAGGCACTGCTGGCCTAGTTACGGTTGAGGACGTGCTGGAGGAGATAGTAGGAGAGCTGATAGACGAGTTCGATATGGAAGAAGAGCCCGTGCAACGCCTGGGGGCCGATGAGGCACTGGTGAATGGCCGGGTAGCCATCGACATCCTGGAGGAACTGTTTGGGATCCGGGTAGGGGAGGAAGAGTATGACACCATAGGGGGGCTCATATACCACCGATTGGGCCGCATGCCTACAGTAGGCGACCAGGTGGAGATGGATGGCCTACTATTCCGGGTGGTGGCGACGTTAGGCCGGCGCATTAGGCGGGTCTATATAGCCCGTCTACCTGCCGGAAATGAGTGACAGAAGTAACGATTGCCCCCCCATAGGCTTACCCTTAAAATGAGGCCTCAGGCATGGAAGACGACCTACCTTTTTGGGTAGCCTTTAGCCGTATTCCGGGAGTAGGAAGGGCACGCTTCCAGCTGCTGGAGAGGGCCTTCGGGTCTTTGGCCAAGGCGTGGCACGCCGATGCTCAAGCCCTCAAGGCAGCTGGGCTGGACGACCGCACTGTTTCTCAGATCGTCCAGCGACGCCCCCAAATTGTGCCAGAGAAGGAAAAGGAGCGCCTCCTACGGTTAGGCGTTGCTGCCCTTACTTGGCACGACCCCAGCTATCCTTCCCTCCTACGGGAAATAACCGATCCTCCACCTGTCCTATTTGTCCGCGGCCGGCTAGAGGCATTGCACCAAGTATCAGTGACAGTTGTAGGGACACGACGCCCCACCACCTACGGGCGTCAGGTAGCCGAGGATCTAGCCAAGGCCCTAGCACGAGCTGGGGTCACAGTGGTGAGCGGCCTGGCCCGGGGCATAGACGCCATGGCCCACCGGGCAGCCTTAAGCGCTGATGGCATAACAGTGGCCGTTTTGGCTTGTGGGCTCGATATGGTCTATCCCCCGGAACACCTGTCCCTGGCAAGGCAGATCATGGAGAAGGGGGCCTTAGTCAGCGACTACCCCCTAGGCACCCACCCTCGGAGTGAGTACTTCTACCGTCGTAACCGCATCATGTCAGGCCTCAGCTTAGGGGTGGTAGTAGTAGAAGGGGAGATGACAAGCGGCGCCCTCATTACCGCCAAGTGGGCATTAGAGCAGGGCAGAGACGTCTTCGCCGTACCCGGCCCCATTTATTCCCCGGCAAGCCAAGGCCCTCACTGGCTCATCCAGCAAGGTGCTAAGCTGGTACAGAGGGTGGAAGATATCTTGGAGGAACTTAACCTTAGCGCCTTGGCCGCCCTATCCCCTCCCCCACCCCCCAAGCCTGAACCCTTGGGGGAGCCAGAGTCCAC
>Ga0105160_1000331_pt1 | contig 23307 bp, 21 predicted proteins | sample GXS110809BmetaG_FD_89591 | JGI IMG/M metagenome (GOLD analysis project Ga0105160, IMG submission 89591) | Hot spring microbial communities from Gongxiaoshe hot spring, China to study Microbial Dark Matter (Phase II) - GXS 110809B | ecosystem: Environmental > Aquatic > Thermal springs > Hot...
AACCGATTATACCTGCTAATAATAAACTATTCGACGCTATTAGCATCATTCCTATCCAAAATGTATTCTTATTTTGCAACCCTTCTGGTATTTCTCCTGCAAATATTACGTATAAACTCCAATACAAAGATTCTATCGAATCTTGTTTTAACAAAAAACTTAATATCAATGAAGAAAAAATTATTAGTAAAACCGTTATTACAAAGTGGTATCCATCCTATTAATGCTATAATGTCCAAATAGTATATCTTCCAAAATTTTTTCAAATTCCTTACTGAAAAATACCTTACTATCAATTCAAATGAAAAAAGAAAAAGAAACATTAAGTCAAGTATAACTATTGCCTGTGTTATTTCATGGTTTATAAGAACAAAAATAACATAAAAAACTGAAATGAAAGCTAAGAAATTGTAAGAAAAATTAAAGAATCGATTATAATTTAATCTTGACAAAAATAAACTTAAAGAATTTGTTTTGTGATTAATTAATGAATTTTGATGGGATTTTTCTTGCATCATCTATGATTTTTAGTATAACTTTGGCTACTTTTTTACCATCGTGTCTTATGAAGTCACCCTCTTGAGAAATTAAATCGCTTTCTATTATCCTTTCATCTTGTATGTCTTTTTCTATTAACCTATATCTTTTGTCCTTTTGTAGGTATTTCTCAAGAATTTTGGGATTTATAGGACAGTTATTAAATAAGGTAAAATCGAAGTTTATGTGATATTTGTTAAGTATTTCTATATATTCCGAAAGTTTATTTTTTATACATTCATTTGGTTGATTAACGATGTTGGAGATAAATATTTTTAATGCCTTGGATTTTTGGTATTCTTCCAATATTGGTTTAACTAAAAAGTTTGCAACTATGCTGGAATAAATACTTCCTGGGCCTAACACGATTATATCTGCTTCTTTTATCGCTTCTAATGCTAAAGGATTTACATCGTCATCATTTATTTCCTCTAAACAAACTCTTTCTATCTCCAAACTTGTTTTATCTATTATTTCATTTATATAGGTTTCCCCTTTTACAATTTCCCCATTACTAAGTCTCGCTACTAATATTCCTCTTTTCTTGCAAGAAATCAATGATTTTCCCTTTATCCTAAACAACCTATAAATTTTTTCAGTAAATTCGTTAATGTCATTTTTTGACAGTTTAAATATTGCAAGTAGGATAAGGTTTCCAAGTGCATGCTGATTCAATTCTGCTTTATCGAATCTGTATTGAAGTAGTTCTTCTAAAATAGGGTCTTCTGCTAAACTTGCGATGCAATTCCTCATATCCCCCAAAGGTATAACATCGTCATATATTTTCAATATTTTCCCAGTTGATCCACCATCGTCTGTTGGCGTCGATATAGAATATATATCGAATTCATCAAAAAATTTTAAACCTCTAAGTACTGATGAAATCCCACTTCCTCCACCTATTAAAACTATTTTCATCAGAATTTAAAGTATGTTCCAATATTTAGTTTTCTGTCCTTTGTTAATACATCTCTGTATCCAACTCTCAAATATCCATTTGAGAAGATCCTATAATCAACGAATGTGTTAAGTTGGATGTCAGAAGGTTTTACAAGTTCGGCTGTAAAATAGAATTTATCCGATAATTTTTTATCTATTCCTACTCCCAATTCAGAATAGAATAGCCCCATCCTGTATCGTGTATCCATCTTTTCATTCCAATACGTCAATTGTAAATTAAGTCTTGAAGTTTTTCCCAAGTCAAATATTCCAACTCTATAGCCTTGCTTGGAATTTGGAAAAATATCTACATCTAAACTAACTGCTGGATTATCTTGTTTATCCTCTATGCTTTCTATATATGCATTTACGCTTGCAAATCTGAAATCTTCCTGTTTCATCGTTTCTTCTTTTAATTTCTTTGCAGGGGTTAACAAGAAGTCTGTCACCTCTATTACTTCTCTTAATTTTGAGATAGATACTTTTAGGTCTTCTTTTAATTTTTTATCTTTAACTAAATCCTCAACTTGCTCTGCTGAATTTGCTAAACTTTTTGACATCCTTTTTAGGTTTTTTATAGTTTCTTTTAGATCTTCTTTTACATCTGTATTTTTAACAAAATCCCTTATTTCGTAAGTAATATCATATAGGTTTTGTGATGTTTGCTTTATACCAATAACTATTTGTCTTATGTCTTCCTTGTTTTCGGTTAATATTTTGTCTATCGTTGAAGTGGATTTTGCTAAATTATTACCTATTACATCTACTTTAGAATTTATGTTTTCTACTGTCATTCTTGATGAGATAAGTAAAAGATTAATGTTTGTTGATATTATTGATATATTTCTATCGAGGACCGATGTTAGGTAGTTTATATCCTTTCTTGTATCATAAATAAGTAATCTTAAGTCATTGGTTATTGTGTTAACTTTTTGGGGTAGTTCCATTGCTTGTAATGTTTGTTTAAAATATATTGCAGTGTTTTGTAGATCTTGGAATGCCAAGTATGTTTGTTTTAATACTTGGTACCAATCTATCATTGGATAAGTATTTTTACTTTCTATATCTCCATCTTTATAGTATTGCGAAGATGGTATTGGTTCTATATATAGATATCTTTCTGACATTATATTACCTGCAATATAGAAAATAGAGTTTTTGGGAATTAGGTATTTTTTTTCAATCCATATTTTTACTTTTACTTTGTAGTCTTTCTCGAAAGAAACTTCTTTAACTTCACCTATATTAACGCCTGCCATATATACTTTTGATCCTTCAGATAGTCCTGACACATCTTTGAAAATTAAGTAGAGTGTATAGTACTTGTCTTTATCTTCTAATTTTCCTAAGAAAAATGCGATTAGAAAAATGGATGCTACAGTTAATAGGAACATCCAACCTATTTTTAAAATCGTATTTTTTGAGTATTCCATTATGTTGTTGGGAAGAACTTAAGTATATCTTTAGCAAAGTAAAGGATTATGGACCCTGTAGGTCCGTTTCTCTGTTTTGCTATTATCACTTCTGTTAAATTAGCTTTTTTTGAATCTTTGTTATAGTAATCATCTCTGTATAAAAACATTACTAAATCTGCTTCTTGTTCTATTGCTCCACTTTCTCTTAAATCTGAAAGTAATGGTCTTTTGTCTGTCCTTTTTTCTACTTCTCTTGATAATTGTGATAGTGCTACCACAGGCACATTCAATTCTTTGGCTAATGCTTTTAGAGATCTGGATATTTCTGATAATTCTTGCACTCTTGATTCGTACCTATCCTCTCCTTTTATTAATTGCAAGTAATCAATAAATATTGCTCCTAACTGTTTTTTTTCAACTTTCAATTTCCTACTTTTTATCCTAATATCTATTGTTGTTAAATTGGGAGAATCATCTATAAACAGTGGTTGTTCTGAAAGTATGGATATTGCTTCTGCTAATCTATCCATATCTTGTATTGTTAAAGTTGCGTTTCTTATTTTTGCTAACGGCACGCTTGATTCAAGAGAAAGAAATCTCTGAGCTATTTGCTCTTTAGACATCTCTATTGAGAAAAATATCACAGGTTGTTTGGATTTTATGACTATATTATATGCCAAATTGATTGCGAATGCTGTTTTACCCATACTTGGTCTTGCTGCCACTATTATTAAATCTCCTCTTTGTAAACCAGACGTCATTTTATCTAAATCTTCAAATCCTGTGGGTATTCCAACCACTCCTTCTTCTGCTATTGTTTCAATATTTTCTAAAACGTTTGCAAGTATGTCGGATAAGCTATGATAATCTTGGGATTTAGTTGTATATGATATATCCATTATTCTTCGTTGAGCTTTGTCAAGAATGGTATTAATGTTATACTCTTCATTATAAGTATCTTGTATTGTTTCCAGTGCTGCTTTTATTATTTTAGTCCTTATGCTTTTTGATTTTATTATTTCTATATAATGATGGTGTGATTTAACGACAGATACTAATTCCAATAGTGATGCTAAATATTCAAATCCTCCTGCAAATTCTAACTCGCTTTCTAATTTTAAGTGTTTTATTTCATTTGTTATTGATACGATATCTATTGGAATATTTTTTTCATATAAGCTTAGTATTGCTTTGTATATGGCTTTATTTTCGGGCCAAAAGAAATCATCTACATCTATCTTTTCTATAACTTGGCTAACTATTGAAGGGTTAAAGATTATAGAAGAAAGCAGTGCTTTTTCTGCTTGTATGTCGTTAGGTAAATAATTTTCTGATAAATTTTTAATCATCATCTATATCTATCATTTTCAATCCTTGTTCTACTTTCATACTTCCAACTTTTATATGTGTAATATTTCCATCTGTAAATACTAAGAATATTTCTTTGTATCCTTCGATTTGGGTTTTTAGAGATTGTTTAAATTTTTCGTGGAATTGTGCCCATTTTTCATCAGGTTCCAATAAATCCAATCTGTAGTATTCTTCCTGTAGTGATGTAATAAGCTTTAACAGTACTTCTTTTGCTTTTTTTACGACAGGATCATCAAGGTCTATTGTTTTGCTTTTTGTTGTTCCCGAAAATTGATTAAGTAAAGAGATAAGGTTTTTCATCATTTTTTGTTCTACTAATAGCTCTTGTTGGACTTTTTCAATATTTTCTATTATTTCTGCTATTTTATCTAAGTATTTACTCATAGGCTATGTGTATTGCTGCCATTCCCCAAAATAAAGGTATTGCTTCTACTTTATCATATCCTATTTGTTTTAGTATTTCTGAAAATCTTTCGTAGTTAGGAAAAGTCATTATCGTTCTGTAGTATTCTCTGTTATAATGAGGGAAAAATATGCTCCCTAAAATTACAATAATGAAGTATAGGTAAGATTTGTAAAGAGCTTTTATTATTGGGTTTTTAGGATGTGATGTTTCTAAATTAAGTAATCTTTTGGATATTCGGTGTATTTCTTTTAAGTATGTGGAGAAATCTTTTTCTCCTTCGAATAAGCTTCTTGCTCCGAATGACATGGTTGATATATCAAATGATTTGTTTTTAAAAGGCATTTGGGATATATCTCCTAAGATGGGGATTAAGTTTTCTCTATTTGGTGATTTTTCTATGAATTTTTTTAGCATTCCGAATGAAGCGTCAAAGCCTATTATTTTTATATTCTGGTTTTGTGATTTTTTGTATATTCCGATTGCTATATCGCCTGTTCCTGTGCATAAGTCTAAAATGTATTTGGTTTCACTTTTAATTAGTTTTACACTTTCGTCTATTAATCTTTTTCTCCAGTATATCGTAACACCAAGGCTCATTGTATAACTAATTAAGTCATATGCTTTTGATAGTATATCAAAAGCTTTGGATATTTTTTTTAGCTCCATTACCTTTCTCCTTCTCTTTGGTTTATCTTTTACTTATCTTTTCTATATTTTTCTCTATTTTTTCTCCCTTACCTTTCTGAAGGTTGTTATTTTGTTCGTATAGAAATATTTCCATAAGATGAAAAGGTTATTAATCTTTTTGATTTTGATTTTATCTTTTTCGTTCTGTTCTGAAAAATATTTCATCATCGATTCTTCGTTAGTGCAAGTGGAAGATGGAAAAAAGATGATTCTTATTGATAACATCGTCGATTTCTTTTACTATAATAACAAACCTTATTTTATTCAACAAACAGAAAGTGGTATTAATATTCTGACTTTATATAAGACAAGATTTTTACCGCTTTTCCCTTCAAAAAACAAATTGCAAAAAATTTTTCAAATCAAAGAGGAAAGTCAATATATGGGAAATTTTATAAAAGATCAAAATATATTCGTAGTTTTTAAAAACAATATTTATATATTTGAAAAGATGACCAAATATAAAAAGATTAAATTGGATACTTTCACATGTGTTTATTATTCAGATGAATTAATCGGTTTAAAAAAATTAAAAAATGGTAGTGAAAATAATGCTATTTTTGTGTATGAAGTAGATAAATTAATTAATCCGCTTTTTACAGTAGAATCTGATAATTTATTGCAAATATTAAAAGGTGATGACTTTTTTATATCTTTAGAGTTATCCCAAATTTACCAGGAAGATTATACTTTAAAAATTAGGTATATCTCAAAGGATTTTAGCAAAGACATTTTTGAAAATAATGTTAAAGTTTTTTATAATTCTGTTTTCTATATTATTTTATTAGATAGAAATCATCTTTTGCTTCAGACGGGCGAAAATGCAAATATTTATAATATCGATCAAAATTTAAATATGAAATTAGTGGGAAGTATAGAAAGTTTTTACTCTTATTTTGCAAATCCCTATTTGTTTGTAATTAACAAGAATAATTTAACTGTTTATTATTGGACTAAATCAGAAATAAGACCTTTTTTCTCAATCCCAAATGTGAGTTTCATATTCTATTCTAACTCTAAGCTTTACTATCTTTTTTATTCTAAGGATATGAATGTTTGGGTTTATAATTATCTTGTGATCGATAAAGATTTTGTTTTTGAAAATAATGAAGAATTAATACTTTATACTTTGCCTGAGGAGGTTATACCGATATGAATTTCCAAAGTTTATATGAGTATTCTATGAACCTTCACAAGGAAATAGATAGTGTAAGGTATTTTTCTGCAACGCATGAGGAGATTGATAAAGCTTTAACTACTGATATATATTTTGTAAGAACAAGCTATTTATTGGAAAAAATTGGTAAGTTAGACACAAACGTCTGTGCTGAGATTTTTACTAATGAAAAAGGAGTTTTTGCAGGTTTAAATGAGGTCCTATATTTATTAAGAAACAAAGATGTTAAGATTGAATCTTTAGAGGAAGGTGAAACTTTTGAACCATTTGAAGTCGTGATGAGAATAGAGGGAAAGTATGGAGAGTTTGGTTATTTAGAGACGTTGATATTGGGGTTTTTGGCATCTTCTTCGAGTTGGGCTACGGCTGCAAGAATGTGTAAAGAAGCTGCTAATGGGAAGAAAGTTATTTGTTTTGGCGCTCGATTTGTACATCCTTCTGTTGCTCCTGTTATGGAGAGATCTGCATTGATCGGTGGTGCTGACGATGTTAGCTGTATCCTTGGTGCTTCGTTAGCAAAAAGAGAACCAAAGGGAACCATTCCTCACGCTTTTGTTATTATCCTCGGTGATACTTTGGAAGCAGCAAGAATATTTGATAAATATATTGACGATAGCGTCCCTCGTATAATTTTAGTTGACACTTTTAAAGACGAAGCTGAAGAAAGTGTTAGAATAGCCAAGTTTTTTAGGGAAATAGGTAAAAAGTTGGATGGAGTCAGATTGGATACTCCACGAGAAAGAGGAAGAGTAACACCAGAATTGGTAAGGGAAGTTAAAGAAAGGTTGAAAATAGAAGGGTTTGGCGATATAAAGATAGTGGTTTCAGGGGGCTTGGATCCTGAAAGAATAAGTATTTTAGAAAAAGCAGGTGCAGATATATTCGGTGTTGGGTCTTTCATCGCTTCCTTCAATAACATACAATTTACGATGGATTTAAAAGAGGTTGAAGGAAAGGCTATTGCAAAAAGGGGAAGAATACCTGGGAGAACTCAAAATCCTCGACTAAAAAGAGTAAAGTAGATGAATCTCTTGAATAGCTTTGTATACTATTTTGGTTGGCTGGCTTTGGTTTTCTTTAATAGTTTTTATTCTATTTTCAGATTAAAGATTAACTGGGAAGATTTACCTTATCAGATTGTGCATTTAGGTTATAATTCTATTTTTATCGTTGTTTTGACAATAACTTTTACAGGTATGGTGATTTCGTTAGAATTATCTAAAGAGGCGGTAAGGTATGGTGTTGCTGATATGGTTGGGGGCGGGGTTGCGATTGCTATGGCAAGGGAATTTGGACCCATGCTTACTGCTATAGTCTTAATCGGTAGGTCGGGTTCTTCTATCGCTGCTGAAATATCAACGATGAAAATAACTGACCAGATAGATGCGTTGAGAAGTATGGGAGTTAATATATATGAATATTTAGTTACTCCTCGTCTCATTTCTCTGATAATTACTGAGCCCATTATAACGATCTTTTCTATTATTTCTGGCACTTTTGGTGGTGCTGTTATGGCTAAAATATATGCAAACATTAGTTATTCAACTTATGCTAATTCGATTGAAAGATTTCTGGAATTGAGTGATTTAACAGGGGGTATAATTAAAAGTATAGTTTTTGCTGTTGTTATAGTTTTGGTTTCTGTTGTTGAAGCTTTTAATTGTCCTAAAAACAGTGCGGGGGTTGGTATAGCAGTAACCAATGCTGTAATGAAATCCATCATATTTGTCTTTATCCTTAATTTTCTCCTTTCTTACCTCCTTTTTGCTCATTAAAATATTCAAAAAAAATTATGGTGAAAAATTGGAGGACAGTTAGGCGTTTATGTGGAAGTTTATAAAATAAGGTGGTGATATTATGAAAAGAATGAGAATACTGAAAGTTGTTAAAAGTCCTGATAAATTACTTAGAGAAATACATGAAAAATACTTGCCTTCAAAAAAGGAATTAAACTTTAAGGTTGGAGATATTGTAAAAGTACATCAAAGAATAGTTGAAGGTGATAAGAGTAGGGTTCAGGTTTTTGAAGGTGTTGTTATTGAAATCCATGGGCCGATCTATAACAGGTTCTTTACCGTAAGAAAAGAAGTCCAAGGAGTTGGGGTTGAAAAAACATTTAGGATTAATAGCCCTAATGTAGAAAAAGTTGAACTTGTTAGAAATCCTCTTAAGAAACCAAGAAGGAAGAAACTTACCTATTTGAGGCCAGAATAAGGAGGTTAAAATGTATAAAAATATCAATAAAAATTTTTTAATAGTGGCGTTAATTTTTGTTATTTCCATAATAGTTTTAAATATCTATGGTTGTAATAAAAGTGATTCTAAAGTTGTTGCAGAAGTAGAAAATGAAAAAATAACTCAAGATGAACTTAATAAGGAACTAAATAATCGATATGGAATGGAAGTTTTGCAAGATTTAATAACTGAAAAACTAATACTATTGGAAGCAAAAAAGAAAAATATAAATGTTAGTGATCAGGAGATAAATCAAGAATTAGAAAAAGTTGCTCTTAACATGGGAGGAATGGATAAACTTAAAGAGCAATTGAAAAATAGAGGGGTCTCCTTTGATGATTATAAACAAAAATTAAAAATGGACTTATTGTTAAGGAAGCTCATAATATCCGAATTATCTGAGGATGAAATAAAAGTTTTTTATGAAAATAATAAGCAGGGATTACCATTAGTTGAGGTATCGTTTATCATGGTTCCTGATAAGAACCTTGCAGATTCTATTGTTAAAAGTTTGAAAAATGGTGGAGATTTTACCAAACTTGCTGAAACCTATTCTCAAGACCCTATAAGTAAAGATACAAAAGGATATGTGGGATATCTTGCGAGGTACGATATTTCCAGAAATTCACCTACTTTTAAAACATTAGAAGACGCAATATTTAAAAATCCACAGAAGGGAAAAATTGTAGGACCTATCGAGGTTGATTATAATAAACAAAAACTGTATTATATAGTTAAGTACCATAATGTTTTAAGTACTTATGAAGAGGTTAAGCCTAAAATCCAGGAATTATTGGCACAACAGAAGGTCCAAGAATATATTCAAAAGTTAAGAAAAAATGCTAATATTAAAATACATTACGGACAGGAGGAAAAAAAATAGTATTTTGTTCTCTAGTAGAAACAAGCCTTTGTTGGGAATGATAAGAAGAAAACAAGCTACAAGTGTCCATACAAAAATTAAGATATACACATGAAAATAAGGAATCAAAAATTTATTATATTCAAAGCTTTTGAATTAATTAAAAAGAGAATGCCCTTGGTAATTGGAACAAGAATAAATTTATTATTAGCACTAGTCTTGTTTATTAGTGCTTCTTTGTTTATTAGTTTTTCTAATGATGAAGATTTAAGTGCAACTTTGATTATATCAAGCGACCCATCTGCTGCTTCTGTTTATATTAATAACGTTTTTAAAGGTAACACTCCTTTGAGAATAGAAATTCCGCCTGGACAACACAGGATTAGAATTGCTGTAGATGAAAATTACGTTCCTGAATACATAACATTAATTGCTTTTGCAAAACACAGGTACGAATATAATGTTAAATTAAATTTAACAAGCAAAGGAGCTTATAAAGCTGCTCAATATTACCATAATTTGAATGAATTAGAGAAAGCAAGGGATTATTATATTCTTTCAACTAAATCTTATGGAAAAGTGATACCCGAAGCTTATTTTTATGCAGGCTACATCGATTTTTTACTTAAAAATTTTGAATCGGCAGAAAGTAATTTGCTTAATTACATAAGTTACAATTCCAGAAGTGTATCTACATGGTATATTTTAGGGGAAGTAAGGAATACTCTTAACAAAAAGAATCTTGCTATTGCTTGTTATAAAGAATGTCTTAAAATATTGTATCCTAAAACTCAAGATATACTTAACTCAACAAAGATTAGTCAAAATGAACTTGAAAGGCTAAAAAAAGATATTATAAAATATCCAACTTTGGAAAACTATATAAGAATAGCAAGGATATACGAGCAAAAAGGGGATTATGATAACTCTATATATTACTATAGAAAAGCAATTTTCTTTTTTGACTTAGATTTGAATAAACCTTATAAGGTTGGTGAAGATAATGACTGAAGCATGTATTGGATCTTTGGGATTTTTAGTTATTGGTATCATATTCATAATAAGTTTTGTTTTACCAGTTGTATTGTCAATAATTAAGATAGTAAATCAGTATGAGAGAGGGATAAGATTGAGATTAGGTAGGTATGTGGGGCACGTTGAGGGACCTGGACTAATTATATTGATACCTTTTATCGATAAAATGATAATTGTTGATACACGAGAAACCCCTATGAACTTACCTTCTCAAGAAGTAATAACTGCTGATAACATAACTATAAAGGTTAGTGCGGTTGTTTATTTTCAAGTCGTCCATCCTGATAAAGCAGTTTTACAAAACCAGGACTATGCCGCATCCATTTTCCAAATAGCACAAACTACTCTAAGAAATGTTGTTGGGCAATCTGAATTGGACGAAATATTGCAACAAAGAGAAAGAATTAATGAAAAAATAAGAGAAATAGTTGATGAGAATACCCAGAGATGGGGAGTAAAGATTACTTTGGTTGAGATAAAGGATATAGAATTGCCTGAGACTTTGCAAAAAGCTATGGCAAAGCAAGCTGAAGCAGAAAGAGAAAGAAGAGCAAAGATAATAAGTGCTGAAGCGGAATTCCAAGCAGCCCAGAAATTGGTCGAAGCTGCTAATTTAATATCTTCCCAACCTGTCGCTTTACAATTACGATTTTTCCAATTACTTTCTGATATCGCTTCTAAGGGATCCAATATGGTTATACCGTTACCTACTGAACTTTTTGCTTTCTTTGCTAAAAATATTAATGGAGAAAAAAAGAATGAATAAAAACTGCCTCTCGGGATGGCAGAATATAAATAACCCGGGACAAGCAATCGCTTGTTGGTAAAAAAACATGTATTATTACCCTTATGTTAATAGATATATAGAATTTTATAACTACAGCATAAATAATTTAGAAGATTTTTGGGCTTATCAAGCGAATATAATCCCATGGTTTAGAAGATGGGATAAAGTTTTGGAAGATAATCATCCTTTTTATAAATGGTTTGTTGGAGGTTTATTAAATGCTTCTTATGTGTGTTTGGATCAACATTTAGAAACCTACAGGAAAGATAAGGTGGCATTTTATTGGGAAAACGAATTGGGTGAAAGAGAAACTGTTAGCTATTATGAATTGTATAACAGGGTAAATTATTTCAGTAAATTTTTGCAGGATTTGGGAGTAAAGAAGGGCGATGTTGTTTTAATTTACATGCCTTTAGTTATTGATGCTATAGTTGCTATGCTTTCTGTTGTAAGATTAGGTGCTATTCATAACGTTGTGTTCTCCGGATTCTCTAAAAATGCTATCCTTGGTAGAATTGAGGATAGTAAAGCTAAGTTTATAATCACTGCTACCCATACTTATAGGAGAGGAAAAAAAGTTGATTTATTGTCAGTTATTAAGGAAATAAATGTTGATAGTATTCAAAATATAGTAGTTCTTGATAGAAGCGGGGATTTTAAGGAAGAAGGGAAGTATGTAAAATGGCCGACTTATAAGGAGTTTGTTTATGTTCCACCTGTTCCTGTTGAATCAACTCATCCTCTTTTTGTTTTATATACTTCAGGGACTACTGGCAAACCAAAAGGTATAGTTCACTCAACAGGTGGATATTTGGTTTATGTTGCAAGCACGTTGAGGTGGGCTTTTAACGTTGATAATGATAGCATATGGTGGTGCACGGCTGATATTGGTTGGATAACAGGACATAGTTATGTTGTTTATGCTCCTTTGGCTTTGGGGATTACGAGTTTTATATATGAAGGTGCTCCGGATTATCCTGACCCTTCCAAATGGTGGAGCTTGATAGAAAAGTATAAAATAACAGAGTTCTATACTTCGCCTACTGCATTAAGGATGTTTATGAAGTATGATTTAAAGTATGTTCTTGATCATGATTTAAGCTCATTAAGGATGTTGGGATCTGTTGGTGAGCCTATCAATCCTGAGGTTTGGGAATGGTTTTATGTTAATATTGGAAGAAGTAAATGTCCTATAATAGATACTTGGTGGCAAACTGAAACAGGTGGTTTTATGATTGCACCGTTTATGGGAATATTACCGTTAAAGCCAGGATTTGCTTCTTTGCCTCTACCTGGTGTTTTGGTAGATGTTGTTGATGAGCAAGGAAATAGTTTGCCACCCAATACGAAGGGGTATATAGTTGTTAAGAGTCCTTGGCCTGGAATGATGATGGGAATATTGAATGATGATGAAAAATATAAAGAAGTCTATTGGTCTAAATTTGAAAAGATGTATTATCCAGGAGATTATGCTATTAGAACTGAGGATGGATATTTTCAATTGTTAGGTAGAGCTGACGAAGTTATAAAGATAGCGGGACATAGGATAGGGACTTTTGAAGTTGAGAGTGCTATATTGGAAAATGATTTTGTTGCTGAAGCTGCTGTTGTTGGGGTACCTGATGAAGTTAGAGGAGAAGTTGTTGCTGCTTTTGTTACACTCAAACAAGGTGTAAGTGTAAATGAAGAATTAAAACAAAAGATAATCGGTAAAGTAAGAGAAATAATTGGGCCTGTCGTGGTTTTCTCTTCGATATTTTTTGTCGATAAATTACCAAAAACTCGATCCGGAAAAATTATGAGAAGGTTATTAAAAGCTGTTGTTTTGGGTAAAGAATTGGGAGATATAACTACTTTAGAAGAAGAAGCATCTGTTGAAGAGGTTAAGAAAGCCTATGAAGAAGTTAAAAGATCAATTGTTTGAAAAAACACGATTTGTTAAACCTTATGGTGATAGTTTTAATGATGGTATAGTTCAGTTAAGTTTTACACTACCTGCTACTGATAAGTATGTAGCTATAGAATCGGCTAAAGTTTTGGTATCGAAAATGGGAATTAAAGATGTCAAAATCGCTACTGTTGAAGAGCCTATAGAAAATTTCTATTTTTTTGTTGTGTATGGCTCTGTTATTCATGAGGTTGATTTGGAACAAGTAAAACCGATTATTCCAGAATATGAAAAGATGTCAAAAGAGGAAGTTGAAAGATACGCTAAGGAGCATGGGATAGAAAAAATAGTAATTGTAGGGGCTACAATCGGAACAGATAGCCATACCGTAGGGTTGGATAGTATTCTCAATGTTAAGGGATTTAAAGGAGAGAAAGGATTGGAAGCTTATAAATGTTTTAAGGTTTATAATCTTGGGCCTCAGGTAATGCCCAGTTTATTGGTTGAAAAAATTAAAGAACTGAAAGCTGAAGTAATTTTAGTATCTCAAACTATAACCCAAAGAAATATGCATTTGAAAAATTTAACGGAATTGGTTGATTTATTGGAGGCAGAAGGTTTAAGGGATGATGTTATTTTGATTTGTGGTGGTAGTAGAATAGATCATAAAGTAGCTAAGGAATTGGGGTATGATGCTGGTTTTGGGCCAGGAACTACTCCCTCTGATGTTGCTTCATTCATCATACAAAATTATGTAAAAAGAAAGAAGGAGGTGTAAGGATGAGAAAATTAATAATTGCATTTATAGTTTTATTGATGTCCTTGTTTATTATAGTATTTTCACAGGTTGAGATGAAAGTAATGTATGCACCGTCGATAGAAAAAGTAAAAAAGGTAATGGGATTGGGTGATGATGAATTTTTAATCGTTGGGGATACCAAGAGTTTTACTGAAACAAGTGATGATTGGTTTATTCTTAAAGCTAATTCTAAACATGATATTTTGAAGTTTTCTATTTTAAGTGGAGCTTTTAGTGATAAATTGGTTGATTTTAATAATGTAAACAGTTATTTTGTTGGTATTGGTGATACATGGAGTTTCAGGAGAGAAAGTTTGGATGATATCCTTGTTGGCGTTTTTGATAAGGATTTAAATTTGGTTAAATATTACGTTGTTTCTGGAACAAGGGATGACAGAGCATCCAAGATTATTAGTGTTAGGAATGGTACTTACTTTTTGGGATCTACAAGGAGTGTTGGTTTTGGAGCTGAAAGTAATTTAATATACAAGTTTGGTCCTGATTTTTATCCAACAAATTTCTGGGTTGTAGGGTCATCTGTTGATCAAACTCCTTTTGATTTAATTGAAATTTCTCCTTCAAAATACTTATTGGTTTCTTCTTATCAAAAATTATCGGGTAATAAGGATTGCTTGTTAGCTGTAGTAGATGATAATTTTAATGTGTCGCGGGCATTTGCTTTTGGTGGTGGTTTTGATGAAGAAATAACCGATATTATTCAAACTAAAGATAATTTTTATTTCATCTTTAATACTCGTTCTTTTAAACCTCAGGATAAAAGTAATATTTTAATTTCTTCATTTAAAAAATCTAATTTGAATTATGTTAGGAGTTTTGCTTTTGGGACTTTAGAGGATGATTTTTATCTTTCTTCTTACCAGTATGATGATAACATTTTTGTTTTCTTTAGTACAATGATCGACAAAAAACCTGCACTTGCTGTTGCTATTCTTGATTATAATCTTGCTCTGAAAGCTACTTATGTAATCAATGATTTATTTGGAATAGATTCGAAGGTTTCAGGATTTTTCCCTCTAAAAGAAAATCTGTTTGCTGTTAATATTTTCAATCTTAACACTCTTGATGATATTTCTATATTTTCCAGCAAGAATATTTTTGATTATCTTTTGCAAGATTATAAGAAGATTTCAAAGAATGTTCAGAATTTAAGAGTTGAAAAGTATTATCTGAAGGTTGCAAAGTACCCGAATATAGAAAGTTATCCTGTTGAATTAAAAAGTGAGTCTATTTCTCCTGATAATTTTGTTATAACTGATCAAATAAAATTGAATTACACTGATATAAATTATCAGGATATATGGAAATGAAGAAAGTTGTTAGGTATTTGGATATAAAGCCTTTGTATGATGATCTTTTTGTTGTAAGCGATCCTATTGGTATTTGTGATGATTTTATTGTTAATAAAATGACTTTATTATTAATGTTTTTGTTTGATGGAAATAGAAGTGATGAAGAAGTTAGGAGTGAATTTATCAAAAGGATAGGAATTTTTATAACGGAAGAACAATTCAAAGAAATTATTGAATTTTTTGAAAAAAATGGATTATTTTTAGATGAAAATTTAAAGATAATCAAAGGGCGTAAGATAGAAGAGCTGAAAAAGCAAGGTTACATAAGTTCATATTTTTCAAATGATGGTATTGATTTGCAAGATTTTATTCGTTTTCTTAGGATAGATGAAGTTTCTGGTGGAAATTTTGATGCTGCTATTGTTCCTCACATAGACTTAAGAGTTGGAATTAATAGTTATGTAAAGGCTTATGATACTCTAAGGAGTGACAGGAAGAGAGTTTTTATTTTTGGGGTTTCTCATTATTTTCATGAGGGGCTTTTTTCTGTTTGTCCTTTAGATTGGGAAACACCGTTTGGTTTTGTGTATACTGATAAGGAGGCGGTAGTTAAAATTACCGAAAAATTCAGTTTAGATATGTATTCTAATTTACTTTCCTATAGAAAAGAACATTCGATTGCTTTTCATTTACCTTATGTCAAAAGGTTAATGGAAAAAGCAAGGGTTGTTGCTATTCTGGTTGGTATGTCGGATAATCTGAAAGAGTCTAAAAAAAGAATAGAAGAGTTTGCCTATTTTATAGCTAACAATTTTCCTGATTCTGTCTTTATCTCAAGTATAGATTTAAGTCATGTTGGTAATAAATTTGGTGATGAAAAATTGGAGGATCCTGAGGAAGTTGATAAAGAATATATTAATTTTCTATTAAGTGCAGACGCTGAAGGAGCTTTTGAATTTCTTTTAAATAATGAAAACAAAACAAGGATAGATGGAATTTTAACTAATTATCTTTTTCTTAAAACTATTAATTTTCTAAAGAAAGAAAGGATTGATGCAAAGTTATTAGATTACCAAAAGTATTTTGAGAAACCAACTAACTCATTAGTTTCTTTCTGCTCGATAGTTTATGATTTATGAATGTCGTTATTGAAATAAAACATGATAAAAGTGTCGATGTTATTTATTATAGAGCTGGATTTATTAAGAATAATAAGTTTACAAATATATCAGAAATTCCTGGAGAATTGATAAAAAATAAAGAAATTGTATTGGTAATTCCAGATAGTTGGCTTATCACAAAGTCCTTAACTGTTCCTTTCGATATACGTAATATCCTTGCTATTAAATCTTATCTTGCTAAGTCTCTATCTTTGGGTTTAGATGATCTTTACAGTAATTATTTTATTTTTGGTAATAAGCTTTACTTTGTTGCTGTTAAGAGGGAAAATTTAAATGATTTTGTAAAGGTAGTAAGAAGATTGGGTGGGAAGTTAAAAACTGTATTACCTAAAAGTTTTATTTTCAAGTTGTTTTTAAATCTAAATAGTCCTAAGCATTTCTGTTTCAATTTTGATAGGGATTACTTGTCGATTTTTTCTTTTGAAGGTAATGGTTACTTTTTTTTTGTTGTTTTGCCTTATGGTTCTAATTCTTTTGTTGATTTGAATGAAGAATTGCAAATAACAAAGTTTATTAATGAAATATATAGAGTTGTATCTTCTTTTCAAGGTCAAACTAAGATAAGTATTGAGGAATTTCATTTTTTTGTTGATAAAGAATATAAAGAATTACCTGTTTTAAGTAGCATATCTAAAGTTTTTCAAGGTATAAGCTTTATTACTATGGATGACGGAAAATATTTGGACACTTATTCAAAAGTTTTGGAATATAAAGATAATTTTCCTATTAATTTGAGTGTTGATAAATTTGAAGAATACTATAGAAAAGAAAATTTAATACAAAAACTGGATTTAACTGTTAATTTTTTAATCGTTTTGCTTGTTTTACTTTTGATTTTTGTTTTTTTTACAAATAGTGATAAAATAAGCAAAGAGAAGATGATTGTTGAGGCTCTCAAAAATAATTACCAAAACCAATTAACTCTTTTCTCTTACCAAAAACAAGGCAATGTAAGAAAATATGTATACGATTTTGGTTTTTACAGATTTTTTAACACTTTGAATGAATTGACAAATCGACAGGTTTATATTGAAAATTTTGATTTTAAAGATAATATCGTTAATTTTTATTTTGTTAGCCCTAAATATTCTGATATTTATTTATTAGCCGAAGAATTAAAAAAAAGAGGATTTAATGTTAATGTTGAGGGTAATACTAAGTTCATTGTTTTTGAAAAATATGAATTGAATAGGTCAGTGGTGAATTATGGTAAGTAGACAATTTTTAATTCTAAAAATTCTTATATTAATTTTTGTCGCTCTTATTATTTTTTATATTAATAAAGATTTTTCAAATAAGCAAAAAATTTTATTAACTGAGAAAAAGAGATATAATGATTACATTTTGGTTTTGTCTAATTTATATTCTAAGTCAAAGACGGAGACAAACATTAGTTATCAGGATGTTAAGGCATATTTTGGTAATTTTATTAGTTTTTTGGAGAACAGACAAATAATTAAATTGAACCAGGTTGTTAGTAACAATAACAAGGATAGTATAATTTTTAAAATTAAAAGGGATTACTTTCTCAATTTGATGAGATATTTATATGATAATGCTTTTGCTTTTAAGGTTGAACAAGTTAGTTTGGTTAATGTTTATGATGAAGATTTGGAGCTTTCGCTTGTTATTTCTTATTTATATTCTTTACCAAAAGATTTTCAGGATTACTTTAATCGTAAGGAAAATTTAAATGTGAAGTTTTGGAAAGATGAGCTTGTTGAGTTAGAAAGAAAAGTTAAAGAAGACGAGCAAAAGAAGATGGAAGTAGAAAATCGGTTGAAGCAGCAAGCAGAAACATATGGATCAAATCAGAATATTGTTTATAGTAAACCTGAATTTAATCCTGATACTTTTAAGTATAAGGGGGTTGTTAAAATATCTAACAATGTTTTTGCTATAATTGATTACAAGGGAGAAGATATTTTTGTTAAAGTTGGGCAAGGGTATAATTTAGAAGGATTTAATGTAGTTATTAGGGAAGCAAATGATATATGGCTTGTTTTTGAGGTAAATGGGAAGATTTATACGAAGAAAGTTGAGGGAATGTAGATGAAGTATGTTATTTTTCATTTGCACTTTTATCAGCCACCTCGAGAAAATCCTTTTGTAGGTCAAATAGAGTTCCAAGACAGTGCTTATCCTTTTGAAAATTGGAATGAAAGGATTGCCTTTGAATGTTATGTTCCTAACGTTTATGCACGCATTTTCGATGTTAATGGTTATATTGTTAATATTGTCAATAATTTGGAGTATGTTAGTTACAATTTTGGTCCTACTTTATTGCATTGGATAAAAAGGAATTTACCAGAGCTGTATGAAAAAATACTTGAAGCTGATAAATTGAGTTACAATAGATTGGGTAGTGGTAATGCAATAGCTCAGGCTTACAATCATGTTATTTTGCCATTATCTAATGACATTGATTTGGATGTTCAGGTTTATTGGGGGTTGAAAGACTTTGAGTATCATTTTGGAAGGAATGCACGTGGAATGTGGTTACCTGAAACCGCTGTAGATTTACGAACATTAAATTACTTGAGTAAAAACGGTATTGAGTTTGTTATTCTTGCTCCACACCAGATAAAAAGGTTTAGAAAGATAGGTAGTAATCAATGGATTTATAATGAAGGAAATCTTCCCAATAAACCTTTCATTGTGAATCTTGATGAGGATAGAAAAATTATTGTTTTTGCTTATAATTCAAATATTTCTCATGCTGTTTCTTTTCAAGATTTATTGAGTAATGGTGAAAGGTTAGGAAAAGCTATTTTGTCGGAATTTAGAGAAGAAGATGATGTTGTTGTTATTGCTGCTGATGGTGAAACCTATGGACATCACAAAAAATTCGGAGAATTGGGCCTGGCTTATTCTTTGTATTATCTATTTTCTACCCCAAATGTTAAAGTTTGTAATCTTGGTTATTATGTTGATAATGTCGAAATTATCTATGAAGCAGAAATTAACGAGAATACATCGTGGAGCTGTTTTCATGGTATAGGAAGATGGAAAGAGAATTGTGGATGTAGGTTTAATCCAAATACTTCTCAAGAATGGAGAAGGAATCTGAGGCTTGCTGTAGATAGTGTGAGGAATACTTTTGAAGAAATATACATTAATGAAATGAAAAAAATGGAAATAGACAAAGATATTAGAAAAAACTACATAGAGTATATTTTAAAGAGAGATAATGAAATAAAAACTAAGGAGGATTTGTTTAATTTTGTTTGTGCTTTTATGGAAGATTTTGGTATAGAGGATTGTCAGGAAGCAAAGAGAGTTATAAATTTATTGGAGATATACAAAAATATTATGTTTGCGTACACGAGTTGTGGATGGTTTTTCGATGATATATCTGGTTTGGAGGCAACTCAAAATTTGAAGTTCCTTTATTGGGCCATCATTAAACTTAGGGAGATTTTTGGAATAAATTTAGAGCCTGTTGTTGAGACTATCCTTAAGGATGCCATTTCTAACTATTATGGTAATGGATTAAGAGTATTTAATGATTTTGTAAAAACTGCTTACTTTGACAATGATAAGATTGTTGCTTCTTTTATTGCGAATAAGTTATTTTTGAAAAATATTGATAATTTAGGGCGTTTTTGGAATGTTGAATTTTGGGAAAAACATGTTGAAGGTGAATATATGATTAGTACAGGTAAGGTGGGTTATACAAATATGATTGATTTTTCCGAAGGTTACGTTAATTTTATTTTTGCTTATTTGGGGAACTTGAATTTGTATGGTGGTTTTGGTGATTTTGACCCTTCCGAAGTTTTCCATACATTGAAAACTTTTTTGTTATCTGGCAATTTTATAGATATTGTTAATTTTATAGATGAATATTGTCAAGAAAAGTTTTCATTGGATTCATTTTTTGTAAATGTTCGACGAAAAATAATTAGGAAACTTATTGACTCTAATGTTAAAGAAATAGATAGAAAAATTGATGAGATATTTTTTGAACAAAAAACAATTATACGTAATCTAATCGATAATAATTATCAACCTATACCGTTGGAAATGAAATTAATAACATTGCTGATTATCGATAATCAAATAGAAAAGTTAATGGAGAACTTTAATCCTAATTATGAGGATATAATTTATTTTATTTTGAATAGGGACAAACTTGATTTAAAGTTGGATGAAGAGAAAATCAAGAGAAAATTTGAAAAAAAATTGAAAGATATGCTTTTAAGGATTCCCCTGATTTTGGAAAATAGAAATATTAGTGCTATTGACAATATTATTGATTTTATTAATTTTGGGTATAAGTTAGGTTTAAACTACAATCTATGGGAGTCTCAGAACGTTATGTTTTCTATGTATAAACAATTGAAGGATAGGGAAGAGTTTTTTAAACAATTATATAAGGAGGAGTTTGAAAATTTACAAAGAAAAATAACATCCTTGGCAGATATGCTAAGAATAAGAGTAATATTGTAAAGGAGGAAAGTGGTTATGGAATTTAATATACCCACGATTGTTATTGGCCTTGGAGGAACAGGTTTAAAAACAGTTGTTAGTTTGAAAAGAAAGATTCCTAAGGATGCCAGGACTCTGCTCAAGTTCTTCTGTATCGACTCTGATAAGAATGAGGTTTTGATAAATGAGTTAGAACCTGATGAATATCTTAATGTTAGTGTTCCTGGTGTTTCTTCGATTGTTGGTAATTTAAGGTCTGAATCTGCTGAATTTATTAGGCCTTGGTTTCCGTCTAATTTGAATTTTAAAGTGGTTTCTGGGGATGAGGGAGCTAAGCAATTCAGACCAATGGGAAGACTATATTTATTCAGAAATGTGGATAAAGTTTTCAATGCTATAGATATGGCTACAAAGCAATTGAGGGCGAAGTTTGCCGATGTTAAGATTGCTTCTAAGACTATAAACGTTTATCTTATTTCTTCTACATGTGGTGGCACGGGTAGTGGAATGTTATTGGATGTGGCTTATATTGTCAGAAAAGTAATAGAAGAGGAAAATGCGATACCTGCTCTGATTAAAGGTATATTGTTTTTACCTACTGCTTTCCATCCATTTCCTATATCTGACGAAGCTGAAAAGAAACACATATTTGCTAATGGTTATGCTACTCTCAAAGAAATAGATTTTTATATGAACCCTAATAATGAAAGTGAATACAAAGTGCAATTTTCAAAAACAAGGGTAGTTTCGAGTAAAAAACAACCTTTTGATGTTTGTTATCTTATTGATGATGAAAATGAAGAGTTTCCGATTGGTGGTTTAGATGATACTATAGAAGCTGTTAGTGAATCACTTGTAATCCTTATTAGTTCAGGGGTTGGGACAAATATTAAATCTGCAGAAGATAATCTTTATACTGTTCTCAGTCAATCTCAAAAGATGCAACCTTATTCTCATAAAAACTATTTGTATAGCTCATTTGGAACTTCCAGTGTTATTTATCCTTATGAGGATGTTAAAAGGTACGTTGCTGGAAAACTTGTTAAATTTATGTATGATTACTTAAACAAGGAATTGAAATCTAATTTTGTTTATGATATAGTAAGACAATTGAAAATGGATGAATTAAGCTCTGACGATTTAATAAACCACCTTTACCCTCTTAAGCTGTTATCTCCTTCCGAAATAAGTGAAAAAGTTTATCAAATTGAAAATAAAGATTTGCAACTGACGATTAAAGAAAAAATAATTACTTACTACAAAGAAAATACGTTGAGTGAGATTAAGGAAAGGTTAGAGAAAAATCTCGACGAAATCGTTAAGAATAAATTTGAGGAATTCAAAAAGTTAATGGATGAATATATAAGTAATCCATCTGTTGGTTTCTTTTTGGTTTATAAGGTTTTAACTGATTCTGAAAATGGTTTAATAGCTTATTTAACAAAAGTAAAAGATGTTTTAAAGAAAGAGATAGAGGAACATAACAATAGGATTTCCAAATTATCTGCGGACCTTGATTTTTATTCAAATGCTCTAATTGAAAAATCTAATTCATTAATAAACAGGTTATTTAACAAAAAGGATAGAAAATTAGTTGAAGGAGTGTCTAAAGCATTATCAGAGCTTTCTAATCATCAAATGAATTCCATCATTAAGGAATATGCAATTCTTTTTTATAATAAATTTGGGTTGCTTCTTAGTAGGTATATTGATGAGTATATCGAGGCTATAAACAATGTATGGAAAAAATTTTATAATGACTATATTTCTGAGTATCTAAAAATAGATTTTGTATGCAGAGCAAGTAGTTGGGGAAATAGAATAAACTTCTATGTGGCAAACAGAGAAATGATAGATAAACAATTGGAAATGATTATTGAAAATGATAAAAACAGAATCAATAGTAATCTATATAAATTATTTGACAGCTTTGTTAACATGAAATATGATAAATTTAAGGACTATGAAAAGGCACTTTTAGATTTTGTAGAAGAAAATTATAAAGATTATCTCTATTCAGATATTGAGGACCAGGTTATATACATATTTGGTAATGAAGAAGAGGTTGTTAGTAGATTATTAAGATCTTCAACTATCCTATATAGGTACGATTCTCAGTTATTCGAAAATTCCTATGTGAAGCATTATAAAGTTATGGGGGTAAAGGATATTAATAAAAGCAGGTTTTTTAACACTGCTAAAGCCTACAATATCGAAGTTATAGAAAATTATAATCCCTATAGGATT
>Ga0105160_1000335_pt1 | contig 23042 bp, 15 predicted proteins | sample GXS110809BmetaG_FD_89591 | JGI IMG/M metagenome (GOLD analysis project Ga0105160, IMG submission 89591) | Hot spring microbial communities from Gongxiaoshe hot spring, China to study Microbial Dark Matter (Phase II) - GXS 110809B | ecosystem: Environmental > Aquatic > Thermal springs > Hot...
CTTACCGGCTTCTACGACCAGCTTAACTTCCTTATCTTTCAATTCCTTTTAGGATTCAAGAAATCTACAGGGCCGGGGAGCTTCAGGCGAGTCCTGACTTTCAATTCCTTTTAGGATTCAAGAAATACTCTACAGTCATATTATATCATCCCCTAAATAATAGAATACTTTCAATTCCTTTTAGGATTCAAGGATAAATAAAACGCCGAGTGACGAATCTGAGAGTGTCCAGCTCTTTCAATTCCTTTTAGGATTCAAGCTATCTCATAATCCCCGACCCTAACACTTTTCAAACCCTTTCAATTCCTTTTAGGATTCAAGACCAACCCTAAGAAGTCGCGGCTTGAACCGGTGATAGAAGCTTTCAATTCCTTTTAGGATTCAAGTAAATCGACTATCATCGTCAAGCCATCGTTTCTGCCACTCATCTTTCAATTCCTTTTAGGATTCAAGATATAAAATGATAGCTAATTCAGTCTCTCCAACATTCTCACTTCTTTCAATTCCTTTTAGGATTCAAGATTCAAGTGGATGCTACCGTAGCGCTCGCTAACCCTGACTGTCCTCTTTCAATTCCTTTTAGGATTCAAGATTTATATTAACACTAACCCTACAATTTTGAATTACATCACTTTCAATTCCTTTTAGGATTCAAGCGTAGTGAGCCGAGGATACTCAGTAATTCCTAACCGTACTTTCAATTCCTTTTAGGATTCAAGAAGAGCTCTGAGATGGCGAGGCTGATGCATAGGCAGGCTCCAATCTTTCAATTCCTTTTAGGATTCAAGAGTCTCATATAAAATAACCCTCTCTCCCGTTCTCTTTCCCCTTTCAATTCCTTTTAGGATTCAAGCACGAAAAAAGCTGACCCAGCGATAGAACACATTTGGCCCTTTCAATTCCTTTTAGGATTCAAGGGAGGCTAAGAGAGCTTCTCCTTGACTTACAAGATGCTCAACTCTTTCAATTCCTTTTAGGATTCAAGGGAGGGGGCTTTGTCGCGAGTGTGAGCGGGAGGGATGGGGACTTTCAATTCCTTTTAGGATTCAAGATTCAAGATCAAAGTAACCATCATAGGGGTTCCCCCCGGTCTTCTCTTCCATCTTTCAATTCCTTTTAGGATTCAAGCGCCTTCAACAGTAACTTTATCCTTTACGCTAAACAACAACTTTCAATTCCTTTTAGGATTCAAGATAAGTGTTACACGGCCTAACGGGAAAACGCTACAACTCCCTTTCAATTCCTTTTAGGATTCAAGGGGGAGGTATATTGTAGCGACACAGTAGTGGGAATATGGGACTTTCAATTCCTTTTAGGATTCAAGACAATTGTCCGCCCCACCCGTGTAGGTAGCTAGTAGCTCGTCTTTCAATTCCTTTTAGGATTCAAGATAACGCATTATGATTTACGGCAAACATGCAATATAGAGACTCCTTTCAATTCCTTTTAGGATTCAAGGTTTCTAACCCCTATAGTGGCTGGGTTGGTGGCTTTAAGATCTTTCAATTCCTTTTAGGATTCAAGTGTAGTGTAATAGTCTGCGTCATCATATCTCCTGAATAGTCTATTTCCTTTCAATTCCTTTTAGGATTCAAGGCTGAGTATCTAGATTACAAAGATAAAACAACAGTCTTTGGACTTTCAATTCCTTTTAGGATTCAAGATATACGGGAGACTTTAACACAAATCTCGGAACTCAAGGCGGCTTTCAATTCCTTTTAGGATTCAAGCATCTCAAAAACACCTCGCCCTGTATTTACAATAACTGCAACTTTCAATTCCTTTTAGGATTCAAGCTGTTGCATTACATCAAGAGCATGAAGACTTGACGGATTTCTTTCAATTCCTTTTAGGATTCAAGCTAAACGGTAACTCGAGTGCCACGACCAATTCATTCGTCGACTTTCAATTCCTTTTAGGATTCAAGATTATCACTCCCCTATTTTATAACAGAATTAGTAAATACTTTCAATTCCTTTTAGGATTCAAGGGGTGTCTAGCTTCCCCGACCGTACCACTTCTCCGATTTTGTCATCTTTCAATTCCTTTTAGGATTCAAGAGAGTGTAAATTTGACTGAGCTTACTGCGATGGCGGCTACTTTCAATTCCTTTTAGGATTCAAGCTCGGGAAAGGAGACTGGCGGGTAAAGGCGGAAAGCTACTTAACTTTCAATTCCTTTTAGGATTCAAGTAAAACCTCGAGGCGCCGGCCAATACCGACGCCGTTGCACCTTTCAATTCCTTTTAGGATTCAAGAATAATTGTCCACCATGTTTTCGCTTCCGTATGCTTTGCAAAACTTTCAATTCCTTTTAGGATTCAAGTTATTACAGTTGATACAGCGCTAGCACCTACAGCAGCCCTATTTTCTTTCAATTCCTTTTAGGATTCAAGAAACCAAGAATAGTTATCTGGCTACCTGTTGTAAATTTCGCCTTTCAATTCCTTTTAGGATTCAAGCTATTCAAAACCAGCCCACACGTGTAAAACAGGTAGAGTAAATTTCGCCTTTCAATTCCTTTTAGGATTCAAGAGACCGTAAGACTTACAAGGATGTTTTGAGTTTTACTTATAGCTTTCAATTCCTTTTAGGATTCAAGGCAAGGTTCGACAACATTGAGAACGCCCTCGTGGATACTTTCAATTCCTTTTAGGATTCAAGCCGTGATGGATGCGAGGTTTGATGAAGGCACGTTCATGATTGCTTTCAATTCCTTTTAGGATTCAAGATATTGAGGTGAGTGAGAATTTACCGCTATATCTTGCGTATCTTTCAATTCCTTTTAGGATTCAAGCTGGAGGCCGCACAGTGAGGCTTGTTAACCCTCTGCCGCTGGTGTTCTTTCAATTCCTTTTAGGATTCAAGCTTTTACAAATTCATCAATTAAGATAAAAAATGATGCAACTTTCAATTCCTTTTAGGATTCAAGATACTTTATCGGGTTGGTGTAGAATGGTTAAGACAGGCTCTTTCAATTCCTTTTAGGATTCAAGGACTGCCGTGGCTTTTGTCGCATTTCCAGGCGACTTGAACTTTCAATTCCTTTTAGGATTCAAGGGATTCAAGTGAATGATAGTTAAACTTGACTTTCACCGGGCTGTGAAGACCTTTCAATTCCTTTTAGGATTCAAGTTGAGCATTTTCTGGAGCATTAGTGTGATATGCGAAAAGCACTTTCAATTCCTTTTAGGATTCAAGAAAAGACCACTACGACGACGATGACTTTAAAATGTTTCACTTTCAATTCCTTTTAGGATTCAAGATGTGTCGTCGAAGGGTTGTGGTGGAACTATAAGGTATAAAGTCTTTCAATTCCTTTTAGGATTCAAGTAGGAATTGGGCAAGCGGGGAAGCCACTTTACGGAAACACTTTCAATTCCTTTTAGGATTCAAGAAACAGGAATAAAATCTATGGCAGTGAAAAAAGCGGGAGCTCTTTCAATTCCTTTTAGGATTCAAGTGGTGAGGCATATATAGCTAAACGCGACGAATACAAAGACGCATCTTTCAATTCCTTTTAGGATTCAAGATATAGCTGAGGCTGAGAAGCTAGGGGAAGCAATAGATAAGGTATTCTTTCAATTCCTTTTAGGATTCAAGTACGGACGAACCAGAGAACGGATACAGTCCATGCTAGTACTTTCAATTCCTTTTAGGATTCAAGCAACAGAGACAGCAAATCTAGAGACGGGTCGTAGCTCAAACTTTCAATTCCTTTTAGGATTCAAGGGAGTTCTTTGGGCTACTTGGTGGCAATTTAAGGGGATGTTCTTTCAATTCCTTTTAGGATTCAAGGGGAGTGAAGACTTCTATCGATGAGTATGATTCTTTAGAAACTTTCAATTCCTTTTAGGATTCAAGACGTCTTCATAGACTCTGAGGGCTATATTTTCAAAATAAACTTTCAATTCCTTTTAGGATTCAAGATTTGGAGCGAGATACTCAACACGATGGACGGCAAGTACTTTCAATTCCTTTTAGGATTCAAGTTGTTATTTATCTCGAAGCTGAGGGTGCGGGGCTTCTTCTTTCAATTCCTTTTAGGATTCAAGGCTGATAAAGAAATGAGCACGAGAAAAGCAAGGTTCTTTCAATTCCTTTTAGGATTCAAGCCACGTGGACGAGTGCGAAGTCGCCGCTGTAGGCCCCTTTCAATTCCTTTTAGGATTCAAGGGATATACTGAGGCTGCTACTCTTGAGACATCGCGGAATCCTTTCAATTCCTTTTAGGATTCAAGTTGACCTAGTTAAGCGTATGTCCACTTCTTTAGCTATTTTTGACTTTCAATTCCTTTTAGGATTCAAGAAGTTACTGGTGTTGATAATGATGAACAGGCTTGTACTTTCAATTCCTTTTAGGATTCAAGGTATCGCCTTATAATGATTTCACTGCCGTCATCCGCTTTCAATTCCTTTTAGGATTCAAGTGTAGCGTCGTGGAGCAAATCAAAGTAACTATCACACTTTCAATTCCTTTTAGGATTCAAGCTACTCGAGAAGCGTTTTTCGAGCTAGTGATCTGAAGACCTTTCAATTCCTTTTAGGATTCAAGCCCATTTAACCGATGGGGGATCTGCGAGGCTTTCACGTCCTTTCAATTCCTTTTAGGATTCAAGAGACGGTTGATTTGGATTTGGTTGATAAGCATGAATTATATCTTTCAATTCCTTTTAGGATTCAAGTGAGGTGTATGTGTCAGTGTCATCAGAAGGTTGGTTGAACTTTCAATTCCTTTTAGGATTCAAGGATATGAGAGTAGAGCTTGACTTTCATTTGGCGAAGAATACCTTTCAATTCCTTTTAGGATTCAAGCATACTTGAAGCCTGGGGCACCGCTAAATTCACTAAGAACTTTCAATTCCTTTTAGGATTCAAGATTACTAAGGTTTAACGAGAATTTAGTTGAGGATTTCTTTCAATTCCTTTTAGGATTCAAGGTGACTCCAATCTCGATCTCCATAGTCTGCGGAAGCTTAGTCTTCTTTCAATTCCTTTTAGGATTCAAGAGTCGGGGGGATCTCATCAGTCGACGCTCGTAACTTAGATGCCTTTCAATTCCTTTTAGGATTCAAGCCGGGTATGGTCAACTGCCGACTACCCAAAGACTCACTGGGTCTTTCAATTCCTTTTAGGATTCAAGGACTTGGTGGACGATGATTATTCCGCCTGAAGAGCCCTTAAACTTTCAATTCCTTTTAGGATTCAAGGTTCGGAGAAATGAAAGGACATGGATACGTGGAGACTACTTTCAATTCCTTTTAGGATTCAAGAAGCTTGAATCCGAAGTCCAGCCCGCCCGCTCCGCTAAACAACTTTCAATTCCTTTTAGGATTCAAGAGAATTTGATAAAGAGGATAATATAATTTTGACGCCGATAATCTTTCAATTCCTTTTAGGATTCAAGGGTGATTGGAGTGGGAAGGAAGAGAAAGCCGGTTTCTTTCAATTCCTTTTAGGATTCAAGAGAAGAGGTTTGAGGATGCTGTTAAGAGGCGTGATGTTGACTTTCAATTCCTTTTAGGATTCAAGACGCATTATATTATGCGAGGTTTCTCAAAAATATAATATCTTTCAATTCCTTTTAGGATTCAAGACTATGGTACTTGGAGGATTTGTTCTATCATAAAGCACTTTCAATTCCTTTTAGGATTCAAGTTAAAACTAATCCTCGTATAGATACCCCTGTTACTGATTCGACTTTCAATTCCTTTTAGGATTCAAGCTGTTCGGATTTCGTGGGAGGAGGGTGTGAAGGCGGGGATACCTTTCAATTCCTTTTAGGATTCAAGCTCGGGCGGAATTTCCTCAGGAGCCGCTCGTAACTGGGCCGCCTTTCAATTCCTTTTAGGATTCAAGGACTCATCATTACAGGCCGTGACGATAAGGGGCACAGGTACACTTTCAATTCCTTTTAGGATTCAAGAGAGTATGGACTACAGCCAACTATTACCGGACACATTGGGACTTTCAATTCCTTTTAGGATTCAAGTAACTGCTTCTTCACCGCTTCGAGGCTTGAAGCATCTCTTTCAATTCCTTTTAGGATTCAAGACTTGAACATTTACGATAACGCCTTCTTGGCAGTCACTAACTTTCAATTCCTTTTAGGATTCAAGATTTGCCTGCGGGTCGTGGTGTTCAGCAGGTTGAGTATAGCTTTCAATTCCTTTTAGGATTCAAGTGAGGAATTATCGGGTTTCTGGTAGGTCTGAGCGGGCTGTCTTTCAATTCCTTTTAGGATTCAAGATAGTTTAAAGGGGTATCATGTAACGTTTATTTGCCTTAGCAGCTTTCAATTCCTTTTAGGATTCAAGAATTTTTAGCGTTCAATCCCCAACACCAGCAGCACCACACTTTCAATTCCTTTTAGGATTCAAGTTATTCAAGACAAGTTTTCGCAATCGTGGCTCTGAAATTTCTTTCAATTCCTTTTAGGATTCAAGTTAAATATTCGAGTAAATATAGGCCACAGAGGTTGGAGACTTTCAATTCCTTTTAGGATTCAAGTGGGTTGAACGCGTCGCCCTTGGCCGCCGCTATTATGTGCTCTTTCAATTCCTTTTAGGATTCAAGCCGAGCAAGTCACACTGGCCTTCTCTGCGTCAAACATTGCTTCTTTCAATTCCTTTTAGGATTCAAGCTCCGCCTCCGAAAACCTCCACATAGGTATTGTGGGGTCTTTCAATTCCTTTTAGGATTCAAGAGCCAGCGTGTAAACAACTCGCTTGGAGGGAGGCATGAAAATGCTTTCAATTCCTTTTAGGATTCAAGAAAGAAGAAAGAAAGCGGAGAGGAGGCAGATAGGGCCGCATCTTTCAATTCCTTTTAGGATTCAAGAGAAGAGACCACCTTATCAACGAAGCCAACCAAATCTTCCCCTTTCAATTCCTTTTAGGATTCAAGCATAACGAGGCGCCACTACCACCACCTCCTCTCCGTCGAACACTTTCAATTCCTTTTAGGATTCAAGAGTTGCTTGTCTTTGTCCATGTAGGCTGGGTACCGTTTCCTCTTTCAATTCCTTTTAGGATTCAAGAGTTGTTGAAGTGGAGGATGAAGACGCTATATGATACTTTCAATTCCTTTTAGGATTCAAGATCTTCATAGTTGAGCCATTTGTCTTGGTAGCCTTAACCTTTCAATTCCTTTTAGGATTCAAGCTGACTCTTCCACAGTTTGTAGGGATGCAGCTGGCTTTATCTTTCAATTCCTTTTAGGATTCAAGCGGAAATAGTGGCTCGAGGCCCGGTTTACCTAAAATACTTTCAATTCCTTTTAGGATTCAAGCGAGTTTAGAACAAAGAAACCCATCATCAATGTCAACTTTCAATTCCTTTTAGGATTCAAGTGATTAGCTCGATATCCTCTAACCCCATCAGGATTATTAGGCAACTTTCAATTCCTTTTAGGATTCAAGGTGACTAATTATTGAGGAGGGGATTATTATCCCGTCGTATACTTTCAATTCCTTTTAGGATTCAAGTAGCTACTGCCGCTTCTGCCCTGCTTATGCGGGAAGTGCACTTTCAATTCCTTTTAGGATTCAAGTGTCGAATTGAGGGCGAGTCTTGAGGAAATTCCGCCAATCTTTCAATTCCTTTTAGGATTCAAGAAGAAAGCGGGTTAGATGGTGAGCCAACCTTGTTGCCATATAGTTCTTTCAATTCCTTTTAGGATTCAAGGGTGCTGTTGATTGGATACTTGACAAGTTAAATGCTGTGAACTTTCAATTCCTTTTAGGATTCAAGCCCCGCCTCGAGCGCCCTGCAGCGCGGCGGCTACCGCGACCACTGCGCGGCTTTCAATTCCTTTTAGGATTCAAGAACATGCATAGCTATGTCTTCTACTTCAAGCGCAAGGTCTTTCAATTCCTTTTAGGATTCAAGAGAGGTATGATGGTGAATATGCTACTTATGCCTGGAGTCCTCTTTCAATTCCTTTTAGGATTCAAGCTGGAATCCACGTTGCTAGTCTGCTGGGTATTCCGCCTTTCAATTCCTTTTAGGATTCAAGAGAGAAGGCTGAGCTGTGGAGGGAGCGGGCGCACGAGATACTCTTTCAATTCCTTTTAGGATTCAAGAGAACTAGCCTCCAATTATTTATGGCTCAGAAAACAATAACTTTCAATTCCTTTTAGGATTCAAGCCCCTTCTCCAAGTCAACCGCCTCCATCAGCTGTGGATTGCTCCCTTTCAATTCCTTTTAGGATTCAAGCTTAGCATGGCTCCGGGAGAGGGGGCTGGAATTCTGCTTTCAATTCCTTTTAGGATTCAAGAGTGCCCCAAGGCTTTAGGTTGGATATATGTGGATAGGGAGCTTTCAATTCCTTTTAGGATTCAAGAGAGGAAACACTACGGCAGGCTGACGGCAGAAGAGATAAACTTTCAATTCCTTTTAGGATTCAAGTGCTAAGATAGACAATCTCTACCCATTTCATAATGAGGTGTGCTTTCAATTCCTTTTAGGATTCAAGTGTGGTCGCGAAAACACTGTCATCCTCATCAACAATCTTTCAATTCCTTTTAGGATTCAAGAGGGTCATCGCCGTCTGAGGGCACATCACTTGTGAAACTGCTTTCAATTCCTTTTAGGATTCAAGAACCATCAGCCTCGAGCGGGATCATGTCTGGCTGTATCACTTTCAATTCCTTTTAGGATTCAAGAATGTTGTAGTATCCCATGCTACTTGTGCATCATTAAACTCTTTCAATTCCTTTTAGGATTCAAGTTTCATTGTGGCGGAGAGCGGGACGCGAGAGCATGTTTTCAACTTTCAATTCCTTTTAGGATTCAAGAAGTTGGGTTGAACGCGTCGCCCTTGGCCGCCGCTATTATATGCTCTTTCAATTCCTTTTAGGATTCAAGAGCCGCTCTTCACGCCTACTGCACGAAACAGCTCCAGCGTCTTTCAATTCCTTTTAGGATTCAAGCCGCCTGCCAATCTTTTGCTTCGTGATCACACCATGTAGCAACTTTCAATTCCTTTTAGGATTCAAGCACTGGCAGGTAAGCGACGACACGGGGATGGTTTTGAGCTTTCAATTCCTTTTAGGATTCAAGTCCACAGACTCGGGCTCGACGTGGATGATGAATAATAACACCTTTCAATTCCTTTTAGGATTCAAGAGAACCGGGAAATCGCACCGCTACAACTCTTGCCTTGTAATCTTTCAATTCCTTTTAGGATTCAAGTTTTATATAATTTAAGCTTAGACCTCCTGTTCTTAGACTTTCTTTCAATTCCTTTTAGGATTCAAGAATGATGTTGAGGCTTTTAACGTGTTGTTTAGTAATTCTCTTTCAATTCCTTTTAGGATTCAAGACGTTCGTCCCTTCCACGATTTCTAGCCTATGAACCTCCTTTCAATTCCTTTTAGGATTCAAGGTATAGATGAAGCGTTGCGCGTACCTGTCCCAGATGCGCTCTTTCAATTCCTTTTAGGATTCAAGGCTGGCACTAACGCTTTACTCGAGAAAAATCTACAACTTTCAATTCCTTTTAGGATTCAAGAGACTCCGTCCCTGCTCCATCTGACGTTCGTCCCTTCCACTTTCAATTCCTTTTAGGATTCAAGAGGAAGAGGATCAATGATCTTGGTCAAAATCGATAGACACGACTTTCAATTCCTTTTAGGATTCAAGAGACATACATGGTGATTCTGAAGAGCGGGGAGATTGTGTCTTTCAATTCCTTTTAGGATTCAAGATAGTGTTGCCTTGCGGGTGGTTATCGCTAAAGGAGGAAACGGCTTTCAATTCCTTTTAGGATTCAAGAGTTGAGAGTAGCGGGCCGTCTTTTAGCGAGTGGAATCTTTCAATTCCTTTTAGGATTCAAGATAGCAAGGAGGTGGATGTTGACTGGGATGGCCAGCTGGTCTTTCAATTCCTTTTAGGATTCAAGTGCAGAGATTCCTCCGGAGGCTCTTGAGTCCGAGGAGGAATCTTTCAATTCCTTTTAGGATTCAAGCCACCCCAAGAATCCACTGGAGCGCTCCGTACAGCCTTCCTCTTTCAATTCCTTTTAGGATTCAAGTCCCCCAAACTGTTGTTTTATCATCGAGATTAATATAATCTTTCAATTCCTTTTAGGATTCAAGAGGTTCTCAAACTGTTCCTTAGTAAATCCCTTGACATTATCTTTCAATTCCTTTTAGGATTCAAGGGCCGATGAGAACGCCTCCCATAGCTTTTCAAAGGCCTCTCTTTCAATTCCTTTTAGGATTCAAGATGACCCCGTCCGCACTCTTTATTACATTTGGATAAAGAGCTTTCAATTCCTTTTAGGATTCAAGTTCACGAGGAACGGCACGATGTTAAGGCCGAGGTCGTAGCTTTCAATTCCTTTTAGGATTCAAGTGACGTAAAAATAACACTCGTTTATTTCTTCCCGTTCTATTTCTTTCAATTCCTTTTAGGATTCAAGATATACGATAGGTTTATATATTGGGGCACATTCGTTATTGGCTTTCAATTCCTTTTAGGATTCAAGGGGCTCATGGCGTCGTGATTAATCTACACAATTATGACTTTCAATTCCTTTTAGGATTCAAGCCGGGCTGTGGCGTTGCCTAGGATTGATTGGCTTTGAGGCGTCTTTCAATTCCTTTTAGGATTCAAGAAGAGTGGCAGTTGGAGCGGCTGAAGAAGTATAGGCAGATGGCTTTCAATTCCTTTTAGGATTCAAGGGTGTTTTTGAGGTTCCGCGCAACCTTTCGTATCTCGACATCTTTCAATTCCTTTTAGGATTCAAGGTATGCTATAAGCTTGGTTAGCGTCAGAGTTTGCGTCAAGGTACTTTCAATTCCTTTTAGGATTCAAGAGGGCTACAGGTATTGCGGCAATTGTGGACTATTTTTTAAGACCTTTCAATTCCTTTTAGGATTCAAGAGGCTCATGGCCGTGAAGGTGAAAGCCAGCACGTTCAGCGTTACCTTTCAATTCCTTTTAGGATTCAAGCGCCTGTAGTATCCATGGAAATGGCTACTGTTGTTGGAGACTTTCAATTCCTTTTAGGATTCAAGCTATTTTCTGCTGTTCTAACATTATCTTCAAATTGGCTTTCAATTCCTTTTAGGATTCAAGAATATAGCTAATTCGCTGCTTCAGAAGGGGCTGGTGGCGAGCTTTCAATTCCTTTTAGGATTCAAGAGCGCCCCGGCTACCCGTCGTGGCAAGAGTATGTGAGCTTTCAATTCCTTTTAGGATTCAAGTTGGTGATGAAGGGGTCTATCCTGACTGGGTTCTTGTCGCCTTTCAATTCCTTTTAGGATTCAAGAATCCTGTCTCCTTTCTCCTCCGCCAACGCCTTATTCTCTTTCAATTCCTTTTAGGATTCAAGCCAACACCGCCAAAGCAACCAATATCAACCCACCTATACCACCTCTTTCAATTCCTTTTAGGATTCAAGGGGGATCGCCAAGTGAGTGAGATAATCGGCGCAGGCGTCGGACTTTCAATTCCTTTTAGGATTCAAGAGGTGGATAAGATGGAGTACGGTCTGGTGAAAAAGTGCATCTTTCAATTCCTTTTAGGATTCAAGAGAGTCATCAGGCAACTCCCAATACTCCTCCCAATGCGTACGCTTTCAATTCCTTTTAGGATTCAAGAATATATCGCTACGGGCTGGAGACCTGGATTGAGAAATACTTTCAATTCCTTTTAGGATTCAAGGTGTCCAGAGGCCTAGGGCGGTTGCTAGGACGTACTCCACTTTCAATTCCTTTTAGGATTCAAGACACTTGAATCATCAAGATAAACCATTCCCGGCCGGCGACCTTTCAATTCCTTTTAGGATTCAAGAGATGTTCAAGTCCATGTCTAGCTCTGCTATCACGTCTACTTTCAATTCCTTTTAGGATTCAAGGGAACCAATGGGGACATAAGGCGCTCAGCTATTCTTCTTATAAACTTTCAATTCCTTTTAGGATTCAAGGGAAAGTCTTGAAGGATGCTGGAGTAACTAAGGTTAGGACTTTCAATTCCTTTTAGGATTCAAGAGAAGTATGAATCTATGGCGGAGGGCGGGCAGGAAATATCTCTTTCAATTCCTTTTAGGATTCAAGTTAAGCTCCGCTGAAGTGACCGTCGGAACCTTGCCCACCAGCTTTCAATTCCTTTTAGGATTCAAGATAATATAGTGCAGCACTAAAAACCAACAAGACCAATAACAAATCTTTCAATTCCTTTTAGGATTCAAGATTATACTATCCGTTAATAAGTTATTCTGACCCAGAGCCATCAGCTTTCAATTCCTTTTAGGATTCAAGCCCACCACTAGGAGGCTGAGGAGGAGGCTGAGGAGGCTCACTTTCAATTCCTTTTAGGATTCAAGTATCCACTAGGAAATACACCAGCATTAAACACTGCAGAATATTGCCTTCTTTCAATTCCTTTTAGGATTCAAGTTGGATCAGCCTTGAGAAGTATGCTTTTGATATTGCCTGAAAGCTTTCAATTCCTTTTAGGATTCAAGAGACAGCCCCTAGTTCGGGAGATAAAGGTGCCACTCTCTAAGATTTTTCAATTCCTTTTAGGATTCAAGGGACGGGAGAGCGGTTTCTTTGCCCATGAAGACGACCTTATCCTTTCAATTCCTTTTAGGATTCAAGTGAGGTTTAGGGTATGGTGTTCAGGAGGGTTGTGCGGGTTTACCTTTCAATTCCTTTTAGGATTCAAGATTCGGAGCTTGTATTCACTCCCTTTGTCATTCCTTCCTTCTTTCAATTCCTTTTAGGATTCAAGAGATTGGGGCGCGACCTCATGAACCTTACACGTGGGGCGCTGCTTTCAATTCCTTTTAGGATTCAAGAAGACATGAAAATGTGAAGCTCCCCGACGTGAACCCTGATGCTCTTTCAATTCCTTTTAGGATTCAAGATCAGCTGAGAACTACTGTCAGGAGCAAGGCGGGTAGCTTTCAATTCCTTTTAGGATTCAAGATTCGTCTATGCTGGCGGGGATGCCTCGAAGATATCGGAATTCTTCTTTCAATTCCTTTTAGGATTCAAGAGCAAAGTTCGACAACATTGAGAACGCCCTCGTGGATACTTTCAATTCCTTTTAGGATTCAAGTTCCAGCCGTGCGGCTTGAAGAGTGCTGTGGACGGAAGCTTTCAATTCCTTTTAGGATTCAAGACAGTTCTTTACTCTGTGGCGTGCTCGGACTCTCTAGACTTTCAATTCCTTTTAGGATTCAAGTGTATATAGGACGTTGGAGGTTCAGGGTTGGGAGATACCGCTTTCAATTCCTTTTAGGATTCAAGTTGTGTTTGTGTTTTTGTGCGGGCTTGCTGTATTAAAATATTTCTTTCAATTCCTTTTAGGATTCAAGAGTAGTGGTGATTAAAGGGGCGGACGGAACAGTTAAAACTTTCAATTCCTTTTAGGATTCAAGACGAAAACTACGCTATGACCCTGAGCCGGCTAGAAGGCGTCTTTCAATTCCTTTTAGGATTCAAGCTGGCCTCGAAGTAGCGGCCGACCACGACGAGGAATGTAAACACCTTTCAATTCCTTTTAGGATTCAAGTGAAGCTATATATGTTTGCTGGTGAGGTCTATTTAAGTTTATCCTGCGTAAGACCCCTATGATTTAGTGTAGGCTGCATTAACCGGGAATTTTGTTGTTTTGTGTTGCAGGACCCCTACTGGAGCGTCTTCCCTTATATAGATCTGCTGACGCCTCGTCTCTCATTTAGACCAGGCCTACAGTAGGCCTTGTACCCGCAGCTGAGGCATCTGGCTCGCCGAACAGTGACCCCCGGATCCCTCTCCTCCAGGATCATCCTGTGGATACTCTCTATGACCTTCCTTGTCATCTTCTTCAACGAATCATCAACCTTTAGCTCTACAACTCTCTTATCTCTCAGGTAGTAGACGTATCCCCTCTTCACAGTCGTTCTAAAATTCTCATCGACAAGTAGAGCGTATGCGGAGAGCTGAAGCTTATGGTCCCACCTAATCCTCCCATTCTCCGATACAGCCCACTTAACCTCCACAGGCACGTACTCACCCATCCTAGTGACTATCAGATAATCCGGCTTACCAGCTATCCCCAACTCTCCACTCCACAGCTCGACAGACCTTAAGATCCTCGATGCCTTGAGCCTGGCGATGAGTGGGGCTATTGTGCTCTCGTCGTGGTGCTCAAGCCCAGCCTCCATGGCCTCGCTCATTGGCTCCTCATAGTGCAGCACATGCGTAATGAAGACTATTCTTGGGCAATACGCGTACCTCTTGACCTCCACAGCCGTTATATATCCCTCCTCATCTGTCAAATTCTACACCAAGAACTCCTCCTCATCATAACTCATCTCTACACCTATTACGGACCTCTGGCTGTAGCAAGCGGGCGTCAGCGGATAGACCTGCACATTTGCTTTCGAATCTTTGATCAGGCGGCGGACCCCGGCCTCCATATTCACCCTCTCACTGTGTGAGAGATCTCCGAGAAACGCGCTCTTCTGAACCCTCTTCAAACCCTTCATTCTGAGAAAGCTAGCGACCTTATTCCTCAGCTCATCATCGGTAATATCGTAAATCACTAATGTAATCAATAGTCACCACCTTGATTTATACGGCTCATACCTGTGTATGCCTTGGAGATGAAGGACGAGCTTTCTTGCCTGTGAATTTATTAGTTCTGTGTGAGGCGGGTGGCTCTCCTTCATATATTTTATAATGTGCGACCATATGAATCTATGAGCCTCACCATCTTGACTCAACAGCTTTAAGATCACGCCCTTATTCGTCTTGGCCAATCCGATAAGCGGTCTATCCACCGATATAGGCCTGAACTCCTCCATCAGGTCCAATACCAGGGCGGGTCTTCCGCCCCTCTGTTTATGGAGGAAGCCATAGTATGGGTTCAGCCCTGCTAAAAAGATCGCCCTCCAAACTTCTTTTTTAAGGATCCCGTACCCGATGTTTAGTGCTGTGTTGAATGAGTCTAGCTCGCTCGGCGGTGGATTGCTCCTAGTGTATCTATGCCGGAAACCTAAATCTTCAGGGAGGATGTGAGAGACTCCTGACCAATATGCTTTAGCAGCATGCCCCTCAATAACCAACAACTCTTCCACACTTCCCGCCTGGCTCAACTCAGCGCCCCTCCTCAATATCTCCTCAGCCTTCTCATCCAGATGCTTAGAACTCCTTCCGCTCCCTCTAAATCTTCTAGAGTATTCAAGCAGAACCATCCTCTGATTATGAAGCTTCCCCTCCAGCATTCTCTTTGCGATGTTGAGAGATCCGCCACTTTCATGCAGCTTAATCTGGAGAGCCCAATTTTTCATAAGCGTGCCATATTTATACGGAATTATCCTACCGACCGGCCTCATACGGCGCATAAACACTAAGTCTATTCCGAAGGACATGGCCAGCATTATAGCTGAGGCGGATATAGATACGCCTTCACTTGCCACAATGATACTCTCTAGTTCGGCTGGTGACAAGTCCCACTTTACGTCCCGCCCTTCTCTTAAGACAAACCTGCCCTGCTTGACCCCCAGAAAAACACCATATCGGTCAATGAGGGCTGTTTTAGCTCCCATCCCTACACACGCTCAGGTATGGGCAATAGATGTCACAGGTCCCCGGTAGGCCCGGATCAAGGTCCAGCGTGGCCTTGCTCGCATATAGGTCTCTCTTCTCTACGAACTCAAGCCGCAATGGGTCATCTATCTTTACTATCCTCTCGTAGGTTTTGAAGGAACTTACATCAAAGTCGAAATCTACGTAGATGATAACTGCGTGGTTGACCGGTATCTTGTAAAGAGACTCGAATATAAGCGCGTATGCTGCTAACGCTATCTCCGAACTTCTATTCGGCTTTCTCGTCTTGAACTCTATGATCAGGGACGGCGGAACCAATGCGTCTATTCTAACAGCCCTACCTAGTCCTAGCAGTCTACCGTCTATGGGAAATTCGCAGATCCATGGAACTACCCTGCTGACTAAGCCGTCTATGCTTAAATATTTTGAGAGCTCGAGCAACCTGTCTAGTGAGGATGAATAAGTTAATGCGGCCCTTTTCCATAAGGCTTTGAATGCTTTTACGTAGTTGTCATTGTTGAGGTCTAGTACAACTGCAACATTCTCCATTTTTGCCAGCATCATTTCATAAAACTCAGCTCCGCTCCGTGGAACAGAGTTATAGAGGATTGACTTAGCAGTAGATGTGGTCAACGAGATAGCTCTATGGATAAAGGAGCCAAAGTTAAGTTTCTCGTTAACCTGTTCTCTGTGGCCCATCCGGTATCTAAGAAATGCAAGCCTGCCTGTTTCGCATGAGAAGCTTAAGTCTGAAACGTTTAATTGGATATTGTGTACCGGTAGAAGTGGCGGAGTATTCCAATTCCACCCTCTTAGCTCTTCACTCACTTCACATGGTATCTCCTGAATTAGCTTTGACACCCGTAATACATCGTCATAGCTGTAAAACGGCACATAAGGAATCGGATTTCAGGGGTTAATCTTTTTTATCTAGAAAACTAGGCACGATTTTTTCATAACTTTGCAAGCTCTTTTTGAGATTTTTGAATACAGGGATATAACAGGCATATCTGACATTTAGGGATATCACCCGCAGGCTCTCCTCCACGACCCCCATGCTCTTCAGTCTTGAAATAAGCCTGCTGATGTAACTTTGACTTACCCCTAGCTCCCTACAGATATCCCTTCTCCTGAGATGTCTCCTGTCGGCGAGGAGAGAGAGGATATCGAAGGCCTTCATAGAGGAGAGCTGAAATGGTGAAATAACCGGGATTTTCTCCCGAACCCTCGTGACCTCAACAACAAAAGTCAACTCATCTACCAGGCCTGGAAACCATGCTGAGAAGAGGGACATAATCACGGTTATTGCTCTAACACCCCCAGAGAGCTCGAAATACACATAAAAACCTCTTCTCTTAATCTCAATCAGTGTTTCTATTAATCTTCCGATGGCGCTTGAGGTGTCAGAGAGGTCAATCTCAAGCTCTATCAACTCTATATTTCTCCCGGTTGTCCTCAATACATTGATGTGATTCCTGATCTGAGTCCTAGCCTGCTCGCTTCTCAGCCTCGAAATATCGTCGAAGGTTCTAGGATATACGAGGGCCAATATGTCGCTCGATGAGAGGGACGTCGCTGAGATTATCTCCAATGTTGCAGTAGGGTCGAATCCCATATTGACGAAGACGGCCTTCCCGACCATCTACAGTCTACCGCCGTTTTTAAGGCCTTTTTCATGTTAATAAATACACTTTATTGATACTTGTCCAAACCCCGTAGCCCTTGACTTCCCTACACCCACGTATTGGGCGTAATCAAGGAGGGCCAAGATATGCCTTAGGGAGGGCGTATTTCTACTCTTTCTAAGGTCGAACAGCACCCATCCCGACACTCCTCTCACAAGCCTCTTCTCATCATATATGACCGTGACAGGCCTCAATTGGAAGTCCGCCTCCAATAGTGCATAATTCGAGTAATAAGTCAGGTAATAGGGGTTCTTGATATACATGTTCGGGTCGGAGTTGGTGTTCCAGTGCTCTACGAGTGAGCTGATGAGCAGTGATGGGACTGGGAAGAGTGCATATCTATTTGTCTTGCGCCCTATGAAACCCGGCAGCTGTAGCAGGGCCGGCGAGAGGAAGCTAAGCTTAACCGCGCTTGGCTTCTCGAAGCCAAATGAGTCATACTTCCTCACCTCAACTCTTACACTCTCGATAGCTATAGATGAGCCGAAAACATCGCCAATCACGGATTTTTCGAAGGAGATCAACTCGTCCAGGCTGAATTCCTCACCAGTTATCAGGCAACTGTTAAAAGAATAGTGGTCCCCGTCTCTGAGCATCAGTATTCGGTTCTCACCCTTCACTTTGATGAGAGGGCTCCCGTCATAGAAGAGGGGTGACACCGAGACGGGCTTAAAGGATGCTCTCATGCCTGATAATCTGCGGTAGACTTCTGACAATCTGTGCAGTATTAGCCTGCTCACCTTAGCGGAGAAGGGTGGGATTATGGCATTACCCGCCGCTACAAATGTGACGATAATTCTTATGACGTTCTTGTTACCCATGCTGAATTTACTCAAGTTTAGAATACTTTTAATCTTTATAACTTATCGGTTATTTAAAGGGAGAAAAGCCTCGCATCTTTTTTAGTTGGGCTGCAACTTCGTATAGAAGCTTTACAGGGAAAATTTTTAAACTTGTCTCCCGAATTAATAGATACATGAGTGAGGAGAAGTATATTCAGATCCCTAAGATGCTAGCGGTTTTAGCCCACGACGGCGATTACCACTACATCGATAGGCTGGGAAACTCTCATGCCAGGCCACTGGCCCTGTACTATCTCAGGGAAGCATTAAGAGACTTTAACGCTTTAAAGAGATCGCCACCAGACGATATGCACGGTGACGCAAAAAAGCTGATGCATGAGGTAAATGATGCTTTCCTTGAAGTTGAGATAGAGAATATAAAAAATCTCCAGAGCACGCAAGAGTTACGCGAGGTGTTATCGCTTATATGCGCAAAGGCCCTCGCCAAAACTTCTAGGTTCATAGAGGTGAGTGAAAAGGGGCAGAAGGTGGAGCAGGGGGAGGGTGAGTGAAAGCGTGAAAGACGTGTTCGTAAGTATCAGGGGTAGAGTATTGTTAAACTCGGAGGCCCTCAACATGACGGAGTCGGTGGGAAACTATGTTAAGCATAGACGTGTTCCGATGGTGGTAAGGGAAGATGACAGTACCTACGCAGTCTACTTTGTGCCAGCTATTTCAGGCGAGAGCATCGCCCATGGGCTCCAAAGAATAGTGTCCGAAAAATGTAAGGAGGCTACGTCGCCTCTACCGGTTTGCAAACTCTGTGAGAGAGGGATCTTTCTGAAAAGTAGCAATAACTCCGTATTCGAAGAATCGTTTGGTATCTCGCTAAAAAAAGAAGGGAAGGGTATCGACATTGAGGAGACCATAATTAGTAAATGTACAGTAGAAGATATTGGCGGGTTTCTATATGCGGAGGAAGATAACATCAAGAGGACTTCAAACTTTTTCACAGGCTACATGGTGCCTGCGCAGGAGTCTTTGAGAAATGCGGTCATTGAGCCACAGCTACATAGCCGATACGCGTTAGGCACAAAATTTGTTAGGGGCACAAAATCTGTTGAGGGGAGAAAAGAGAGTGGTCAGATGCTATACTATGTCGAGATCTCGTCGTCGCTCTTCACATTTAGCCTAGACATTGATACGAGATATATTGGCAAGCTTACATTCAATGTTGATAATGCTGGGCGCCAAGTGATAAGTGATGATGAAAGGAGGAGGCGGATAGAGGTCTTGTTTGATTCTGTGAGGACTCTGCTGGTTGAGAACGGGTTCGGGGCGAAGAAAACTAGGTTCCTTCCAATAGTTGACTGGGAGAGTATAGTGATAGCCGCCTCCGATAAGACATGGACCGTTCCAAGCCCCTTCACGGGAGATTATATTGAGAGAGCGAAGAAGAAGTTGGAGAAAATAAACTACAACACAGATACTTACATCTTTGAGGGCGGAAGCTTTGAGGCATTTGTGGCAGATGCGATGGACAAAATCAAGAGAAGAGTAGCCGGCTAGCAGATAGAACATAGGCCATGATCGGATTTCTCATAAACTTGGAATTTGTCTGGGGCTTCCAGTCTAAGATTGTGGGATATTCTAAAACATCACCCTCATTCACCTATCCGCCCCCTACCACTATCCTCGGAGCTATAGCGGAGCACGTAGCCAAAGAGAACATGCTGGGCGAGGGGAGCGCCAAGGAGATTATTTCAAAACTAAGCAGCAATCTACTGGCCATAGGAGTGAGACCAATAAACTGTTTATCGGTAAAATTCTCCGATATAAACAGGTTAATAGCAACTAAGATAACTGGAGGAGTACTCTATCCAAGCCCTACCAGCTTATCCGGCTCTTTCGATGCGCCGGCCACCGGAAAAACAATTCTCGCATCATTAGATAAAAACCCACCAACACTCAGGCTCTACCTAGTTTTTAAGAACAGCGATGTAGGGAAAATCGGAAACAAAGAGCTAATCATCGACGAATATGCTATGTGGAGCATTCATAGACTTGGCTCAAAAGAGAGCATCGTCTCTGTTGTAGATGTGGAAAAATTCAAGCCACAGAAATTGACCGGGGAAGTTACGACACAATTCTCATTTCCACTGACGAATGGAGTATCCGTGGTAGATCTGCTCCAACAGAAATGGTCGCAAGAGATACTAATCAGCCCCTTTAACTTATCCTCATACGATCCTCTCACACAATACTTACTTGGCCAGAGGACAGTAAAGTTTTATCTTCCAATCCTCGAGCCCTCGGCTAGAAGACCAGCATGCAAATTGAAGGTCTCCGGGAACATGTGTGGATATAAATATGGTGAGGAGGTTCTCATAGGGATTTGCCAGGCAGCGTAAATATTACGGTAGGCCTACCACTCAACGATACACTGACTAATCTGCTCATATACGAAGGACTGATATATTTAATGTCAAAAGTACCGGCTAAGGTAGAAACCGATAAAATAACAATACCAAGGGACGGTATCGCCAGAGTTTACAGCAAACTTGATGAAGAAATCATGAACGAAATTAATGTCAGTACTGTCGGCAGAAACGATAACGATTCTCTAAAAAGATTCCTAGATTGGCTGGGAATAAGTGGTAAGGAATTAAGGGAAAAGTTACAATCACTGAGCACTGATAATCGTCGGAGAAAGGGAGTATCTCAAATAAAGAACTATCGGGAACTCCTCTACATTCTTAACCGCAGCCACGAAAAACTTAGGTTCTCGGCAGACACTATTTTCATAGGGGCGGATATAGGGAAAAGGCGTATAACCATTGGGGATGTAAAAGGTGATAAAGGGATTACGTTACAGCTCATGAAATCAGAGCGCTACACAGGTTTAACTTCTACTGAGCATGAGTACACAACCAGCCAGCTTACTACCTATGTGTCCCCTGAAGTCCTGTTAGTTGCTATGCTGGGACTGTACTCATCTTTCGTCTGCAGAAATGCCAACACATACTATTTCTTATTTTTTTCACCTGTAGAGATGGGTGAAATGCTGTCCTCGATTAAGGATATTGATAAAATGGTTCTGATAAAGAACGGAATACGCGAAACGCTTGAAGAGGTTATAAGAAGGCAATTTATGGGGGAACTCATACTGGCCGAGATATATCTCAGCGCTAAGCTAGAAGCGGAATTAGCGGAGAACAACGTAAAAAGTATCTCTTTGCTGCTGTTAAGAATCAACCACGAGGGGCAGACATATAAGGTCTATGAGGCTATCCCCCTCACTATCTTCTCTCGAGAAGCTAGGGAACTGTACAGAGTTTTAGAAAAAATTATTGCACCAGGAAGTATCGTGCTCGATAGGCTGAGGAACAGTGATAATGTTGAGCATAGTAACTTGGTGTCTGCTATAATCGGCCTGTATAGGTTTGTGATCTTGGATGACAAATACGGGATATATCATGCGCTACGGGAGCTCCATAACGCTTACGTCAAGGTTAAGGGAGACAAAAAATTGGAGCAGCGTTACCTAGAGTTATTCAGGGATGTCGGAATCCTTGAAAGATTTCTATGAGAAGTTATGTAGAGCCCACGAGTATACAGATAAAAGACCTTATCTCACATTAGTTGTAGAGGAGCTGGATGGTTCGTGGAGTGATAAGAATGTTTTCATAATAGAAGCTCCGACTGGGTATGGGAAGTCAAGCATAACCGGGACACTCGCGCTGAAGGCCTACGAGGAAGGTGGGAAGCTGATCGTCTCTCTCCCAATGAGGACTCTGCTCGAGGACCAGTTTGACAAGATTATGAAATCCGTCTCCATTGCCGATGCTGTTATCGGCAAAAGGTACATGCACGAGCACTCATCACCATACTTGATCAAGCCCATAACCCTAACTACAATAGATACATTGTCCCTGACAATGTTTGGTCTGGCCCCCGAGGATTTAGACAGGGTGGTCAGGGGGTGGCGCGAGTCGACTGGAACAATCGAAGGCACTCTTGGGCATTATCTCTTCTCATGGTCTAACGTAATATTGTCAGACCTCGTGCTCGATGAGGTCCATCTTCTGAGCGACGAGACCAGGTCACTAACATATCTATTAACATTGCTGAAACACGCGATTGACAACGATCAGAAAGTTGTCTTGATGTCCGCCACAATGCCTCAGAAATTCAAAGACGTGCTGAGAAATACACTGTATAAACATGAGGACAAGATTAAGTGGTTTGAGTTTGACCCGCAAGTCGACGAAAAGTTTCTACAAAACAGGCTTAATAAAGAGTATGGAATCAAACTAAAACACTTATCAAAGAAGGATAAGTGGTGGGAGGAGATCAGGAGCTGGATTAGGGAGGAGTGGGACGTAGGCTATACCCGGGTGCTCACAATCTTCAACACGGTACATGAGGCAATAACATTCTATGACCAGGTGAGGAATGATTTTAAGAACGTGCTGCTGATACATTCCCGTTTCACCGAGTCTGACAAGAAGGAGAAGTATGAGATGCTGAAAATGCTGCGAAAGGAGCGGAAGCAGGAATATGTCATAGTTGGGACACAGTCAGTCGAGGCGGGACTAGACATCTCGTCAAACCTCTTGATAACCGATCTGGCCCCGGCTCACACACTCGTCCAACGCTTCGGTAGGTTTCTTAGATATGAAGAGGAGAGAGAAGGGATGGCCTATATCTGGATTAGCGACGATGTCTCCGGAGATAGATACAAGGTCTATGACAGAAAGCTGTGCGATGCGACGTTCGAATACATAAAGTCTGGATACGCTGAGTTGAACCTCCACATCCCCGGTGTCCCGGATGGCGCCACCTGTGGAAGAACCCGCGGCTATACGGAGTTGATCAACAGCGTGTACGACCTATTAGAGGCTGAGGTAATGGAGAGAGAGATGGATGAGATGTTGAGAGTCTTCACAGACTTGCATGACGTGTCTAAACCCGTGAATATTTTCTTCAAGTATGGAGGCAGCTTCATAAGGGAATCCCCCTTAA
>Ga0105160_1000337_pt1 | contig 22872 bp, 24 predicted proteins | sample GXS110809BmetaG_FD_89591 | JGI IMG/M metagenome (GOLD analysis project Ga0105160, IMG submission 89591) | Hot spring microbial communities from Gongxiaoshe hot spring, China to study Microbial Dark Matter (Phase II) - GXS 110809B | ecosystem: Environmental > Aquatic > Thermal springs > Hot...
AATATGTACCGTACATCACTACACCTTTTTGACTAAGACAAATAGCTAAATTTTTTATTTTTTCATTTTCTTTGGATGGTTGAGAAAAAATAGAAACAAAAATTATAAAAATAAAAATTAAAAAGAAAATTAAAAATACTCTCTTACTCATTACAGCAATCTATTAATTTTTCGATCACCTGTTGAAGTTTGTTTTTTTCTTTTATCTCCTTTATATCTTCAACTTTAATTATGTTAAATTTTAAACCAAAAAATAAATTAAAAAGTTCATAAGCAGACTCATAAAAACTTTTCGCCTCATCTTTTTTTCCTTCAGAAAATAATTTTTCTCCAACTTCAAAAAATCTATAAACTGCACCCAAAATGTGTTTGGAACAGCACCAAAGTTCTCCTTCTGGTTCTTTAATAATTTTTGTCATTGCATCTTTTCTTATGTTTCTTACCTTTTCTATTAAATCTAAATATTCTTCTTTCTTTGTTTTTTCATAAGTAAAATAAAAATGTTCTTCTAAACTTATAAGATGCATAATTGCTACAGCTAAATCTTCTTGAGTTTCAAAATTAATTTTTTCTTTTTCTTTGAACTCTCTAATTTTTTCAATTAGTTCATCCAAACTCATAAAAAATTATACCATAATCTAGCTCAAAAGCACAAAAAGACCTAAAGCAAAAAATATCAGGCCAGAGATAATTCTGTAAGTTTTAATTGATCTTTTTTTAATAATTTCAATCTTTTCTATATATTTTGTTGAGAGAAAAAGAATCAAAATAAGGGGTAGAATAAAAATTAAATTATAAATAAAAAGGTAAAAAAGTCCTTTAATAAAAGTAGTTTTCTCGTTCAAAAGACTAAGAACAAAAAAATAAGGACCGCCAGTACAAGGAAATTCTGTTGAACCAACTAAAAAACCTAAAATAAAACTTGAACTAAATGAAGCTCGACTAATTAGACTAGCAATAGTTTCTTTTGCGCCCTCAATTATTTGAGGTCTTATAGGAAAATTTTTAAAAATTGCTCCTAACAGTTCAATTAGACCATAAAAAATAAGAATGACTGAAGTAATTTTTGAAATAATTCTTGGAATTCCTAAAATATTAAATACTTTTAAAATTCCAACTCCAATTAAAAAATAAGTAAGGAAGATAGCAAAAATATAAACAAATCCAACTTTAAAAATAAATCTTTTATCCTCTTTAGTCGCTAAAAGAAAAGAAAGAGTAATAATTAAAACAGAAATAGCACAGGGATTAATACTATCTAAAAAACTGCTTATGATGATTACAAAGATATCTTTAAATTCCATTAAACTCCTAGTAAATAAATAGTCTTTATAACAGCATCAGGTGAAAGAGAAATAGAACCAATGCCAGCTTCTACAAGAAACTTAGCAAAATCAATAAAAGTAGAAGGAGCATCACCGCAGATACCAATATATTTACCTCTTTCATTACATTTTTGAATTACTTCTTTTATTAGCTTTTTAACAGACTCGTTTCTTTCATCGCTAATTCCTTGCAAAATTTCATTATCTCTATCAATCCCAAGAGTAAGTTGGGTTAGATCATTAGAACCAATCGACATACCATCAAAAATATCTAAAAATTCATCCGCCTGCAAAATGTTTGAAGGAATCTCACACATAACATAAACTTTATAACCTTTTTCCTTTCTTTTACCCATTATCTCTTCAATTATCTCTATAACCTTTCTGCCTTCTTCTGGAGTTCGACAAAACGGAACCATAAGAGTCAAATTATCTAAACCGATCTCTTCTCTTACTTTTTTCATCGCTAAAACTTCTAACTCAAAAGCTTTTTTAAAATTAGGATGATAATATCTACTCGCACCTCGCCAACCTATCATTGGATTTTCCTCGTGGGGCTCATAAAGATCACCACCAATTAAGTTTCTATACTCATTAGTTTTGAAATCAGAAAACCTAACAATAACTTCATTGGGCCAGTAAGCTGTACAAATCTTAGCTATTCCTTCAGCTAATTTATCAACAAAGTAAAGCTTTTTATCATCATAACTATAAGTAAGCTCATCAATTTTATTTTTAACCTCCTCAGGTAAATTAGGATAATCAATTAAAGCATTAGGATGAATTTTTATCTCTTCACTAATAATAAATTCCTCTCGAGCTAGTCCAACACCTTTAACTGGTAAATACCATTTCTCCCAAGCTTCATCAGGAAGACCAATATTTACATAAATTTTTGTTTTAATTTCAGGTAATTTCTCTAAATCGTGCTTGAAAATTTCATAATCTAAAAGTCCTTTATATACATAGCCAGTAATACCACCAGTACAATCAATTGTTACTTCATCTCCTGTCCTTAAAACTTCAGTTGCTTTTTGAGTACCAACAATCGCAGGAATTCCAAGCTCACGAGAGACAATAGCACAATGAGAAGTTCTGCCGCCAGCATCTGTAATAATTCCTTTAGCTATTTTCATTATTGGTACCCAATCTGGGTCTGTCATTTCAGTCACTAAAATTTCACCTGGTTGAAATTCGTCTATTTTAGAAACATCCTTAATTACTCTAACTTTTCCCGAAATAATTTTTGAACCAATGGCAATTCCTTTAAGTAAAATTTCACCCTTTTCTTTTAGTTTGTATTCTTCATAGATATTTTTCTTTTTTGTCGAATAAACTGTCTCAGCTCTTGCTTGAACAATATAAAGTTTTCCATCAATTCCATCTTTTGCCCATTCAATATCCATTGCTTGCCCATAATGTTTTTCAATAATCCAGCCCATCTTAGCCAGCTCTAAAACTTCATCATCAGTTAAAGAAAATTTTTCCTTTTCTTCTTTACTTGTTTGAATTTCTTTTGTGCCGCCTTCTTGAGAATAAACAATTTTTTTAGTTTTATCTCCTAATCTTTTACTAACAACACTTCTAAATCCTTTTTCCATTCCTTTTTTAAAAACTATCCATTCATCAGGAATAACTCTTCCTTGAACAATAAGTTCACCTAATCCCCAAACTCCATTAATAACGATTACCTTATCAAGTCCTGTATCAGTGTCAAGAGTAAACATCACTCCAGAACTAGCCAGATCAGAACGAACCATTTTTTGTACCCCAACAGAAAGTTTAACTTTAAAATGATCAAACCCTTTTTCTTGTCGGTAAAAAATTGCTCTCTCAGTAAAAAGAGAAGCAAAGCAAAATTTTACTTTTTCAAGTAAATCTTTTTCTGTAACATTCAAATAAGTTTCTTGCTGGCCAGCAAATGAGGCTGAGGGGAGATCTTCAGCTGAAGCACTGCTTCGAACAGCAACTTGAAAATCTTCGCCATATTCTTTTTTAAGTTCTTTAAAACTTTTCAAAATTTCTTCTTCCAAATCTTGAGGAAATTCTCCTTTTTTAATCAAATTTCTTATCTCTTCACCTGCTTGCTGAAGTTCTAAAACATTGTAAATGTTAGTTTTCTCTAATATTTTTTTAATTTTCTCCTCTAAATTGTTAAACTTAACATAATATTCATACGCTTTGGTAGTGATAGCAAAACCATTAGGAACTAAAACTCCTGAGTTAGATAAGTGACGGTACATCTGGCCCAAATTAGCATTTTTACCTCCAACAAGCTCTACATCTTCCTTTGAAAGATCTTTAAACCAAACAATGTACATAATTAATTATATCATTTCAAATAGCTCTTTTACTTTTAAAATAAGTTTTTGGGTTGCTATTTTTCGATGAGAAAAAATTTCTTCATTTTGGTTTAATTCATCGTAATACTTATTTAAACCTTCTACTATAAAAACAGACCTAAAAGGATACCCAGGAATTCTATTTTTACTAGGTTCTCTAGCAATATAACCTTTAATTTTTTCTTGCTGGCAAATTATATTTTTACCATCATAAAAGCAAACGCAAGTCTCTAAATAAGCAGTTCTTTCTGAGACATTTTCCATCTTTTTAAGTAAAAATTCAATTAGTTCTTCATCGGTTGCTTCATACCCCGGCCAACGCCTTGATTTAACTCCTGGTTCATTACCAAGAGCAGGAATAATAAGACCACCATCATCTCCAATAGTTGGAATTTTAAACTTTTCATAATAAAATTTTGCTTTTAAAATTGCATTCTCTTTAAAAGTTTGGCCATTTTCTTGTGGTTTTTCTTTAAAATTAAAATCATAAAGAGAAAGTACTTCTAACTCTGGCAAGAACTCATTAATGACTTCTTTTATTTCTTGAATTTTTCCAAGATTACTACTCCCAATAAGAATTTTTTTTGGTCTCATATTTTAATTTTAACAGACTAAATCAAAACTAATATATTTTTAAACAGACTTCTTCGACATTTATTCCAAGTCTTCTTTTATTTGAAGTTCCTAGTCTCCGCTTTCTTTATAACCTAAATTAGCTACATGAATTTGATAAGTAAATCTTTGATTTCTTATGTCTACACCACCAAAAGGAAATTTTACCCTCCTTTTGGTCAATTTTGCTTTTAGAATAGCAAGATCTGGTAAGTATTTTAAGTCTTCTATTTTAAAAGTTTTCTCATATATCGCTGTATGCTGATTATCATGCAAGAAAGTTGGCCAATCCATTCTTTCTTCTTTATATTCACTATTCATTGAAATAGCATATAAATGAGTTTTGTAATTTAGGTGAGGTCTCTTTTTTCTTATAAGAACTGACATTAATACTATATCAGTTTTATTATCTTTATTGATGTCAGTAAGAATAGGAGTCCCCCCACTCACTTTCTAAATCACCTATTGGGGGTATTTCAATTTTTCTTATAAGATTACCTTTGTTATCAAAAATTTGAACACCAGAAGATTTCCAATAATAGCGCGACCTATTAGATACACCTTTATAAAAGGAATTTCTCTAATAATTTCACTTTTACTATCAACAATTAAAATATGGGTTTTATAGGCATCAGGATTAAATTTATCTTCATTAAAAAGCTTAATATCAACAATACTGTAACCAATAACAAGTTCTGAATTATCATCACTGTTTAAATCTCCAATAGAGGCAAAAATCAAATATAACCATACTACTTTATTTAAATCATTAAAAATTGATTGACGCTTTACTAGTTCTCTTTTTTTATTATATATCTAAATAAAGATCAAGATGAATCCCCCAAGTATCTGTTGCGTAATTAAAATCACCTACTATAGGAGCTAAATTATAATCATTACCTTGTTTTAAAAATATCATCTGTTTTAATAATAAAAATCCATCGAAATTTTTATTTTTTCTTTCTATCGAGATTTTAAATTTATCTAACAATCTTCCCGATTCATCAAATCCATAAATTCTTATCTGGCCTGTCGAATCGTCTATAAAATAAGTATAAAATTCTAATCTTCCATCTTGATCAGTATCTAAAGCAGTTATATGAGAAAGAACAAGAGGAGAAAAATTTGGTGGAATTGAAGAAAGATCCATTTTATGCTTAACTACTCCTCCTTTATTGAAAATTTTTATATCCCCTCTATCACGGTAATCAATTGTCCCTATTAAACTTTCTTTAAGATTTTTATCGAAATAAATAACAGACATATTGTCTATTCCAGAAATTAATGTTCCATCATTTAAGTAAGAAAGAGAGTTATATTTACCATTGCTTTCTATAAAAACTAATTTACTACCCCAACAAACATTTTGAAAACAATCTACATGATAAGGTACCATTGTAATTTTACCTTTAGATCCGGAAAAATCAGCAACTTTATGAGGACCACGATAAAATCCATCAAATTCTACTGGCCAACCATCAGTTAATTCTTGAACTACTACTGCTTTAAATGGTTCATCGAACTTCCATTCTTTATCATCCACCAAGATTGAAAGACGAAATTCATATAAACCATTAGGAAAAGAACTTACATCAATAGTGCAAAGCTCATCATTTAGAGGTAAATAATTACTTTTATGGCAAAGAGTTATCCAACTTCCTTGTTGATTTTTATATTCCACTTTATATTCTTCAACTGATGACATACCATAAGTACCCCCTACTGGATAGCCTTGAGATGGAGTTAAATATATTTTCCCTTTCACCTTAACTTTTCCCTTGATGTAATTTAAATTATCTCCAATAGCTGTTATTTCAAAATTATTAACTTTAATTAATGCTCGATCTTGACTTTTTGTGCCATCATTATCAATAACAACAAGCTTAACTATATAATCACCTTCATTTAACTTAGTTGTATCAAAACCAGCAAAAAGAACACCATCTGAAACTGGTTTTGAAGATCTATAAATTTCTTGCCAGTTTCCAGGATTTAGACCTTGAATTGGACAGCACAAATATCTTTTCCAGGAGCAACTACATCAGGTTTTATTAAAGCTTGATTTTTCCAAATAACTGATCCTCGAGAACTAAAAGAAGCAATTACTTTTGATTTAGTAATTGCTCCAACTGTAATTGCTTTTCTAGCAACTCCAGGACTAAAAATTGTCTCATAATCAGGCCCACTATTACCTGCAGCCACCACTACAACTACACTAGCCTCAACAGCATTATCAACTGCTTGAGAAAGTGGATCATCTTGATCTCCTATACCTCCTAAACTTAAATTGATCACATCAACTCTATCAGAAATGTCTCTATCTCCATTAGGATCTAAAGCTCGTTCAATAACCTCAATTATATCATCATAATTTCCACTACCATCTTCATTTAATACTTTATAAGCAAAAGTTTTAGCCTCTGGCGCCACTCCTTTAAGACTTCCATTTCCTGCAGCAATAAAAACTACATGAGTGCCATGACCCTGATCATCTATAGGATCATCATCTTTATTCATCACATCATAGCCACCAACAACTTTGCACTCTGGTTGACCAAAACAATCACCTCTTAAATCAGGATGTCTATAATCTACACCGGTGTCAAGAATAGCTATTTTAATTCCTTCACCTTTGAGATATCTATTCTGATCATCTTTTAATTCCCAAACTTTATTAGCATTAATCAAAGAAATAGATTCTTCTAACAAAGCTTTTACCTTAAAATTTGGCCAAATTTCATAACCTTCTTTTTTAATTCTCTCTAATTGTACTGGAGTTATGTTAGCTATGGTGAAACCATTAAAAGAAATGGAAAACTCTTTTTTAATTTCAGCTACTCTTCAAGATAACTTTTACTGTTTTTTAATATTTTTGTCATGAATAAAACATTGCATATTATTAATTTATCTAAAATTTACCTTAATTTATATTTTAATAAAAACTTTAAAATATGCAGGCTGAACAAAAGGCACTTGATTCAAAAATCAATTTTATTTCATATGTTAAAATTAAAATATGAAAAATGAACTAGAATTAAAGCTCAAGAAATTATTTAAAACTAAAGAAAGACCTCAAGTAAGAGTAATCCTAAATGAGTATGGTGATCTTGCTTCAAATGTTCTTTTTATCGCTGCTAAAGAAAATAAAAAAGAACCTAAAAAAATTTGGGATGAATTTAAGAATGAAGTAGAAAAAAGACTAGCTAAAAATTTTGAAAAAATCGAATTTGTTAATGGTTATTTAAATTTTCAACTAAAAAAAGATTTGCTTTTCAAAGCATTTAAAATTGCTGTAAAAAAACCAAAGCAAATATCTTTTTCTAATTTTGGACATAAACAAAAAGTAATAGTAGAATTTCTTTCAGCTAATCCAACTGGTCCCCTACATTTAGGAAATGGAAGAAATGCGGTTCTAGGTGAAATTATCTCAAGAGTTCTTAAAAAAACTGGATTTTCTGTTTTTAAAGAATACTATAACAATAACAGAGGCAGACAAATAAAAATTCTTGGTCTGAGTGCTCTTTCTTTTTTAAAACTTCCAACAGAAAGTGAAAATGAGCTTTATAAAGGTAAATACCTCGAAGAATTAGTGAACAAAAACAAAGGTCTTTGTTTTAAATTTAAAGATCAACCAGAATACCTTGGCTATCTTTTAAGTAAAAAAATATTAGAATTTTACATCAAACCAACCTTAAAAAGTCTTGGCATAAAATTTGATAATTTCTTTTCTGAAAGATCGCTTTATAGTTCTCTTGATAAAGAAGTTCTTCAAAAAATCAAAAGACATACTTACAAAAAAGATGGTGCTTTATGGTTAAAGCTTGAAACTAAAGATGAAGTTTTAATAAAAAGTGATGGAGAACCTACTTATTTTCTTTCAGATATTATTTATCATTATCATAAATTTGTAAAAAGAAATTTCAAATATGGAATTAATATTCTAGGTGCTGATCATTTAGATCATGGAAGAAGGTTAAAAGAAGCTTTAAAAATTCTTGGAATAAAAGAAAATAAGCTAAAATTCATTATCTATCAGCTTGTCTATGTTAAAAAATTTGAAAAAATTCTAAAAATGTCAAAAAGAAAAGGAGATATTATCTTTTTAGATGACCTTATAAAAGAAGTTGGGCCTGATCCAATAAAATTTTACTTTGCTTTTCATCCACCAGAAACTCATCTTACTTTTGATCTGGAGTTAGCAAAGAAAAAAACAGAAGAAAATCTTTATTGGTATGTAGTCTATACAGGTGCCAGACTTGAAAGTATTTTAAAGAAATTTGGAAAAATCTCTAAAAAAGAAATTGATGTTAAAAAATGTTGGGAGATTTTCAAAGATAATAAGCAATTTATAGAAATCCTGAAAAGAATTTATTTTTGGAAAGAAATACTCATCGAAGTAGCTAAATCTTTACAGGTTCAAATTCTTCCTCAATACATTGTTGAAACATGCAAAAAAATAAATAACTTTTATGAAAGTGAAAAAATAATAGAGAAAGATAGATCAAAAACTTATCAAAAATTACCTGCAATAATTGCTTTAGTTAATTTTCTTAAAGAAGCTTTTGATACTCTTAATATAGAGTTCAAAGAAAAGGTTTAATTTATTTTTTCAGAACTAAAATAACATCAGAAACATTTATAGGAAGTCTACCGGTTAGAATTCCATCGCCTGTTTTTTGAAAAAATTCAAAACTTTTATTTTCTTCAATAGCTTCGGAAATTGGAAAATTTAATTCTTGAGCTTTTTTTATAGTATTTCTATCACCTATTGCTCCACCAAATTCAGTATTATCCCAGCCATCAGTATTAAAAGCTAAAATAGTAAGTTCTTTTGAATCCATTTTCTCTAAAACTCGTAAAACTAAATCTTGATTTCTTCCTCCTTTGCCAGGTTTTTTAACTTGGACTGTCGTCTCTCCGCCATAAATAAATAAATCATAAGATTCTTTTAAATCCTCAAAAATTCGATTAGTTAATTTTTCTGTTGAGCAATTAACACTGCTTTCACATATTTTTGCCTTTAAATTCATTTCTTTTGCTTTTTTTAAAATAGCGTTTAAAACTTTTTGGTTATTCAAAAATAAAAAGTTATCAACCTTGGCAAAAATTTTTGGATCTTTGGGTGTTTCTATTAATTTGTCTTCATCAAGTTCTATTTTGTAATATTTCAAAATATCAAGAGCATCCTGTTTAGTAGTACTGTCAAAACATGTAGGCCCTGAAGCAACAAAAGAAATGTCATCTCGTGGAACATCAGAGACAATAAAGCTTATAACTCTTGCAGGATACAAAAAGCCAGCCAAGCCCCCTCCTTTTACAAGAGAAAGATGTTTTCTTACTATATTAATTTTTTCTATATTAGCACCACAAGTTAAAAGTTTTTTCGTAAGGTCAATTTTTTCTTCAAGACTAATCTTTGCTGGAAAAACAAACATACTTGAACCACCACCACAAATAACTACTATAACTAAATCATCTTCAGTTAGTTTTTCTCTTGTAAGGTAATCTAAAATGTATTTTGTAGCTTTAAAGTTATTCTCGCTTAAAAGAGGATGAGTTCCTTCAAAAAAAACAAAATTTTTATCTTCAAATTCCTCATATTTAAAATCTATTACAAAACAACCATTAATCTGATATTTTTCTTTCAAATTTTTAAAAATCTCATAAGCGATAAAGCTTGAGCCTTTACCAAAACCTATAATATAAATTCTTTTAAAATCATCAAGAAAGTACTCATAGCTATCCGTGATAATTTTTCCAGAATCAAGACCAATTTTTTTAAGCTCAGTTTTATAGTCTATTGCCTTAAGACCAACCTCTAAAAGTTCTAAAAGAATCTTCCTTTCATCAGTTATCGCTAGACTTTGAAAATTTTTTATAATCATCTTGGCTCGATATACTCAAAACCACAATAAGGAACTAAAACTTTTGGAATCTTGATACCTCCATCTTTTGTTTGATGATTCTCTATAAGTGGAATCAAGATTCTTGGAACAGCTATAGCTGTGTTATTCAAAGAATAAGGAAAATGAAGATCTCCTTTTTTATCTCGGTATCTTATATTTAATCTTCTTGTCTGAAAATCAAGTAAATAAGAATCAGAGTGAGTTTCTCTATATCTTTTTTGAGAAGGAACCCAAGCTTCAAGATCATATCTTTTTACCTGACCTGCTGAAAGTTCACCACTACAGACATTTACAACTCGATAAGGAATTTCTAAAAGTTGCATCATTTTTTCAATATTTTCTAAGAGTTTTTCATGCCAAAATATAGTTTCATCAAGATCATTTTTATGAATTATAACCTGTTCAGTCTGCCAAAATTCATGAACTCTAAAAATTCCTTTAACATCCTTTCCATAACTTCCAACTTCTTTTCTGAAAGCAGTTGATATTCCTGCCATCTTTATAGGTAAATCATCTTCATTTAAAATTTCGTCAGCAAAATAACCCATAAGAGGCACCTCCGTAGTTCCTGCTAAATAAAGATCTTCATCCAATTTGTAAGCTTCTTCTTTACCATAAGGAAACATTCCAGTTCCATACATAAGGAATTCTCTGACAATTATTGAAGGCCTGAAAATTTCAAAGCCTTGTTCTTTTAAAAAATCTAAGGACCATCTTAAAAGAGCCATTTCTAAAATTACTGCTTGATTTTTTATAAAATATTGCCTAAAACCACCAACTTTTGAGCCTCTTTCCAAATCAACAAGGTTTAAATTTTTCATAAGACTAATGTAATCTAAATCAAAATTCTTTGGTTCTCCCCAAAACTTCACTGGTACATTATCTTCTTCAGTCTTTCCTTCTGGTACATCATCTGATGGTGGATTAGGAACTAAATAAAGAAGCTCTTTTAATTTATTTTCTTTTTCTTTTAAATCTTCTTTAAGTTTTTCTATTTTTTCTTTAACTTCTTTTATCTTGCTATATAAATTTTCATCTTTTTCTTTTTTATACCTTAAAGTAAGTTCCTTATGGTTATGTTTTAAAGAGTCTAAATTTTTTTGAATATCTCTCCTTTCTTGATCTAACTTCAAAATCAAATCTATATCAATTTCTATTCCCTTTTTCCTTGCTCCCTCTTTAAATTTTTCTGGATGTTCTCTTAAAATTTTTATATCAATCATGTTCGCTAATAGCCTCTAAGATTAACTCAAGAGCTGTTTTTTCAATTGGCTTTATTATTGGCTTAGGTTGAATTCCATAAATTTTATTATACTTCATCTGATACATTCTCCTCCTTTTTGTCTCTTTTATAGCCTCATTTATTGAAAAAGTTATTTTATCAGCATAAATTATAACTCTACCCTCAATATGTCTTGAGGCTCTACCTATTGCTTGAATAAGTGTAGTTGTATTTCTTAAAAAACCTTCCTTATCTGCATCTAAAATAGCAACAAGAGAAACTTCTGGTAAATCTAATCCTTCTCGGAGAAGGTTTACCCCAATTAAAACATCTATATCTCCACTTCTAAGACTCCTTATAATAGAAGGTCTTTTAAGGGTTTTAATTTCAGAATGAATATAAAAAACTTTAAAACCATGTAAAAGCAAGTATTCGCAAAGATCTTCAGCGGATCTTTTCGTTAAAGTAAGTACTAAACTTCGATGACCTTTTTCTACTTGAAGTTTTAGTTCTTTTACAAGATCATTTATCTGATTTTTAGCTGGTTTTATTATTATCTCTGGATCTAAAATACCTGTTGGCCTTACAAGAAGTTCAACTATCTGGCTAGAATTTTTTCTTTCAAATTCTCCTGGTGTGGCCGAGACAAATATAAATTGAAAATCTTTTGAAAAAAACTCATCAAACTTTAAAGGCCTATTATCAAAAGCACTTGGTAGCCTCCAACCGTAACTAACAAGATTTTCTTTTCTTTTTCTATCCCCTTCGGCCATTGCCTTTATTTGGGGAATTGAAAGATGAGACTCATCTATAAAAATGATAGTGTCTTTAGGTAAGTAATCAAGTAAAGTATATGGTGGCTCACCTGGTTCCCTAAAAGAAAGATGACGAGAATAATTTTCTATCCCTGGGCAATAACCTTCTGTCTTTAAAAGATTAAGATCAAACATCACTCTTTTTTTTAATCTTTCTGCTTCAATTATTTTCCCCTGCTTTTTAAGTTCTTTATACCACCAACTAAGCTCATTTTTAATATTCCTTAAGACTATTTCCAATTTTTCACTTGAACTAACATAAAATTTTGCTGGAAATATTTTAATCCTTTCGACTAAATTCTCTTCATCTTCTTTTATATAAATAACAATTTTTCTTTCTACTTTTTGGATAATTCTCTTAACGGCTATTTTTTCAACTATTTGATCTTTAAGATAGACATCAACAACTTCTTGACCAGATGGCAAAATTATTCTTACTTTCTTTTTATCATAACTAAAAGTTCCAGCAGCAAATTCATTGTCTTGTCTTTTATATTGCAAAAGTTTTAAAGAGTCAAAAAATTTTTTGTCTATCTTTTGACCTTTATAAATTTCAAGACCTATTTTTTGATATTCTTCAGGATCTCCTATTCCATAAAGACATGAGACAGAAGAAACAACAATAAAGTCTTTTCGGGTAAGAACTGATTGAACTGTTGCATGTCTTAGCTTATCTAAAATTTCATTAATTCTTGCATCTTTAGCTATATAGATGTCTTGTTCCGGAAGATAAGCTTCTGGTTGATAATAATCATAATAACTTACAAAAAAATTAACAGAATTTTTTGGAAAAAAACTTTTAAATTCATGAAAAAGTTGAGCTGTTAAAATCTTATTAGGAGAAAGAACTAAAGCTGGTCTTTTTACTTCTTTTATAATAAGAGCCATTGTATAAGTCTTACCACTTCCGGTAATCCCTAAAAGAGTTTGAAATTTAAAACCTTTCTTAAGACCATTGGAGATAGCTTTAACAACTTTTACTTGTTCAGGATTTGGTTTAAATTCACAATGTATCTCAAACATATTAAATTATTCTTATTTTAAATAGCCAATCAACACTTAAGTATCCTGGACCTAAAAATGTATAAATTAAGTTAATTAACAAAATTAAAAATTCGCCAATTAAAATGTCTTTTTCCCTAAAAAGAAAAAGGATAACTTTCAAAACAAAAATTACAAGTAAAAGAAAAGAAAAAAATTGAAATAGCCATCCAAAAATTATTCCAACGGCGCTAAGTAAAATAAAATATCTCAAATATTGATTTTCGCTTAAATTCTTTTTAAAATAAAACCAAATTAGAAAAGCCCCAAAAAGAATCCTTGAAATCAAAAGGGCAAAATCTCCAAAAATATAAAAGTAAGATATCATAAATTTAATCTAAACTTTTATTTTTAATTATAACATTAATAAGCACGAAAAAGAAAGCTATAAACAGAAAAGTGTAAAGAGCACCCTCAAAAATACCAATTCCCTTAGTAATTATTAGCTCCTTTAAGTTTGAAAAATCTTTCTCTAAAGAAAGAGAAAAGACAAAAACTTTTTTCACTGTTTCAACCCCATAATAAAAAGGGTTAAATTGGGCTAACCTTATCATCCAAAGAGGAGTAAGCTCAACTGGAAAATAAGCACCTGAAAGAAGAATTGCTGGAATAATAACATAAAAAAGTAAAATATCATAAGAACCAGCTTTCTTGAAAAATAAACCTAAAAAAATTCCTAAAGTTGCTGTTAAAATTCCTAAAACTAAAAGCGCTGGAAAAGTTAAAAATGTAATTGAAATTTCTTTAAAATAAATGAAGCCTAAAAGATTAACAATAAGACCCTGTAAAGCGCCGATAAAACCAGCTGAAAGAATTTTCCCAAGAACTATTACCCAATCAGGTGTTGGACTCAAAATTAATGGCCTTAAAAATCCTCTCTCTTTTTCTTCAACAAATGAATGACCAAAATTAAAAGAAATGAAAATGACTGTAGTTGAAATCATCCCTGGAAAAATAAAAAGAAGATAGCTAATTTCTCCTTGATAGTTAATAGCCCTAGCTATTTCGTTAATATTTACTATTTTTCCAAGACCTAAACCAAAAAATATTGTCCAGATAAAAGGTTGAATAACAGTGGTAATAACCTTAAATTTATTTCTCCACCACTTTAAAAATTCTCTGTAGGAAATAATTATAATCTGCAAAATTGTAATCTTAAACTTTTCCATAAAAATTTTTAATAAATTCCTTACTCGAACCTAAAAACCTCATCTTCCCGCTATCAAGAACTAAAACTCTATCGCAAAGACTTATCTCTTCTAAATAATGTGAAGTTAAAATTATTGTCATTCCATTTTTTTCATTTAATTCTTTTATGTAACTCCACAACTGGTTTCTTGATTCTATATCAAGACCAAGAGTGGGCTCATCCATTACTAAAACTTTTGGTGAATGTAAAAGAGCTCTAGCAATTTCTACTTTTCTTCTTGTTCCTCCAGATAGCTCTGAAATCTTCATATCAAGGTAATTTTCAAAATTAAAAAAGCTAGCAAGATTTTTGATAAGATTTTTAGAGATAGAAGAAGAAAAACCAAAAAGAATCGCATGAAAAAATAGATTCTCTCTTACGGTAAGAATTACATCAAGAGTTGTTTCTTGAAAAACAATTCCTAATTTTTTTGCTACTTTTTTTCTATTTTTAAAATCAGATCCATAAATTAAAACTTCACCTTCATCAGGTTTTATTGCCATGGTAAGAATCTTAATCAGAGTACTTTTACCAGCACCATTAGGCCCGACTATTCCAAAAATTTCTCCTTCTTTTACCTCAAAATTTATATTCTCAAGAGCAAAAACATTTCCATATCTTTTAGTTATGTTTTTAACTGAGATAAACCTCATAAAATATTATATAATAGTTATTAATGACAGACGAAAACTTCTTTGAAGAAAAATATTTTTTCCATCTTCTGAATCTTAATTTTCATTTTCCAAATAAAGAAATCTTTGATTTATTCCAGAAATTTAAAAGCTTTAAAAAAACTTTTGAATTTCTCAAGACAAAAATAACAAAATTTCAAAGCGAAGAAGAACTAATTAAAGAATTAAAAGAAAACAATATCGAAATAATTACTTTTAATGACCAACTTTATCCTAAAACTTTAAAAAATATTCCTGATCCACCATTAGGTATTTACTGCAGAGGAGATATAAAACTTTTGGATAGTTTTTGCCTGGCGATAGTTGGCACGAGAAAAGCTACAAAACAAGGAAAACTTTTAGCCTATCAATTTGCTTCATCTTTAGCAAAAATAGGAATTTCTATTGTAAGTGGACTTGCTTTTGGAATAGATGAAAATGCTCATAAAGGAGCCATTGATGTCGGAGGTAGAACTATAGGTGTTCTTGGAACAGGAATTAAATTAGCTTTAAAAGAAAAAAATCTTGCTTCAAAAGTAAATCTTCTTATTAGTGAATTTTTACCTGAAGCTCCAGGCTTAAAGCATCATTTCCCTTTAAGAAACAGAATTATTGCTGCTATTTCAAAAGGAACATTAGTAATAGAAGCTCCTATGGATTCTGGAGCATTAATTACAGCTCGTCTTGCTCTTGAATACGGAAAAGATTTATTTGTAGTACCAGGTGATATTTGGAATATAAATTATGCAGGTTCAAATATGCTTTTAAAACAAGGAGCTATTCTGGTGACTTGTCCAGAAGATATTCTTCAAGAATATGGTATAAAAATAAAAGAAGAAAAGTTAAATCTTACAGAAGAAGAAAAAGAATTACTTAAAATCATAAAAGAAAATAAATTAGAGGAAATAAATGAAATTATAAAATTCTCTAACTTAGATATTGGCCGGGTCTTGGCAATTATCTCGAGTTTAGAATTAAAAGGTATAATAAAAAACATTAGTGGTAAAATAAAAATCTTATGAAAGAAAAAAAATTAATTATTGTTGAGTCTCCGACAAAAAGTAAAACAATAAAAAAAATTCTTAAAAAAATCAATCCTTCTTTTGACGTTATAGCTTCTTATGGCCATATAAGAGACCTAGCTAAAAACAAATTAAGTCTTGAAATAAAAGAAAATCAAATTTTACCAATTTATGTCATCCCAAAAAGTAAAAGAAAAATAGTTAGTGAATTAAAAAAGAAAGTCAAAAAATATAGTGAAGTCATCTTAGCAACAGACCAAGATCGCGAAGGAGAAGCAATAGCTTGGCATTTAGTTGAACTTTTAAATTTAAAAAATTATCTAAGAATCACCTTTCATGAAATAACAGAAGAGACAATTAAAAAAGCACTATTAAATCCAAGAAAAATAAATCTTTCTCTTGTAAATGCTCAACAATCAAGAAGAATACTTGACAGAATAGTCGGCTATCTTATTTCTCCTCTTCTTTGGAAAAAAATAACAAAGGGTCTCTCTGCTGGAAGAGTTCAGTCTGCAGCCTTAAGAATGATAGTTGAAAGAGAAAGAGAGATAGAAAATTTCGTTCCCCAAAGTTATTATGAAGTAATTATAAAAGTCGAAAAAGAAGGAAAAGAATTTGAGGCTAAACTTTTCGAAATTAATGGAGAAAAATTAGAAAAGTTTTCATTAAATGAAGAAAAATTAGAAAAAATGATGAAAGAAATAGAAAAAAACGTTTTTGTTGAAAAAATAAAAACTTCAATTACTAAAAGATCCCCTAATCCTCCATTTGTTACGAGCACAATGACTTCTGAAGCTTGGAAAAAATTCAAATTCCCGGCAAAACTAACAATGAGTCTTGCCCAAAACTTGTATGAAGAGGGTCTTATAACTTATATGAGAACAGATTCGACTTCCTTAGCTCAAGAAGCTATTGAAAAGATAAGAAATTACATAAAAGAAAATTTTCCTAATTCTTTACCAGAAAAAGAGAAAATCTATAAAACAAAATCAAAACTAGCTCAAGAGGCTCATGAAGCTATAAGACCAACAGATGTTTTTTTAAGCCCAGAGAAAACAAAACTTCAAAAAAATCATTTAAAACTTTATGAAATGATCTGGCGAAGAACTATAGCTTGTCAGATGAAAGAAGCTTTATTTGAAAAAAAAGAAATAATTCTCTCCTCTAATGGCTACAAATTTAAAGCTCTTGGCCAAAAAATGATCTTTCCTGGCTTTACTTTAATAGAAAAGATAAATTTTAAAGAAGAAATTTTGCCTGAATTAAAAGAAAATGAAAAGCTAACTATAAAAGATGTAAAAATAGAAAAACACTTAACTGAACCACCACCAAGATACAATGACGGTAGCTTAATTAAAACACTTGAAAGTTATGGTATAGGAAGACCATCAACTTATGCAACAATAATTTCAACTCTCCTTCAAAGAGGTTATGTTATTAGAAATAAAAATAAAAATTTAGTCCCAACAGAACTTGGAATGCTAGTAAATGATCTTTTACTAAAGCACTTCCCTTTAATTTTAGATTATGAGTTCACAGCTAAAATGGAAGAAAAGTTAGATTTAATAGCTCAAGAAAAGTTAGATTGGCAAGAAGTCCTCGTTGATTTCTATTTTCCCTTTTTAGAGATTGTAAAGAAAAAAACTGAAGAAATAGAAAAAATAGAAACAAAAATTGGAAGAAATTGTCCTTTATGTGGTGGAGAACTAATTGAAAAATTTTCAAAATATGGAAAATTTATAGCTTGCTCAAATTTCCCTAAGTGCCAGTATAAAGAAAGTAAAACTACGGGAATTCTTTGTCCAAAATGCCAAACTGGATTTCTAGTAAAGAAGAAAAACAAAAAAAATCAAATATTTTATGCCTGCTCAAATTGGCCAGAGTGTGATTTTACTACAAATCAAATAGAATCAAGTACTAGTAATGACTCTAGGTGATATGTTTTTGGAAAGAAATTGTAAATTTTTAAAAATTTAACTTTATAATAACCTTTAAGTAAGCTAAAATCTCTTGCTTGAGTCGATGGATTACAGGAAAGGTAAATTATTCTCTTTGGTAGCTTTGTGATAATCTCTTTTATTATTTTCTTGTGCAAACCCGAACGGGGTGGGTCAAAAATTACAACTTTTTCTTTTGAAATAAGATCAAGAGAATCTTCTGACCTTTTATTTAAAACTTTAACATTTGAAACATTATTAACTAAGATATTTCTAAAGGCAAGCTCTGTTGCTTCACGTTGACTTTCTATCATTGTAATTTCTTTAGCAACATCACTAAGAGAAATACCTATAGTCCCAACTCCACTATAAAATTCAACAACCTTGTCATTACAAACGTACTTTTTAATATCGTTTATAGCTTTTTCAAACACTTCTAAATTAACCTGAAAAAAACTTAAAAGAGAATGGAAAAAAGTTTTTCCAGCTAATTTTTCCTCAAAAATATCAAGCCCAACTGAATTTATAAGTTTTTGTGGCAGTGAGGCTGGAGAATTCTTTGGGGAATAATAGATAAAAAAACCATTCAATTTTTTAAAATTTATTTTTTCAAGATTAAAATTAAAATCTGGATCAGTAACAAAAAGTCCAGCAATTACTCTATTATTGCTATCAGCTTTTAAAATAAGACTTTTATATATCTTTTTGTCTGGAAGTAATCCAACAATCTCTCTTGCACTTTCATTAATTATTTCTTTTGCCAAAACACAACCATTTATTTTAACTTTTTCATGACTTTCACGTTTAAAAAAAGCTAAATCTTTACCAATAAAAGAAAATTCCATTTTATTTCTATAACCATAAAATCTATTTGTTTTTTCGTAAAAAAGCGGTACACCTAAATCCTCGAGTGGAGTTCCAGAAATCTTTTCAAAGGTTTCAATAAAAATTTCTTTTTTTATTTCATCCTCAAAAGTATCATCAAGAATTTGAAAACAAGAACAAGAAAGAAAATGATCTTCTTTTGGTTGTCTTCTTAACTCACTTTCTTTTATTATTCTTTCAGCAACACCAAAAAATACTCCCTTTCTCTTTTTGGTATTTAAAACTTCTACTTTTTCTTGAGGTAAAGAATTCAATAAAAAATAAGTATTCCCTTTTTCATCTTTACCAAAACCATAACCACCAAAAACTAACTTTTCAATCTCAACTATCACTTAAATTATTATATTAATTTCAATCTAATTATTCAATTTTGCTCAGAAATTTTCTCTCTTAGAAGGAAGGCATTCAAAGTGGTAGACAGACCTTTTGAGGCTACCGTCTGGATTTTTTGCTGGAATAAATGGGAGAGAATCTATTTCCCCTCCGCATTTAGCGCAAATCCACTTTTCGCCCTCTCTAGGGGAAAATTTCTGAGGTTTTCTAAACCTCTTCATTTATCCCTCTTTTAATTACTAAACCTAATTATAACACAGATTTTTATGGCAATATATTTTTACAATTTTTCTATTTTTAAAATTTGGATGCACCTTAATAATTCCCTTTGATGAGTTATTACTTACAAATTTATTATCTCCTACATAAAATCCAAGATGATAATGATTATTTAATTTTGACCAAACAACAACACATGGAGCAATCAAAATTTTACTTTCCCTCCATCCGCTTCTTTCCATATCTTTTAAAGTACCTTTAACAGTGTAATGAATATTTTCCACAAGATTTACTATTTTTAACAAGGTACTTACATAAAAAGCACAACTTAATTTACCATTCTTGCAAATATCTTCAACTTTTTTGTTTTTCTTAAAATAAGCATTCCGGAAAAGCTTTATCCCAAGACTATTTTTAATTAGAGCATTTAAAAAATCTTTGTAAGAAATTTCCATAAAAAGCGCCCCCAACCGGAGTCGAACCGGTGTTTCCGCGCTGAGAACGCGGTGTCCTAGTCCACTAGACGATGGGGGCTAAATAACCTCAACAACCTTTACTTTTTTTACTTTTCCATTAAAGCAAACTTTCCTTTTAGTTCTAAAAACTACTTTCCCGTCTTTAAGAGCAAAAAGAGTATCATCATCACCAAGGCCAACATTTTTCCCAGGCAAAAATTTTGTTCCTCTTTGCCTGACAATTATATTTCCAGCTTTAACAAATTCTCCAGCAAATCTTTTCACTCCAAGCCTTTTTGATTCACTATCTCTACCTAATTTTGTTGAACCACCTGATTTTGTATGAGCCATGTTACTTTCTTCTTTTTATTATTAATTTTGAAGACATTTTCTTTTTATTTCTTGTTTTTCTTCCACCAGTAATATTCCCCCAAGGATCTTTAGGTCTTCTTGTTCCTCTTGTAGTTTTCCCCTCTCCCCCACCATAAGGATGATCAACAGCATTCATAGCTGAACCTCTGACATGAGGTTTTCTTCCACGATGACGTGTTGCTCCAGCTTTACCTAAATTTATATTTCGATGATCTGAATTTGAAACTTGACCGATTGAAGCCCAACAATCAGCTAAAATTTTTCTTATCTCACCTGAAGGCATTTTTACAATTGCATACTTTCCTTCAACACCCATCATAACCGCAGAACTTCCAGCTGATCTTACAAGTTTTCCTCCAGTTCCAGGTTCAAGCTCTATATTATGAATTAATGTTCCGGGATTTATATTTTTAAGTGGGAGTCGATTACCAACTTCTAAAGGAGCATTTTCACTAACTATAATTTGATCACCAACTTTAATTCCTTCAGGAGCAAGAATATATCTTCTTTCTCCATCTCTATAACAGACAAGAGCAATAAAAGCTGTCCTAAAAGGATCATATTCAATAGTTTCAACTTTTGCTGGAATGTCTTTCTTTTCCATTTTAAAATCAATTAACCTATAAAGTTTTTTATTTCCCCCTCCCCTAAACCTGACAGTAATTCTTCCTTTACTTCTTCCCTTTTTTTGATGCACTCTAAAGGTAAGAGGTTTATATGGCTCTTGAGTTGTAAGAACTTTCTTATAGTCAATTCCAACTTTTCCTCTTTGTCCTGGAGTAGTTGGTTTGAAAAATTTCAAAGCCATACAACTTAATTATACCATAAATTTATTTAGATTATTTTAAGTGTTCCTTTATTAAATTAAAAATTTCTTTTGCTTGAGAAGATTTTAATTTTTCAAATTCTTTCCAGAATTTTAAACATTTTTTGCATCCTTTTGAATCCTTTAAATAAAATTTTTGAATCCTCCAAAGAGTTTTCTGTTCTTCAACTAATTGATTAAAAAGATTGTAATAGTGATTATTTAAGTTTTCCATTTTATTTTTGGAAAGAATGATTTAATCAAACCATTCTTTCCAAAATAGTTAATTGCTAAAAAAGCTTCAAAATTAACTAAACCAAAGACTGTAAACATAACTTTTTTATCATTAAATTTCAATTTATTCCAGTCAACTTGCCAAATAAAATAAAAATCTTTCTTATTTTTTATAACCCAATTAAGAACTGAATTACCAGCTAAATAAAGAGAGTCAAAAATAAATAAATCAAAATTTTTTAACTCTTTAAATTTAAAACCTTTTTTGTTGATATCAATAAAAATCTTTAAGTTTTTTAATTTAGAAAAATCTAAAAATTTAAAACCAAAAGATGCATCAATAACAATATCAACATCTTCTAAATCTTTAAGGCTTTCTACTGCGATAAAATTTTCTTTTACTTTTAATTCCTTTAAAAAGTTTTTAACTCTTTCTTTTACTGATGGAAAATTTTTTTTATGTTTAGCAAGAACTTTAAAAATTGCTCCTTGAAAGTTAGTTAAAGAAATAATTAGTGATTTACTAATATTTCCTATACCAATTATCCCAATTTTGAGATTTCTTTTTATCTTTTTCCTAATTTTCTTTAAAAGCCAAAGAAGATAAACACCAATTCTCAGTTCTATTAATCTTTCAATATCATCAAAAAAATAAGTTTTTCTTTTAGTAAAAACAATCAGATAGCTTTTTCTTTTAGGGTACTTTCTTAAAAATTTAAGCCATGAAAGATCTTTAAAAAATCCATAACTTAAACTAAAATGTCCCATGCTTATTTTGACTTGATTTTCAGCAAGTTTTTTGTTATTGATAAAACAATCAAATAAGTTAGTCAGCGATTTAAAAAGTTTAGGATTTATTTTATAGAAATTTTCTAATGTTTCTTTTGAAAAATTCATTGAACTATGTTATAATTATAAATTATGCTAATTTTTCTTCAAAGAATTTTAAAAAACGGTTGGAAAAATTTTATCAGGAATCCTCTTTTAAGTCTAGCAGCAAGTTTTATAAATTCTTTGATGATTTCAACGATGATAGGACTTATAGTTTTTTCTGCTTTTTCCAACATTTTAATAAAATATATTCAACAAAAATTAGATCTTTCAATCTATTTTAAAGAAACAGTCTCTGAAAATCAAATAAAATCTTTACAGGCAGAACTTTCAACTTTTGATTTTATCGAAAAGATAAATTACATCACTAAAGAAGAAGCTCTTGAAATTTTTAAAGAAAAAAATAAAGACAATCCCCTAATTTTAGATGCCCTTGAAGAATTAGGTAGTAATCCACTTTCAGCTTCTTTTGCTATTGTAACAAAAAAACCTGAAGACTACGAGAAATTAGCTCAATTTCTTAGGACCTCTAAATATAGAAATATAATTGAAGAAATTACTTTTTCAAGAAATAAAGAAATAATAGATAGGATTGTCAGTATTACCAATCAGGGTAAAAAAATAATCTTTTTTATCATTTTTACCATCTCTTTAAT
>Ga0105160_1000338_pt1 | contig 22867 bp, 23 predicted proteins | sample GXS110809BmetaG_FD_89591 | JGI IMG/M metagenome (GOLD analysis project Ga0105160, IMG submission 89591) | Hot spring microbial communities from Gongxiaoshe hot spring, China to study Microbial Dark Matter (Phase II) - GXS 110809B | ecosystem: Environmental > Aquatic > Thermal springs > Hot...
CCCCAATGACGACGGCGGAGGCTCCCAGAACCTCTGCCCAGCTTACCGCAATCGCCAGCAGGTTCGCGTTGCGAAACGGGACATACGTCGGCGGGATGCCTTGCCGGGAGAGTTCCCCCTCGGGCACCGGAATTGCCGGATCCGTCAACGCACTGCCCCCGATGAGCCGCAGGTGCTCCAGAGAGACAACGAGCCGCCGCACAATGCCCCAGGCATCACAGAGCGCCTCGAAAGCTCGGCGTTCACGCGCCGCTGTGCGGTGCCCATAGCTAATGTGCAGCCCTGCCAGTTCATAGCCCGCTTGGCGGACCAGCGCTGCCGCAACGGCGGAGTCCATCCCACCACTCATGAGAGCAACCGCCAGCCTAGCCTGAGCTGCCATGGCACGGTTTCCGCCCCAGCTCCGGATAGACATCGGCAAGCAATTCGGGACGACGCTCTAAGGTCTTGCGCAGCGCCTGCTCGTACCGCCACTGCTCAATTGCCTTGTGATCGCCGCTCAGGAGTACCTCCGGCACCTTGTATCCCCGGAAGTCTGCCGGACGCGTGTAGACCGGTGGCTCCAGAAGCCCTGCCTGGAAGGAGTCTTCCAGAGCCGACTCCGGGTCATTGAGGACCCCAGGCAGCAGTCGCACAATGGCATCGATGAGAACTAACGCCGGCAGCTCCCCACCGGTGAGGACGTAGTCGCCGATGGAAATCTCCTTTGTGACCAGCACGTCCCGGATGCGCTGATCCACCCCCTTGTAGTGCCCCGCTAGGATGATGAGGTTACGGCACAGCGAGAGCTGATTGACCAACGACTGCGTCAACCGTTCCCCGTCAGCGGTCATGTAAATGACCTCATCGTAGCGCCGCTCGGCTTGCAGTTTCTCAATACAGGCAAAGACAGGCTCACAGCGAATCACCATCCCTGCCCCTCCCCCGTAGGGGACATCGTCAATGTGTCCATGACGATCTACCCCGTACTGGTGCAGATCGTGCACGACAATCTGCACCACACCCTTCCGCTGTGCCCGCCCGAGAATACTCTGCCCGAGAACCGGCTCGATGATCTGCGGCACAGCTGTGACGACGTCAATCCGCATCAACTCCTTCCTCCGCCAACTCTCGGTCATCGGCGCGCTTTGGCTCAGCAATCTCCAACAGTCCCGGGAGGAGCCGGACCTCGATGCGCCGCCCTTCGGGATCGACTCGGCGCACAACCTCGGAGACGACCGGAAGCGGTAGGTATGAGGTCTCCGTCTCAACTACCCACACATCGTTTGCCGGAAGTAGCCAGATATCTACCACGGTGCCCAGCACGCGTCCGGATTCCTCCTCCACCACCCAACAGCCCAGAATCTCCTCCAGCGCCCATCCGCCGGCATCCTGCAGGGCGGCAACTCGCTCTTCTTCGACGAAGACCCCATATTCGAGTAGCAGCTCCGCCTGTGCCCGCGTTGTCACTTCTTCCAGCCCGATGAGCATCCCCCGGGGCACACGCTGAGACCAGCGCACCGTATATGGGCGCGCAAACTGGGCGGAATAGCCCACGTAAATGCGCTCGCCTTGCCGGAACTCAACCTCCGGAGCATCGGGGGACCATCGCAGGAGCAATCCCCCACGCAGCCCGTGTGCCCGCACGAATGCCCCGATGTAGCGCAGTGCTCTACTCCCCATGGCGCAGCTGCGGCAGAAGACGGTCAACAATGAGCCGCGACAGCTCGTCGGCTCGTTCTTCCGAACGGTAGAGGTTGCGCGCACTGCCTTCCTCGCGCTTGGTGCGCACGTCATAGATGTAAGCGTTGACCAAAATCTTCCCAGGCAGCAAGTTGAAGTTGCCCGTGACGACTTTGTCTGCATGCAAAAGCTGGGCTGCCTTCCAGATATCGGAGTCATACTGCGGCGTGGTAGGGTCCAGGTTGAGCTCACCGAGAACCATCTCGAGCGAGTCCCGCGGGATAATCCGGTAGTGCTGCTGGGCTGTATCGGCACGGGTCAAGAGGACAGCTACGGTGTCAGCGAAGCGGTAACACCACAAGTTGTAGCGCAGATCGCCATCCATATTCCGGAATGGCAGCACAGCCACGCGAACCTGAGCCCACAGGAGAACGTGTCCGAAAAGGCAAATCAGCAGGGGCAGTCTCACACGGCGCATCAGTGTTTCTCCGCAGAGTTCCTCAGAAGCTGCTCTACTGCACGGAAGCCCGAGAGGATCTGCTCGTAGAGAGAAGCGACCTCATCCCAGGCGCGGGTGCGGGCACATTCCATAAGCTGGATGCCCAGCTCTGCCAGTTCGGTCAGACCGAACTGGAGGCAGGTTCCCTTGAGCGTATGCCCCAGGCGATAGAGCTCTGCCTCGTTGTGGGATTGCGCTGCTTCTAAGATGCGCACCGCATCGTGCTGCCAGGTCTGGAGAAACTCTGGCAGGAGTTCACGCAAGACCGGATCGTCGGGCAGCTGCATGGAACGCCGTGTCGGAGCAGCACTTGCGGGAGCAAATATAGGAACCCTGGGATGATGCCTGCGCAGGCACAAGCGGGGAATGCTGTAAGCCGAATTCTGTCTGCCCAGTTCTGGGGAGGCAGTCATGAATCTGGGAGCACGGTCTCCCGTGCTCTCCGGCGACCTACCCGGATGCGGGGGGTGAGGAACCCACACAGGCGAGCCACCTGTCACCCCTGGGACGGGGTCCGCATCCCTATTTGGTCTTGCTCCGCGTGGGGTTTGCCAAGCCACCCCGGTTACCCGAGGTGCTGGTGGGCTCTTACCCCACCCTTTCACCCTTGCCTCCATGACCTCGTGGAGGAGCTCTCCACGAGCGGATCGGCGGTCTGGTCTCTGTGGCACTTTCCGTCGGGACACCCTTACGGGAGCCCGCCCGGCTGTTAGCCGGCACGCTGCTCTGCGGAGTTCGGACTTTCCTCAGGAGCCCGCTAAAGGGTCTCCCGCGACTGCCCGCATTCCCCGCCAGCCTGCAGAGTAGGAGACGAAGAAGCCCCCTCCGCGGTGCGTGAACCGCTGGCAGCCATCCGCGCCCCAAGCCGCGCCAGCCGGTCTGCTTCCCGGTTGAGCTCTCGGGGAACATGTTCGATATGGACCGGAGCAGCAAGCTCACGCAGCCCTCGCTGGACTGTCTCCCAGAGTGGCAGCAAGTGCGCCGCCGTCACCCGGTACTCACCGCTGAGCTGGCGCACCAGGAGCTGGCTATCGCTGCGGATCGTGACCTGCGTAATCGGTCTTTCCCAGTGCCGCAGCAAGTCCAGCGCTCGCAGCAGCGCTCGGTACTCTGCCACGTTGTTTGTCGTCTGCCCGATGGGTTCAGCACACTGGATCAGCGGAACCCCATCTTCGGTGGCAATGACCACTCCAATGCCCGCAGGTCCGGGATTACCTGCTGCCGCTCCATCCACGGAGACGACGAGCTTCATGCAATTGCCTCAGCTACCTCCTCCAACTCCGGCAGGCGCTCCTCCGGGTAGAGAATGCGCCCACAGTGTTCACACCGGAAAATCCGATCTCGGTGCATGCGAATCTCAACCAAGCGCTGGGGCGTAATACGATTGTAGCAGCCCGAGCAGCTCTCTCGCCGCACAGGCACGAGGGCGTCGGGATGGAAGGTGCGAATCCGCTCATATTCTGCCAGGAGCTCGCCGCGGAGCTTCTCACTCAAGCGCTGTCGCCACTGTTGGAGTTGCATGAGCTCCTCATTCTGATCCGAGCTCAAAAGCTGCAGAGCGTGCTCCAGTTCCGCCAGCTCCTGCTGGGCTCGGGCTAGTTCTTCTTCCTGACGCTGGAGGATTGCTTCCAGGTTCTCCAGCTTGGTTACTGAGTTGCGCAGTTCCTGTTCAACCCGTTCCCGTTCGGCTCGAACGGTCTGGATTTCGCGGGTCAGTGCATCGAATTCCCGGTTGTTCCGGACGCGGAACTGCTGTTCAGAGAGGCGCTGTTCCCGATCGCGCAGCTCTTGAATTGTCACATGTGCGCGGGCGCGGAAGGCGCGAATCTCCTCAATAATGCTCCGTGTCTCGGTGACCAGTGCTTGATGGTGTTCCACGGCCAGCCGTGCCCGGTGGACCTGCTCGGGGAGCTCTCCGACGTCTTCGTGGAGCTCATCGAGCCGCCGGTCAATTACGGCAATGAGCGCCAAGTAGTACAATGCGGGTTTCATCACGGACGAAGGTTCATGGGACCAACCCGAAGAGGATACCACTGTACCGGACTTCGCCATGCCTGCGCAATCGCCACCGGCACTGGCAGGCGCTGGCGTAGCCGGTCAGCAATTGCCTGCGGCACAAATCGCTCTGTCTCTGCATGCCCAGCATCAATGAGCCAGAGCTTCCCCCACGCCTGATGGAAAGCATGGTACTTGACATCACCCGTCACGAAGGCATCGACGCCGTGCAAGAACACCTCTGGGAGGAACCCAGCTCCGCTGCCTCCAACAATAGCAACAGTCCGTATCTGCGGCGCTCTGCCCGGGACATACCGCAAGGGCTGCTCCACCCATGTGAAGATCCGCTCCAGGAACTCTTCTGCCCTCAGCGGGGGCTCTGCTTCTGCGATGACCCCCATGCCATAGCCCGGGTAGCGCGGGTTGGGAATCAGAGGCTCCCGGACCCGCAATCCCAACGCCTGAGCAAAACGGGCGTTGGTCCCCTGCGGGTGCGCATCGACTCGAGTGTGGAGAGCAATCAGCGCAATCCCGCTCTGGATAAGGCGAGTGCTCAAGCGCCCGACTCTCTCCGATTCCGTCAGTGCCCGGAGTGGCTGGAAAAGCAGCGGATGGAAGCTGACCACAACATCGTAAGCCCCTTGCTGCGCTTCGCTGACAACCTCGTCGGTTACCTCCAGCGAGACCAATACCGAGTCCACCTCCGTCCGTCCTGCCTGGAGCTGTAGCCCTGTTACATCACCATCAACCGCCGTTGCCGGGGGGAATTCCTCATCGAGCAGCTCCAGAAGCTGTGCAAGGGCTATGCCCATGGAGATGTCGGTCGCTTCACAGCACACAAACTTACAAAATCCCTATCTGCTCATTGGCACCAGCGTTGCGATAATGGAGCCCTCTTTCCTTCGTCTCCCCAGTGGCCCCACGAACCGAGAGACCGACCATGACCAACCCACGCGGGAGAATTCTCTGGGCAGATGATGAGATCGAGCTCCTCCAGCCCCATCTGCTGCTCCTCCAGCAGCACGGCTACCAGGTCGATACCGCTACCTCCGGAGAGGATGCCCTTGAGCTGGTCCGGCAACACGCCTACAACCTCATCTTCCTCGACGAAATGATGATGGGGATGACTGGGCTGGAGACGCTGGAAGTCCTCAAGGAAATCGCTCCACACGTCCCCGTCGTCATGGTGACCAAAAACGAAGCCGAGACGCTGATGGAAGAAGCCATCGGGCGGAAGATTGACGACTACTTGACCAAGCCTGTCAACCCTACGCAAATCTTGGCTGCCTGCAAGAAGTTCGTGGAAGCTCGCCGCATTACAGGACAGCGGCTCACGCAGGAGTACCTCCACGGCTTCTACACCATCAGCCGCCGTCTCCAGGAACCGCTCTCCTGGTACGATTGGCTCGATATCTACCTGAAGCTGACCACCTGGAGCATGGAAATCGAGCAGCATCCCGAGCTGGGGCTCCAGGAGACGCTGGCAGCGCAGTGGCGGGAGTGCAACGCTGCCTTCGGTGCTTTCATCGAGCAAGTCTACCAGTCATGGGTCCACACTCCGCACGGGGACGATACCCCAACCCTTTCCCCCTTCATCCTCGACCGCTTCGTCGCTCCCCGCATCTCCCCGGAACGTCCCGTGGTGTTCATTCTCATTGACTGCCTCCGGCTGGACCAGTGGTTGGTCATCGAAGAAATGCTCCACCCGCTTTACACCATTGAACGCCACTACGCCTGCTCGATTCTGCCGACAGCAACGATGTACGCGCGCAATGCCGTCTTCTCAGGGCTCTTCCCCCTGCAGATTCAGCAGCACTATCCGCAGTGGTGGACCGAAAGCGCAGATGAGCAAAGCCAGAACGCCTACGAACCGCAGCTACTGGAGGCCTATTTCCACCGCCGCCGCATGACCGTCCCTGGCGGCATCGGCTACATCAAAATCATCGATCCGGGCTACGGGCGGAAGATCGAGCAGGAGATCCGCCGCTACCTCCGGCACGGGCTGTTGGCAATCGTGGTCAACGCCGTGGATATGATTGTCCACTCCCGCTCCGAATCCCCTGTCCTGCGAGAGATCGTTCCTGACGAGGCTGCTTACCGCGCCCTGACTCGCTCCTGGTTCCGCCACTCCAGCCTCTTCAGCCTTCTGCAAACGCTGGCAACAGTTGAGCCCCCTCCGATTGTCATCATCACAACCGACCATGGCTCCATTCGCTGCCTGCGTCCAATGAAAGCTTACGGCGATCGCGAAACCACAACGAACCTGCGCTTCAAGCTCGGGCGTAACGTCCGAGCTGAATACGAGCGGGGGGTCGTCTGGCTCCGCGATCCGCACCAGTGGAAGCTCCCGCGCAGCAGTGCTGTGACCACCATGCTGGTGGCAAAGGAAGACTTCTACTTCGTCTACCCCACGGACTACCACCACTATGCCCAGCGCTATCGGGATAGCTTCCAACACGGAGGCATCTCGCTCGAGGAGATGGTGCTCCCAGTGGCAATCCTAGAGCCCCGGCGATGAGCATTGCACAGTCCCGTATTTTCGCGCTTTGCAAGAGCTCTGCTCAACGGTGAGAACCTCTCCCATGGGTAATCCAGCACCGAGGTCACGCATCGAAGAGTACATCTCCCGCAGTGAGAACGACACTCTGCGGATAGCCCGCTCCTTCGCCCAGCGATTGCGCCCCGGGGATGTCATTGCATTCTACGGAGAGCTGGGTGCTGGGAAGACAGAATTCGTCAAAGGGATCTGCCAGTACTTCCAGGTCGAAGAGCTTGTCAGCAGCCCAACCTTCACCATCATCAACCAGTACGTGGGAAGCTTCCCCGATGGGGAACACGTCGTGCTATACCACGTTGACCTCTACCGGGTCAAGTCCCCGCAAGACCTGGCAGAAATCGGCTTCGGAGAGTGCATGGCAACGCCTGACTCTATCAAAATGGTGGAATGGCCTGAGAACGCCGACAATTACCTGGCAACAGTGCCTCACTACACGGTCAGCATCGAGTTCTCGCCCGAGTCGGAGACGGCTCGTATTATCCGCATTGCGCACGTTCAACCGGTGGAGGTATTCTGAATGCACATCGCCAGCCGCATTGCCCGCTTGGGGACGGAGACCGCCTTTGAAGTGCTCGCCCGTGCCCGCCAGCTGGAAGCCCAAGGGCGCCACATCATCCACTTGGAAATCGGCGAACCGGACTTCGATACCCCGGAGAATATCCGCGAGGCGGCAAAACGCGCCCTGGACCAGGGATACACGCACTACGGTCCCTCTGCCGGTCTACCCGAGGCACGGGAGGCTGTCGCTGAGTACTTCAACCGCACCCGCGGCGTACAGCTCTACTCGGGCAAAGAGGTTGTCATCACCCCAGGGGCTAAGCCCATTATCTTCTTCGGCATGATGGCGGTGCTGGAGGAAGGCGACGAGGTCATCTATCCAAACCCTGGCTTCCCGATCTACGAATCCGTTATCCGCTTCCTCAACGCCGTCCCCGTTCCGCTCCCACTCCGCCAGGAGAAGGGGTTCCGCATCGATGTTGCCGACATCGAAGCGCGCATCTCCCCGCGGACGCGCCTGCTCGTCCTCAATAGCCCGCATAACCCTACCGGCAGCGTCCTGGATGTCACGCAGCTGGAGCAGATTGCCGAACTGGCTCAGCAGCACAACCTCATCGTCATGAGCGATGAGATTTACTCGCAAATCACTTACGACGGCGTGCGCCACGTCAGCATCGTCCAGTTCGAAGGCATGAAGGAGCGGACCATCGTTGTGGATGGATTCTCGAAAACCTTTGCCATGACGGGCTGGCGTATTGGCTACGGACTGATGCCCGAACACATCGCTGAGGTCGTTGCCCGACTCCAGACGAACTGCACCAGTTGCACGGCAACGTTTACCCAGATTGCCGGCATAGAAGCTCTCCAGGACCGGACTCTCCCCGCCGTGCAGTCCTTTGTAGAGGAATTCCGCCGTCGGCGTGATGTCCTCGTTGAGGGGCTCAACCGTTTGCCTGGCATTACCTGTATACGCCCTCAGGGCGCCTTCTACGCTTTCCCCAGTATTGAGGGCACAGGGATGGACTCTCGGGAGTTTGCCGACGCGCTCCTGCTGGAAGCTGGTGTAGCGTGCCTGAGTGGGACTTCCTTCGGTGCCTATGGCGAAGGCTTCGTTCGCTTCTCATACGCCAACTCTGTGGAAAACATCGAGCGTGCACTCGAGCGCATTGCGGAGTTCCTGGAGCGCCGTGGTGTCGGGGTTCCCACACTCCACAGAGAGCGCCCATGAGGTACGGGCTCCTGTCCCTGGTCCTGGCAGTGCTCATCGCAGGGGGTCCCGAAGCACAGAGCTGGACCCGGCTTACCGGACGCCTTGAAGCTGGGACGCCTGTGGCACTGGTCCACTCTGCCCGGAGTGGGCGCCTGTGGGTAAGCACGGGCGAAGCACTCTACAGTGCTCCAACTGTTGGGGCAGCCTGGAGTCTGATTGCTTCCCTGCCTTTCCGAACCGCAGCGCTGGCACTGGCTCTGGAGGGAACAACGGAAGCTCTGCTGGTCAGCACGCCCTACGGTCTATGGCGCAGCACGGATGAGGGCACTACGTGGGCACAGGTTCATCCCGCCCTCACCGACCGAGGAACGCAGCTGCGCGTCCATCCAGCCTACCCGCACGTCGTGCTGGGCATCCGGGGTCAGATGCTCTGGCGCAGTACCGATGCCGGTGCAACGTGGCAGCAACTTTCCCTGCCCCCGGGCATTCTCTACGATGCTTGCCCCTTCGGGGCACTCAATGACCTCCTTGCCTGGACCAGTCAGGGTGCCTTTCGAAGCTCCGACGGTGGTGCCTCGTGGGAAGCTCTCTCGACACCTTTCTCTCCGCAGCCGGTCCGCAGCCTCGCTGTCACTGCCGGCGTTGAACCCCAGCTCTGCCTCCTGCTGCCCGACGGGGTATACTGGAGCACCGATGGGGTCAACTGGAGAGCAACGACGCTCCCGGGTTCGCTCCCCCGCGCACTGTTCGCCTCCGTCAACGCCATTGCTGCCATTGCTCCTGGCGGGCTGCTCGTGCTACGGGCAGATGGAACATGGCAGACAGTCTACAGCGGATATACGGACCACATCACCGTGCTCTTGCCTCTGGGTCCGGACCGCATCCTTGTTGGCTCAGAAGGGCGAGGGATAGAGCTCTACCGCTGGACTCCCCAACCTCAATGGCAGGCGCTGCGCACAGGGATGGATGCCCCACCGATCCGCTGGCTCCTCTCCCCGGGAAGTCAGCTGGTTGTGGCAGGTCCCAGCGGCATTTTCTGGTCTTCAACGGACCTCTTCGGATTGGATAACATCTCGCTCGCTTTGCCCACACCCGGTACTATCACCGCCGTCGCTGCGTCCAGCGATGGAATTGTGGTTGCTACCTCCCGAGGGCTTTACCGCTACGTGCGCTCCACAGGGCAATGGCAAACCCTCACCGAGAGCCTTCCTGCCGTGGGGACCATCATCGCGATCGGCGTAACCCCTGGCGGTGACACCCTCCTGCTCTCTTCCGATCTTGGTGAACTTCTCCGCTCGCTCGATGGTGGTGTGACGTGGGAGGAGTTGTCACCCTCGTTCCGGTTCGGGCAGCTACGTGCCGTGCGGCATACTTTCTACGCCTTCGGCGAGGATGGCATCTTCCGCAGCACAGATGCTGGACAACACTGGGAAGCTCTCACCAGCTATCCCGGGCGAGGATGCTACCGGCTGCTCATCCACCCTGCTGACGAGCGGGTGCTTCTTGCCAGTTCGGCGTTGCCTGGCTCCCGGAGCGGCAAGCTCTACCGTAGCACTGATGGCGGACAGTCCTGGCAAGAACTTCCCGCAGCCGACCTTCTCAACCGAGGACTGAGCACCATCGCCGGAGGAGCACCCTCGATATGGTATGCGGGGACTCTCGAGGGGGAAGTCTTCCGCTCCACTGACGGCGGGCTGACATGGCACTCGCTGGGCATTGTCGGGGATGGGCTCCCGGTTGAAGCACTGCTGGAGTTCGGTTCCTTGGTGCTCGCCGGCACCTCTCGTGGTCTATGGTGGCAGCAGCAAGTCTCCGTCTCTGCCGAGAGCTCATCGCCTCTCGTCCAGCTCCGGCGCGGTGAATCGGAACTCGTGCTAGGAGCTCCTGATGGGACACCCCTGAGCGCGGAGCTCTACGACCTGCTCGGACGCTGCCTCGGGCGCTGGGCAGCTCTGCCGCCCCTCTGCCAGATACGCATCCCGACGCTCGGCATGGCCAGCGGTATCTACGTGCTCCGCGTTCGGACAGGGAACCTCCGAGAGCACTTCGTGCTGAGCCTTCCCTGAGATGCTGCTCTCCGTCTGTATGATTGCCCGCAATGAAGCTTCCCGCATTGCCGCTGCTCTCGAAAGCGTTGCCTGGGCAGATGAGCGGATCGTTCTGGACTGCGGCAGTCAGGATACCACTGCGGATATTGCCGCAGCCTGCGGGGCACGCGTCTACCGGGCAGAGCATACGCCGAATTTGAATGTCAACAAAAACCGGTGTCTGCGCCTGGCCTGCGGGGAGTGGATTCTGCTCTTGGATGCCGACGAGCGTGTCTCGCCACAGCTGGCAGCAGAAATCCAAGAACGCATCAGCGGCGCTCCCCGCGAGCAAGCCTTCTGGATTCCTCGACGCAACTGGTACTTTGGACATCCTCTCCGCTACGGGCGGCAGTATCCCGATTACCAGCTCCGGCTCTTCCGCCGTGGGGCAGCGTACTTCCCCGAGCGCCACATCCACGAATACCCTACAGTGCACGGAGCCGTAGGGTACCTGCACACGCCGCTGGAGCACTTCCCCTACGAGACCCTTTCCCACTACCTGCAGAAGCTGGACCGGGATACGGACTTCCAGGCGCGGTGGCTCCAGCAGCGGTACGGGGCTATCTCCCTTGGGAAGTTCTTCCGACACGGACTCTGGCGTGCAGCTAAGCGCTTTATCGAACGCTACATCATCTGGGGTGGCTTCCGCGATGGCTTTGCTGGATTCTGGGCAGCATGGCTCGATGGGGTCAATACCTTCGTGACGTTGGCGAAGTGGTGGCATCTATCCCAATACGAGCACGGCTATGCGCTTTCCGAAACGAACTCTCTACTGCGGTGAAGTCCGTCCCGTCCATGTCGGGCATCGGGTAACGCTCAACGGCTGGCTCGCCCGGGTACGCGACCTCGGTGGCGTCCTCTTCCTGGATATTCGGGACCACACGGGCATCTGCCAGGTTGTGATCCGCCCCTCGGAACAGCCCGAGCTCGCCTCACTGACGCGCTCACTCAATCCGGAAAGTGTTCTGTGGGTGCACGGCACCGTCCGACTGCGGGAAAATCCGAATCCCGCCCTGCCCACGGGCGAGGTCGAGCTACTGGTTGAAGCCCTCGGGGTGCTCAACCCCTCGCTGCTGCCCCCGTTTCCCCTCAGCGATGAGGCAACGCTGACGGAAGAGACACGGCTGCGCTACCGCTACCTGGATTTGCGCCGTCCGCGCATGCAGCGCTACCTACGGCTGCGCCACCGAGCTTATCAAGTCATCCACCGCTACTTTGATCGGCATGGATTCGTGGAGGTAGAGACTCCCATGCTGACTCGCTCCACTCCAGAGGGCGCCCGCGATTTCCTGGTGCCAAGCCGTCTCCATCCGGGACGGTTCTATGCCCTACCGCAATCTCCGCAGCTCTTCAAGCAGCTGCTCATGGTCGCCGGCTTTGACCGCTACGTCCAGATTGTCAAATGCTTCCGCGATGAGGACCTGCGCGCTGACCGCCAGCCGGAATTCACCCAGGTGGATGTCGAGATGTCCTTCGTCGAGCGGGAGGATATCTTCCAGCTCATCGAAGGGCTCTTCTGTGAGCTCTGGCAGGAGCTTCTGGACACCGAGCTGCCGGTTCCCTTCCCCCGCCTGACTTACACCGAGGCAATGACCCGCTACGGGAGCGACAAACCCGACCTGCGCTACGGGCTGGAGCTGACAACTGTCACAGACCTCTTCACCAATTCTGCGTTTGCCCTCCTCCGGAACGCGGCTGCCGCGGGGGACACTATTGCTGGCCTTCGGATCGAGGGTGGGGCAGCGCTTTCCCGTAGAGAACTCGACGAGCTTGCCGAGGTGGTGCGCCCATATGGACTGCCCGGCATCCTCTGGCTCAAGTACGATGCCTCTGGCTGGCACTCTCCCATCGCCAAACATCTCTCCGACACCGAGCAGGAAGCGCTCCGCGAGCGTTTCCGGGTGCAGGTCGGTGACCTCGTGCTTCTGGCAGCAGCTCCCTGGGAACCGTGCTACACCGCTCTTGGAGCCCTCCGCCACCACGTTGCCCGGCGTCTGGGGCTACTGCAAAGCGCTCTCCCGACATGGCGCTTCGTCTGGATCACGGACTTTCCGCTCCTGGAATACTCCGCCACTGAAGGACGCTACGTTGCCCGCCACCACCCCTTTACCGCCCCCGTTGAGGAGGACATTCCACTGCTGGAGACAACGCCCGAGCGCGTCCGCGCCCAAGCCTACGACCTTGTCCTCAATGGAGAGGAAATCGGTGGCGGGAGCATTCGCATCCACACGGCAGAGCTTCAGCAGAAGGTCTTCACCGTGCTGCACATCCCTCCCGAGCGTGCCGAGGCACAGTTTGGCTTCCTGCTGGAAGCGCTCCGCTACGGTGCCCCACCCCATGGTGGGATTGCTCTCGGCTTAGATCGCATCGTCATGCTCATGACCGGGGCAGAAAGCCTACGCGACGTCATTGCCTTCCCGAAAACCACCAGCGGGCTTTCGCTCGTGGATGGCGCCCCCGCGCCGGTGGAACCAGAGCAGCTCGAAGAACTGGGCATTTGTCTGCGCATGCCGGAAAATTCTCCATGAGACGCCGCCATTTCCTGGGCTTGCTCTGTGCTGTCCCCTTACTGTGGAGCCAGCAGCGGCAGCGCGATGATGCCGAAGGCACCATTACCCACTTCATCGTCTCGCGCATGATGCGGAAGGCGCTCGCTGAAGGCTGGGCAGCGCTCCCGATCGGCGTGGTCATGTGCCGCTTCGGAGAACTCTTGCTCGGGACACTCTACGACGTCGGAACCTTGGAAAGCCCGACAGGCGAGGAACTCTGCCGGGTGGACTTCACCGGCATGGACTGCTTCACCTTCGTAGAGGCAACACTCTGCCTGGCGCGCGCCCTCAAGAGCGGGAAACCAACCTTCGAGGGCTTTCTGGAGCAAGTCCGCTGGACACGCTACCGCAACGGGCAACTGGGTGACTACAGCTCCCGTCTCCACTACACCGCTGACTGGCTCTCCGACAACGAGCGCCGAGGCGTGCTCCGGAACATTACCCGGGAGCTCGGCGGAGAGCCGCTCGTGCTCTCTGTCTCCTACATGTCGCAGAATCCGCAGCACTATCCTGCCCTGCGGGCTCGTCCGGAACTGGTGCCGATCATTGCGGCGATTGAGCACCAGATCAATGCCCGACAGCATTGGTACATTCCGCGTTCTACCGTCGGGACCATAACCGCTCTGCTCCAGCCCGGCGATATCCTTGCCTTCACGACCAACCGCCGCGGCTTAGACTACGGACACCTTGGTCTAGCCTATCCCATCGAAGGGCGGGTCCACCTGCTCCACGCCTCGCAAAGTGCCCGGAAGGTGCTCGTCGATAAGCCCGTGGAGCAATACATTGCCTCCGTCCCGACCCACACCGGGATAACGGTTGCCCGAGCACTGGAACCTGTCTGAGGCGGCATGCGCATCTTCTACTCAGACCACTACACGTTGGAGCTTCCCCCGGGACATCGTTTCCCGATGCACAAATACCGCATGGTCCGCCGTGCTCTCGTTGCCGAAGGGGTGGTCCCGGGGACGTGTTTCCGGGAAGCCCCGCTGGCAGATCCCGGGGCACTCCTGCGAGCACATACACCGGAGTACGTTCAGGCAATCCTCACCGGCACCGCTCCTCCTGCCGTTATGCGGCGCATTGGCTTTCCGTGGAGTCCAGCGCTGGTCCGACGTTCGCTCGCAACAGTCGGCGGAACCCTGGCGGCTGCTGAAGCGGCATTAGAAGACGGCATTGCTGGGAACCTCGCCGGAGGCACTCACCACGCCCTGCCCACCCACGGGGAAGGCTTCTGTGTCTTCAACGACTTGGCAATTACGGCATTGACGCTCCTGGAAGGTCGCCGCGTGCGCCGTGTGGCGATCATCGACCTCGACGTCCACCAGGGCAATGGGACAGCTGCTATTCTCGGTACCCGCCCGGAAGTGTTCACCTTCAGCATGCACGGCGCCCGGAATTACCCCTTCCGCAAGGTACCCTCCACACTCGATGTTCACCTTCCTGACAATACAGACGACGACACCTACCTGCTGCTCCTGGAACAGCTCCTGCCCCGCGTCCTTGCCTTCAAACCAGACATCGTGCTGTACCAGGCTGGGGTAGACCCCCTGCGCGAGGACACGCTCGGTCGCTTGGCGCTGAGCCCTTTGGGTCTCATGGAGCGGGACTTCCTGGTACTCTCCGCGTGTGCGCGCCACGGCATCCCCGTGGTGATGACCCTCGGTGGGGGATACGCCGAGCCGCTCGAGCTGAGCGTCGCTGCTTACGTCAACACCTACCGCGTCGCCGTCGAGCTCTTCGGTACCGAGGAGCACCGGTCAGCTCAGAGAGGAGCCCGTCATGAAGCTCCATAAGCACCTCCGATGGGGCATCACCCTCGGCGCGGTTCTTCTCTGCCACGCTGGGATAGTTGACGCCATGCCCCATCGCTGGCTCCAGCGCTGGCTCATCCCCCTGGAAGGCACCTGGGAGATGTCCACCGACGGAGGCGAAACCTGGGCTACCGTTCGCCTACCACATATCGCCTCCGGCTCCCAGGTCCGCTACCGCCGGGTGATCACGATGGAGAGCGCCGCTCTAGCGTATCGCTGGCATCTGTCCACATTCGGGCTCGGAGATATTGCTGACATCTACCTCAACGGCACCCACGCCGGGCAGCTCATCAGCTACGGTCTACCGACAAGCGTGGTGCTCCCGACGAGCCTCTGGAGAGTTGGCACGAACGTACTCGAACTGCGCATCACTCGAGCTTCGCTCCCGGTTTCCTTCTTCGGTCCCCGCCGTCCTCTGGGATGCTTCCGTGAGCTGACACTGATGGGGACAGACCCGAGAAGCTGGCTCCATGGAATTGAGGCATCGGCAACTGTAGACCCTGGCGGACGTCAAGGACGGCTGACCCTGCTTGTTGGCATCAGCGGTCAGGCGGATACCCACACTCCGTATGTCCTCCGGGTACGTCTGGTGCGTGCCCGCGATAGCTTACCCGTTGCCGATCAGCTCATCCCCATTGCGCGGCTGCCGCAGCGGATTCGGACACAGCTGGAGGTACTAGCACCAGAGCTGTGGTCGCCGGAGGCTCCCGCGCTCTACACGCTCCGAATCGAGCTCGTGCAGGGTTCAACGCTCCTGGACGGTGCACTCCTCAGCGTCGGCTTCCGGAGCGTGGAGGTTATCCGCTCTGGCGAGGCTCTCAGCCTGGCATGGAACGGGAAGCCGGTGCCACTGTACGGGGTAGAATACTCCACCGTCTCCTCCTCAGCAGAGCTTGACAGGGAGCTTTCCCGCCTGATAGCGCTGGGCATCCGCGCTGTCCGCTTCCGGGGGCTTCCTCCTCATCCCCTCTGGCTCCAAGCATGCTCCCGGACAGGGATCAGCGTCATCCTCGATATGCCCGCTACGGAGATCCCCCCTTCGCAGCTATGGAGTCCCGCTTTCCGCTTTGCTCTGCAGCACTACCGCCAGCTCCTCACGCCACTGCTGACCTACCCTGCCGTGACCGCTATTACGGCATGGCAAGGACTCTACCCGCACCCTGCAACAACGGCATATGTGGACGAACTACAGCGGTGGCTTCGAGGACGCAACCTCCTGCTCGCTGCTGAGCTCTATGGGAATCCGCCTCAGGCTGAATTCCCTCAGCTGCCGCTCCTCTTCCTGCGCTTCCATCCCCCGCTGACGAACTCCCCACCGGAAGCAGAGCAAGAGCGCTGGAAAACCTATGCTCGCTCGCATGCCCTCATCCCCGTCGGCGGCATGCCCGTTGTAGCAACCGCTCCTCGGGGATACCTCAATCCGTACTCGGAGGAAGCCCGAGCACAATGGCTGTGGAGGTTCTTGACCACATGCGCAGCTGCTCGAACCGCAGGGGCTCTTCTGTGGAGCTGGCAGGACTACCCGACGGAGTATCCGCTGATCAGCTTTTCCTTCCCCGCCACTGAGTTCTGCCCGACAGGAATCAGCAGCTTGCGGGACGAAGTCCGTCCCGCCTACGCTGTAGTGGATGCGTTTCTCCACGGCGAACCAGAGCCAATTCTAGCACCCGGCAATCCAGGGTGGGGACCGTTTCCCATGTGGATTGCCCTCGGCAGTGGTGTACTCCTCCTTTTCGGCTGGATCCTGAACCGTTCTCCCAACCTCCGGCAGCAGCTGGGACGAGCTCTCTGGCGGAGCACCGCTTTCTTTACCGACCTGCGCGAGAGGCGTGCTGCTGACGAACGGACAACGCTCCTGTGCGGCGGAGCCCTTGCCGCGGTCGTTGCGATATTCGGTGCTCTCCTCCACGAATGGCTGCGAACTCAACCGCCGTGGGTTATCCTCCTGTGGCATTTCCTCCCCTTCGACGAGCTTCGGCAACTGGTTGCATGGGTGCTGACTCGGCGGTGGGCGCTGCTCATCGGGTGTGCCCTGGTGTGGGGTATTTCCCTCAGCATTGGGGCTGGAGTGCTCAGTATTGGCGCTCGTCTTGTTCGGCGGCATCTTGCCTGGAGCGTAGGACTCCAGGCGCTGGTATGGGCATCGCTCCCTCTGCTCTTTCTGCTCCCGCTGCTGTTGCTCGGAGAACGGCTGGTGGAGCTGCATGTCCTGCGAGCAGTGACCCTCACCCTTGTGGGGCTCGCTCTGGGATGGAGCTTTTGGCGTGTTCTCTCAGCGCTCCGCAGCCTTTTGCAGCTCCGGCTTCGCTCTCTTTTCCTGGCTGTGCTCTGGATAGGTCTCCTGGCGGGCACTCTGCTGTTCGGGGTTGCCGAACTGACGTTCTCGCTGAGCGCGTATCTGCGGTACGCTGCAACCCTTTGGGGCATACCCTAAGCGCAAGCAGGAATTCGTCGCAATATGCAGGACTGTCTCGACAACCGGGATGGCACCGAGGAGCGCCATATTGACTGAGCGGCAGCGGTGTGTGTTGCAGGCCATCGTCCGCCTCTACATCCGCACTGGGCAGCCGATTAGCTCACGGCTCCTGGCGCGGCATCTCCGGAACCGGCTCCGCGTCAGTGCTGCCACACTCCGCACCGTCATGGCAGAGCTGGAAGAAATGGGGTACCTCCAGCAACCTCACACCTCTGCCGGGCGCATCCCGACGGACCGGGGATATCGGGCCTATATCGACAGCTTGGTCGGCTTCGAACCCCTACGTGACGAGGAACAGAGCCTGATTACCCGTGAACTGCAGGCAGGCGATGATTACGACACCCTCCTGCAGGGCGCCTCTCGCGTCCTGAGCATGCTTGCCTCCGCTGTCGGTATTACCCGCTCGCCGGCACCACAGCAGCTCATCTTGCACCGCTTCGAGATCATTTCCCTCAGCTCAACGCATGTCCTGGTCATTCTGGTCTTCCAGCCTGCCGTGGTGCGAACGCTCCTGCTGGAAAGCTCATGGGACCTGCCGCCGAACACTGCTGAGCAACTCACCCAGCTCCTCAACGAGCGGTTTGCCGGGCTTCCCTTCGCCACCGTGCTCAGAGCCCCGGCACTGACGGATGTGCTCTCTGCTCTTGCCTGGCCAGCGGCGCGTTTTGTCGAATCCCTCTGGGAGCAGCTGCCGTCGTTGCTCCATCCACAGGGGCGCCTCTACGTGAGCGGCACCTGGCAGCTTCTGCGCTATCCGGAGTACGCCTCAGCAGAGCGACTGCGGACCCTGACGCTCCTCCTGGAGGAAAGCTCCGGGCTGCTGCAGCTGCTCTCTCAGTACGAGGAATTGCTCCAGCATCAGCCCCTCTTCATTGGCATTGGGCGTGAGCTACGGATGGCTGCCCTCTACGATTCTGCCCTCATCTTGCACCGCTATCCGCTCGGCTCCTCGTACGGCGTGGTGGGCATCATTGGTCCGAAACGGATGCCCTACGCGAGAGTCATTCCCGCTGTTCACTCCGTTGCTCAGCGCTTGGCTGAGCTGTGCGCATAAAAACAGCTACCCTTTCGTCTAATCCGGACGCAGATGTCTACCAATGCGTGGGGACGCAATGAGTGGAGAGATCCCCGAGGAACTCAAGCCCTCACCAGACCTGACCGAGAAGCTGCGCCAGACATATCTCCAGCACGAAAGCGCTTCCCCCGGCATGGAATCCACCCCAGAGCCGGAAGCGGAGGAACCCGCGGCACAGCACACGGCACTGGAGGAGGAATTGGCGCAGCTTCGCCAACAGTATGAGGAGCTGCGGGAACAGCACCTCCGGCTCGCCGCCGACTTCGACAACTACCGGAAGCGCATGCTTCGAGAGCGGGAAGCCTGGGCAGAAACACTCACCGAACATCTCCTCCGACAGCTCCTCCCGATTGCCGACCAGCTGGAAATGGCGCTGCAGTTAGAATCCTCCGAAGAGGCGCTCCGGCGTGGGGTAGAGCTTATCTACCGCAACCTGATGAAGCTCCTGGAAACACTCGGCGTCAAGCCCATTGACGTCAGCCCGGGGCAGCCCTTCGATGTCTACTACCACGAAGCGGTCCTGCGCCTCCCCTCGGAACTTCCCGAAGGCACCATCGTCAAAGAGCTCCAGCGGGGTTACCTCTTCCGCGAACGCGTCCTCCGTCATGCCCGAGTGGCAGTCTCAACGGGAGCCCAGGACGATCACCACGCCTCACAGCAGGACCAGCACGACTCAGCCTCTGCCACACCTGAGGCATCCTCGTAAGCAATGCGAGACTACTACGACATTCTGGGCGTACCTCGCACGGCAACCCTGGAAGAAATCAAAGCCGCGTACCGAAAGCTGGCGCTCCAGTACCATCCAGACCGGAATCCAGGCAATAAGGAAGCCGAGGAGCGCTTCAAGGAAATCGCAGAAGCATATGCCGTTCTCAGCGATCCGGAGAAGCGAGCACTCTACGACCGCTACGGTCACGCCGGTCTCCAAGCCGGTGGTACTCCAGCCCCGCACTTTACGACGTTGGAGGATGTCTTCCGCTACTTCGCCGATTTCTTCGCCGATGATTTCTTCCGGGACCTCTTCGGCACTTCCGGGCACGGGGTCGTTTCCGAAGCAGAGCAGCGCGGCAGCGATCTCCGGGTGCGACTGCGCTTGACCCTAGAAGAAATCGCCCACGGCGCGCGGAAGACGCTGGAGCTGACGCGCTGGAATCGCTGCCCCGACTGTGGTGGTAGCGGCAGCCGCAGCGGAGCACCGCAGACCTGCCCCCAGTGCCATGGACGCGGGGAAGTCCAGCATGTGAGCCGCTCGTTCTTCGGGCATGTCCTGCAGATCACGACGTGCCCGAGATGCAATGGGAACGGCTATATCCTCCGGGACCCGTGTCCGCGCTGTGCTGGCGAAGGACGTATCCGCTCAACCGTTAGCCTCACCGTGGATATCCCACCCGGGCTCAGCCAGGGCGATGTGCTGTCTCTCCGTGGCGAGGGGAATGCCGGACGACGCGGAGCCCCAGCAGGTGATCTCTTGCTGGTCGTAGAAGAAGCCGAGCATCCTCTCTTCGAGCGGGATGGTGCCGATATCCATGCTCCACTCCTGGTGAGCTTCCCCGAGGCAGTGCTGGGTGCCTCCCTGGAAATCCCAACCGTCTGGGGGACCACTTCCATCGAGCTGAAACCCGGGACTCAGCCAGGCACTGTGCTGCGCGTGCCCGGACATGGGTTACCCGTACCCCATAGCGGACGACGCGGAGACCACTACGTCCACGTGTTCCTCTACGTGCCCGAGCACCTCTCCCCGGAAGAGCAAAAGCTGGTCGAGCAGCTTGCCCAGAGCCCAAATCTCCAGCCGCCAACCCGCCAGCCACACTCGCAGCCGTCCCGGCGCCGGGAAAGCCTCTGGAAGAAGGTCCGGAAAGCATGGTCGTCGCGATGAATCCCCTCGCTGCCCTCCAGCGCCTCTTCGGCATCAACCGCCGCGAAGCCATTGCGGTCTGCGCTCTCGTCGGGTTGCTCGCCGGTGGCGCTCTCTACCGCTGGCTCTCCGAGCCGAATGAGGTTGTGCTGCCACTGGAGCTAGAGCGCCTGCTCGATAGCCTTGCCCTGGCATCGATGGCACCTCCCGCTGCGGAAGCTTTTGCCGATACCACCCACCGCACGCTGCCGAAACGTGCCCCGAGCAAGCTGCCCCGCGAGGTAGTCAACCTCAACACCGCTACGAAAGCCGAGCTGATGAGCTTGCCCGGCGTTGGGGAAGTGATCGCCGAACGCATCCTCGAATACCGTCGGCAGAAGCGCTTCGAAACTCCGGAAGAACTCATGGAAGTCAAAGGCATCGGTCCGAAGAAATTCGAGCGCATCCGTCCCTACATCCGTGTTGACTGAGCTGCCGTGCTCGTCGCCGCTGCCCATATCACCTCGACCGCGCTCTGGATGCTCGCGGCAGAGTACACGACCCGCGGACCTCGCCTCCGACAGGCAAGCTGTGTCCAGGACGATCGCGGGGAAGACCTCATAGGATGGGCTTGCCAGCGTCTGCGCAGCTGGCTTGCAGCGCTCGACCCACCACCGGCTGCCCTCCGACTGGCACTCTCACCAGAGCTAGCCGTCCTGGTCCATAGCTTCCCCTTGGAGGAATCCCCGCAGGGAGCAGAGCAACTCGCCACGGCTCTGGCATTTGAGCTCGGGCAATTCCTCACAGACTACGACCGCCGGCACTACAGCACTTTCGCCCTCGTTTTGCCTCCTGGAAATGACGCCTTCCGGCAAGTGGTTGCCATCACCTACACGCGAAGTGAGCTGGAACAGCTCCAGACAGTAGGTGCGCCTGGCACCCGGACGGAGCTGATCATCCCTGACCTCTTCGCTGTTGCCCCGCTTTGGCGGTACAACTACCCAGAACGGTGCGGGCACTCTGTCGTAGCCCTCCACGTTGCACCGCCGTACCTGGATATCCTCACCCTACATGGTGGCAATCTTGTTTCCCTCTCCACACGGAGCCTGCCTAGCGAGACCATGCCAGAGCTGCTCGCCGCCTGTCTTCAGAGCATCACTGCTGCAAGGGAAACCGGTGCAGTAGAGGAAGTCGTCGCCTTCGGGACAGCGGTTCGCCGAGAGTTCCTCGACGCCCTCTCGGCGGAGCTCGCTGCGGCAACGGGGGGACAACTTGCCTGCCGCCGTCTCAATGCTTTCCGCTTCTGGCTCCCGCCCGAGCAGGAGCGAGTACGGCGCTACGCTATTCGGACAGCGCACCTGTTCTGGGCATGCAGCGCTGTGTGTCTGCCAGTCGAGGAAGAGGTTTCCGTGCTGTGATGCGCATCACTGCGGGGATCTGGCGAGGTCGCCGCCTTCCGGTCCAAGCTCCAGCCTGGGTGCGTCCGACGATGGACCGCGTACGCCAAGCACTCTTCGACCGCCTGCAGGCACACTCTGCCCTCGAAGGGAAGACGGTTGCCGATCTCTTCGCCGGGACAGGGGCACTGGGGTTGGAGGCTCTGAGCCGCGGAGCAGGCTTCTGCCTGTTTGTCGAACGCGACCGGCACCTGACCACCGCACTGCGGCAAACACTCCAGCTGTTCGGGGCGGCTCCCAGCCTGTATCGCATCATCACTGCTGATGCCTTCCGTGTAGTGCCCCGCTGGCAGGTGCTCGGTCTGCCGCGTCCGGAACTGGTGCTGGCAGACCCGCCCTACGGCACGGGGCTGGCAGCGCACTTGCTGCGTGTTCTGGCACTCTCCGGCTGGCTCCCCTCTGGCAGCCTTCTCTGCCTAGAGGTCAGCCGGTGGGAGCACATCCCCTCCCCCCATCCAGGCTGGGAGCTGCAAGAGGAACGTCTCTTCGGGGAAACCCGGCTCCTGTGGTGGTACTGGCATGGAATAGCAGATGCGACGGGCACTCTACCCAGGCACTTTTGACCCGATCACGAACGGGCACGTTGACGTCATCGAACGCGCGGCTCAGCTCTTCGACCACATCATCGTGCTCATCGGCGAAAACCCCGCCAAAACTCCCCTCTTCAGCGAGGAAGAGCGGCGGCACATGGCCGAGGAAGCGCTGCGCCACGTGCCGAACGTCAGCGTTGAGGTCTACCACGGACTTATCGTTGACTACGCCCGACACTGCGGAGCGGTGGCGATCATCCGAGGGCTGCGTGCCATTTCGGACTTCGAGTATGAGCTCCAGCTGGCGCTCACAAACCGCCGCCTGGCACCGGAGATCTGCACTCTGTTCCTGGCGCCCAGTGAGCGGTACGTCTACGTCAATTCCAGCATCGTGCGAGAGCTTGTCCGTTTCGGTCATGTGCCCGCAGAGCTCGTTCCTGAGCCGGTTGCCCGCCGTCTGGAGCAACTCGTCCGCCAGGGACGCACGCCTCACTGACGAGCCTGCTGGCAGAGCTCTGCCAGAATCTGCAGTGCCTGCAGCGGGGTAAGAGTGTCGGGATCGAGCTGGCGCAGCCGTTCCCGCAGGGGGTCGTCCACGAGGGTAAACATGCTCAGCTGGATTGGCTC
>Ga0105160_1000341_pt1 | contig 22823 bp, 25 predicted proteins | sample GXS110809BmetaG_FD_89591 | JGI IMG/M metagenome (GOLD analysis project Ga0105160, IMG submission 89591) | Hot spring microbial communities from Gongxiaoshe hot spring, China to study Microbial Dark Matter (Phase II) - GXS 110809B | ecosystem: Environmental > Aquatic > Thermal springs > Hot...
GGAATACGACGCTGCGAGTGCGTCGGCCGTTGGTCAGGTCGAGGATGGGCACAGCTGGGGTGCCGCGCTTGGCTGCCCTCACCAGTCTCTGCACCCAGGCCTGATCGGCGCGATGGCACTCAGCTATACGGTCGGCGGGGACGTAATTGCGCAGGCCCAGATGGACCAGCCTAGCCACTGCTGGCCGCCCTCCGTCGGCGGGCTGGGGTCGTGCCCTCGTCGGACATGGTCTCGCCGCCGCCTAGCCGCATGGCCCGCCCGTAGATAGCTTCAGGGGTGATGGCCGCCAGCACGATGGAGCCGTCATCCATGAACAGGACCGACTTGGTGCGCCGTCCCTGGGTCATGTCCTTGATGATGCCGCGCTTCTTGCCGTCCCGCACCAGCCGCTGGATGGGGGCCGAATTAGGGGTGACCACGGCCACCACCCGGTTGAGGGCCACATAGTTGCCGAAGCCCACGTGGACGAGCTCTGTGGCCATCCTTCTCACTCCTCCCTCGCGTCACTCGCCCTGGGACAAGGCGAGCCGCTCCAGATCCCTCCAGAAATTAGGATATGATACCGACACGGCGTCGGGATTACCAATCACCGTCTCTCCCTCGGCCAGCAGGCCAGCCACGGCCAGGGTCATGGCCAGACGATGGTCGCCATAGCTCCTTACGCGGCAGCCCCGCAGGCGGATGCCGCCGCGGACCCGCAGCCCGTCGGGCAGCTCCTCGATGCGGGCGCCCAGGCGGCCCAGCTCCCGCGCCGTTGCCCGCAGGCGGTCGCTCTCTTTAACTCGCAGCTCAGCGGCGTCGCGGATCACTGTCTCGCCCTCGGCGAAGCAACCTGCCAGCGCCAACAGGGGCACCTCGTCTATGAGGCGAGGGACCACGTCGCCGCCCACCTGAACGGCCCGGAGGCGGGACGAGCGCACGACTATGTCGGCGACGGGCTCGCAGCCCCAGGTGCGCTCCTCCTGGAGGACGATGTCGGCACCCATCTCGCGCAGCACGTCCAGAAGGCCGGTGCGAGTGGAGTTGATGCCCACGCCCTCCAGCCGCACTTCAGCGTCGGGGTGGCAGGCAGCGGCCACTATCCAGAAGGCAGCGGCCGAGAAGTCGCCCGGCACGCGCAGGGAGAGGGGCTGGAGGCCTCTCCGTGGCGGGGACAGGCGGATGTGGCCGTCGCGCTGTTCCAGATGGACGCCCATGGCCTCCAGCATGCGCTCGGTGTGGTCGCGGGAGGGGCCTGGCTCCTGGACCGTCGTCTCGTCGTCGCCGTAGAGGCCGGCCAGCAGTAAGCAGGACTTGACCTGGGCCGAGGCGACCGGCAGCCGGTGCACCATCCCCTTGAGGGGGCGATGGCCGCGGATGGCCAGGGGGGCCAGCTGGCCCCCTTGGCGTCCCCAGACCTGGGCGCCCATGGCCTGCAGGGGCTCGGCGATGCGGCCCATGGGACGCGAACGCAGGGAGGCATCCCCTGTGAGCACCGAGAAGAAAGGCTGGCCGGCCAGGACGCCGGCCAGCAGACGCATGGTGGTGCCCGAGTTGCGACAGTCCAGGGGGGCGGGCGGCTCCCGGAGCCCGTCCAGCCCCACGCCCTGCAAGGCCAGGGTGTCCGGCCCCCGCCAATGCCAGCGTACCCCCAGCAGGGCCAGACAGCGCAGGGTGGCCAGGCAGTCGGCTCCCCGCTGGAAGTTCTCTATGAGCGCTTCGCCCTCGGCCAGGGCGTTGAGGATGGCCGCGCGGTGGCTGATGGACTTATCGCCAGGGGGCGAGAGGGTGCCCCGCAGGCGACGGGCGGGGGTGACAGTCCTCGCCACCGGGGATCACTCCCGCGGCGGGCGCTGGCCGCCGTCCTCCTTTTCCAGGTCACGTCGGAGGTCGCGCTCCAGGCGCTCGCGCATGAGTCGGGCCAACCGCTCCGTGCGGTCCTCGCGGGGAGGCGGTGCGGCCTGGGGCCTTTCCCCCAGCTCCGAGAGCTTGCGCATCCGCTCGGTGAGGGCGCGGCCGATGAAGAGGGAGGCCAGGGCGTCCTTGAAGTCGGGCAGGTCCACCTGGGGTTGCTCGCGCCCCACCACCTTCTTGGTCATGAAGGCGTCCCGCTCCAGCTGGGCGCGGGCGAAGGTCTCGAACAGCTCCGCCCCGCCCTCGGCGATGAGGCGGCGGTAACGGTAAAGCTCCCCTATCATCCTGTCCAGCCAGTGGAGGATGGCCTCCTGGTTGGTGAGGCAGATGTCATGGGCCATTTCGGGGTCGCCGGAGGCCAGGCGTGTGGTGTCGCGGAACCCGCTGGCGGCCAGGGGGGCCATCTCCGACCAGCCGGAGCTGCCCCGCACCAGGGTGAAGAGGGCGGTGGCCACCACCAGGGGAAGGTGGCTCACTGCCGCCACGTACTGGTCGTGTTCCTGCGGGTCGATGAACAGGGGGGTGGCGCCCACCAGGTGCACCAGGCCCAGGACGGTGCGCACCGCCCCCTCGTCGGCCTGGGGGTCGGGACAGAGACAGTAGGCCCGCTCTCGGAACAGGTCGGCCTGGGCGTTATCGATCCCCTGGGCCTCCTTGCCGGCCATGGGATGCCCCCCCACGAAGTGGACGCCCTCGGGCAGCAGCTCCCGCGCCCAGGCCATGACGGCGGCCTTGGTGCTGCCGGTGTCGGTCACCACCGCACCCGGCGACAGGTGAGGGGCTGCCTCCCGCAGCACCTCGCGGATGGCCAGGATGGGTGTGGCGATGACTACCAGGCTGGCGCCGCTCACGGCCCGCGCCAGGTCGCGGGCCTCCCGGTCGATGGCGCCCAGGCGCTTGGCCTTGGACACGACCGCGCCGTCACGGTCGTAGCCCACCACCTCCACGCCTCGCAGGCGGGCGGCGCGGATGGCCATGCCCAGAGAGCCGCCGATGAGGCCGAGTCCGACGATGGCGATGCGGTGCGCAGTCTCATTTGCCAAGGGGTAGCCCCGCCCTTCCTCTTTTTCCCGCTTGCGGCGTCGGCAAGAAGAGATTAGCACGAGTCATCGGCCTGCTGCAAAAGGGCGAGGCGTCCGTCGCCCTCCACCGGCTCTTCGTGGCGGCGCACCAGCTCTACAACGGCGGGAGGAGCGCCGACGCGGGCCAGAAGAGCGGCCCCGATCTGGCCATGGTCGCGCAACAAGGCCAGCCCTCCTCCCACCCGTGAGAGGAGCCTCGGCGCCGCGGCCGAGAGCAGTACGTAGGCCACGCGGTGCCACAGGCGCACCTGCCGCCCCTTTCCCACATCGTGCAGCAGGGCAGCCATCAGCAACTCACGGTCGTGACAGCCCGCACGGACCAGGCGGTGGTATACGTCCAGGCAGTGGCGGCGGTCGCGGGGCGACATGCCCATGAACAGGCTGAAGAGGGAGGGCCCCAGCAGCGCCTCGGCTTCGTCCAGCTCCTCCCGCCCGAGACGGGGGCGAAGGGAGGAAAGGAACTGGCGAGAACGGTAGATGGCCCGGGCCAGGGGGCCGTCAGCCGAAGACATCGGTGTCGATGCCCGTGAACAGCCGCGCCAGGGCGTTGATGACCGGGCGCATCAGCTCGAAGAGGGGCCCGAAGCGGCCGCCGGTGAGAAAGGGCAACACCAACAGCAGGAACAGGATTCCCATGCCCCAGCGGGCCTGGAACTCGTTGTAGGCGTAGGCGGCCCGGTCCGAAAGGAACGCCGGCACCACCCGGTGACCGTCCAGGGGGAAGAGGGGGACCAGGTTGAATACTCCCAGGATGATGCTCACCAGGGCGATGGTGGACAGGAACAGCCCGAGATACTCCTGCGGCTCCCACGTGCCGAAGATGAAGCGGTCTACAGCCCGCGAGTCGAAAGCCGGCAGCCAGGGCACCAGCCCGAACTTGAGGGGCAGGCCGGCCACCGCCGCCAGCAGGAAGTTGGACAGGGGGCCTCCGGCGGCCACCATCGCCATGCCCACCTTCTCGCCGTTGCGCAGCAGCCGCCCGTTCACCGGCACCGGCTTGCCCCACCCGAAACCCACCAGGAAGAGCATGACGGTGCCGGCCGGGTCGAGATGGGCCAGGGGGTTGAGGGACACGCGCCCGGCCAGCCGCGGCGTGGGGTCGCCCAGGGCATTGGCCAGATAAGCGTGGGAGAACTCGTGAAACGAGATGCCGGCGAGGAGGGCCACCACCACCGCCCCGAAGAAAACCAGGAAGGCGACGGGGTCATCTCGCAGCAGATCGATGTAGATGAAGACCACGCCTATCTATCCCCCGGCCCGGCCTCCCCCGCGGCAACGAGACATAACGATATTGATTAGGCGCCTAAACTCGCCTAAAATTGGCATTTGACACCCGAACAGCGTCCTCGACAGCGTTATGCCACTCGACTCCATCATCATACGCGGTGCCCGTGAGCACAACCTTAAGAACATAGACGTGGAGATCCCCCGAGACAAGCTGGTGGTCATCACCGGTGTCTCGGGCTCCGGCAAGTCCTCCCTGGCCTTCGACACCATCTACGCCGAGGGCCAGCGTCGCTACGTGGAGTCCCTCTCGGCCTACGCGCGACAGTTCCTGGGGCTGATGGAGAAGCCCGATGTGGACTACATCGAGGGACTCTCGCCAGCCATATCCATCGACCAGAAGGGCGCCTCACGTAATCCCCGCTCCACCGTGGCCACCCAGACGGAGATATACGACTATCTGCGCCTCCTGTTCGCCCGCGTGGGCCGTCCTCACTGCTACCAGTGCGGCCGCCCCATCCAGCGTCAGACGGTGCAGCAGATTGTGGACTCCATCCTCTCGCTGCCCCCGGGCAAGCGGCTCATGATCCTGGCACCGGTGGTGCGGGGGCGCAAGGGAGAGCACCAGCACGTCTTCGAGGATGCCCGTCGTGCCGGCTTCGTGCGGGTGAGGGTGGACGGTCAGATCTACGACCTGGCCGACGAGATCCCGCCGCTGGACCGTTACAAGAACCACTCCATCGAGGTCGTAGTCGACCGTCTGATGGTGGAGGCCGATGGCGAGGAGGCGGAGGCGTTTCGAAGTCGCGTCACCGACTCGGTAGAGACGGCCCTCAAGCTGGCGGGCGGCGTCGTGCAGGTGTGGGTCGAGGGGGAGGAGGAGCGTCTCTATTCGGAGCACCTGGCCTGTGTCCACTGCGGCATCTCCCTGGGGGAGCTGGAGCCGCGCAACTTCAGCTTCAACTCCCCCCACGGGGCCTGTCGGGCCTGCTCCGGCCTGGGCGTGAAGCTGGAGCTGGACCCCGACCTGGTCATCCCCAACAAGGACCTGTCCCTGGCCGAGGGTGCCATCCAGCCCTGGGCGAGGGCGGCCTCCATCTCCCAGTGGTATTACCGCCTGCTGGAGGCGGTGGCCGAGAAGTATGGTTTCTCCACACGGGTGCCCGTGCGGGAGCTGGCCCCCGAGCACCTGCGCATCGTCCTTTACGGCGCTCCCGATCCGGTGCCCGTGCGCTTCACCAACCAGTACGGCCGCAGCAGCACCTACGAGACGACCTATGAGGGGGTGATCCCTTCCCTGGAGCGGCGCTACCGGGAGACCGACTCGGACTACGTGAAGGCGGAGATCGAGCGCTACATGGCCGAGAGCCCTTGCCCGGCCTGCAAGGGCGCCCGTCTGCGCCCCGAGTCCCTGGCGGTGACGGTGGACGGCCTCAACATTCATCAGGTCACCCAGATGGACATTCGCCAGGCCCTGGAGTGGATAGAGCACCTGCAAGGGCCCAGGAGCCCCCTGACGGAACGGGAATCGGCCATCGCCCGCCAGATCCTGAAGGAGATCGGCAGTCGCCTCCGCTTCCTGGTGGACGTGGGTCTGGACTACCTGACCCTGGACCGGCGCACGGGCACCCTGGCCGGGGGAGAGGCCCAGCGCATACGCCTGGCCACCCAGATCGGCTCCGGGCTGATGGGCGTGCTGTACGTGTGCGACGAGCCGTCCATCGGCCTGCACCCGGCCGACGAGGACCGCCTCATCGCCACCCTGAAGCGCCTGCGGGACCTGGGCAACACCGTCATCGTGGTGGAGCACGACGAGGCCATGATCCGCGCCGCCGACCACATCATCGACCTGGGGCCGGGCGCTGGCCGGGACGGCGGCTATGTGGTGGCCACAGGCACACTGGAGGACATCTGTGCCCACCCTCAGTCGGTCACCGGCGCCTACCTCTCGGGTCGGAGGGAGATACCCTTGCCGAGCCAGCGCCGTCCCGGCAACGGCAAGGAGCTGGTCATCGTCGGGGCGCGGGAGTTCAACCTCAAGAACATCACCGTGCGCATCCCCCTGGGCAAGTTCGTCTGCGTGACGGGCGTCTCCGGGTCGGGCAAGTCCACGCTGGTCTACGAGATCCTCTACAAGCGGGCCGCCCAGGCCCTCTACGGGGCCAAAGACCGTCCGGGCGAGCACGACGCCTTGCTGGGCCTGGAGCACATCGACAAGGTCATCAACATAGACCAGTCGCCCATCGGCCGCACTCCCCGCTCCAACCCGGCCACCTACACCGGCACCTTCACCCCCATCCGGGAGCTGTTCGCCTCGGTGCCCGAGGCGCGCCTGCGGGGCTACAAGCCCGGCCGCTTCTCCTTCAACGTCAAGGGCGGGCGGTGCGAGGCCTGTCAGGGGGAGGGCTACATCCAGATCGAGATGCAGTTCCTGCCCGACGTGGAGGTGCCCTGCGAGGTCTGCCACGGCAAGCGCTACAACCGCGAGGCGCTGGAGATCACCTTCCGGGGCAAGAACATCGCCGAGGTGCTGGACATGACGGTGGACGAGGCCCTGGAGTTCTTCGACGCCTTCCCCCAGGTGCGCCAGAAGCTGCAGACGCTGCACGACGTGGGCCTGGGCTACATCCGCCTGGGCCAGCCGGCTACCACCCTCTCGGGAGGCGAGGCCCAGCGGGTGAAGCTGGCCACCGAGCTGTCGCGGCGGGCCACCGGCCGCACCCTCTACATCCTGGACGAGCCCACCACCGGCCTCTCCTTCGAGGACGTGAACAACCTGGTGCGGGTGCTACACCGGCTGGTGGACGCGGGCAACACGGTGCTGGTCATCGAGCATCACCTGGACGTCATCAAGCAGGCCGACCACATCATCGACCTGGGGCCTGGGGGTGGCGACCGCGGCGGACGGCTGGTGGCCGAGGGCACTCCCGAGGAGGTGGCGCGGGTGGAGGAGAGCCTCACCGGCAGGTACCTGCGCCGCGTCCTGGAGCGGCACGGCGTGCAGGTGGACGGACAGGGGTAGGAGCCGGTGCCAGCCCGGACGCGGGCACAGTTGCTGGCCCTGGTGGACGACGAGTGGCGGGGGCTGATGGCGCTGCTGGAGGGGCTGCCCGAGGAGGAGTTGCTGCGGCCCGGCGCCGTGGGCAGGTGGTCGGCCCGCGACCTTCTCTGCCACATCGCCACCTGGGAAGAGGAGTTCATCGCCGCCGCCCCCATCATACTGGCCGGAAAGCCTCTGCCCCGCTACGGCAACATTGACGCCTTCAACGCCCGCGACATGGAGCGCTGGCGGGGCCTCAGCCTGACGGAGGCCTGGCAGCGCGCCCGCGATGTCCATCGCCGCCTGATGGAGTGCCTGGAGTCCCTGCCTCACATCCCCGGCCGCACCGAGGCGCGGCTGCGACGCCGCCTGCGCTGGGACACCTGCAACCACTACCGCGAGCACGCCCAGCAGGTGCGCCAGTGGCGCCAGTCGCTGGGCAAGGGGGATGGGGGCGCATGACGTCCCGCTTCGCCCTGAACCTCTCCGCACAACAGTTGCGGGTGGTCTACCTGGCGGTGGGATACCACCTGGCCCGCCCCGGCTCCGAGATAGACCCCGATACCCTGCAGGAATACGAGCACGGCCTGCGGGAGCTCCCGCCCGTCCTGGAGCCACTGCTGGAACGCGAGGAGGCGTCCATCGTCCTCAGTCCTTTCCAGCTCCTTCGCCTGGACACGGCCCTCCTCTCCATCATCAACGAGCTGAAGTCCTATCCGCTGCTGGACACGGTGGCCGGCGCCTCCGGACGCCCCCGCTCCCTGGCCCCCGGCTTCGACGACCTGCTCAAGCGACTCTTCCCCCGGGTGGCCGAAGAGCCGGACTACACCCTCGAGCTGGCCGAGGAGGCCCTGCGCCTGCACCGGGGCCTGCGTCCCCATTTGCAGCGGGCGCGGGAGCTCGTGGCCCGGGAGCGGGAGGAGGCGTCGCGGCGCCCCCGGCGGCGCCGCTGGCAGTTCTGGCGCCGCTCGCCTTGACTCGCATCGGGGGGGCTGTTAGATTTCTATCTGGACAGGCCCCTGCTGGAGCAGGGGCCTGGGCTCGCACGGTGGACGTCGCCTAGCGGTCAAGGCGCCAGGCTGTGGCCCTGGAGATCGCGGGTTCGAATCCCGCCGTCCACCCCAGCGTGTATCTCCTCAGGTGAGTCGGTCCACCAGCAGCGTCCCCGCCCCCAGCAACATCAGGAAGCCCATCACATCGGTGAACGTCGTCAGCCAGATGGAGGAGGCCAGGGCGGGGTCTATCTTTACGGCCTGAAGGGCGAGAGGTATCAGCGCGCCCACCACTCCCGCCACCAGCACGTTGCCCACCATGGACCCGAAGACCACTGCCGCCAGCCAGGGGTTCTGATAGAGGGCCAGGGCCAGGCCGGCGGCCAGGGTGCCGGCCAGGGCGCCGTGCACCAGGCCGAAGGCCACCTCCTTGGAGATGATGCGCAGGGTGTCGCGGGGGGTGACGTCGCCCAGGGCCAGGGAACGGACCATGACCGTGGCTGCCTGGGTGCCGGTATTGCCGCCATGACCGGCGATAATGGGCATGAACACTGCCAGGGCCGCCGCCTGGGCGACAGTGCCCTCGAAGGCGCTGACGGTGAGGCCCGAAACGAAGGCGGTGAGCAGGTTCACCACCAGGTGCGGGATCCGTCTCTTGATGGACTCGCGCAGGGGACTGAGGGCCCGCTCCTCCACGCCCACGCCGGCCAGCCGGTAGAGGTCTTCGGTGGCCTCCTCGGTGACCACGTCCAGCACGTCGTCGGCGGTGATGATCCCCAGCAGCACGCCCTTCTCGTCGACCACGGGCAGCGCTCGCAGGCGGTAGCGCTGGATGAGGCGGGCCACCTCCTCCTGGTCCGTCTCCGGAGGCACGGAGATGACATCGCGGGTCATGAGCTGGGAGATGGGGGTGTTCGGGCTGGCGACGATGAGCTGGCGCAGGTTCACTACTCCCTGGAGACGGTTGGCGCCGTCCAGCACGTACAGGTAGTAGCCCTCCTGGGCGAAGGGCTGGTGCAGGCGCAGGTAGGCGATGGCCTCCTGGACGGTCATGTCCGGGTGGAGGGCCACGTAGCCTCGGGTCATGAGGCCGCCAGCCGTGTCCTCGGCGTGCTGGAGGATGGGCGCTACGTCGGCGGCGGTGCGCATGTTGGCCAGCACCCGGGCGGCATCGGCCGGGGGCAGCAAGCGGATGATGTAAGCGGCCTCGTCGGAGTCCATGTGGTCCAGCACCCGCGCCAGGGTCTCGCGCGGCATGCGGGCCACCAGGGACTCCACCTCCTCCTCGGGCAGGTGCTGCAGGAGGCGGGCCAGCCCTTCGGAGTTGAGGAGGGCCAGGAAGGCCTCGCGCTGGGAGGGAGACAGGCGCCGGTACAGCTCCGCCTGGTCCGCCGGGTGGATGGAGCCGACGAGGGACGCCAACTCCTCCACCTGGGAGGAGTCGTTGGCCAGCATCTCCTCCACCTGATGGACCAGGAGCTGGACGTCCTGCTCGGGAGCCATCTTCCCTGCCCCTCCGCATCCCTATTTGACCACACCGTCCAGGGCCTTACAACGCGGGGCGGCACGGCGCGGGTCTGTGGCCCTTATCGACGGTTTGGCAGGATGCTACACTGGAGCGAGGGCGCCCCCGTAGCTCAACTGGACAGAGCGCCTGGCTTCGGACCAGGAGGCTGCGGGTTCGAGTCCTGCCGGGGGCGCCAACGACGGAGGTCGGTGCCGGGCCAGGCCTCCGCCTCCGCCTGCGTCTCCTCAGCGCCAAAGGACTGCCCCGACCACCGACACCAGGGAGCCGCCCTCGGGGTCGGCGGGACACTGGTCGTAGCCCATGGACCGCCCCTGGCAGCCCGCCAACAGCCGCAGGGCCATGTAGATGGGCGCAAGGCCGCAGATGCGGTAGCGGTCGTTTTCGGTGGCCACTGTGGTCAGGAACGCTTCGGCGTCGGCGGCTTCGATAGCCGCCAGCAGACGGGCATCTGCGCCTCGCAGGCGGAGGCGGTCTGCCAGGTCGTAGGGCGTCGGGTCGCCGAAGGCCGGCCCCACGTGGGCCAGGTCGGCCCCCGCCACCAGCAGCGCCCTCTTCCCCGCCAGGTGCTGGGACAGGGCCGCCAATGCCGCCTCTATCCGCTCCCGCGCCTCTGCACCGGCATGCAGGAGGCCGCCGCAGAGGACGGGCACCACCGGCAACGGCTCACCGCCGCGCAGATAGTGGAGCCAGACGAGGGGCAGTTCGATGGAGTGCTCGCCGCGGTGGTGCAGCTCCTCGGCGAAGGCCTCTTCCTCCCCCAGGGCGTCGGTCAGGGCCCTCACAGCCTCAGCGTCGGTGGGAAGGACGCCGAAGGGCGTGGCGTAGCTCTGGCGAGTGGGCGTGAGGCGGCCGGGGCTGCCGCCGTGGTCGGTTCCGAAGACGACTGCCACCTCTGCCCGGCGACAGGCCTCGGCGGCAGCCTGCCAGGTCAGGGCGTAGGTGCGCCACCCACGGCCGTAGTCGATGTGGGGGCTGATGACGCCGGCCACCTGCGCCATCGCTGGCAGGGACGGCGGCGGGCCGGCCCGGGCGCAGTAGTCGTCCAGCGTTCGCGACAGCTCCTCCGGGTCGGCGGGGTAGACCTTGCCGGCGAGGGCAGGCGGACGGTGCGGCGCCGAGCGGTATTCGTCGAGAGCGCGGCGCAGGGCTGCCTCCAGTTGGGGGCCTTCCAGCAGCAGCCTCTCCTCCAGCTCCCGCACCAGCGACTCCAGCTGTGACATGGGCAGGTATCGGCCGGTGAGGAGCTGGAAGGCCGCCTGGAGCTGGGGTAGGTCGCGGGAGCCGTCCATCAGGGCCAGCAGCGGCCCCAACCAGGCGGGCAGGAAGGTGTCCTCTGGCGACAGGCCCAGGGGGTCCCGCAGGTAGTAGACGGCCTGGCTGCCCTGTCCGAACAGGCGCACGTCCAGGGGGCGCAGGCGCGGGCCGACCCGGGGAGGAGCACCATCCATGGCCTGCTCGCCCTCAGCCGAAGATCTGCTTCAGGCGCTGACGGCGGTAAGCGAAGATCCGCTCCAGATCGGGACGCACCAGCAGACGCTCCACCACAGGTGCCAGCAAGGGACCGCCCGGCACCGCGTAGCGCACCCGGTCCTGGACCAGGGTCCCGCCGTCGCGGGGCAGGAAGAAGTGCTCGTGTTCCCACAGCCGGTAAGGGCCGCGGCGCTGCACGTCCACGAAGCGTCGGGGCGGGTCCCAGACGGTGATCTCGCTCTGCCACCGCAGGGGCAGGCCATGCAGTCGCAGGCGATAGTCGATGACGGTGCCTGCACCCATTTCCGGCGGTCGCTGGCCCAGCACGCGGAAGCTGAGCCAGGGAGGCGTTATCTCTTCCAGGTTGCGGGCTTCAGCGAAGAAGGGGAATACGTCCTCGGGCGGTAACGGGAGCCACAGCTCGCTGAGGAAGGTGTAGACCCTCACCGTTCACCAGTGTAGCTGCGGGAATGGCTGTCCGCCAGCGTCAGAGGAGCGGCCCCCGAGGTCCCGCCGGCTGGCCCAGGGCCTGGGCCATCTGGCGGGCATTGCGCACGGCATAATCACGGTAGCAGTTGTTGAAGAGCACGTGCACCTCTTCCGCCTCCTGGGCCATGTGACGGATGCGAGGCACCCACTCCCCCAACTCCTCTGGAGAGTAGAGGTAGTTGAAGCGCTCGGCCGTGGTGAGGCCCCTGGCCTCCCATGTCTCGGCGTTGCGGCCATGGAACCGGACCACGGCTACGGGCGCCGTGACCTCCGCCAGGGGCGGCACGCTGGAGGAGAAGCCCTGGGGCTCGTCCACGCAGGCCAGGGGCAGGCGGTGCTCCCGCAGGAAGCGCAGGGTCTGCTGTCGGTCCCGTTCGTCGGCCAGCCAGCGGGCCTGCCGGAACTCCACCGCCACCTGGAAGTCGGGCAGCCGTTCGCGCAGGGAGGCGATGTATTGCCGCGACTCGCGTCGCGGCTGGAACCAGGGAGGAAACTGAAAGAGGACCACGCCCAGCTTGCCTGCCATCGCCAGCGGCTCCAGGGACTGGACGAAGCGCCGCCAAAGCTCGTCGGTGAGTTCGGTCGGCAGGTCGCGGTAGTAGAGGTTGCGCTTCTCCTTCAGCTCCGGCGGGAGGGCGTCGTGGATGTCGCGGGGCAGGCTCCTGGGCGGCGTCGGGTGGTGTGTGAACAGGGCGAAGGCCTTCACGTCGAACACGAAGGCGTCGGGGGTGCGCTGGGCCCAGAGGAGGGCGTTGCGCGGGCTGGGCAGGGCGTAATAGGAGCTGTCCACCTCCACGATGGGGAAGTGGAGCGCATAGTAGCGCAGTCGGTCGGCAGGGGTGCGGGCCTCGGGGGGATACCAGCCGCTCTCCAGTAGGGTCTTGTCGGTCCAGGAGCATGTGCCCACCAACACCCGCGCCGCCATCGACGGAGCCATTTTACCAGTTCCGGCGGCCACAGGCGCTAAAATGGCGCTGAGCTCTGCCATGCTGCAGGCACTGGCCGTCGGCGATGACGGGGCGGCTCACCCTCTGGAGGGGCTGGACGCCTTGCGGGAGGCGCTGGCCTCGGGCCAGCGGTTGTGGGTGGACCTGGACACCTACGAGGACGCTGCCGAGGCGGAGGAGGTGCTGTCGCGGGTCTTTCGTTTCCACCCTTTGACCGTCGAGGACGCTCTTACAGCTGAGACCAACCCTCCCAAGCTGGACGAGCATGACGACTACATCTTCATCGTCTTCCATGCGCTGGGCGATTACGAGACCTTCGGCCAGGTGTCCACCCGCGAGGTGTGCCTGTACCTGGGCCGCAGCTATGTCGTTTCCTGTCACCACGGGCCGCTGCCGGCCCTGGATGGCATCCGACAGCGCTGTCTGGAGGACGGCCTGCCCCTGCGCCGAGGCCCCGACTGGCTGCTGCATGCCATCCTTGACCGCCTGGTGGACGACTACCTGCCCTGCATCGATGCCATGGAGGAGGCCCTGGACCGACTGGAGGCGGAGGCCCTGGCTGGCCAGAGGGCGGGGCTGCTGGAGCGAGTGCTGAGGCTGAGGGGCAACGCCCTTCACCTGCGACGGTTGACGGTGCCCCAGCGGGAGCTGCTGGCCCGCCTCTCGCGCCCCGAGTTCCCGCAGCTGGTGCGGCCCGAGGCCAATATCTACTTTCGCGACATCTACGACCACCTGGTGCGCACCGAATATCTCATAGAGGCCCTGCGCGACCTGACCGACAGCGCCCTCAACACCTACCTGACGGTGGTCTCCAACCGCCTGAACGAGGTGATGAAGGTTCTGACGGCGGTGGCCACCATATTCCTGCCTCTGACCCTCCTTTCGGGGATCTACGGCATGAACTTCGCCCACCGTGTGTGGCCCCCTTTCGAGAGCGGCTGGGGCTTCCCGACGGTGGTGGGAGCCATGGCGGCCCTGGGGCTGGGCATAGCCCTCTTCTTCCGGCACCGCGGCTGGCTGTAGCCGCTGGCCTAGGCCGGCCTTCTGTTCCATAATCCCTAAACGGGTGAGGAGCGATGCGAAGGGAGCTGGACGTCCTGGACGCCCTGCGTCTGGTCATCGGCGGGCCTGTCTGTCTCCTGACGGTCCGCTGGCGAGACCAGACGGATGTGACGCCCGTCATCTGGCTGACGCCGGTGTCTCGGCGGCCGCCCCTCATCGGCGTGGCGGTGCACCCGTCCCGACACACGCACGAGCTGATCCGCTTCGCCGAGGAGTTCGCCCTCAACATCCCCGGCCCCGACCTGATGTACCACACTCACTACTTCGGCGTGGTGTCGGGGCGGGACGTGGCCAAGCTGGACATCTCGAGGCTGCCCACGTTCCCCGCCTCCCGAGTGGAGGCGCCCCTGCTGGAGCACTGCCTGGCCTGGATCGAGTGCGGCCTGGAGGAGGCGCTGCGCCTGGGCGACCACACCTTCTTCGTGGGGCGGGTGGTGGCCGTCCAGGCCGAGCGTGAGGCATTCGACGAGACGTGGCTGGTGGGAGAGCGCCCCTACCGCCCCCTCCACTACCTGGGTGGCGAGTGGTACGGGGTGCTGGGCGAGAGGCTGCAGGCGCAGCTCCGCACCGACGAGGAGGGGGCCATTCAGCTGGGCGAGACCCCTGAGGAGCGGGAGCGGCGGCTGGAGGAGGAGGCCCGCGAACGGGAGCGCCGCCAGCGCGAAGGCGCTGAGTGAGGCGGCCCTAGGTCTGTAGTCCCCGGTACAGCTCCGACCTCAGGTCGCGCAGGGCGCGCACCACATCGCCGGCGAAGGCAGCCCCGTGCATGCAGGCCGCCACCCGGGGCTTGAGCGCCTCCAAACGGTCGAAGACGCGCGCCGTGTGGGGGCCTATCGGGTAATAGGTGGTGCGCCACTCCTGGCGCATGAAGGCATCGGCGGCCAGGGACGGCCCCACCACATCGCTTTCCACCACCGGCGGAGGGTCGCCGAAGTGGGTGAACAGGTCGCTGGCCAGCAGGATGCCCTCCGTCTCCTCGAAGGCGAGGATGGCATCCCAGTTGTGAGGCACATGCGGTGTGATCAGGAAGCGCAGCCGCCTCCGGCCCAGGACCAGCACCTCGTCATCGTTGACCACCCGTGGCCGGCGGCTGGAGAAGTCGCCCACATTGACTATGGCGCCCACCAGCCCGCAGACGGGCTCGGCGTTGGGTGCTGCCTGCAGGAACTCGTTCAGGGCCCCCGCCTCGTCCGCCTCCCAGTGAGACCAGGAAATGTAGCGCAGTCGCGACGGGTCCAGAACCTTTCGCACCGCCTCGATGGTCTCGGGGAAGATGCCGCGAGAGCCGGTGTGCCACAGCAGCGGCTCCTGGTCGACGATGAGGTACTGGTTGAAGGTGATGCCGCCATTGGGCGTCGGGGCCTGGAGGAAGGTCGAAATCCGGTAGATGCCCTCCGCTATCTCGTGGATCCTGGCCATGGCGCTCCTTTCTGTCGGTGCGGCCTGCGGGAGGGTAGAGCGGGGGCTAGCCCTCGGCCCTGCCTCATCCCCTCTCGGTGCCCCCTGGGGGGATGAGGACAGTATAACACCTTGGAGGTGGGGCGGCCTACACGGCCACCAGCTGGGGCAGTGAGAGGGTGGCTGACAGGTCCAGCTTGATGCCGGGGCCCATCGTGCTGGTGAGGGTCATGGCGCGGATGAACTGTCCCTTGGCCCCGGGCGGGCGGGCCCGCTGGATGGCCTCCACCACGGCGGCCAGGTTCTCCAGCAGCGCCTGGGTGGGGAAGGAGAGCTTGCCGATGGGGATGTGCAGAAGGGCGGTGCGGTCCAGCCGGAACTCCACCCGGCCCTGCTTGGCGTCGCGTATGGCCCGGGGCAGGTCCTCCGGGTCCACCACAGTGCCGGCCCTGGGGTTGGGCATGAGGCCCCTGGGGCCCAGGACGCGGCCCAGGCGCGAGACCTTGCCCATCACGTCGCGGGTAGCCAGGGCCACATCGAACTCGAGCCAGCCGCCCTCGATACGACGTATCAGGTCGTCGCTACCCACGTAATCGGCCCCCGCCTCCTGAGCGATGCGGGCCGCCTCGCCCTCGGCGAAGACCAGCACCCGCACCTGCTTGCCCAGGCCGTGGGGCAGGACGACGGAGCTGCGCAGCTGCTGGTCGGCGTGGCGGGGGTCGAGGGTAGTCCGCACGTGCAGTTCCACCGTCTCGTCGAAGCGGGCGTAGGAGACCTGCTTCAGCAGCTCGATGGCCTCCTGGGGGGTGTAGGTGCGGGTGCGGTCTACCTGCGCCCGCGCCATCAGGTACTTCTTGCCCCGCCTGGCCATGCTACCCCCTCCTAGTCGGCCACCTCCACGCCCATGGAGCGGGCGGTGCCCTCCACCATGCGCATGGCGGCCTCGATGTCGGTGGTGTTCAGGTCTTTCATCTTCACTTCGGCGATGCGGCGCACCTGCTCACGGGTGAGGCGCCCCACCTTGTCCCGCTTGGGGTTGGCCGAACCAGATTCGATGCCCAGCTCCTTCTTGATCAGGTCGGAGACGGGCGGGGTCTTGAGGACGAAGGTGAAGGAGCGGTCCTCGTAGATGGTGATCTCCACCGGCACGATGCTGCCGGCCTGGGCAGCGGTGCGCTCGTTGTATTCCTTGACGAAGGCCATGATGTTGACGCCGTGCTGGCCCAGGGCGGGCCCCACGGGCGGGGCGGGCGTGGCCTTGCCCGCCTCCAGCTGCAGCTTGACTACCGCGCGCACCTTCTTGGCCATGTCTGCTCACCCACGCTAGTCTGCAATCAATGTCAACTGGGCTTGAGACCCGACCACACGCTTATGAATGGTGCGAACGAGCCAGGCGCTGTTCCCACTCCTCGCGCAGTCTCTCTCCAGCCCAGTCCAAGTAATCGCTGTCTATCTCGAAGCCGACGCAGGGCACGCCTAGCCTTATGCATGCTAAGGCCGTGGCACCGATGCCCATAAATGGATCCAGAACCAGTCGAGTGCGACCCAACCCGTGTAGGCGAATGCACATCTCAGGTAGCTTGACTGGAAAAGTCGCCGGGTGAGGCCTCTGCCGCTTTCGCGAGCGAATCGTCTCATAGGGGATGAACCACGTGTTGCCGCGACACCGCTTGTCCTGCTGCGCGATCTTCCACCGTCCGATGTTCGACTTGTCTTGGTAGGGCACCCCGATCGCTAGCCGGTCGAGAGCCACACGTCCCGTCTTGGTGAAGTGAAATATGAATTCATGGTTGTCATGCAGGAAGCGCGGGCTGGTGATGGGTTTGTAATGGCCTACAGCCACATCGCCGCTGATATTGGGATAGTTCCCCAGGTCCTCCTTCTCTATCGCTATGGACTTCACCCAGTGGATGACGTTCTGCAACACCATGTACGGACGCACCTGATTGGCGACATCCCAAGCTATCCAGGGGTCATTCGGCTTGTTGCCCATGTTGAGGAAGAACGACCCTTCTGGCTCCAGCACGCGCCACACCTCTTGCGCCACCAGCTCAATCCAATGCAAGTAGTCCTTGCGGGGGCGCGCGTCTTCATACCGGCCATATTTGGCGCCGATATTGTAGGGAGGAGAAGTCACCACGACGCTGACGGAGCCGTCGGGAAGCAGAGCGCGCATTCCTTCTAAGCAATCCATCAGATAGAGGCGGATGCCGTCCACTGCCACATAAGGCTCAGGCGTCAAGGATATACCCTCCTTAGCCGCTGCTCCGCTTCCCTTTTCAAAAAGGCCCACTGGGTCCCCTGTCGGCGCTCCCAGTCGTCCCCGTGTAGCTGACCCATCAGGATTTCCTTGATCTCAATCCCTCGCAGCGGAGGGCTCTTCCGCTTGTATTTTATCGCTATATAGTAGCCCTCGCCCGGAGAGACAAAGTTGCCCTTAATCTTCGCGTTGCTGGTCGTTTTAATCTGAACGCCTCGGCCGTCTGGTGTTGACAGATCAGGGGTGGAGCCGCCCCTCGGGTGAAAGCGCCACTTGGGGTCTAGCTGGCTGATACGCCAGGCGACGAGGTTGTGGAAGATGGCAGTCACCGTGTTGCTCTGCAGACTCAGATCCAGCAAGTGTATGCTACCATGCTGCCCGTGGTAGCCCATACTGGCCATGATGTCGGCTGCTTCCAGGGCGGCCTTGACTACAGCATCTGGGTCGAGGGGGATTTCCTCCATAGATTGTCACCCTACAGCCGCTCTACCTGCATGAAGTCCAGCTCCACGGGCGTGTCTCGCCCGAAGAACGAGACCAGCACCCGCACCTTCCCCTTCTCCAGGTTGATCTCCTCCACCGTGCCGATGAAGTCCTGGAAGGGGCCATCTATGATGCGCACCGACTGCCCCACCTGGAAGCTCACCTTCACCCGCGGCTCCTCGGAGCGCATCTGGCGAATGATGTTGCGCAGCTCCTTCTCGTCCAGGGGCACCGGCTGGGTGCCCGAGCCCACGAACCCCGTCACCCCCGGCGTGTTGCGGATGACGAACCAGGCCCTCTCGGCGCGCTCCCGCTCCTCGGGGGTCGAGGCGCTGTTCAGGTCGATGGTCTGCACGAGGATGTAACCCGGAAAGAGCTTGCGCTGGACCGTGCGCCGCTGCCCCTCGCGGATCTCGATCTCGTCCACCTCCGGCACCAGCACGTGGAAGATGAGGTCGCCGGCGTCCAGGGAGCGGATGCGGTTCTCCAGGTTGGCCTTGACCTTCTCTTCGTATCCCGAATAGGTGTGAATGATGTACCAGCGGCGAGAGGGGTCGAAAATCTCCTCGTCGGTGAGGCCCTCCAGCTGCTTGCGGGCGCGGGCCTCACCTTCGGCCTGAGGTCGCTCGAGGGCCGTCGCTTCCTCGCTGCGTCTGCGACGCGCCATATCCCTTCCCTCTCCCCTCTGCCTAGGGCCAACGGATGGCATGGGCCTTAGCCGAAGAGGCTGCGGCTGAGGAGCAGCTTCTCGATGAGCCAGGCGAAGGCGGCGTCTACACCGCCCAGGATGGCCCCCAGCGTCACGGCCACCACCACCACCACTACCGTGAGGTGGAAGGTGGTCTCTCGCGAGGGCCAGGTCACCTTCCTCAGCTCGGACCAGACTTCGGTGGCGAACTGGGGCAGGAAGCGCAGGCCGCCCCTTCCTGCCCGGGGGCCGGCCGATGGCCGGCTGGGCAGTCGCGGCGGGCGACCCTTGGGTGCCTGCCTGCTGACGATCGGGTGACGCCGTAAGGCCCGGTTCATCCTGCTCCTCTCCCAGCCAGCACCATTCTACACCTAGCGGGCCTCGCGGTGGGCGACATGGCGCCGGCAGCGCGGACAGTACTTGCGCAGCTCCAACCGGTCCGGATCGTTGCGGCGGTTCTTGCTGGTGGTGTAGTTGCGCCGCCGGCACTCGGTGCAGGCCAGGTGGATGACGATGCGGTCTCCCTTCTTCTTGGCCATAGGCCCCGGCGCCAGCCTCCTATTCGATGACCTTGGTGATGACTCCGGCGCCCACGGTGCGGCCGCCCTCGCGGATGGCGAAGCGCATACCCTCCTCCAGGGCCACCGGGTACATAAGCTCCACCGTCAGGTTGATGTTGTCGCCGGGCATCACCATCTCCACGCCCTGGGGCAGGATGACGGTGCCGGTGACGTCGGTGGTGCGGATGTAGAACTGGGGCTTGTAGCCGCTGAAGAAGGGGGTGTGGCGGCCGCCCTCCTCCTTGGTCAGGACGTAGACCTGGGCCTCGAACTTGGTGTGGGGCTTGATGGAGCCGGGAGCGGCCAGCACCATGCCCCGCTCCACCTCGTCCCGCTCCACGCCCCGCAGCAGGACGCCCACGTTGTCGCCCGGCAGGGCCTCGTCCAGGATCTTGCGGAACATCTCCACGCTGGTGGCCACGGTGCGGCGGACGTCGTAGGAGAAGCCCACGATCTCCACCTCGTCACCGGGCCGCAGGACGCCCCTTTCCACACGGCCAGTGACCACCGTGCCGCGGCCCTTGATGCCGAAAACGTCCTCGATGGGCATCAGGAAGGGCTTGTCGCGGGGGCGCACCGGCTCGGGGATGTACTCGTCCAGGGCCCGCATCAGCTCCCAGATGCACTGGTACTCGGGGGCATCGGGGTCGCTGTTGCTGGACTCCATGGCCTTCAGGGCGCTGCCTCGGATGACGGGCACCTCGTCGCCGGGGTAGCCGTACTTGTTGAGCAGGTCGCGCACCTCCAGCTCCACCAGGTCCAGCAGCTCGGGGTCGTCGACCATGTCCACCTTGTTGAGGAAGACGACCATGGCCGGCACCTCCACCTGGCGGGCCAGGAGGACGTGCTCGCGGGTCTGAGGCATGGGGCCGTCGTTGGCGGCTACCACCAGGATGGCGCCGTCCATCTGGGCGGCCCCGGTGATCATGTTCTTGATGTAGTCGGCGTGGCCAGGGCAGTCGATGTGGGCGTAGTGACGCTTCTCGGTCTCGTATTCCACGTGGGCGATGGCGATGGTGATGCCCCGGGCCCGCTCCTCAGGCGCCTTGTCGATGCTGTAGAAGTCGCGGTATTCGGCCAGCCCCCTCAGGGAGAGGACCTTGGTGATGGCCGAGGTGAGAGTGGTCTTGCCGTGGTCGATGTGACCGATGGTGCCCACGTTGACGTGGGGCTTGGTGCGGACGAACTTCTGCTTCGCCATTCTGGGTCCTCCTGGTGGATTTTGCCCTTCCTCGAGGGGAGGGCTGCTGTCGAGGGCCTCCTGTCCTGATTACGTTCTGCCGGGCTGGAGCCCACAGCCGGACTCGAACCGGCGACCTCGCCCTTACCAAGGGCGTGCTCTACCACCTGAGCTATGTGGGCCCCGTATTCGACTGGTGGCGGGGGCAGGATTCGAACCTGCGTAGCCCATCTCAGGGCGCCTGGTTTACAGCCAGGTGGTTTTAGCCGCTCACCCACCCCGCCACGTGTCCCTCGCTGTCCTGGAGCCGAAGGCGGGACTCGAACCCGCAACCGGGCGATTACAAATCGCCTGCGCTACCATTGCGCCACTTCGGCCCCAGCCTCGGCCAAAGGCCAAGGCCGCCCCGCAGGGCGGCACCATGGCTAAGTATATGTCCCCCGTCGAAAACAAGTCAACGTCCCCAGCCGCTGGCCGCCCGCCGGGGCGGAAAGGTCCCGCCCACCCTCGCCCAAGGATGGCTCGGCCCGGGCCGCAGGACGGCTCCCTCAACGCGGGTCGAAGACCGGCGGCCATATGCTCCCCGGGCGCGGCGGCGCCGGAGGGCGGTTGACGGGGCCCACGACTGTCGCTACACTTGTTCTATCGAACAGGCGTTCCAGGAGGGGACATGAGGGAGCTGACCCCCAAGCAGCGGCGCATCCTGGAGTTCATCCGCCGCTTCATCGAGGAGCACGACTACCCGCCCAGCATTCGCCAGATCCAGGAGGGCTGCGGCCTCAGCTCCACCTCGGTGGTGGACTACAACCTGCGGATACTGGAGAGGCTGGGCTACATCCGTCGCGACCGGGAGGTATCGCGGGCCATCGAGCTGCTGGGGCCGGCGGGCAGGAGGCGGCCGCGACTGGTGCCCGTCCCCCTGGTGGGCACCATCGCCGCCGGCCAGCCCATCCCCGTGCCCAGCGAGGATGCCTGGTCGCCGTCGTGGGAGGAGGTGCTGGAGCTGCCGGCCGACATGGTGGGCAACCGCGAGAACGTCTTCGCGGTGAGGGTCAAGGGCAACTCCATGGTGGATGCCCTGGTCTATGATGGGGACATCGTGGTGCTGGAGCAGACCTCGACCGCCCGCGACGGCGAGATGGTGGCTGCCTGGCTGAAGCGCGAGGGCGAGGCCACCCTCAAGCGCATCTATCGCGAGGGAGAAAGGGTCCGGCTGCAGCCGGCCAACGAGGCCATGGCGCCCATCTACACCGAGGCCGACAACGTGGAGGTTCAGGGACGGGTGGTTGCGGTGCTCCGCTCCATGTCCTAGTCGCTGTCCCCTGCCTCCCAGGGAAGACGGGGAGGGCGCAGCGGCTCGGGGCGCTGCTTCTGCACGTAGTTGCGCAGCCCCTCTCGCATCTCCTCCGCCCGCAGGCTCTCGCGGTGCAGGTGGGCCTCCAGTGCCAGGCCGTCGGGCAGGGGCAGCGCCAGTCCCCACAGGGCAGCCAAGCGATCGTTGCGTAGGGACGTCTGAGGGTAGGTCGTCATGTGCTGGGCCACTGCCAGGGCCCGCTCCAACGCCTCCCCCTTGGGCACCACCTCCTGGACCAGCCCCATGCGCAGGGCCTGACGGGCGTCGATGAGGACCCCTGTCTCGATGAGGTAAAGGGCGTTGCCCAGCCCCACGATGCGCGGCAAGCGCTGGGTGCCGCCGTCTATCAAGGGCACGCCCCAGCGACGGTTCAGCACCCCGAACTGGGCTGTCTCGTCGCAGATGCGGAAGTCGCACCAGCAGGCTAGCTCCAGGCCGCCGGCCACGCAGTAGCCATTTATGGCGGCGATGGTGGGCTTGTGCACGTCCGTCACCCGCGTGAAGCCCATGGGGCCGTAGCGGTCGGCCCCGGCCCGGCGGGCGATCTGGACCTCGGCATCATGGGCGTATTTCAGGTCGAACCCGGCGCAGAAGGACTCCGTTCCTGCCCCGGTCAGCACCAGGACGTCCAGCTCGGGGTCGTTGCGGAAGGTCTCCACTGCCTCGTAGAGGAGCTGGGCCGTCTCGCCGTCGACACAGTTGCGCACATCGGGGCGGTTGATGATGACCAGCCAGACGCGGCCGTGTCGCTCCGTGAGAACCTTGGGGCCTGCCATCGCGCGACCTCCGTGGGGGGTGGCAGGGCCAGCATAGGCCTGCCTCCGGCCGGCGTCAAGGAAGGCTGTAGCGGGCCTGCAGGTGCGGCGCTAGACTAGGGCTGACCGTCTCATCGGCAGGAGGGGGCCATGGAACCCGGAACCTATCGCGGCTTCGACGTGACCATGCACGACCCAGGCATCGCCCTGGTGACCTTCAACCAGCCCGACCGCCTCAACGGCATGACCCAGGCCACCAAGCGTGACCTGGTGGAGCTGATGGCCCAGGCCCAGATGGACGATAACGTGCGGGTGGTGGTCTTCACCGGCACCGGGCGAGCCTTCTCGGCTGGCGACGACATCACCGGTCGCCGCGTGGCCTACGAGGGGGCCAGGGCGTTGGCGCCGGACATACCCC